>Ga0307990_1000050_pt1 | contig 108104 bp, 88 predicted proteins | sample EllFjometagen129_FD_203168 | JGI IMG/M metagenome (GOLD analysis project Ga0307990, IMG submission 203168) | Marine microbial communities from Ellis Fjord, Antarctic Ocean - #129 | ecosystem: Environmental > Aquatic > Marine > Unclassified | place: Southern Ocean | collected 2014-10-08 | reverse complement strand
ATTATTGCTTATTTTTATTCTGTAAAACTAAGCAATTAACAGAATTTGTAACAATTAACATATTAACAATCAGACGTTTATATCAACAATGGGTTTTTAGAGGTGCCCATTAGTTAAATGTTATACCAAAGCTAGTGAATTAAACACTATAATGATAATAGAGCTATTTATTGAATTTATGGACTTATTGGTTGATAGGCACTCCTGAAACAGCGAACAGGTTTTTTATAAAGACTTAACAATATTGAAAAGAAATTAATCCTCCCTTTGTTTGATGCTCAAATACAGGGGAGGTTAAGCCAGTATTCAAAGTAAAAATGCGCCTAAGAATTTTTTTGGGGTACGATTCAAACTATATCTTCTGGGAAAGTCAATTATTTTTATGAGAGCATTTTTGATTAGCAAATTTATTAATCTTTAAAATATGTTATCTCTCTTTGAGTTACTAATTGTGGAATATTTTCTTTGTATTCAATCTTCTCAATCCAATTACCTTCTTTATCATATTCATAAACATAATTTATGTATTCATTTCTATTAATCTCTCTTTCAAGAATATTTCCATAGCTATCATATATAGTTTTTATTTCTCTTACCTTTCTGTTTGACTCAAAAACTGTCGAGTGAATTGCCGATTCTTGATAGCTAAATTCGGTCTTTTGTATAACACCAACCTTATTAGAATGAGATTCAAGAACTACTCTATCCTTGGAATCATATTCATATTGATAAATGCCGTTTAAATAATCCAATCTCTTCCCATTGCGAATAATTTCCTTGATTATATTTCCATTGTCGTTATAAAAAAGAAGATTTCTATTTTCAAGATCACCTTTTTGATTGAAACTGGATTCTTCAGTTTTAAAACCTTTAGCATCATATTTGAATATGTGTTTTGCGTCTACATTTAAATCACGGTTTAATTTTGTCAGTTCTATAATTTTCTCATAGGAATTGTACTTTTCCACAATATAATAGGGCAGGGTCGTTTCATATTCATCGTTTTCATCATCGTTTTCATTTTCCAATGTATAGGAATGGACTTCAAGAACTTTTTGCTTTTCTCCCTCAATAGTTTCATCACTAATTATATATCCGTCATTCGTAAAAAATTCTCCCCATTTATACCGATGGATTTTTCTTACTGAAATGTTTGAAAGAGGCCCTCCTTCAAATGATTTTCTTAGGCATAAGGCTCCATTCAATGAATCATATTTATAAAGTAATTTATAATATCCATTTTTAGACGTTGGAGTTCTAATTAAATCACCGAATTTAATACTAACAGAATAATATGCTTCTTTTATCGTATCAACTCTACCCTGAAGCTTTGATTTTCTCAAACTCTCTTGGCTTATCAAATAGTTCCCAATATCTGATATATATGTTACCATTATTAATGCTTGATTAAACTATTAATATCTATATAATCCCCGCCCCATGTTGTCCCTGCTCCACCGTATATACCAGAACAGTTTTTTTCTTCAATAATTATTCGTGTACTATCAAATAATTCAAAGGTTAGTTCACACGGATTTTCACCATAGTAATATAGAGGTTGATTATCGCTTATCGCTTTGCTGTCATTGAAATAAGCATGGCTACCTTGAAAATTTGCGTGCTTACTATTTGAATACTCTCCTCCTCCTAAGTAACCATAATAATCATGATTATTACTTGTTAGATTGAACTCAAATGAGTCTACTGAGTATTCAATGACTTGGAGTATGACCGTGTCTGGATTAACTCTAATCCATTTTCCTTGATAAGGATTATTTTCTTTTTGAGAAAAAAGCAAAGTCGGAAGAGCAGTAAATAGAATTATTAGAATTTTCAATCTGTCGGGATATTTAATTATGAAGATAATGTTAAAAATGGAATATTAATAAAGATGAGAACTCATTACTAATAATTGTTGTTATAAATCAAAGAAAAATCATCCCATATCTGCCTTTGGAAAAGATAGACATAAATAGCGGGGTATATGTGGTGAAAGTATTATCAAAAAATAACACAACAAACTATATAATAGATCTTTGCGATAATTAGAGGACGGGGTAGCAGGATACGAACCTGCGCCCTCCTGCTCCCAAACCAGGTGCATGATTATTATAGGATGCTGGTAGCAATATTTATCCTGGACAACATAAACCATTACTCACTTTAGAAAATGCCTCCACAGAAGTATATGAAGCCTCTACGAAGGGATATATGTATCCGTGTCTCCGTTTGTTTCTCCAAGAGAAAAGGCATTAAGATGAGTTAGCGTTGCTGTATCACTTATAAACACTGGAAAACAGGCACTAAGGGTAAGTACAGTGAAGAGGTTCTATTCGAGTTTAACAATGAGAACATGGATTTCCTTGATGGTATTAATCCTGGCGATTGGGTGAACAACGACTTTCAGTTATCAGGAACTAAAAAGGTAAAGCCTGATGGTATGCCAATGTGGTTCGTTTATCTGGAGGGATTAAGTTGTGCAGTAGATAACAGTTGAAATAGAGTTATTCATAATTCTATGAAAAACCCTCGTTCAATAATTTTATTGAGCGAGGAATTGAATAGTTATATTCTCGTTTCACAAAATTGTGAAGTGAGGAAATTAATAACAGTTAAAATCAAAAGCTATGACAGAAATATTAAATTCGGACAAGAACACAATGAGCAGTCGGGAGATTGCTGAATTGACAGGTAAGCAACACAAGCACGTAATCCGTGATATTGAAAACCTGAATGTATCATATGAGAAACTACATATGCTCAAAGTTGAGCCGATGTTCAGTATCAGAAAGTTACCTAATGGAGGTTCAACAAAAGACTACTATTATGAATTAACTAAGATACAGACGTTTGATCTTGTGACAGTTCAAAATGGATAGAATCGTTTTTATTATTTTACTTTTATTAAGTGTTGATATGCTAATGCTGTATAACGATGAAAGGGCAATATGCCATCTGGTAGTTTAAATCCGCATCAATAAGCTATTTCCTTTATTCCTTGAATCTTGAAAAAATACATATAGATATATATGCACTTTTTACATACTTACGTGGGGTAAAGATGTAAGATTCTACAAATTCTAACTTGAATTAAAAATTTGTTATGCAGGGGGGCGAGAAGGGGGATCCGATTTCGTTTCGCATTGGAACACCCCTATATATATCATTGAGCCCATACAGACGTTCACTATTGTTGAAAATATAAGCATTATACTCCTCAATGATAAAGTTCGGGACCGGCAGAATGATATTTCCAGATTATGAAATCTTCAATTTTAGTTCAGGAGGGTATTCATCAATATTATACAATAAAGGAAAGTAAAGTATGGAATATGCCTTATATTTTCCTTTAAACTTAGTCAAAGAAAAAACCATGCCCGATACTTTTTTATGTTTATATACTTCCAGCAATTCTCCTGTTTCTTCCGAATATTCAATAATTGGTTGATCAAAATCTTCAGGATCAATATTATTAGCGGTAAATACTTCTTCTTTATTACTACTCTGATATTTTGGTTCGATCCATTTTATTGACACTATTGCAGGTTGGTCAAGGTAAACAAGACCAAGTTCTATAGAAGAAATCCAATTAATATTACTTTCACCGGCTTTAGTCCACACACAGTTCAACAACGCTCCATCAGTCGCAACAATAATGGAATCTGGTTCACCCATCATGACTTCATGGAGATTATAGACCATTTCCCACAATAAATAGACATTATAATTCTTGATCTCGTTTTGTGAAAAGAGGTTTTGAACAGCAAAAAACAAAATTATTGAAAGAATAATGTACTTCATGTTTTTGGGTAGGATTTAATTTTCCTGTAATGCTGGATGATAAAGAATGAAAGAATAAACATTTTTACAATAGCGGCTATAAGATAAGGTAATGTCTGATTTTCATTTCCATATCCTATTAGCACACCAATAAAAACAGCAGCTATTACAGCAAGTAAATATTTCATGACTGCTCGGATTATGCGTTTAATCTGAACACCAGAAGCTAATCTGGAATTTTCGTAATCACAGTTGTTACAGGATTGGTATCCAATCTCATTCCAATTCCAGGAAGTTTTGCAGTCCGGGCAAATAAGGTGTCCTTTGCTAAAATGATTATCGTGTTCATCGTTTATTGTCTTATCTTTTTTCGCTGGTCTATTTTCTACAAGGATGTCACTGGCTAATTGTAATTCATCTTGACTACAATCTTTACAGGTTTGCATCCTTATTTCCTCCTCATCCCAGGATTTACCACACTTTGGGCAGAATAATTCCATAGATCAAAATTTAAAATAAAAAAACGTGGAACAACCAATCCACGCAAGAGGTTCTGGTAAACCCTGAACATGAAAAGGAAGCCCCACGCCGTCCGGCGTGAAGGTTTCCTCATTGCTCATGTTCATTGAAATTTACCAGATTCCTTGCGAGCGCAATAAGTTACTTCACTAATATTTCTTCATTCAAATGTACTGTATTTGAAAACATCAATGAAGTAATACGCCGAAAACTATTCCGATCCAAACCTTACGATAAATAATTGAATTTTACTTCTTCTCTGATATATTATAACAAGACAAGAAATTAACGGAATTAGCTCTTTATATATTTATAAACGATAATTTGCCTTTCATCTGATATTATATATAGATAGAACAAAAGAACAATCAGGGTATTTTGGATAATTTGATTTACAGCGACTTAGATTATTTTTAACGTAAATACAGTGATCAGGGAGCTATCTAACGTTACGATAGTGCTTTTTGAGTAAATATGAATCGCACAATAATTACTGGCCTAATCTTTTGGATAATTTATAAATCAGACACTTACGGATTAACTCAGCTTTTTCCGAAAAAGAAATAATAATGTGGATAATTTGATTGACAAGTAGTTAGGGTGTTTTTCGCATTTCAGCTTTAGACAATGCACGATATAAATACAAAAATGTCAACTTTAAAATCCTGCAATTAAAATCGAATCGGCTTACTTCATTAGAATTTAAGAATCATTTTATACCTTAGTCATATCCATAGGAATTATTCCTGTACAATTACCTGACTAATATAGAATGAACACCCAACAATATTTAGACAGCATCAATACCCGTTTCAAGTCCGGAATATCAAAAGAGCATTCATACCGGGGTGATCTTGAAATGTTGATCCGGGAATTGGTTAAAGATGTCCAAATCACAAATGAGCCTGCTAATGTTACAGACTGCGGAAACCCGGACTATGTTATAACGAAAGGAAAGATTCCGATTGGTTACATAGAAGCCAAGGACATTGGTAAGGATCTGAACGGGAAACAATATGACGAGCAGTTTAATCGATATAAAAAAGCACTCGACAATCTTTTAATCACTGACTACGTATGGTTCCGGTTCTATCAGCACGGAGAATTAATTCATGAGATAAGAATTGGAGAAATAGATGGAAATAAAATAATACCTATATCCGACAACCTTCCTCAATTTGAAACCCTGATCAAAAACTTCTGCACTTTCATTGGCCAGACAATAAAATCCTCAAAGAAACTGGCAACAATGATGGCAGCCAAGGCTAAAATGTTAGAACATATTTTGGAACGTGCGCTAACATCTGATGAAGAAACCAAAGAAAACACTTCGTTAAAAGAACAGTTCGAGACATTCAAGAGAATACTTATTCATGATTTAAAGCCAAAAGGGTTTGCTGATATTTATGCTCAAACCTTAGCTTATGGAATGTTTGCAGCTAGACTACATGACAAATCATTAGATGACTTTAGTCGCCAGGAAGCTGCGGAGTTAATTCCAAAATCGAATCCATTTTTAAGAAGGCTGTTTGCATACGTAGCCGGACCAGACATAGACAAAAGGATAAGAACTACCGTTGATAACCTTGCTGATGTATTCAGGGCTACAAACGTGGATGAGTTGCTTCATAACTTTGGGAAAAGTAACCAAACCAGTGACCCAATCATTCATTTCTATGAGACATTCCTGTCTGAATATGACCCAAAGCTAAGGAAGGCGAGAGGGGTTTGGTACACCCCTGAACCAGTCGTGAATTTCATAGTGCGTGCAGTTGATGATATTTTAAAGTCTGAGTTTGGTTTAACCAAAGGCCTGGCTGATACTTCTAAAACAAAGATTAAAGTACCTAATCAAGGAGGTAAGCTAATCGAAAAAGAAGTTCATAAAGTACAAATTCTTGATCCCGCCACGGGTACAGGCACATTCCTTGCCGAAGTGGTAAAACACATCTATAATAATAATTTCAAGTCCATGCAAGGCGCATGGAGCGGTTATGTAGAAGAGCATTTAATACCACGTTTAAATGGCTTTGAACTTCTTATGGCTTCTTACTCTATGGCGCATTTAAAACTGGATATGCTTCTCACTGAAACAGGATATAAGCCGACAAAAGACCAGCGATTTAATATATACTTAACGAACTCACTTGAAGAACACCATCAAGATACAGGTACACTCTTTTCAAATTGGTTAAGCACTGAAGCTAATGAAGCGAATCATATTAAAAGGGACACTCCTGTGATGTGTGTGATTGGCAATCCACCATATAGTGGTGAAAGCTCAAATAAAGGTGATTGGATAATGAATCTGATGGAGGATTATAAAAAGGAACCTGAAGGAAAAGAAAAACTTAAGGAACGTAATCCAAAGTGGATCAATGATGATTATGTGAAATTTTTGCGTTATGGACAGCATTTTATTGAAAAAAATGGAGAAGGCATATTAGCCTTTATTAATCCTCATGGATTCCTTGACAATCCAACATTTAGAGGCATGCGCTGGTATTTGTTAAAGACCTACGATAAAATTTACATTTTAGACTTACACGGTAATAGCAAGAAAAAAGAGGTTTCTCCCGATGGTTCTCCCGATGTCAATGTATTTGACATAATGCAAGGGGTTTCCATCAACATTTTTGTAAAAACAGGTCAGAAAAAAACCAATGAATTGGGCAGAGTATTTCACTGTGATTTATTTGGCAAACGTGAAATAAAATATGATTTTCTCAAAGACAACTCACTAAAAACAGTTCCTTACAAAGAACTTTTAAATATTGCTCCAAACTATTTCTTCGTTATAAAGAATTTTGAGAAACAGAAAAAGTATGATCTTGGCTTTGCTGTAAATAACTTGTTCTCATTTAACAATGTAGGCATTGTAACATCAAAAGATGCAATATTAATTAATGATAATAGGACTGATTTAATTAATAACGTCGAAGAAATGTACGAAACCGATATAGAAATAAATCGTATTGAAAACATTTCATATCGACCCTTTGATACAAGGTTGATTTACTATGATGTAAATCTCATTGAACGTGCAAGAGAAAAATTAATGAAACATTTCATGAAAGGGGCAAATCTTGGATTAATCTCAAATAAGCAGATCCGAACCTCTCATGTATTCCATCATTGGATTACGAACACTTTAACAGATTTTCATATTACTGAAACCGCAAATGCAAATCCTTACATTTTCCCACTTTACCTATACCATGATATTAAAGGACTAAATTCTAGTAATCAATCATTTGAGAGAACACCAAATCTTGATTTAAAAATAGTCGATAAGATCAGTAATAAACTGGACTTGATTTTTACCAATGAAAAGGAAGAGAAAGAAAATACTTTTTCTCCAATAGATATTCTAGACTATATCTATTCAGTTTTAAATTCACCAAAATATAGAGAAAAATATAAGGAGTTCTTGAAAATTTATTTTCCAAAAATTCCATACCCGAGTGATAAAACTAAATTTTGGAAACTTGTCAAACTTGGAGGTGAGTTAAGAGAGATTCATTTATTAGAAAGCCCGAAGGTTAATAATTTCATCACTTCCTACCCTATTGATGGAGATCATATCGTTGTAAAGCCAAGATTTGAAGGCAGCAAGGTCTGGATAAACGAAACGCAGTATTTTGATGGAGTTCCTGATGTAGCTTGGAACTTCTACATTGGTGGATACCAACCAGCCCAGAAATGGTTGAAAGACCGTAAGGGAAGAAAACTATCTTATGAGGACATCCAGCACTATCAGAAAATTATTGTTGCATTAACGGAGACAGACAGGCTGATGAAGGAGATTGATAAGATTGAGATAGAGTAAAAACAATTAAAATAAATGCTATGGCAAAAAAAATAAAAGCATCACAAATCCTAGATTTATTGAGACTTACTGAATCAGGTATGGGTTATCAATTAATTGAAGCTGAAACTGGCTATTATAGTCAAAAAAGCAAATATCTTGTATTAAATTCTCAAATGCTTATAGATGATACCTCTCAAGTTCTAAATGAGGTGAAAAGAGTTTTTAGAACTGGTTTTGATACTGTACTTGTTAATGCATCTGAAGTTGAATTGAAAAATATTAAATTAGTTGAGAATCTTTCAAATTATAGAATAAAAGCATCTTCAGTATCCAAGCATACTGGTGCAATCCATCAACCTATAGTATTTGCAGATGGCACAGAAGTCTTTACTCGTTTATCTGCCTATAAAAATGATCTTAGAATTGATACAGTTGATAAAAAATTAGTACCTGGTAGTTTTTCAACCACATATTCTGATTATAAATATTGTAAGAATAACAAATTAGACCCAGTTGAAAGATATGCTTTGCCAAATGATGAACCAATAAGCTGGGCATTTCATATACGTCCTCTAAAAACAGATTCACTTCAAAGGGGCGTAGTCGAACCTGCCAATAATCACAGTGGTGGTGGAATAGAAGCATATTTTAAAAAAGGCACATCAAGAAATACTTTTTTAGAAAGAACACCTTATTGATGGATATAAAACAAAAAATCATATTGTCAGACAAATTAACTAAACAATTAGTCAATACATCTGAAACAGGTATGGGTTATCACAAGGTTGATATATACTTAAAAAATGGGAATGTAATTAAAAATAATATGGTTTTGAATTGTTCTGTTTTAACTATAAATAGTTTAATTAAAATAAATCTTGATGAAATTGAAAAACTTATTGTTTTCTAATTTTATACTGAATTAAAATAATAAATGTAAAAAGAAATAACCATGGCACAAAAGACGGTTCCAGTAAAACCACACAAAAGGTCAACTCCATCACCGACACCACGAAAAAATCCTAATGCACCAAAGCCAGGTCCTAAAACTGTTCCTGTTCAACCCCATAAACGTACACCCCCATCAAAATAGATAGATAAGGGTTTTACAGAAATAAATTATTTTGAATACTCTGTAATAATAGGAAATTCCTCCCCCAAATAATTCATAAGAACATTTTGGCTAGAATACATGGCTAAACCTTCCCTGATCTGGGGCATCGAATAAAGGGACATTTTATGCCATATTTTTTATTGCCTTATAAAACCAAATAACTCATATCTTAAGAATTATTCCAGCAATATTTTTTTCGTATCGACAGTATTTCCATTGTTGTCAATTAAGTGAACAATATATAAACCTAGACCTGTCCACTCAGACAGATTTACTTGCATTACATCAGTGTTAAAGGCACTTTTATATATACGGCTTTCAAGTAAATCGGCAATAACTATCCTATAGCCATTCAGAATATCTATATCCTGGGCTTCGATAAATATGGTCTTTAGCAGGATTTGGATAGATTTTAATTTCATTCAGAGCCACATTACTTATATTATTGATATTGGCATTTATGATTAAAGTATCTGAAACAGCAACATATATCGTGTCGTAAACTGGTATTGTGTCATATACGATTACGATTTCGCTATTAGTGCTTGAGGGTGCAATTTTAATAATATTGGAATTACTAATATTCAAATAGCCTTGGATTGCATAGATAGGCGCTCTAAATTATTGGAATATTAACCGGATCTATCAATTCATCTGAATCGGTTAACCTTAATAATTACCTGGGTGAAGGGCAAGGAATGGTCGAGATGATATTAACAATTAGGGTTAGGTCTATTTGCAATAGAAGCAACAGCCTTTTAAGTCTGCTGATAAATATTCTATGTGATATGTTTGCGAAATAGTCTTAACAAAATGTCAATTGTTCAAATAACCATAAGTTGCAAGCAGAATTTTGTGTTTTCAAATGTAAACCTGTATATTTGACCTCAGGTTTGGGAGGATTTTACATTTATTTTACATTTATTTTACATTTATTGTACGTTTATTGTAACAATTTTATACTTTTGACGTTATATAATTAGATAGTATACTAGAGTTTTATATACAGTATTAACCAAAAAGTCACGTTCTGATTACTCAGAAACTTAAGACGTAAGCACACCAGAGAAAACAAACTAAAGATTTTATAGCCCTATTGTATGAAAATACAATAGGGTTTTTTACTTTTATAGAACTTTCACTATAAAAGACACCCAAATGACCAACATTACTCAAGGACCCAAACCGAAGCCCCCATTATTTGATTATGCCTTCATTCGACGAGATATGGGCTCAGTCTTAGATGAGCTTAAGAACTTAGCGGTAGAAGAATCTTGGGAATATGTTAATACCCCAAACATTAGAAATTTACCCATTCTTAACAATTTTATCCACCACACATTTTGTAGAATTAAAGATGAAAATAAAATCGTTGAGGAAAACAACTACAGCGCCTTTAACACCGGCCTCGTGACTTTAAACCAGCAAGAAATATTCATGCTGTTCAAAAAGAGATCTGATGGGAATCGTTTTTTTGTTGAATTTTGTACCGAAAGCAATGCGAATATGGGTAGATTCGCTACCCTCCCTTCTAGGGCGTCATATTTTTCTGATCCCGCGGAATTATTATTTGATCCTAGATTAGAGCTTAGGGTAAACATTGATCATATTGTCGACGATACCGAAAATTTTGCTCGATTTCCCCCCGCAATTCGCAGCCTTGAAAAACATCAACTATTGTTAACATTCCAAGGCGCTATAGATTATGCAAAAAAAAGGGTTCTCAGAAATTATAAGACTGCTATTCCCCAATATTATAGAGGGTCACAGAACTCAGTTGGAAATCTTCAATTATTATTACCTCTTTGCCTTATCAGTCCGGTTAGAGCAGACCTTGCTTTAGTAGTTTATAAACATAATATGAGTTATGTTGGAAAAACATGTTTAACATTAGACATGGCTATAAATAATGCTAGACTGATAGCCAAGCCAGACGATGAATGGCTAACTCCATAAGAATAACTCCTATTTGTGTCAGTGCAGGAAGAACTTATAGTAGTTAAATTAGAGTGTCTCAATTCTGGAGCAAAATATGTTGCTAGGCTTTTGTTTTAGTAAAAAACAGACCTATAACCGATATTTCCCCCCTTCATCACATTAATAGTAAAAAAGCTATGTACGAAGTGAAGTTAACAAACTGATAAATCGGTTCCGAGAGATTGATATTGAAAATGCTATCCAGAGATTTAGTAGAAATGTAGTTATAGTCACAACCAGTGCTTATGAACTGCTTCTGGTTTTGGAGGATGATGAAATAAGTCTCATGTTTTGATCTTCATTAGGTTTAAAGTAACTTTATTAGATTAAATCCCAACAATCATGAAGAAATATGTCCTGTTCCTGATCACAGCGGTAATTTCAGTATCCATCTTTTCCCAAGCTCCCAGTGCATTTAGTTACCAAGCTGTGCTTAGAAATTCAGATGGAACAATCAAAGCTGATGAAGCAGTCGCATTACAGATTGAAATCCTACAAGGAAGTATTGATGGTTCATCAGCGTACCTTGAAATACACAATACAACTACTAGCGCATTGGGTTTAGTAATCCTTGAAATAGGTTCAGGAACAACATCAGATGACATTAGCACCGTTGATTGGAGCAATGGGCCATACTTTCTTGATATAACAGTAAATGGGACTAACCTTGGTGTAACCCAATTATTAAGTGTCCCATATGCGCTGCGTTCAAATACATCTGCATCAACAGATTATGTAGATTATTCCAATATCTCCAACGTTCCATTAAGTTTTAATCCTTCTATCCATCAACATACCGAAGATGAAATATCTGATTTAGCACACTATACTGATGCAGATATTGATGGAACTGAGGCTGCTTTTGTTGGATGGGATAAAACTTCATCTGATGATTTCAATGGCAACTATAATGATCTGACAAACCAGCCTATAAATATTAGTGAATTCAATAATGATATGGGATATATAAGTTCTCTCCCGGATTCAGTATTTAACCAAGGGACTTTAACTCCTATTGAAGTATCCTATATTACTAATCAGCCATCTTGTTATGGTGATAGTGATGGTTCCATATTACTTAACGTAACAGGTGGCAAACCACCATATATTTTCGAGTGGTCAGATGGAAGCTCTGAATCAGACTTAAAGGAGATAGAAAAGGGAAATTATTCTGTTAAAATTACTGATCAACCTGGACAAATTGTTAATATAGAAATCAACCTAACTCAACCAGAACAAATGTCTTTGGACTTCACAGTTAATAATATTTCTTGCTCAGGCAACTCTAATGGAGCTATTCTTACAAAGACAACAGGTGGTAATTGGGATTATTCTTGGCTTTGGACTACAGGCGAAAATACTCAAAATTTATATAACTTATCAATAGGGACATATAAGCTTACTGCAACCGATAAAAAAGGTTGTTATTTCACAGATAGTGTATCAATTACAGAACCAGAACCACTAATTCTATCAATTAATACAATAGCAAATACAAGATGTTTTGATGAAAGTTCAGGATCAGTGGAATATGAAATTATCGGGGGTAAAGAGCCATATGCCACATATTGGCATGTTAATGGAACTGCTGTTAACGTAGATACAGGAAACATGGCGCCTGAAGAATATATTTTAATTATTAGAGATGGAAATCAATGCTATGTTAGAGATACATTTGAGATAAAAAATGATAACAATCAAATTATTATTGATACAACTATTCAAAATGTGACATGCAAAGATGATAATAATGGTTCAATAGACCTTTTTGTTGAAGGAGGTGTCCCTACATATTCATATCTATGGAATACCGGTGAAACCACTAGTTCCATCACAGGTTTATCTGGTGGTAACTATTCCATAGAAATAACTGACAATGTTGGCTGTACTGTTCTAAACGACTTTGTTGTTAAAGAACCCCAAACAAGCCTTACAGTCACTAGTGCAGAAACATTTGAATACAAGAATGAAAGCGATGGGGAGATAAGTTTAACAATTTCAGGAGGGATACCTGGTTACTCTATGCTTTGGAGTAATGGAGACACATCTACAAATATTGACCAACTTAGTTCAGGGATTTATTCATATTCAATTTCAGATGAAAATGGATGTTTGGTTGAGGATGATATACAAGTCGAAAAATTAGAGAATGCTACTGATATTGATGGTAATGTATATGACATTGTTCGAATCAATAGTCAAATTTGGATGAAAGAGAATTTAAAAACTTTGACATTTAATGATGGGTGGACAATTACGGATATAAAGTATCCAAACCAAAATATTGACCTGAAAGATACATATGGAGTGCTATATCCTTATTCAGTTTCAACAAATGGAAATGTGTGTCCGACTGGATGGAGGGTGCCAAGTCAGTCAGATTTCGATGATTTAATTGATTACCTTAAAGGTACTGAATTAGCTGGAGGTGCATTAAAAGAAATAGGGACAATTTATTGGGATGAACCAAATACTGGTGCGACTAATCAAAGTGGTTTTTCTGCAAGAGGAGCAGGACTTGTTGATAGATATAATAATAATGCTGTAGACTTCAACAGATGCGCCTTTTTTAGAACTTCAGGTTCATCTAACTTTTTTCTTATTGGTAGCAGCACATCCATATATCGTGGTGCCGCTGGTTTAGCTGAAGATTATCTCTCAATTAGATGTATTAAGGACTGAGTGTGCACAGAAGCTGATTCAGGGCACAAATGCACATTGTGCTATATAACTGAATTAGTGAACTATAATCAAGATGGTGGGCTGTAAGACCCACGGTTTATTTGAAGGGAACGAGCCTTGACCTCTACAAAAGGCAATCAAGGAGGACTCACAACACCCAGATTCTCACAGTGACTTACAGAACTGATCCACCGATAGGGGCTATCAGGATAATCAGCCAGGACAGGACAGATAACAGAAGATTATGCGATGCTGGAGGCAATATTTATCCCGGACAGAATAAACTTTTACTCGCTTTATAAAATGCCTCCACAGAAGTGTATGAAGCCTTTATGGCGGGATTTAGATTATGTGTCAATGTCTCCGTATGTGTCTCCAATAGAAAAGCCACTTTCAAATATATGATTGTAAGTGATTAATTATAAGTATATCGAGAGCATGAATTGAAATACCAACCTATGATTATAGATCTTGCATTATAATCTTTTGTGGGGAATATGTGGGGATAATCACAAATTTAAAAACCGTAATAATCTATTTATTAGACTATTACGGTTAAACATTGTCGGGGTAGCGAGATTTGAACTCACGACCTCGTCGTCCCGAACGACGCGCGCTACCGTGCTGCGCTATACCCCGTTTTGTCCACCGAAACTTTAGCTTAGGAGGGCTGTAAAATTAATAAATTTATATTTATTAAACCTTATTCCGTCTTAAAACAAAATTCACCAGGGATAATATCTACCTTGAAGGAGTCGATGGTGCTGCCGAATGAAGTATATCTGAATACCCATCCTCGCTGGATATGGTCAATGGCATCAGAGACATAGATGGCTCCACTTTTTGGATCAACACCCAATCCGTAGAAGAGTCTGTTCCTTGATTCAATAAAAGGAGTTTTGGGTAAATTTTCTGCATCTACCGGAAATTGAAAAACGCCATTTTCAATGCTGGTTTCACCTGCCGTGTTGTTGAGGAAATATAAAGTGTCTTTCGTCGGGTTAATGCTCAATTCGGTAGGTGAGGAAAGCATATCTGAAAATTCAAGTTTTCTTTCTATGCTAAATGTTTCAGGATCTATTTTTGTAAGAGCAGCAGCTTCCGTACCGTGCATGCCGGGATAACCTCCATCTGATAAAACCCAGATCTTGTCATCCTTATCAACAAGCATGCTGTTTGGCTGCATATTTACTTCAAGTGAATCGGTAACTGTATTCGTGGAAGCATCAATTTTATATATTTTGTCACTGAATGACCAGCTACAAACATATATATAGCCATCTATCAGTACCATTTCTTCTGTGCTGTTTCCAATAGCAATAGATCCCGTCTTTTCAAAAGTTAATGGATTAATAATTGTAATTGATCGACTATAGAGATCTGAAATATAAGCTGTGTTTTTATTTACCGGCAACATGTACCTGGGGGAAGTGAGGCCGGAGATAGTGGCCTTATGTTTCATTGTAGCTGTGTTAAAAACAAAAATCTTTCCTGAATAATTGACTATTAAAAATCCCGTGCTGTCAATAATGGTCATCGATTGCAGAACATCGCCAATTGGAAACTCATTGGTATTATAAAAAACCTGGTTCTTCACCTCTTCAATGGCCGGATCGAAAAATGATAAGGACGCATTTCCAAAAGTCATGTTACCCTCATGGCAGATGAAAACCCCGGCACCCTCGTTGTAGTCGATTTTTTCAGGAAAGGGATCCGTGCAAGAGGGCGTGAGGAAGAGCATGAAAGCAATGGTGATGAGGAAAAGGGGAGAAGGGGAGAGGTGGAGAGAGGGGGATAGAGTCCTCCACCCTAAAGCCAAGAAAAGTCTCCATTTTGTATGATTTACTCTTTTTTCCATTATTCCAATATTTCTTTAATCCACTCACCCAATATTCCAAGAGGATAGAATGAATTCTACCCCCTGGATATTTATATTTCAAATCGCAAAACCACCTCCCAACTCCTGCCGGGCATGGGTCTGGACAAAATGGCCTTATAATTTTTATTGAAAAGGTTATTTATTTTTAGCTGTATGGTGGCATTAAATCGTTTAAAGCTGAAATCTTTGCCTGTGCGAATATCTAACAAGGTAAATTCCGGGAGCGTATGCCTGGTTTCTTCATTACTTGATGTGGTAAATCTTTCTCCAGTGTATGATAGTGAAGTCATTAAATGGTAGCTCTTATATCCGGCACTTAGTGAAGCATTGGCCTTGTGTATCGGAATATAAATAAGCTGTTGGTCTACAGAAAGATCATTTTCAAAAACAGGTGTTTTATTGGTGGTCCTTGTAAAAGCATAAGTAGCGTTTAGGCCAAATGTTAATTCGCCGGGAGCATATATGCCCCTAACAGTATATTCAACTCCCCTGGCAAAAACCCTGGCAATATTTTCTGCTGTCCAATAACTGTATTCACCTGGTCTCCAAAGAATCCAATCGTTGATGGTAGAAGCAAAACCGGTCAGTGTCATGGACAGATTTACTGTTTTATTCTTTTTTAATGTATGGCTTATTGAGAGGTCGCCAGAATATCCTTCCTCAGGTTTTAGATCAGGATTTCCCCCGGGAATCCAATACTGATCATTTAGTGTTGGAAGACTATAATTTCTTGCCAGGTTAGATATCACTTTCATATTCAATTGTGGCATATGAATTTCCATTCCCAGTGATGGCATCAGGGGTAAAATTGTAGCATCAGCCAGCTCTCCACGTAGCAAGCCAAACATAGTTAGATACTTACCAAATTCCCTGTGCATACTTAGCGAGAGACCTACTTCCTGCCGGCTTGCTTCATATCCAATCAGACTTTCCTCTTCACTGATATGTGCAGTAGAATACTGGTAATCCAGTTTAGTTTTCAGTACTATTTTATCTCCCAGGTCAGCAGTTATTTTATGCGATCCAATCAGATTTTGAGCTTTGCTTGCCGAATTGAAGTTTACAAATAGCCCCATCCCCGTTTGGTTAGCAAGGTAATAGTCAATACCTGAGGAGATATATCCAACCGTTATTTCCGATCTGTAATTTACGCCATAATTTTTCCAGATTCCTGAAATACGGACCTGGTCGTCAGATTGATATTCAGTTCTGCCCCCACCCTCATATGACATGATCGCCGGAATATTTCGGAGTGAATTTTGTATCCAGGTATGAAGAGAAACGAAATTCCTGTTATCAGCTTTTATAAAAATCTCCCCCAGTACACCATGTTTTTTGTAATCTGCATTCTCCTGTATCTCATAACTCCAGAGGCCGTTTTCTGTATTATAGTATTCAAAGTTATTTTCTGATTGTTCGGTAAAAAACTTCATTCGCATGCGTACACGATTTCTACCAATTTGAAGATTGGCATGCGACCTATATGTGCCGAAGCTTCCTATTCCCTGGGTCAAGCTTAGGGTGTATGGATCATTCCAGGAAGGGGCCGATTGGAGGATGATGGCTCCGCCTAATGCTCCAGCCCCATCTTGCAGAGAACTTCCGCCATGTAAGAGTGAAATTTGATCTGTAAAATTTACCGGGATCAAGGAGAAATCCACTTGTCCTAACATAGGATTATTCAAGGGGATTCCATTCCACTTCACTTTCGTATGAGACGCTGAAGTACCCCTGAAAGAGATGGTTGATAGTGCTCCTTGTCCGTATGTCTTCATAAAGACGGTTGAATTTGAAACTAATAAATCAGACAGTGATCCGGTGATGTGGGATTGAATAACACTTGAGTCAATAAGTGTCAGGTTTAAGCCCCTGTTTTCCATGGCCCGCTGTGCAATAACGCTCACCTCCTTAATATCGATGGTGTCGAATATTGCACTGACTTTGTTAGTAAAGCCCGTGAGTAGAATCAATATTATGATGGCAATCCTGGTCAATATTTTATCTCTGAATTATAAATTTATAGTTCTTAGTTTTATTCGTTTCTCGTACCCTTAAAAAATACAAGCCTTCCGGATAAGTGTTAACATTTATGTGAATAATTCCTGCTTCTGAATCACCTTCAAAAACTACCTTTCCAAGCGAAGAAATCAATTCAATTTTCCCCTGTTTTGCTCCCTCGATAATAATGAAATCACTCGCAGGATTCGGGTAGATGCTAATTTCTGCTTCAGGGATTAAAGACTTGCTATCTGGCATGTATACCTCAGTAGTAAAAGATGTATTCACTGAAGGATCGCTGTCCAGGGTAGCAGTTAGTGTTAGTTGTTCGGGGGAATCTGCCACGAGGTAATAGTTGTCTTCAATACGACTGTCACTTTCACTTACGGTCCAGGTCACGGTTTCGTCTTCGTCGTATCTTCCCCCGAAAAAAACAGAGTATTCTAACGCATAGGCATCGGGAATAATTTTTGAAGGCAAACCTTTAACTGAAATGAATTTTTCTATTATTGGATATCCAACTGATGGATTTACATCCTTGATAAGTGATATCTCCGTGGAGAGCTCTCCAAGGATACCACCATCTGCATTTACTGAGGTATAGATTTTTAGAAAGTCAATCTTATCCAGCTCAACATATTGTCCTGATTCATCAATGGCCCATGCAATATCCATTGCGTCTCCGCCTGAATTTTCCACCTCTGTGGTATAGGGATTATCGGGCAAAGAATTCTGCGGATCAATACGGACATTGTTATCAGCATATCCAAAACTCCTCGAATATGATACTCCTTGTTGTGGGTTGCTAAAGTCAAGGACAGGCATTATTCTTCTGCCCGTAAACTTGCATTCTGATTCTCCAATTGATAAAAACACTGATGGATCAGGGTAGTAGGGTTGATTCTGGAAAACGTTCTTCTTTATGAGTCCTGTTACTCCCTGGTTATCTCCCCAATGTACATCTGCGGCTTTTTCAGAAAAGGGATTAGTATAGGTAACCAGGTAGTCTGGAATTGTATTTGGGAAGAAGTGATCACTCCCTGCAAGTTCATACCATGTTTCATCCGGTAGCCCATTTTCGTTCTCATCTTTCATAACAGCTACTATTCCGGGTTCTGACCAAAAAGAAAATGCATTTCCGAAAATAGTGAAATCAACACCATAGGGATTGTCGGGATGGTTGCTAAGGGGCTCGATAAAATTTAAAACAATATATCCACCATATCCACCCAGGGAAACCAGTCCGCCGCTCTCATTTAGTAAGGATTCAGCAGCTTCGGGGGAGCCCATGGAGGTGTTGATAAATTGGCCTGGCGCAGGTGTGTACTCAATAATCTCAGCAATTTGCTGTCCGTTTACCAGACTGCAAATTGTTGAAAGAATGACTATTGAATATAATCTACGCATGTTAAAATCTTATTGCTTAATTATTCTTGAATAGTAGATGTTCTCTCCGGCTCTGATCTGTACCATGTATACTCCGGTTTTCAGATGCGAGGTACTTATAGGGGAGGAGAAATCAAATTTCGCTTCCTGAATTACCACTTTGCCATTGACATCAAATATTGTGACGCTTCCGCTCTCATTTCCGTTATATGTGATATTGATATAATCGGTTGTTGGATTTGGATATATAAGGATGGCCAGGGCCGGGTCAAAAATCTCATTTCCAAGCGGGAAAGTAATTGTTACTGCTAAGGTATCACTTACCGAGTATGAATGTGTTGCACCTTCAATAACGATCTCAACATCCTCCGTTGTGCTGCCAACCACATCCAGAACCAGCATGTTAGAATCAATTTCGCTGGATAATAATGCAGAATTCGAGTTTTGTGATATTGAAAAGAGAAAGATGGAATCATGATCATCGTCATCATGAAATACATCATAAAGATTTATTTCTGTGGCTTCAGTCTCTCCCAATGTGATGGTGAAATCTATAAAAGGATGATCTATTACCGGCGGAATGTCGAAATGTATTTCAGCTATATATGTTCCGTATGCCAACGCAAATACATGGTTGTCAGGACTGTTTATAGTGACGTCTCCCCTGGTAGATAAGCGTGTCAGGAATTGGTCTGATATTGCAAGCGTGTCGTATCCATTTGCACCGTCCCATACTCCAATAACACTTTCAACAGTATTTTCAACAAAATTATTACAGTTGAAGACCAGGTTCCCGGCTTCATCCAGATCAATGTCATATACTCCTGCTGAAAGATTAGCAAGGACCAATGCATCACCAGTTTTTAATGTATCATCATCGCTGTTTACAGTGCTTGCGATATCCGTTTCGCTCCATTTTAATAAAGCATTTTCACCAAAAATGTTAGTTCCATAATACACATTTCCTTCGTTGTCAATATCTAATCCAGCAGAATAGCCGCCAGTGGTAATGATCAGTCGGTGTTCATTGGCACCCGTAAGGTCGAGTTGCCATATTCCGTTTGGATTGGCCCAGTTAGTGCTGTTAAGTCCGGATACAAATGGCTGGCCATTCCAGAATGCGAGATCGAAATTTCCCGCCAAAGTTGCCATGTGCTGCCATTCATTGTCTTTTATATCGATGGAATAGATTCTGTCATCAGAATTATAGCCAGTGGTATACCCAACCCAGAGGTCAAATCCGTTCGGATCAATAGTGATAAAGCTTGGAAATGCCACATAATCTTGATCCGGTTTTGACAGCTTCTGTAATATATCTCCACTCTCGATGTCAATAGAATAAACGGTATCGCCTTCAACAGCAAACATAATGTTGTTACTAACTTCAATTGCTGAGTAGACACCCTGGCTGACGATGCTTGTGTTCAAAGTGTCAGGTGTCATAAGAAAGCTCTGTTGTGCATCTATTCCCGGATTCCACAAAAGCGCCATCAATACGAAAAAGAAAAATTTCTTCATTTCTTTAACATTAGTTAATTACTAAGCAGGTTCCATAATTTTTTCCTCCATTAGTGCCACCAGGCATGATGTGCACAGACAATCTGAATATGTCTTGAAATGAAAAAACATCGTAACTGCCATTTCAGGTTCTCTGATTTTGCAGCTTACGATGTCAGGTGATGAGCAATGTACCATCGTGATTCTATTCCTGTTCTCCGCAGGCCACAAAAATCTATGTTACACTGGCAGGTCTTCTGACTTATTCCGGTTTTTGATCCCTTCCCATTTTGCTTATTTCAAAATAGTGGGCTAATCACTCAAAAACTTTGTACACCCGAGGCGTACTGGAAATTACAGCAGCGGGAACTGTTACCGACTTTCCACCTTCGCTATTGCTAGTTTGGCGAATCACGGTATTCCCTTTTCATCCGATTACTGGAACCAAGTGATGAAACAAATGTATAGCATTATATCGGAATTGAAAAATTGAGATGTTAACAAATAATTGTTGATGGAGCTACACGATTATGGCAAAAACAACCATCAATTGCCCTCAACCTGGCCTTCTCCCACCGGGAGAAGGAATTCCCTTCGAACAAAAATATTCTATTCATTGTGATCCTGGGCTCTAACTCTAAGTACTTAGAGTACTCAAGGCACTTCTAAATCTTGGCCAGCACCATGGTCATGGCATGCAATGTAATGGTAATCCCTAGGTACAGATTCCGGGAAGCTGCAGGACTCAGTTTTAAGAATTTATATTGTAGTGATCCGGCGTGACAAGAAGTAACGCAATCACCGCATAAGGTACATGTTAACCCTGGTTTTCTTTGAAGAATATCTTCCTTTTTTAATGCATCATATTTGCAATAGCTGGTGCATTTCATGCAGCTTGTACAGGAGTCTGCAATTTTTAACCTGAAGGGACTCACAAATTTCAGTCCGCTGACGAGTGTTCCAATTGGACACCATACCAGGCAATGTGCCATTTTGCCCCTGTGCGCAGAGTAGAAAAACATGATAAATAGTCCGATAAGACCAAATGCAATTGCAATAAGCGTTGAAGGAAAAGCTGCTACTTTGAATGCCCTGAGAAGAATTGCAGTAGCGACAATAATAACCAACATAGGTAGTTTAAGATGCCAGATTTTCCCCAGTGTTTTTCTTTTTTTCGAATGCCCTGCACTCCATCCATCCAGTGCACCAAAGTAACAGAAGTGGCTGCACCAGGCCGGTCCGGATAGCAGGATTGTACTCAGGAAAAGGATGGCCATCATGGAAAACTGTCCTCGATAAATTGGTCCGCTGATCATCATCATCGGAATAGGCAGGTGCAATTTCCCGGTCATTAAAAATTTCTCAGAAGCAAAAAGTCCAAGTATAAGTTGAGAGAAAAAAATGATTGAAAATATGATCCATGTGGTCTGTCTCCATTTAGCTGACTTTGATGCATCATACATGAACCAAGCAACGATTCCGCCGTAGAAAGAAATAAATACTATCTCAATCCATCCGCCTCCGGTCAGGAACCTCTCAAGAATGAGTAGTGGGTTCTCTACCTTAAGCTGAATAAATGACAACAGGATAGCAGTCGAAAGAAACACTGATATACTAAGAATCCACCGGGACTTCATTCTGAAAAATTTGTCGAAAATATAGAAAATTTGGGTTATTCAAAGGCGCCAGAGAAGAAAAATATCAATTTATATATTTTACAACGAGTATCTCAAGATCAACTTCACTTGTCACAGTCCATTCCCTCATTCTGTTTTCTTCAATGAAGATTGAGTCTTTTGGCTTCAAATTATAAATCTCACCATCAATACTTAGATCCCCGCTTCCTGCTAAAATGTAAAATACTACAGGTTTATCATTTGTATGTGGGGCGAGTATTTTACCCGGATGGAGATTTATTCGTATGATGTCCGTATCTTCAACTTCCATAAGTTTCCAGGCATCAAAATCTACATCCAGGGCTTCACTGTTTTTAATATTTTTTATAACTGACATCTATTGGGATTTTATCATTATTAAAACCATTTTGAACTGCTCTCTGGCATCTACTGAATGCGTAATATTGGCTGGCATTATAATAAATTCCCCCTCTTTAACAAGGTGCTCTTTCTTATCAATTATGATGATTGCATCTCTATCTATGACTTGTACCATAGCATTAAATGGTGCGGTATGTTCACTTAGACCCTGTCCTTTATCGAAGGCAAACAAGGTCACTGTTCCTGTCTCTTTTTTGATCAATGTTTTACTTACAATTGCATCTTTTGCATAGTCGACCAAATCGGACATGTTAGCAACGGTAGCTAAATCAAAATCTGTATTCATGAAATTATTTATTGATTATTTGAAACAAAGATAAAATCCTTTGGAAGTAAAAAAGGTAACATATGTTACAACCACCCCGTCCGTCTGCGACGTCCACCCCTCCTTGAGAAGGAGGGGAAGTAGAACCACCCCGTCCATCTGCGACGTCCACCCCTCCTTGAGAAGGAGGGGAGGTAAAAGACCAGGTCTACTCACATGGGGTGCCACCCAAGCAGCCCAGCATTTTTCTTACCATGGCAACATTCTCAATGTAATAATTTGCCTGCGTGGTTTTTGCACCTACTTTTATTGTGTATGCTTTTTCCGGCATTGCTTCGAAGGTATATTCATCTGTCCAGTCGTCACCCACTGCAAATATGAAATCATACTCAGTGTCCCCCATTTTATTAAGCGCTGCCCGGCCTTTATTAATACCTGAATATTTTATCTCGAGTACCTTATCACCATCCATAATCTCCAGGTTGAGGTTGGAAGTAAGCGATCGGAGTTCATCTTTTAGCTCCCATGCTCTCTGTATGCCCAGGTCCGGATCGGCTTTCCTGTAGTGCCAAACCAATGAAAAGTTTTTATGTTCAATAAAAGAGCGTGGTGTTTGATCAGCATAGTATTCAAGAAGCGGTAGTATTGATTCCTTCCAGGTATTGTCAATCTGTTCCAGCATGTGCCACTCACCACCGGGATCTTTAATCCAGACACCATGTTCAGCAATAAAATGGATGTTCCATTTATCATCAAACCACCTGCTTAAAGTTTCCTTGTCCCGGCCACTGATAATAGTAACAGTATTGCGTTTATCTTTCAGCAGCTCTGCTAAAATATCATATAATTCCTGGTCAGGCAATGCATCTTCAGGATTCTTTTTAAATCCCGACAGGGTTCCGTCATAATCCAGGAAGAGAATTCGCTGTTTTGACTTGTTGTATTTATCTACAATCTCCTTCATGCGATTCACATTCACCTTCCTTGTGAGGGAGGTTTTCTGACTTTCAGCTACATTTTCTAAGCTCTTTACGAAATCGTTGGCCCAGCGATCAATGGTGTATCTCTCCAGGCGTTGGTTCATTACCTTGTTCCTTCTTATCTGTTCAACATCAGGCATTTGCAATGCATCCTTGATGGCAACAACTATATCTCCAAGGTCATTTGGATTTACAATAAGTGATTCATGAAGCTCTTTGGCTGCTCCAGCCATCTCGCTAAGAATAAGGACACCGGTACCATCATAGCAGGTGGCGACATACTCCTTTGCAACCAGGTTCATTCCGTCTCTTAAGGGGAGGATGATGGCAATGTCGGCAATGGTGTACATATCGATTAACTCATCAATGGAGAATTCCCTGTTGAGATACCTGACAGGCATCCAGGTGATGGTACCATAGTTACCGTTAATTCTACCCACGAGTTCGTCAACTTCTCTTTTTAATGAATCATAAACTTCACCTGTTTCTCCCGATTTCATTGCCAGTAGAATCAAGCTTACTTTTTCCAGGTATTGAGGATTCTCCCGTAAAAATAGCTCATAAGCCCTAAGCCGGAGAGGGATACCTTTGGTATAGTTTAATTTATCGATTGATAGTATTATTTTTTCTGAAGAATAGGCAACAATATGTGATTCGATCTCCTTTTGAAACTTGGTTTGTGCCACTTGATTTTCACGACTCTCCTTGAATTTTTTGAAATTAATGCCTTTTGGGAAAGCATCAACCTTCATCACTCTTTCTTCAATCCTGATGCGGTTGAAAACTGTTTCAATGCCCATAATTCTTCTCACGCAGCTGAGGAAGTGACGTACATAGTCGTAGGTATGAAATCCCACCAGGTCAGCGCCAAGTATTCCCTCGATTATTTGAACTCTCCACGGTATTAACCTGAAAATCTCAAATGAAGGGAAAGGAATGTGCATAAATAACCCGATAGATAATCCAGGCATTTTTTCCTTGACCATGCTTGGCAAAAGCATCAGGTGGAAATCGTGGATCCAGAGTATATCTCCTTCATCTACCAATTGAAGAATCTGATCGGCATACAGCTGGTTTACGCGAACATAAGCATCCCATGATTCATCATTATAGATGGCGTTTTGTGTGAAGTAATGGAAGAGAGGCCAAATTGTATTCCGGGAAAAACCATGCAGGTAAAGGTCATAATCTTCTGGATCAGGGAAGAGAGGGATACATTCAAATTCAGCCAGATTAATTTTCAAATCATGCTGTTCATGGATAGTGAGGTCCAGGTCATCAATGCCGGTAAGTCCTATCCACCTGGTTTCATATCCGCTGTAAAATTCTTTTAGTCCGGAAATTGTTAATTCTTCTGCCGGGTGAACTTCAAAGTCATTTTCTTTTCTTATAATATTGACCGGTAGTTGATTGGATGCGAGAAAGAGTCTTTTCATGTTTTTTTCTTTTTTCCCTCCTACTTTTTACTTTTCCCCTTTTATTTTTTACTTCTTCCTTTGTACTTTGTACTTTTTTCTTTTTCCTTTTTACCTTTTTCTTTTTCCTTCTTCCTACTTGAATGCTTCTATAAAAATAGATACCTTGAGCTCGGAAAACAACTATACAACAATAAATTTGACAAGAATGTACAATTTTGATGCTGTTATATTTGATCTTGACGGAGTAATCACACAAACCGCGCTGGTTCACGGATCTGCCTGGAGACGGATGTTTAATGATTATCTCAAGTCGAGAGAGGAACGATTTGGAGAACCCTTCAAGGAGTTCACTCATGCAGGTGATTATCTTCCATATGTGGATGGCAAGCCGCGTTACAAAGGCGTTGCCTCGTTTCTCGAATCAAGAGATATTGATATTCCTTTTGGGGATCCTTCAGACGATCCTTCCATGGAGACAGTATGTGCAGTTGGCAACCGAAAAAACATCTTGTTTAACGAGGTGCTGGATGAAGAGGGTATAAAATGCTATGATTCTTCTGTAAAATTATTGCATGATCTGAAAAAAGCTGGCATACGCATCGGTGTTGCCTCTTCAAGTAAAAATTGTAAACCCGTGCTTGAACAGGCAAATTTACTGCACCTGTTTGAGACAAGAGTAGACGGAGTTGTATCAGCTGAAATAGGGCTGCAGGGAAAGCCGGAGCCGGATATTTTTACAACCGCTTGCGATAACCTGGGTGTTGAATACCACAGATCTGTTGTGGTCGAAGATGCAGTATCAGGGGTGCAGGCAGGCAGAAATGGCAATTTTGGTCTTGTCATTGGCGTGGCCCGGGAAGATAACATCAAAGAATTGCAAGTCAATGGTGCGGATATTGTTGTTGAAGATTTGGGAGAAACACCACTGGAGCGAATCAATGACTGGTTCAATAAAGGCATGGAAGAGGATTCCTGGCTGCTGGAGTATCATGACTATGATCAGCAGACGGAGCGATCAAGGGAGGCATTGCTTACTATTGGAAACGGGTATTTTGGAACCCGTGGCGCACTGGAAGAGAGTAAGGCCAACGCAGTAAATTATCCAGGATCTTATGTAACGGGCTTGTTTAACAGGCGCATCTCTGAAGTGGCTAAAAGAAACCTTGAAAATGAAGATTTTGTAAATATCTCAAATTGGCTGCCGATAAAATTTCGTATCGAAGGTGGAGAATGGTTAGAATTTACTCCTGACTGTAATTTAGAAGTTGAGAAAATTCATCGGCGACTTAACATGAAAAATGGTTCCGTGGATAGAGAATTGATCGTTGTCGATGCACAAAACAGAAGGACCTTAGTAAAGTCAACCAGGTTTGCTGGTATGCATAATCAACATGTTGCGGGTTTGAGCTATGCGCTGACTCCGTTGAACTATTCTGCTCAATTGGAAATTGAGTCTACCATTTCTGGCGACCATATCAATGCAGGTGTTGAGCGATATAAACAACTGAACCAGGAACAACTGGAGCCGGTAAGTGAAGCTATTGAAGGGGATTGTTTGAAATTATTGGTCAAGACAAATGAGTCTGGTACCTCGATTGCCATGGCAGCAAAGCATACTGTTTCTGGCCCCGGACTTTCCGGGATAGAGAGGTCTAAGACTTCCGGAAAATCAAAACTCACAGAAACCATTAAAGTTGCTGCCGAGCAGGGAAAAGAAGTGGTGGTAGACAAGTTAGTAGCGCTATACACAACGCTGGAAAATGATTCCAAGGCGCCGATGAATGATGCTGTTTCTGCATTGGGAAAAATTGAGTCTTTCACCGATGAACTGAGTAAATCTGAAGTAGAATGGAAATCAATCTGGGATGAGATTGACATTAAAGTTGAGGGTGATAGAAAAGCACAGAAGCTTCTGCGGCTTCATAATTACCACATGATGGTAAGTGCTTCACCCCATCATGCAGAATTGGATGCTGGAATTCCGCCTCGCGGACTTCACGGTGAAGCTTACAGGGGTCATATTTTCTGGGATGAACTCTTTATTCTTCCCATGTATAATATTCATTTCCCAGAAGTAACAAAATCTGTATTGATGTATAGGTACAAGCGGCTTGACAAGGCAAGAGAATACGCGCAGGAATTTGAATTTGAGGGAGCCATGTTCCCCTGGCAGAGTGGGAGTGATGGCAGGGAGGAGACACAAATTGTTCATCTGAATCCATTGTCAGGAGAGTGGGGAGATGATTACAGCTCTTTGCAAAGACATATTTCACTGGCTATTGCCTACAATGTATGGAACTATTTTGCAGCTACGGATGACAAGGACTTTATGAAGGAGTATGGACTGGAGCTATACCTGGATATTTGTAAGTTCTGGATCAGTAAAACTACATTGGGTGAAGATGACGGAAGATATCATATTGATAAAGTCATGGGACCTGATGAATTCCATGAGAAGTTGCCAGGGAGCGATGAGGGAGGAGTTACGGATAATGCCTACACGAATATCATGGTTAGCTGGATGCTTGATAAGATAAACCACTTTAAAGAGGTATTTGGACCAGAGCTTGTGTTGGAGGTGTTGACGAAGATAAATATTAGCAGCGGACAACTGGGTCACTGGGATAGTGTGAGGAAAATGTTAGCATTAAATATTGATGACGAGGGAATTGTTGAACAGTTCAGTGGTTATTTTAGTTTGAAAGAGGTGAACTGGGATGCATACAAAGGGAAATATGAAGACCTGCACCGTATGGACAGGGTTTTGAAAGCTGAGGGTGAGTCGCCCGACGATTATAAACTGGCCAAACAGGCAGATTTTCTGATGACATTTTATAACCTGGGGAACGAAGAGGTAAGTCATATTATTAATGAACTCGGGTACGATGTCCCGGAAGATTATATTGCAAAGAACTTTGAGTATTATATCGCAAGAACTTCTCATGGTTCTACACTGAGTCGCCTGGTTCATGCACGGCTTGCTTACAAGGCAGGACTGAAGGAATTGGGGTGGAACTTATATATAGAGGCACTCGAGAGTGACCTGGTTGATATCCAGGGAGGAACAACGGGAGAAGGAGTGCATTGTGGCGTTATGGCCGGGACCGTTTATGATACACTTGTATCCTACGCTGGCCTTACACTGAAAGGTGAGATTCCGGGTCTTTGTCCGGCTTTACCTTCCGGATGGAAGAATCTTCAATTTAGCTTCAGGTTCAAGGGAACAAAATATGATGTAACCATTTCAGAATCTGAGCTTGAAATTATTTCAGAATCGACAAAGAAAAATAAAATAAAAGTCCATATTTGTGCGCAGGAAGAGACCCTGGAAAATGGTGTTCCAAAGAAAATTAATTACAAATAAATATTCTGAATCATGTTAGGAGATATTTTACTTATCAATGATATGCATAAAGAGGCAGCTGCAAGTCTTTGTGAAATGGTGTTAAAGAATATTACTGAAAAAGAGGATACCAGGTATCGTTATGTGGTTGGGATTTCCGGGGAAAGCGGATCAGGGAAGTCGGAGCTTGCACATGCTCTTGGAAAGGCCCTTAAGGAAAACCACATCAGGGTGAAGGTGGTCCACACAGATAATTATTACAAGATTCAGCCCTTGCTCAGGGAAGAGTGGAGAAGAAACAAAGGATTTGATAAGATTGGGTTGGAGGAGTACGACTGGATTAAGCTTAAAAAAACCATTAATGATTTTAAAGATGCCCAGGAGTGTGTGATGCCCTGCATTGATCTGATTCCGGAGCAGGTGGATAAATTAATTGTAGATTTTGAAAAGATTGATCTTCTGATAGTGGATGGATTGTATGCCATCAATGCGCCTAATATCGACCTGAGGGTATTTATTGACCTTACTTATCATGAGACAAAAATCAATCAGATTATTCGGATGAAAGAGGCCATGAGCGATTTCAGGTTATCGATTTTAGAGCATGAACATTTGGCCGTTTCCTCACTAAGGCCAATGGCGGATATGATTGTCAATAAATCATATATGGTGGTTACACCGGAAGAAGCAGAATTGTAAAATTTCCCGCTGATTGAGTTCGCTGATGAAGGAGAATAGAAAAATACTATATGTTGATGATATTGAAGAATCCTTTAAAAAAGTGCAGGTTTAATTTCGGGCAAGGATACTTTAAACAGAACCTGGCCACCATTTTTATCATGGAAGAAAACCCACGCTTCAAGAACGATAAGAATACGCTTGTCAAAATTGAGCTTGCTTAATTATAATTTAACATTTTCAGCTCTGTTATCTTGGGAGGGAAAATTACTTTTACTCCTGTTAAAGGACATGGCCGATTTACACACAACTTATTAACAATTAGATACCAATCCGATTCGGAATAACTATCTTGTTCACCCTTTTTAATTCTTTGTTTTGACCTTAAAAAATGAAATAATAAACAATTAATTTTTAATCTAATACTTATAACTATGAAGAAATTTTATTTATTACTCGTGTTGGGTATACTGGCAGTTTCTGTTGGCGCCCAGAACCTTGTCCTCAATGGCGACTTTGAAGCATGGGTTGATGCAACAAGTCCGACAAGCTGGACTACAGTTGAAAGTGTTGATCAGGAAGCAACTGAAATACATGGTGGTACTTATTCTGCAAAGCATAATGGAGGTACAAGTAAGTTGGCACAGTCTATTACTGTTGAGGCAGGCACAACCTATACTTTTACTATTTGGTATAAGGTTGTAGAAAATGACGAATCTGATTCAAGATTATATTGTGTCTGGAGAGACGGAGACGGAGCAGGTTTATATGATGATACCCAGGGAGAGATCAGGGGACCTGACGGTGGTTATCTGGATAACAACGGTGGTGCATGGACTGAATATACAGCAACTGTTGCGGCCCCTGCGACAGCTGTGAGTCTTGATTTTGAATTAAGAACTTATAGTGGAGCTGTTACTTATTGGGATGATTTTTCTCTCGTGGCCGTTGCTGATGAGTCTGCTCCTGTATGGGGAGACGACTATCCTATGGTGGCTAATCTAGCTGAGACATCATTTGATATTGCTGCAATGCTGGACGAGACTTCAACTGTTTATTATGTGGTAATGCCTTCAGGCGGAACTGCTCCTTCAGTTGCTGAAGTAGTTGCAGGTACCGGACCATCAGGTGTTCCGGCACTGGTTGCAGGTTCTTTTACAGCTACAGGTGAGACCATGGAAAATGTAAGCGGAATGACCAAGGATGTTGCTTTATCAGTGTTCCTTGTTGCTGAAGATGATGAAGATACACCAAACAGGCAGGATGCTGTTGCGACATTTGATGTTACTCCTAGCATACCACGTGAAGTCCTGATGAGCGAGACTTTTGACAGTGATCTTGGAGGTTTCCATTCTGTTAGTGTGATTGGAGATGACTATGACTGGTACCAGTCAAGTGGTTATGCTAAGATGAGCTCATACTCAGCTCACACTGCACAGGAAGACTGGTTGATTTCATCAGGATTCAACATGGATGTTGCTTCCGACGAAATGATCAGTTTCAATTCGTATAACAATTATGGTGATGCTACTACAACATTAACTGTTTACCTGTCCAATGACTTTACGGGTGACTATACTGAAGTAGGTATTGATGCGGCCAATTGGAATGATATAACGGCCAGCTTTACTCTATCTCCAGGGGACTCATATGATTTCTTTGAGTCTGGCGAATACGATATTTCTGGAGATGTAGGAACTGGTTATATTGCCTTTGTGTTTGAATTCGCCGGCGGAGATCCTCCGGGATCCGGTACATGGGAGATCGACGATGTAGTGGTAACCGGATACACAATTCAAGGATCTGATGCATCACTTTCTGATCTGAAGGTTGGCGAAACAACAATTGATGGTTTCGAATCAACTACAATCGCATATGTTGTAGACCTTCCTGCTGGAGCAACCGATGTTCCGGAAGTTACCGTTACAACAACCGATGATAATGCGGCTGTTGATGTTACTCCGGCTACTGACCTTAGCGGAGATGTTACAGCAAGAACTACAACTGTAGCTGTTACAGCACAGGACGGAGAAACTATTCTTACTTATGCGGTACTGTTTAATCCGATTATTGAAGTGACTGACCTTGCTGCATTTAGGGCCGTTTCTGATTTGGACAGGATTTATACTGTTACAGGAGAAGTAGTATTGACACATAAGGACAGTTATGGAAACAAGAAGTATTTTGAAGATGCATCTGCTGCAATTGAGATCTATGATGCTCCTGATGGAAATTACGAGCCTGGTCTTATTAGTACAGTTTATGAAATTGGTGATGGTGTAATTGGACTTACAGGTAAAGTTGATGAGTATTACGGTATGCTTGAAATGGTGCCAACTATTGACCCCGGAGCTGCAAATAGCACTGGTAATACAGTTGAAAATCAGGTTCTTACTGTCGATGAGTTCAATACTAATTTTAAAGACTATGAGGCAGAATTTGTTAAGATTGTAGGAGTGACCTTTGCAGATGCCGGAACATTTGAGGACGGTAATGATTATAATGTGACTGTAGGGGCTTCAACAGCTATTTTCAGAACGAATTTCTATGGTGTAATTAGTGGGAGTATTCCTAAAATGGCTGATGTTCAGGGTATTGCAATTTGGCATTATGACGAGGCAAAAGTAGCCCCGAGACTTGCAACTGACCTTATGGCATATAGTTCAGATGCTACTTTATCTGACCTTATGGTAGACGGAACAAGCGTTGACGCTTTTAGTGCAGCAACATTGTCATATCCAGTTGAGCTTCCAATGGGAGCTACAGCTGTACCTGCTGTTACTTATGCATTGAATGATGATGCAAATGCAACTGCTATTAAGACAGATGCAACTGGACTTACAGGTGACGAAGCTGCCAGGACCACAACTGTTGCTGTTACAGCTCAGGATGGTACTGAAGTAACTTATAGTGTTGTATTTACCGTTGCTGAAACAGGTGTTAATCTAAATACTATCAGTACATTATCTGTTTATCCTATTCCTGCCACAAACGTATTGTTTGTTGAAGGATTAGAGAACAGCGAGTCATTGAGTATTATTGATATTACAGGAAAAGTTGTTCAGTCAGAACAAGTGACCAACAACAAAATGAAAATTAATATCAGCGGTCTGGATACCGGAATCTATATCATCCGTACTGACGATTCTATACAGAAATTTGTAAAGAATTAGTCACGGAGATATCTTAATAATAAAAAAGGGGGCCTGTAATACGACCCCCTTTTTTACCTTTTGTTGATACGGCTTTGCAAAGTATGATTGGATAATATATCCTTCTCTTGCTACCGTTCAAGTATATAACAAACATTATTATACGAAAGATTATGAAAAAAATATTAAGCTTTATTTTGCTGGCAGGCTTTAGTGTCGGAGCTTTTGCACAGTCGGAATTAATTATTTCAGAATATGTGGAAGGCTGGTCCAATAACAAGGCCCTTGAAATATTTAATCCTACAGATGAGCCGATTGACCTTTACCAATTCCGGCTGATTCGCTATTCAAATGGCACATATTCTACGCCACCTGCTGACCAATTTGTAGCTAACCTTCCAGATGAAACCTTGGAGCCATATCAGACCTTTGTGGTTGTAATTGATCAAAGGAACCCTGATGGAACCGGACAGGATGCGCCGGTTTGGGAGCAGTTACAGCAGAGGGCAGATGCCTTTCTTTGTCCGGAATATGAAGTTTCCTACTCAATGTATTTTAATGGTAACGATGCTGTTGTACTCGAAAAATATGAAGGTGAAGGAGAGTATTCTATACAAGACATTTTTGCAAGATGGGGTACTCCGGCTCCTGCATTAGCACCTGCTGTTGGTGGCTCTACAGTGGAAGCATGGACCAACACCTTTCCCTATTTTTCAGGTTTAGGGATTGCTATTACAGCGGACCATACTATGATAAGAAAATCAAATATAGAAACAGGTGTGATAGAAAATCTTGACTTTTTTGATCCTCTTGCTGAGTATGATACGCTATCAGCAAATACTTTTGATCACCTGGGCTGGCACGAATTTGATAATGCCCCTGCCAATGAAACCCCGGTGCGTACCAATGAGAAACTAACCTGGGCGGTAAGTCCAACTGCGACAAATGGCACTGAAGTGGTGACTATTACAGCTACTGATGCTGAACAAGATGTCTTAACCTTTTATATGGATGCCGGAAACTTCATATATATTGAAAATATTCGCTATGAACCATTTTCTCTTGACCCTTCAACCGGAGTTCTCAGCATGGTGGATGAAACAGGACTTGCGCCGGCATTGAAAGATACTTTTGATATTACAATCAATGTTACTGATGGATATTCTCAATTGGGCCCTTTAAATTGCAAGGTGATTGTTACCGACAATGAGGTGGGAGTGAGCTCATATCTGCAAAGCTCTTTGGGAGTTTATCCAAATCCGGTTACAGACAATCAATTTCGGATTGAAAGTGAAAAGGGAATTTCAGCTGTTTACCTGACTAACCTGGTAGGTCAGCTTGTAATGAAGAAAGAATATTCTACCCCCCTCTATCAACAAAATTTGGATATTGACAGCGATCTCAATGGAGTCTACATACTGAATGTTATCTATGAGGATCGGATGTCCGAATCACTTAAATTACTCGTTAAATAAATTATATCTGATTGTCCCGAAACGCAACACTGCTTTCGGGGCAATTTATTACTCAACAAAGCATCCAATTGATGAAAAGTAAAATAATACTTCTTCTGCTGGGGATAAGCATGGCCGGCTTCTCTCAAACGTATTCAATTACAGGCAAGGTATTTAATATTTCAGATGAATCTGAAACATTGTTAGGTGCGCATGTGATTTATGGCCCGGGCCATGGTGTAATTACAGATCTGGATGGCAGCTATAAGTTGGAGCTTCCGGCAGGGCAGTACACAGTTTCGTTTTCCTATGTTGGATTTGAAACCATGACCAAAGAGATAAACCTGGGTTCAAGAAACCAGATCATTGATATAGGCCTTACCCCCTTAACGATTGGCGAAGTTGTTATTGTGGCTGATGTGGCCAGGTCGAGGGAAACACCGGTAGCTTTTACAACTATCTCTCCCAAAAAGCTCCAGGAAAACCTGGCTGCACAGGATATACCTATGCTTCTTAACTCAACCCCGGGCGTTTATGCTACACAAGAAGGCGGAGGAGACGGAGATGCGCAGGTTACAATCCGTGGTTTTAGCTCAAGAAATGTCGGTGTATTGCTTGATGGTGTTCCTGTCAACGATATGGAAACCGGCCATGTATATTGGTCGAATTGGTTTGGACTGGACGCGGTGACCCGTTCCATCCAGGTACAAAGAGGTTTGGGTGCTTCAAAATTAGCGCTTCCCTCAGTTGGTGGTACGATTAACATTATCACCCGTGGCCTGGATTCAAAAAAGGGTGGCAGTTTTAAACAGGAAGTTGGATCTAATGGTTATCTGCGTTCTACCTTTGGATACAATACCGGTCAATTGAAAAATGGCTGGGGAATATCTGCGGCTGGTTCTTATAAAAGAGGGAATGGCTGGGTTGACAATAACTGGACCGAAGGATTCTTCTATTATTTGAAAATCGATAAAAAAATTGGCAATCATATTATTTCCTTATCCGGATACGGGGCCCCTCAAAGTCATGGACAAAGATCATATAAATTGCCCCTGGCAGTATATGATTCTGCTTATGCTGAGAGCCTGGGAATAAAACTTGCCTATGATGCTGAAATGAGTTCCGGAGATAGTCTGATTGTTAGCGATAACAGGAGCAAAGCAGATGAAGGAATTGGTCGCGGATTAAGGTTTAATCAACATGCAGGATACCTGGCCCGCACCCTGGATAATCCTGGTGCAGAGTCAGAATTTATGAATGAGAGAATAAATATATACCATAAACCGCAGTTTACCTTAAAGGATTTTTGGAGTATCAACGACAAATTGTATATGTCAAATATTGCCTATGTTTCCATTGGAAGAGGCGGGGGAATCAGGGAAAAGCATACAACTACCCCCAATGATGATGGCTTAAAGGATTTTCAATTTGTTTACGACAGCAATATTGGTGATGGTGCCATTAGTCCGATATATAGTGATGAGTTACGCGGTGCATCAAACTATATGAGGATGTTGGTCAATGAGCATTTCTGGACAGGTCTGCTTTCAACCCTTAATTACAGGCCAAATGCAAAAATAAACTTCTCCGGTGGATTAGATCTACGCTACTATAAAGGTACACATTACGAAAAGGTATATGATTTAATGGGAGCAGATTATGTTGCCCCGGACAATACAGACTTTACAGATCCAAGCATTGATTGGGCAGCAGATAATCCACTTGCAAGTACCATGTTGTTTGAAGGAGATAAGAATAACTTTTATTATGATGGACTTGTGCGCTGGGGAGGATTGTTCTTACAATCAGAATATAAGCATAATAGAGTGTCTGCATTTATTAACCTTACAAGCTCAGTAACCTCTTACAAGGAGATTAATTATATGTATGGTATAAATCCGGCTATAAAAAATAAGGAAAACGGGTTCCATAGTTTTCCGGGTGTAACCATAAAAGGGGGACTAAATTACAATTTTACAGAGAGGATGAATGCTTTTGTAAACCTGGGTTACCTCAGTAAAGCGCCTCGTATGAACAATGTATTTGACTACGATAATAAACTTTACAGGGAAATAAAGAATGAATTGGTAAAAGCATTTGAATTTGGATACAGCTATACAAGCGGCTATTTCTCTGCAAATATTAATGCTTATTATACAGCATGGGAGAACAAGCCTGTTGACCAGGCATCGAAGGTTATGGTTGAGATTTCGCCGGGAGAATTCGAAGAACAGTCTGTTAACATCAATGGGATGGACGCCATTCACAAGGGAGTAGAATTGGATTTTGTATTGAAATTTAGTAACAGGTTGGAATTCCAGGGCCTTGCTTCCTTGGGAGACTGGAGATGGAATTCTGAGGATACTGCACAGATCATTGATGACTATAACAATGTTGTCGCTGAGATTTATTTCAATGCCATAGGTGTGCATGTGGGAAATTCTGCACAGACACAGTTTGCGGGAGAGCTGAGATGGGAGCCCCTTGATAATTTTTATGTTAAGGCCAGGTTTACTTATTTTGCAAGATATTATGCTCAATTTGATCCTGTTTCGCTGGATGTTGAACCCATCGAATCATGGAAAATACCGGCCTACGGACTGTTGGATTTTCATGCAGGGTATCGACTGAGAATAAAGAATGGAAATAATATTCAGTTAAGGGCCAATGTTTTAAATGCATTAAATACAACATATATAGCTACGGCACAAAATAATGACGGCTATAACGGGACTAATCCTGCTGGCTTTGATGCCCGTTCAGCTTCAGTATTCATGGGACAGGGAAGAAGGTATAGTGTATCAATTCAATATTTATTTTAGCATATATGAAGAAAGCAATCATTCTGATATTTGTATTCACGTCTGTAATAAGCATGGCCCAGGAGCCAGGGTATTACAACGGAACAGAAGGAAAAAACGGGGTAGAACTGAAGACAGCATTACACAATATCATCAGTGGCCACATTGATTTTAGCTATAGCGATGCCAAGTCTATCCTGAATTACGCAGACGAAGACCCGGATAATTCAAATAATCTGCTTCTTTTTTATACGAAACGTTCTCAAGTGAAAACTCCTACATGGGGAACAGGAGGAGATAATATAAACAGGGAACATGTATGGGCGAAATCACATGGTGATTTCTTAGATATTCGCCCCATGGATGGTGATGCCTATAATCTTCACGCGGCAGATGCCAGCGTTAATATTCTCAGGTCGAATTACGATTTTGATACGTGTTCTTTTTACGGAACTTTCATCGGAGAGGCAGAGGCATATTATAAATCCCCTCGCTTTGAACCCTCTGATGCTGCAAAAGGCGAAGTGGCAAGAACCATTTTTTATATGGCTGTACGATATGAAGGCACTGATGGAGAGCTGGACCTTGAAGTGGTTGATGCAGTAAATACCTCTGCGAATGCAGAACATGGTAAACTGTCAACCCTGCTGCAGTGGAACAATGATTTTCCACCTACATATTTTGAGCGAAGAAGGAATGAGCGGGTGCACCAGGCACAGGGAAACAGGAATCCTTTTATCGATAATCCGGAGTTTGCCAATCTTATTTGGGTAAGTGCTTCTGTTCCGGGAATCTCCATAGGAAGTCTTGAGCTGGAAGAGAAATACCCACTGGCTGGATCAAGTACGCCACTTTCTGTAACTATAAGCGGAAATACAAATGCAACATTATATTATGGCACAGAATGGGATGCTGAAACAGAGGTCGTGACCTTAAGCAATGCAGGAAATCTTTGGTCAGGAGATTTTAGTTTGAGTGGCTTTAGTGCCGGAGACATGGTGTATTACAAGATTGTTGCCGGCGATGGCAGTACCACCGAATCTCTTCGTGGGACTTATACCATACCGACTAATCTTTCATTAACTGAGATCAGTGCTGTTCAGGGGACAGGATCAGCTTCACCAATGGATAACTCCACTGTGAGTATTGGCGGTATTGTAACTGCAAATTTTGACAATACATTCTACATGCAAAATGGATCAGGAAAGCGTGAAGGAATCGCCGTTTATAGTATTCGACGTGGTGAAATAGGAGACTCGATTGTTGTGACAGGAAAAGTTGATGAATATATTGGGTTGACTGAAATTACGGATGTTAGCCATACCTATGTTTATTACAAGAATACTCCTGTTGATCCGCCGGTGATTACCATTGCTGAGGCCAATGAAGATTATGAAGGTATGCTGGTAACGATTGAGAACGTTACTTTTTTAGAAGGAGATACTAAAATCTCTCTCGATCAATCGGAACTGCATTTTACAGATGGTGCCAATACGATGGTGGTGTATTCGAGATATAACTCACGGCTTGGAGGCGAAATGGTGCCGTCAGGGACAGTAAATGTTACCGGGGTGATAAGTGCATACAACAGCTTTCAGATGCTTATCAATAGCATTGATGATATTGATGTGGGTGAAGATAATGATCCTCCAATATTAGCAGCTGTGGCAGTTACCAGTGCAAACTGGATAGAAGTCAGCTTCAATGAAAAATTGGATAAAACCAGCGCCGAATTGGTGTCAAATTATTCAATTGACGGCGGAGTTACTATTACGGGCGCCTATCTTTATAACGATACAAAAGTTCAACTTCTTGTTAGCGGTTTGATGGAGGATGATTATACTATAACAGTATCAAATATTGCAGATTTACAAGGGAACACAATTTCGGAGACTACTTTTGACTTTCATTCAGATTACACCAGCGTTGATGTAGCAAATTTGAAGTTGGAAGAGTTGCTGCTTTTTCCGAACCCGGCATCCGATGTGCTCAATATTGAATTTCCCGGAAATGTACACCCGAATTTCGTTCAGCTATTTGATCTGCAAGGACGGCTGATGCGTTCATACCAGGTTGAGGACTATACCTCCCAATTATCTATTGATATAAGCTTCATGAGCAGTGGGGTTTATATTCTTAAACTGAACGCAAAAGATTTAGTTATTCAAGATATTTTCAGCATTTCAAAATAAAAATTGAGTCATGCCAAAATTCCTGTTTATTGCTATCCTGTTGGGTATGGGGATGAATGCGTCTTCCCAATTATTAAGCATCTCTGATATCCAGGGAGAAGCTGCAGCAAGTCCTTATAATAATCAAACAATTTCCACAAATGGTGCCGTTACAGGTGTGTATAAAGAAGGATTCTTTATCAGGGACAATGCAGATGAATGGTGTGGTATATATGTATATGATCCCGGCAGGGACCCCATACCAAGGTTAGGAGATACAGTCTCGTTTACAGGACTTGTTGAAGAGTATTATGGGTGGACAGAGATAAAGGATGTAAGTGACTATAGTGTTGTATCCTCAGGAAATCCGATTCCTGAACCTGTTGTAATAACTGCTGAGGAAGTAGGCGAAGGATGGGAAAGTTGCCTGCTTACCATCGAAAATGTTATCTGTACAAATGATAACCTGAGTTTTGGAGAATGGGAGGTTGAGGATCAGAGCGGGACACTGGTAATTGATGATCTCGGAGTCCCTTATTCTCCCGAGGAGGGACAGGAATATACTATAACAGGTAACCTGAGTTTCAGTTACGATTTTTTTAAACTGGAGCCGCGTGATTTGAATGATATTCAAATATTGGCACCGGTATATTTTACTAAACAGCCCTTTGCTATTTCAGTTGAAAAAACTGCCATTGAAATCAGCTGGTCAACAAATTCTGAAAGCAGCACAGTCCTTTACTGGGGGTATACTGATGTTTTGGAAATGGGACAGCTTGATGTTCCCGGAGAGACAACTGAGCATTCAATCCTAATCGATAATCTTGCTCCTGCCTCACTTATATACGTGAGGGCATACGCTGAATCAGCAGAGGGAGAAGCAGAGAGCAAACTCACGACATTTATTACAGCATCCGAATCCACGGGTGAAATACATGTTGCTTTTAACCTAACCTATACGGATCCTACTTTTGAAGACTCTCCCGATTTGTTTACTCATAGTTTGGCTGATACCATTATTAAGTATATTGAGATAGCTGAGCATACCCTGGATATTGCATTTTATGACTTTACCGATCATGCTGAAGCGGCCGGGGGATATAATAGTGGAATTGCAGAGGCTATGTTACAGGCTGCAGCAGACGGGATACAGGTAAGATTTATTACTGATGCTGATGTGGCAGCTGCAGCACCTGGTGGAGAGGGCACTGATATTCCGAGAATAGATATAGATCAAGCTGGAATCATGCATCATAAATTTATCATTGTTGATCATGAGAGTGTGAATAATTCATGGGTCGTAACCGGTTCAACAAATCCGAATTACAACAATCTCGTTCTTGATTTTAATAACCTGGTTTCCATCCAGGATCAGTCCCTTGCAATGGGGTATTTGATTGAATTCAATGAGCTTTGGGGAGGAGAAGGTGTTGAACCAAATCCTGAACTCTCAAAAAGTGGCGCAGAGAAAGAAGACAACTCTCCTCATCAGTATAATATCCACGGCACAGGGATTGAACTATATTTCTCTCCCTCTGATCATACTACCTCTAAAATTTCTGAAGTGATTAAGGGAGCGCAATCAACAGTCGATTTTGCAATGATGGCATTTACAGAAAATGCCCTGGGCGATGCCATTGTAACAGCCAGCAATAATGGAGCAGAGATACAAGGAGTGATTGATTATGTTGAATATACGGGCAGTGAATTTGATTACCTGACCGATGCCGGATTGGACATATTAGAATATAATAATCACGATGCATCTGAATGGCCGGATGGGGCTACTGTTCATCATAAATTTGCGGTAATTGATGCAGCTGAAGCAACTGCAACTGTTATAACTGGATCACATAACTGGACCGCTTCTGCTGAAAGTAAGAATGATGAGAATACATTGATCATCCATGATCAGACTATCGCCGGACTTTATAAGCAGGAATCTGATCGAATCAGAGATTTCCTCTTGAATCCACCGGGTACACAAATTATTGAAAATGATATTTTTAATGAAGAGGTGAAAGTATATCCAAATCCGGCTTCTGATGTAGTATATCTCTCATCAGGAATGGAAACAGAAATACTTCAAGTCAACATTATTGATGGATCGGGAAGAATGGTATCTTCTTATACTAATAAGGATACGCATACCGTTGAAATAAGGATAGATGATTTTGAACCGGGGATATATATCCTGAATATTAAGCTGGAAGATGATCAGAAGGTCTTCAGAAAGATTGTTGTTAAATAATTGTTTTTGTAGAGACGCACCATGTGGCGCGTCTGTATATAGATGAGGGATAAGAAGAGAAAGAAACATGAAGAGAACATTATTATTGGGTATATTTTTTGGAGTCATCACCGTATCTGTATATGCGCAGCCAGCAGGATATTATGATGCTGCGGATGGATTGACTGAAGTAGAGTTGCAGCAGGCCCTTCATGATATTATAGACAATCATACGGTTAAAAGCTATACTTTTTTGTGGACGGCATTTAGGACTACAGATAAGAAGGCAAATGGTTTTGTCTGGGATATGTATTCCGATGTTCCCGGAGGAGACCCTCCATATGATTATGTATTTGGCTATGAATCGGATGGTGGTGATCAGTGTGGTAACTATAGTGGAGAGGGGAGTTGCTATAACAGGGAACACTCTTTCCCAAAAAGTTGGTTTGGTGGAGAGATCCCTCCAATGACTTCTGACTTATTTCATCTCTACCCAACTGATGGATCTGTAAATGGAATGCGAGGTAACTTACCCTTTGGTGAGACAGATGATAATACAAATGTTTCTCTGAACGGTTGTAAAGTCGGGACTTCTTCTGTTGAAGGATATACGGGTACTGTGTTTGAACCCATTGATGAGTACAAAGGTGATTTTGCCAGGACATATTTTTACATGGCCACCAGGTATTATGGGGATGAGGAGGATGGCAGCTGGCCAGGCAGTGGTATGGTGGATGGTTCGCAGCTTAAACCATGGGCAGAAACCATGATGCTGAAGTGGCACTCTGATGATCCCGTTAGTACGAAGGAAGTAGACAGGAACAATGCTGTTTATGCTTACCAGAATAATCGCAATCCATATATCGATCATCCTGAATTTGTAGCGCTTCTTTATGGAGGTGAAATAATTGCTCTGCAGGAATATCTCAATGATATTGTCACAATTTACCCCAATCCAGGCAAGGGTGATTTTTTTATCAGTAACTTAGGTGAGGAAGCTGATATCCAGATATTTGATATGTCTGGGCGAATGATATCTTTTGAAAGAGAAGAGACTGGCGAGCAAACTCAAATTTCATCCTCAATGGAGCCTGGTATTTATGGTCTTAGGATAAGTATTGACTCGGAGATTATAAGTCGAAACTTGATAGTCTATTGAGCTGACATTAATGCAACTAATTTCCCAATATTCTTGTTTTAGCAGAGATATGGCATGATAATTGATCAATTTTCATACCAATAGAAACCGGTAATATAAAAGCCCGATTTTTAATGCAAAAAGGAAACAAGACAATACCATTTATCCTGGTGACAGGCTTTCTTGGAAGCGGGAAGACCACTTTTCTTAAGAAACTGCTTCAGGATATCCCAAAAGGTCTTAATATTGCTGTAATACAGAATGAATTTGCACCATCGAATGTAGATGGAGAGGAATTGATGCAGAGTACAGGTGAAGCATTTGAATTACTGGAAATTAACAACGGCTCTGTTTTTTGTGTCTGTCTCTTAGATACTTTCATATATTCATTATCAGAGTTTTTAGATGTTCACCATCCTGACATGGTGATAATGGAAGCTTCCGGATTGTCTGATCCGGCTGGTATTGCTGAGTTGTTTCAATCGGAGATACTAAATAAGCAAGTTTTTTTTAAGGAGGCGTGGTGTATTGTTGATGCAGCACACTTTGGAAAGATTGAACGAATGAATACCAGGTACAGGCACCAGGTACAGGTGGCTGACAGGGTAATTATTAATAAGACAGATCGGGTAGATTCAGAGGTGGCAGATTCAGTAGAAGAGAGGGTGAGGGAACTTAACCCGTTTTGCCGGATCATGAAGTCAGAATATTGCGCAGTAGAAACGGACCTTTTGTCGAAGGGGGAAGATGAACCAGTTCCCGGGCTTAGAGATAGAATTGAAGCTGAAAAGAGTGAAGGGCGGCCAGTTATTAAATCTGGGGTAATTAAGCTGGGAATAAAGGTTGATCCTGATGTTTTGATGGAGCTGCTTAAAGATTATTCGAATGGTCTTATTCGGGTAAAAGGTTTCTTCTGCGATTCTGCATTACAGGGATATGCAATTCATTATGTTCATGGAGATGTACAATGGGAGAAATTGAAAGAATACAATGGTAAGCTACATTTGATAATTATGGGAAGCGAAATAAACCTGGCGGAATTGAATAAAAATTTGAGGCATATTGCACAATAAATGCATGCAGATGTAACTAACTCAAAATATATACGTAAAAAATTAAACACGATAAAATTGTAGAAATTATGACTAAGAAAATATTCAGACCAGTATCCTATTTGCTAATCCTGGCCATGGGATTGGCAATGACATTTACATCCTGTGAAAAAACTCCTGATGCAATGGATCTTCCACCAAAAGAATCACTCTCCATTGCGCTTGATGTCTTTCCGTCAGATGGCTCAAACCAGAAGTCAGCAGATGCTTTTGCAGGTAATTGGTTATACTCTGCAGGCAATGTGTTAGTATGGAATGTTGTTCTTGCAGCTAATGTTGCAATTCCTGTTTTCGCATATGCAGAAGCATTCAATAACACACCTGTATACCTGGGTGACGATACATGGGAATGGGCCTATAGCGTCACAACTGGTGGTGCAACATATGTGGCTTCGCTGATTGGTGAGCGCGAAAACAATGAAGAGTTTACCATGAAGATGTACCTAACGAAGTCAGGAGTTGAAGGATTTGATAGTTTTCTTTGGTTTAGTGGCCTGATAAGGTATGATCATACCGCTGCTAACTGGAACATGAATCTTAACCCTTCAGACCCTGATCCATTTATGGACATTGCTTATCATAAAGATTTTGAGGCAGGAACAGCTGATATACGTTACACTTGTGTTGACGCAATGAATGATCTGTATGAAGGATTTATTGAATATGGTGTTGACCCTGAATTTGACTATGATGCATATTATACAATATCAAGATCTGTTGATGATGTTACTTACATTGAATGGAATACAATTTCTGCAGCAGGAAGAGTAGCTGACGAACTCCATTTTGGTGACGATTTGTGGCATTACTGGGATGCAACCTTACTTGATGTAGCTTACCCGGTTGAATAGCAGAGAAATATAATAAAAGCAAAAGGGGTGGAATTTATTCCACCCCTTATTTATTCCCCCCTATTTTATCGTCCAATTCTGTATGAAAACTTGATCAGGAATACATTTGTGGGTTCAATCTTCACCATGTCTGCCAGGTCATGAGCAAAATTAAATTGACCATAACTATCATCCTGATCGCGCGATTGGGACCATACAAGGTAAAGTGCTGAGCCGGGTTGATATTCCCATCTAACCACAAGGTTTGTAAGAAACTCCTTTACCTTGAAGTTAGGATTGTCAAAATTGTATTCTAGCGAAGTGCCGGTTTCTTCCTGTATCGTAATTGTTTCAGAGAGTTCATTATAAGATATTTCATTGCTGCCATAAATGTGATAGCGATCGGAGAAGTTTGCCGCTTCAGGGTCTGTAATATACTTGAATTCAGTATAATTACCTGTGGCAATGAATGGTTGTCCCCAAAACTGGAAAGTAAGATTAGGCGACAAGCTTAGGTTGACTCTCATTGACATTGATAGTACTTTCTGGTCGATAGATGCAAATATGTACCGGTCATTTTCAAACACATCAAGATAATCAACATATTGCAGTGTCTTTTTCTCGATAGCGTATTCAGGTTCCAGGGATATATTCAGCGAGTTAATCGGACGGTATTCCAGTTCAAGGGAATATTCAGAACTTTTACTGCTGTTTTCAAAGCCAAGCTCATAGGAGAAGCCAGGCTCTGCAATTAGTTTTTTATGTTCATCAGAAGTGAATTCTCCACGGAGAGAAAATTCTCCTGGTAAAAGCATAGAAGGTCCTCCCCTAAGGAAACTATTCATTCTCATATCTCCCATCAGGTCCATGTTAATATGTACACTCCAGAAGTTTTCAAAGACTGCGTATGAGCCTGCTTCCAGGCCGCTAACAGCCTTTTTTCCCCCGAAATCCCAAATATTAAATTGATTCATATTAAGTCTCAATGTTCTGAATATTGAGAAAGGTTCATAGAAGTTATAGCCTACCCAGAAAAGCTGAAATATTTCATCACTCTGTCTCAAATATCCGAGATCATTTAATTCCAGTCCGGGTGATTTCCATGTTGCAGCTGCAAGGAAATTTAACTTTCCGCTTGTTTTCCAAAGCTGAAAACTCCCTCCATATCCTGATAAACTTGTCTTTGTAGTATCATAGTTCACATAATCAGCTCCCGGTCTTTGGTAGAGCCTGGCAGGCGACTCCTGGAGTTGTGTCATTGCTTCTTCAGATCCGGTAACATGACTGAAATAGTTAACCACTTTCACATTATATCCCTTGTTTCCCCAGAATTGCTGAAAATCAATACCGCCTGTTGTAGCCATTGATGGAAGAAACTGAAGCTCATCCGTGGTGATATTGCGATAGGTGTTAGTAAGGATTCCTCCTGCGATTGTATTTCCTTCGTTTATATCCTGTACTACTCGGCCTACAAAGTTGTTTGTCATTGGTTCAACTATAACATCTCTACGTTCTCCGTTCAGGTCTATTTCGGCAGACTCACGGCTTGATACACTCTCCAGGATTCCAATGGATGTTCCTCCCTTTGTTTTCCCGCTCAGCTTTGCAGCTCCGAGAATATTAGTTTGTTCGGGCTGTTTGATATATTCATCATTAGCCAGATCCGGTTCGTAGTGAGGCCGACGTCCAATCCTCCTGCTATAAAAGATATTTTCTGCTGCGTTTCCTCCGTCTCCAAACCTGAGTGGAAAATTGTAGATGCTTTTTCCTTCAATAAAGAGGGGGCGTTTTTCTTGGAAAAAGGATTCATAAGCAGTTAAATTAACTTCAGATGGATCAGCTTCAACCTGTCCGAAATCAGGATTTACCGAAAGGTCAAGGGTCAGGTTATTTGTGATTCCGATTTTTGCATCCACCCCGGTATTAAGCAGTTTATCCAGTCCGGGCTGAAAAGGATCCCCACGATCAGCAACATATTTTTTTACTCCCGCAGAGGCATAGGGGATTATCTCTGCATGTTTACGGGGTTTAATATCTTTTAATCCCCGGAGTTTCCCAAAGAGATGTACAAAGCCGGGAGATTCGACAGGAACATGCTGCCACATGGATATTTCATCCTTCCTGTATATTATCCTCCCCACATTTAAGCCCCATAATCCGCCTCCACTATTATCGAATCTTAACTGACTGAAAGGTATTTTCATTTCAGTTATCCATCCAATATCTGTTATAGTTGACTTTACCCACCATATAGGGTCCCATGTTTCATCTCCTGAATCTCCTGAAAAAATTAAGTCTGATTTTACTCCTGCAGGGTTAACGATGAATCCGAAGGCCGTACGCAGATCATGATAGCTGTCAATATCAACAAATACCATGTCGCCATCCATTTCATCTCTTCGTGTCAGTCGACTAACAATGCTGTCCGGGTTGGGATCAAATGCTTTTATTGCAACATAAATGTAATCTTCGTCGAAGCAGATGGCATATTCTGTATCAAAGGAGGCATCTCTGCCGCTATAGGGTGCCTGTTGTACAAAATCACCCTGCCAGTCGGCTTGTTGCCATGCTTCTTCATCTAGAACACCATCAATTCTCAAGGAGTTGGTGTTCACTTTCTGACTATCATAGAAGCGAGTAGGACGAATACTGTCTTTTTGTGCAGATACGGGAAAGTATAGTACACTTAAAGCTAATAACAAAAGGGTTTTCTTCATAGTCTTTTTGTTATCAGGAATAAGTGGTTGAGCAAATCTAAAAAAAATATGTATAAATAGAAAACCTTCCCCTGTTATTTCCAACAGGGGAAGGTTTCTGTATTCATTGGATTAAACCAATTTATACTTTTTCACGAAATCATTCATTACCTCTTCGAGGTCTGGAGATCCGATTTCCTGCAAATCATAATATACTCTGGTATTGGGTTTTTTAATATTAATGAGCCGGTTAAGGTCGATTGGTGTACCAATAACAACAGTATCACAATCTGTATTGTTGATGGTAGTCTCAAGGTCCTTCAGTTGTTCAGCGCCGTACCCCATTGCTGGCAGCAAGGTTCCAATATTCGGATAAATGGCAAAAGTTTCGCTCAATTTACCTACGGTATAAGGCCTGGGGTCGACCAATTCAGCTGCCCCGAATTTTTTGGCTGCTACTGTACCTGCACCAAGCTTCATTTCGCCATGAGTTAGCGTAGGTCCATCTTCAACAACAAGGACTCTTTTCCCTTTTATGATGGAAGGATCGTCAACACTGATTGGTGAAGCGGCATCTACAACAATAGCTGTTGGATTTACGGCCGCAATGCTTTCCCTTACTGTCTGAATATTTTCAGGTGCGGCAGTATCCATTTTATTGATAACAACCACGTCAGCTATGCGCATGGTTACCTCACCAGGGTAATAAGATAATTCATGTCCCGGACGATGAGGATCGGCAACTGTTACAGTCAAATCAGGAAGGTAGAATGGAAAATCATTGTTACCACCATCCCAAAGAACTACATCACATCCATCAGGATCTTTTTCTGCTTCCCTGAGAATTGCTTCATAATCAACACCGGAATAAATAACGTTTCCTCTTACTACATGAGGTTCGTATTCTTCCATCTCTTCGACGGTACATTTATGTTTTGCAAGGTCTTCGATTGTAGCAAAGCGTTGAACTTTTTGGATTACAAGATCACCATATGGCATTGGGTGGCGGATAGCAACAACTTTTAGACCTTTTTCCATAAGAATCTCAATAATTCTCCTTGAAGTCTGACTTTTCCCGCATCCTGTTCTTACTGCACCGACTGCTATAAGCGGTTTTGTACTTTTCACCATGGTGTCTTTTGTGCCCAGAAGTGTGAAATTTGCTCCGGCTGCGTTAACAATTGCACTGATACTCATTACCCGAGGATAAGGCAGATCGCTGTATGAGAAGACACATGTATCAGCGGACAGGTCTTTAATTAAACGTGGTAATTCTTTTTCTGCAAATATTGGAATACCTTCAGGATATAATGAGCCTGCTAATTCCGGGGGATATTTTCTTCCGTCGATATCGGGAATTTGAGCTGCAGTAAATGCAACTACATTGTAATCCTGGTTGTCCCTGAAACAGGTGTTGAAATTGTGGAAATCCCTTCCGGCAGCTCCAATAATTATTATTTTTTCTTGTGACATATTTGATAGTTTTATTGTTATACAGAGACACAAATTTAAGGGATTATAGTTTCTGTTAACCAAATATGTTCTTTAATAGGTTTTAAAAAATACATTGTGTTAAGTCTCATAAATTCAGTATATTAGATGCTGTAAATTAAATAAATTGTTACATGTTGATTAATTTTTATTACAGCATGTAACAAGTAGGATAGAAAAAGCGTATTAGATGTAATGAATTTCGAATATTTTTCATGAAATTCTAAAAACAATATTTTTATAAATGAATTTTCTTGCCCACACATATTTATCTGGTCGCAATGATGAAATCATTGTTGGAAACTTCATGGGTGACTATGTGAAGGGCAGAAATTATATTCATTTACCCGAACAGATAAAGAAGGGAGTGCTAATCCACAGAGATATTGATACATATACAGACAGTCATCCTGTAACAAGGAGATGCTCTCGTCGTCTCGTTGACAAATATCACAAATATGCAGGTGTTATTATTGATATTTTCTATGACCATTTTCTAGCCAGTTTATGGTCAAACTATTGCGATATTCCACTGGGTGATTATGTTGACAATACCTATGATTTGTTGAAGAAGAACTATAAATCATTGCCTACAGGCATAAAAGTCTGGTTTCCGACCTTCCTTGAAAACAATTGGATGATGGCATATCAGACTATTGATGGGATCGGACTTGTATTGGATCGCATGTCTGCAAATACAAGCTTGCCTGATCATACAGCATATGCCATAGAGGTATTGCGCAAGGAGTACGAATTTTTTGCGAAGGATTTTAATGAATTCTTTCCTGATATTATAGATTTTATCGAGGAGAAATATAAAATCGATATTAGAATTCAGATGACGAGAAAAAATGGTTGCTAAGCGATTTGTGCTTCTTCATCCATAATAGACTGATCCGTTAATTTATCTACTTTGAGTAACTTCTGATATTCTTTTTCATAAAAGAACTCTTTTTCACCAAATGCAGGTTCCAGGTCATCTATCCACAGTGCATCAGGATTATATTTCGCAAAGAAAGGTTGACCAACCCATTCAGGAACGCGACCCTGAATGAAATTTAGGACATATACTTTTTCTCCATTTATTGTGGCTGTGCCTGTAATATGAATTTTTCCCGGTCCGGAGGACATACTTGGCCCGCGTGCAGTCCTGCATATACCACTAACTTTTTGGTAAGCATTCTTGTAAATTTCGAGGGACTCATTAAGATTGACCCCAAAATATGCATGTGATCCTGTATTTCTGGCAATAAACATGTAGTAAGGAATCATTCCCAGGTCAACCTGTTTTCGCCACATCTCAGCCCATGCCTCGGAGCTGTTGTTTATGTGACGAAGTAATGGTGATTGGGTTCTTATTTGAGCCCCGGTTTGAAGAATCTTTTCCGATGCCCGGGCAACTGCATGTGTGCTTAATTCTTTTGAGTGATTAAAATGTGACATGATGGCCAGGTGTATTCCTGCATCAGTAATACTCCTAAAAACATCAAGTAGCTCTTCTGAGTCAGGATCCGTTAAAAACCTGTAGGGCCAGAACGAAAGTGATTTTGTACCAATGCGAATGGTTTTAATCTGTGGAAGTTCTGCTTGAATAATTGCGTTGACATAGCGCGCCAGGATACTTGCTTTCATTACCATTGGATCGCCGCCGGTAAATAGAATATCTGTGATCTCTTTGTTTTGTTTAAGATAATCAATTAGCAATTTCGTTTGTTTCATTCCAAACTTCATATTATCCATTCCGGAGAATTGAGGCCACCTGAAACAAAAGGTGCAGTATGCATGACAAGTTTGTCCCTGTGAGGGGAAGAATAGCAAGGTTTCCCGGTATTTGTGCTGTATCCCGTTCAGCCGGTTTCCATTCATGCTTGGAACATTGTGTTCCATTTGTCCCGCAGGATGTGGATTCATCCTCAACCTGATATGATTAACATAATTGTCAATCTCATCTTTTGGGGCATTTTTTTTGATCAGTGCAGAGAGATGGTTGAAATTTTTTTCTTTAAGCATTTCCCGCTGAGGAAAATTTAGAATAAACATAGGGTCATCCTGAAAATTCTCCCAATCGATTAATTCTTCAACTACATAGTTATTTGTTTTGAATGGCAAGACATGAGAAACAACCTCAATCTCATGCAATTGCTGTTCAGATAAAGCAGATAATTGTGGTATTTTTCTGATATTTCTAGTCGTATATGCTTTATAGGAACTCATGGAATAACAATTCAAGTGTTTCGATCTTCAACGATTTTCTTAAGAAGAAGTGCGAAGTGCAAGTTACGAAAATACAAGGAGAAATTCCAGTTTTTTCTTACCTCAGCAATTCCATCCTGTTAGAATCAAGTTTCAGGAATATAAATAAGAAGCTTGTAAAAGCGATCAGAGACGATCCTCCATAGCTGAAAAATGGCAAGGGAATTCCAATTACGGGAAACAATCCAATGGTCATTCCTATGTTCACTACAAAATGGGTTGACATGACAGAAATAAGTCCATAAGCATATATTCTGCTGAATCGCGATCGCTGTCTTTCGGCAAGGAGAACCAACCTTATGATCAGTCCGATGTACAGAATAATCACCAGTGTTGTTCCAATAAATCCCCACTCTTCGCCAACAGTGCAAAAAATAAAATCTGTACTTTGTTCTGGAACAAAGTGAAGTTTCGTTTGCGTTCCCTGCAGGTACCCTTTCCCTGAAAATCCTCCGGATCCAATGGCTATTTTAGATTGGTTAACATTGTATCCAACACCCTGGGGGTCATCCTTCATGCCGAGTGTAACATAGATTCTCTGTTGCTGATGTTCTTTGAGAATATTGTTCATGGCGTAATCCACAAATACCGTGAAAACAACAGCAATAATCATCCCGGCAAGAATCTTATAATAGCCGGCTTTCCTGGCCCTGACAGCTAGAATCAAACCTGTTAAGGTAATGACAATGAAAGTAAGCAGAGATATATTAAACAGTGTATGCTCTGTTTTTACCAGGTAATTGATGCCCAATAAAATACCAAATATGCCAGCTCCGAAGACGAAAAACAAGAGCATCTTTTTATTTGATCTGCAGGTAAATCTATACATTAAAAGAGCAATGAACAGTAGAGCAGCAAGAATTATAACCTTATCAACGAGAAGAGTGGTGACAAATAATATAATAAGTGATGCTCCAAGGATCATAATATTTTGTGAAAATCCTTCTCTGTATAAGACAAATAAAAAGGCAAAATATACCAGGGTTGATCCCATATCCGGTTGAAGCATGATCAGAAGAGCCGGTAAAAAAATTATGATACCTGTTAGTACGTATGATTTAAATCCCTTGAATTGAAAGCCATGTGAAGTGAGTAGACGGGCCAGCGCTAATGCAGTTAGTGGTTTGGCATATTCTGAGGGTTGAAACAAAAAACCTCCAAAAGCAAGCCAGCTTTTGGCACCATTAATCTCTTTCCCGATCAATATAACCAATATTAGGGAGAGGATAATGATGCCATAGAGGGGATAGGCAAAAAATGCAAAGAATTTTGAATCGAGGATAAATATCAGTACTATCAGAATAATTGAAACGCCAATGAATAAAAGTTGTTTACCATATCTTTCTGAGAGGTCGAATATTGTTCCATCCGCGTTCACAAAATTTGCAGAGTAGATATTCATCCATCCAAAAACAACAAGCAATACCCACAGTAGGATAGTCAACCAGTCAATATCGCCATATATGTTATTTCGTCTAACCATCTTCCTTTTTCGTATTTCCTTTCATGACATGCTGTTCAAGCCATATCCTTTTTACTTCTCCTTTCAAATATTGTTCGATCATCAGGGATGCAATCGGTGCCGCCCACGTGGAACCGAATCCTTCATTTTCTACATAGGCAGCAATCGCAATTTGCGGGTCATCTTTGGGAGCAAATGCTAAAAAGATTGAGTGATCAGCCCCGTGGGGATTTTCTGCTGTTCCTGTTTTGCCACATATGACAATATCACTCATCCTGGCTATTCGTGCAGTTGATCCTTTTGAACCATTCACCGCCAATTCCATCCCATTGATAATCGGACTAAAACAGGATGAATCTATTGTGGTGAAATTTGGAGTTGTAAATTTAGCATCAATCATATCCACTCCTTCAATACTCTTTGCAAGGTGGGGGGTGAAGTAGTATCCTTTGTTTGCAATGGCGGCAGTCATATTGGCCATTTGAATTGGAGTGATCAATAATTCGCCCTGTCCAATGGCTAGTGAGATGATTGTTAAAAAATTCCAATGTCCACTGGTATAGTATTTATCATAATAGGCAGCTGTAGGAATATTGCCATTTAGTTCGTTGGGAAAATCAGATCCCAGCTTATTTCCAAATCCAAATGAAGTTACATGAGCCCTCCACTTTTCAAAAGCAGCTTCAGTGTTTTCATAAGCCGGATTTTCCATAATTCTTCTGAATACGTTGCAGAAGTATGAGTTGCAGGATTGCTGAACAGCTTCAATAAGATTTAATGGCGAATCATGATAGTGACAGCCCACATGAGTTCCCCGATAATCATATCCATGATAACAATCAAATTGGGTGGATGGTTTGATCACTTTTTCCTGCAATCCAATAAGTCCATTGACTGTTTTAAAGGTTGATCCGGGAGGGTATTGTGCCATCAGGGCCCTGTTGAAGAGGGGATTCAGTGTGTCGGCAGATAACCTGCTGATACTTTCTCCAAGGTTTCTTCCAACAAGCGTATTCGGATCTACTGTAGGAGAACTAATCATCGAAAGAATCTCTCCTGTTTTCGGTTCAATGGCGACTACACTGCCGACATAGTTTTGCATAAGTTTTTCTCCATATTCCTGGAGATCAGAATCAAGGGCAATCATCATGTTTTTTCCAACCTTGACAGGAATGTCATATTTCCCATCTTCGTATGAGCCAATAATTTTGTTGTGTACATCTTTCAGAAAAATCTTCAGTCCTTTCTGACCACGAAGCACCTCTTCATAAGATTTTTCAATGCCTATGATGCCGTGGTAGTCCCCCATATTATAATAATCTGACGATTCCAGGTCTCGTTTGTTAACCTCCCCAATGTAGCCAAGAATATGAGAAGCAATGGGCTTAGTGTAAGTTCTTAGCGTTCTTGATTGCAGATAAAAGCCGGGATATTGATACATCTTTTCTTGCAGAACAGCAGCATCTTCATAGTTAACCTGTTTCATGAAGAAGGAACCTATCCTGTATGAATAATCCTTTGCCCTGTTAAGCCGGTTAATTAAACTTTCCTTTGTGATGTTTAGGATATTACAAAAATCAGTTGTATCGAATTCTGAGATAGAATTTGGGATAACCATTATATCATATGCTGCCTGGTTGGAAACCAGCAGATCACCATTTCTGTCATAGATCAAGCCCCTGGCAGGATAAATAACGACATGGCTTTGGGAGTTGTTTTCCGCAGAAATTTTATACGACTTGTTAACCACCTGGAGAGAGAAAAGTCTGATTATAAACACCAATCCCACCAGGATGATCACAGTAATAAAAACATACCTCCGGTCATCGTACTGCTTCATCTCTATCTATTTCCTGAAGATAAAATATTGACTAAGAATAATCGTTGAGGTGGTTACTAATGTGCTCAAAATCACCCGCAGAAAGGTACTTAAAAAATCTTGAAAGTGAAAGACTTCAATATAGAACAGAGCCAGGTGATGAAAGAATACCATCACCAAAGAATACCTTAAGAACCAGTTGAAACCATAAAAGAAAATTCTTGGAAAAGTGTCAGGTTCATAACCGTCCCTTGGTGCAAAAATATTAAGAATCCAGGGTCGTAACAAGGCCATAAATACAGTTGCGGCTGCGTGCATACCCAGCGTATTCGTAAATAGGTCGACGCTTAATCCAAGTATAAAAGCAGTGATCAGCATAAACCAACGAGGTGTTTCAAAAGGCATCAGGATAATGAACAACACATAGAAATACGGATTTAGATATCCACCCATTTGAATGTTATCAAGTACCAATACCTGGAAAAGGATCACTACAAGGAATCTGATTATATTTCTTCCTACTATCCTAATCATTCGTTTGTTTTTTCTTCAAGTTCTCGTTGCTCTTCCTGCAAGAAATTCTTAATTACATTTACATAAAAGAGTGTGCTAAAGTCTGTTCCCAACAGAACACGTATTTCAAAAAAGTTTCCCTCTTGTAATGAGAAATCTGAGATGGTTCCAACATGGAGCCCTTCCGGGAATATTGCTGAAAATCCACTGGTCACTATTGAGTCGCCAATCTGGACGTCAACATGATATGGTATTTCATTAAGTATGGCTTGATTTGGAGAATTCCCGTCCCATTGTAATATCCCGGCAAAATTATTCTTTTGCAATTTCGCACTGAGCCGGAAATCAGGGTTGATGATAGGTAATATTGTTGAGAAGTTTGGAGACGATTCCAGCACGATTCCCACAATTCCCTGTTCACTAATAACAGCCATATCTCTTGTAACCCCTTGTTTTCGTCCTTTATTGATGGTTAGATAATTAAGCTGCTTATAAACTGAGCTATGAACAATTCTTGCCGGGGAATAGTAGTTTAATCGCTGAATTTCTTCCGGTGAAAGCTTAGCTATCGAGGGGCCAGGTGAAGCGAGCTTGTTACGCAGTGTGGCATTTTCCTGTACAAGGATTTCATTTGTTTCCTTCAATGAAAGATATTCCCTGGCACCGTCCACTTTATCAAATATCCATCCGGTTATTTCCCTGTTGGTATTGAGAATTCTTGAATGCTGGTAATGGTTATGATTGCTCAGCAATAGAATTGCTATGACTTCCAATAGAAGAAAGACCAGAATATAACTATACTTTTTCAGTAGTCTGAGCAGACTTCTCATGGTTCAGCTATTTCATCATGAACGGAAATTTATCAACGTTCTTTAGTGCAATCCCGGTACCCCTGGCTACAGCCTGAAGCGGATCTTCTGCAATATGAAATGGTATTGATATTTTTTCGCTTAATCTTTTATCCAATCCGCGCATTAAAGCACCGCCACCAGCAAGGTAGATGCCTTTTTCAACAATATCAGCATACAGTTCAGGTGGTGTTTGTTCCAGAACTGAGAGGATTGCCGTTTCGATTTTTGATATTGATTTATCCAGGCAATGAGAAATTTCCTGGTATGAAATAGGAATTTCAATAGGCATTGCCGTCATGAGGTTTGGCCCCCTTACATAAAAATCCTGCGGTGGATCCTCAAGTTCAGGAAGTGAAGATCCAACCTGGATTTTAATGTCCTCAGCGGTTCTTTCTCCAATCTTTATATTGTGTTGATGCCTCATATACGTTTGAATATCAGCTGTAAAACCATCACCTGCAATTCTGATAGATTGATTACAAACGATACCACCCAGTGCTATAACAGCAATCTCGGTTGTACCACCTCCAATATCTACAACCATGCATCCTACCGGTGCTTCAACATCCAAACCGATTCCTATGGCGGCAGCCATTGGCTCATAAATCATATTTACATTCCGTCCACCAGCATGTTCAGATGAGTCACGTACAGCCCTGATCTCAACTTCAGTACTTCCTGAAGGTATACAAACAACCATCTTTAATGAAGGTGTGAAGAGTCTCTTCTTTGTATTTATCATTTTAATCATCCCGCGGATCATCTGCTCTGCTGCATGAAAATCTGCAATTACACCATCTCTGAGGGGCCTGATTGTTTTGATATTCTCATGTGTTTTCCCATGCATCTGTCGTGCTCTCTCCCCAATAGCAATCAGTTTACCTGAGTGCGTGTCTATGGCAACGATAGAGGGTTCATTCACCACCACCTTATCATTATGAATGATAATGGTGTTAGCTGTACCCAGATCTATTGCCAGTTCCTGCTGAAACGAAAAAATCCCCATCTCTTATATCTTTATTAATGTTTAAAATGTCTGAATCCTGTTGTTACCATACTCATATTGTGTGCGTTGCAATAATCGATCGAATCCTGATCCTTAATGGATCCACCCGGCTGAACTACTGCTGTCACACCTGCCTTATCAGCGATCTCTACACTATCTGGGAATGGAAAAAATGCATCTGAAGCCATCACCGCATCCTGTAGATCAAATTTAAAATGTCTTGCTTTATCAATGGCCTGCATGAGTGCGTCAACCCTGGATGTTTGTCCGACACCGGAAGCAAGTAATTGCTGGTTTTTAGCCAGGATGATTGCATTCGACTTTGTATGTTTAACCAGTTTATTGGCAAATAGCAGATCGGCAACCTGGTCATCGCGGGGTTTGCTATCTGTGACTACTTTCAGATCATCGGCAGTCTCAACCTTCACATCCCTGTCCTGAACAATTGCCCCGTTAAGCACGGTACGGTATGTTTTATCCTGTAGCTTCATCTCTTTCATTACCAGGATTATCCTGTTCTTTTTCACCTTTAGTATTTCAAGCGCTTCTGCGTCATATCCAGGGGCAATGGATACTTCAAAAAATATCTTTGACATTTCCCTGGCAGTATCAGCATCGATAAGCTTGTTGCTAACAAGAATTCCCCCAAAGGCCGAAATTGGATCTCCGGCCAGTGCATCTTTCCATGCCTCGGTAAGGTTGTTACGGCTTGCAATACCACAAGCATTGTTGTGTTTCAGAATAGCAAAAGTGGTGTCTTCAAAGTCATTAATTAATCCCACCGCCGCATCAATATCAAGTAAATTATTATACGAAATCTCTCTTCCGTGAAGCTGCTCAAACATCTCTTCAAAATTCCCAAAATATTTGCCTTGCTGATGAGGATTCTCTCCATAGCGAAGCGTCCTTTCAGTTGTGATGCTAATTTTAAGGGCTTTCCCTTCTCCTCCATCAAAGTAGTTGAAGATGGCAGAATCATAATGGGATGAAATATTGAAGGCTTCCCCGGCGAAGATTTTACGATCTTCAATGGTAGTTTCTCCGCCCTTTTCTTCCAGTAAGTTCAACAGGTCGCCGTATTGATTTCTTGAGGATACAACCAGTACATCCTTGAAATTTTTTGCAGCAGCTCGTATGAGAGAGATACCGCCAATATCAATCTTTTCAATAATTTCAGCTTCCGATGCACCCGAAGCAAGAGTTTCTTCAAAGGGATATAAGTCAACAATTACCAGGTCAATTTCGGGAATGTCATATTCCACGAGTTCTTCAACATCTGAACTATTGTCTCTTCTGGAGAGAATTCCTCCGAATACTTTTGGATGTAGCGTTTTAACGCGCCCCCCAAGAATGGAAGGGTAAGAGGTAAGGGATTCCACGGTAGATACCGGTACATTTAGCTTTTCGATGAAGTCTTTTGTGCCGCCTGTAGAATAAATATGAACACCTAATTCATTTAATTTTTTTACAATTTTTTCAAGGTTTTCTTTATTGAAAACCGATACTAAAGCGGATTTGATATTTTTGTTAGTACTCATCTAGAATATTTGCTATAAAACACTGTTATGTAATGAAAGGGTGAAAGTAAATAAAACGTACTTGTTTACCAAGAATAGTTAATAGTTGATACTAAAGTTTTATCTTGCATAAAAATGTGTTCGTGCAAAATTACGAAACGTTTATGGAGTTTCTTATATAGATGACATGATTATTTTAAGGTTAATTTGGGAAAGTTTTGTAATGTCTTTTCAGACATTCTCAGGAAATCGGTTGAGAACGGCTTTGTCTCTGCTGGGAATTACGATTGGGATATTTGCAATTATCTCTGTTTTTACGATTGTCGATTCCCTTGAAATAAATATCAGGGAGAGTGTTTCTGCCTTGGGTGACAATGTAGTTTACGTGGAGAAATGGCCCTGGGCACCTGAAGAAGGGGAAGAGTATGCATGGTGGAAATATATGAATCGTCCAATTCCATCGTTGAAAGAGAATGAATTCATAAAAAGTAAGTCCCTGATGGCAGAAGAGGCATGTTTTGTTTCTTTTACAAACAGGACTGTTAAGTATAAAAATAACACCTCTGAAAGTACTACTATTAATGGAGCATCAGATGGTTTCCAGAATATCAGGTCTTTTGAAATAGAGCAGGGTAGATATTTCTCGCCTTTTGAAGTAGAAGGTGGCCGAAATATTGCTGTGATTGGATGCGATCTCGCGGATGAATTATTTGAAGGTCTGGATCCTATTGATAAGGAAATTGTTGTTGCTGGCTTTAAAGTAACTGTTATTGGTGTAACCAAGAAAGAGGGGAAAGGTACCTTCGATAACAATAACCTTGATGAATTGGTGATTCTCCCCATTAATTTCATGAAAAGTTTTGTCGATATTCGCAAGGAATGGAACAATCCTCAGATATGGGTGAAAGCAAAGCAGGGGGTTTCTGTGGAAGAGCTTTCAGACGAATTGCGTCTTCTATTGAGATCCCATCGCAGAATTAAACCAAGAGATGATGATAATTTTGCATTAAATCAGACCAGTTTGATAAACAATCAGCTGGACCAGGTTTTTAAGGTCATTAATGCGGCAGGATTTTTTATTGGAATATTTTCCATCCTCGTGGGGGGATTTGGAATTGCCAACATCATGTTTGTATCAGTGAAAGAGAGAACTCATATCATCGGCATTCAAAAAGCCATTGGAGCGAAAAATTATTTTATAATGTTGGAATTTCTATTTGAATCAGTATTGCTTTCATTGGCGGGGGGAATTGTTGGATTAGTGATTGTGGCAGCAGGTACATTGCTGATCAACCTAACAGGTGATTTCAAGATGTATCTCACTGTATCGAACATCATTTTGGGGATATCAATATCCTCTATCATTGGACTTGTAAGTGGGTTTGCCCCGGCCTGGCAGGCCGCCAGAATGGATCCCGTAACAGCAATGAACTCTACCTTCTGATCAAACAAGCGGTATAATATCATAAAGCAATCTACCCACAAGGAAGTACATCAACAAACCCATGATATCATTTGTAGTGGTGATAAATGGTCCTGTGGCAAGTGCAGGATCAAGTTTTAATTTATTTAGAAACAATGGGATCGTTGTCCCAAATAGTGCAGCAAAAATAATCACCACAAATAATGATATACTCACGGTATAGGTAAGAGCCATGCTATCACTGAAGAGAATATTATATCCAAACAACAGGGCTGCAAGGATGAGTCCATTAAAGATGGCAACCATAAATTCCTTTACTAATTTTCTAAAGGTGCTTTCAAGTCCTAGACTGTTGTTTGCCAATCCCTGTACAATAATTGCTGATGATTGTATTCCAACATTACCTGCCATGGCTGCTATCAGGGGAATGAAAAACGCCATTTCGGGATAAATCCTCAAATCCTCTTCAAATCTCCCAATGAGCGCAGCAACAAGTATACCTCCCAATAAACCGATGATTAGCCAGGGAAGGCGCGCCCGGGACATGCGTATAGCTGAGTCAGTGGTTTCAACATCAACGAAGATACCAGAAGCCATTTGGTAATCCTTCTCGGCCTCATCACGAATAACATCTACCACGTCATCGATTGTAATCCTACCTATTAATCTCCCAATACTGTCAATAACCGGCAGCACAACCAGGTCATATTTACCCATGATTTGTGAAACTTCTTCGGAGGGAGTATCGGTACTTACAGAATGGGCTCCTGTTTCATAAATGTCCTTTATTAGTGTTTTTCCACTTGCCAGGAGCAATGCCTTCAATGACAATATTCCCTTCAGAATATTATCATCACTAACCACATAGATATAATATAATTCATCCACATCTTCGGCCTGCTTCCGCATCTCATTCAGGCAGGTGGTGATGCTCCAGTTTTCATACACCTTTACTAACTCCTTAGCCATGAGTCCCCCGGCTGTATCCTCATCATATGCCAGCAAGTCAACAATGTCTCCTGCCTGCTCAAGGTCATCGATGTGCAGCAATACCTCCTGCTTGACATCTTCTGACATGTCACCAATGATATCCGCAGCATCATCAGATTCCATATGCCCGATAAACTGGCTTGCAATAATTTCAGGTGGGAGTACTTTTAGAAATTTTTCCCGGTCATCTTCCTCCAGTTCAACGAGCACATCAGAGGCAGTCTCGGGATCCAGTAACATGTAGAGGTACTTGGCCTCTTCAATGTTGAGATCGTCGTAAAGTTCAGCAATATCTGCAGGATGGAGAAACTCCATCATCTTGAGAGTTGCTTTGTCATCTCTGGCTTCTATAAGGCCTCTTAATTCACCTATATATTCCCTGGTTATTTTAGTACCCATAACAAAGCAGCTTAGGATTTACACTCAGATTATTCTGTTATTTATGGTCGATCAGATTTGTTAATTCAACGAATTCAGAAACACTCAATTGTTCAGGTCTTTTAGACAATAATTCGGATTCGACATGCAAATTTAGCAAAATAGTTTTTAAGGAGTTGCGAATTGTCTTTCTTCGCTGGTTGAAAGAAGTTTTCACTACCCTGAAAAACAGTTTCTCATCACAAGCCAATTGCCTGGTTTCGTTGCGAATCAGTCGCACAACACCGGAATTGACTTTCGGAGGAGGAAAAAATGACCCTGGTTTGACGGTGAACAGGTAATCCAGGGTATAATAGGCCTGTAGCAGCACCGAAAGAATACCATATTGTTTGGAACCCGGGGGAGAAGCCAACCTTACGGCCACCTCTTTCTGTATCATACATACTACCTCATTAACTATATCTTTATTTTCCAGTACTTTGAAGAATATCTGGCTCGAGATATTATATGGAAAATTTCCAATGATCTGCAGCTTATCTTCCCTGAGAGATCCAATATCAAATTTCAGAAAATCAAGTAGTTGCATCTCATCCTTTAGTTCCGGCCATTCCCTTAGCAGGTAATCATAAGATTCATCGTCAATTTCTATGGGAATAAAGCGACGGATATTCTCTTGTAAAAGAAATTGTGTAAGAATACCCTTTCCGGGACCGATTTCCACTACGGCCCTGTCTTCTCTTGAAGCCATGGAACCTACAATTCTTTCTGCAATAGCTGGATCAGTAAGAAAATGTTGTCCGAGATGTTTCTTTGGCCGTACCATATTTGAGGATTAGGGAGGATTTATATTCTTTCGCAATTTATAAATATTAATTTTGAATCTTAATCCAGTAAAATATAAATGATGAAGAAGTTGAAAAACCCATTTGCAGAACTATCCAGCTATAAATGCTTTGGGTGCAGTCCTAACAATGATCATGGTTTGAAATTGGAATTTTATGAAGATGGTGATGAAATAGTTTCAACGTGGGAGCCGGATCCCTGTTTCCAGGGATATACCAATGTGCTTCACGGGGGAATTCAGAGCACATTGATGGACGAGATTGCCAGTTGGGTGGTATTTGTAAAATTAAAAACCGGAGGTGTTACTTCGAGGTTAACTTGTCGCTTCCGCAAACCGGTGATGGTGAACCAGGGACCTATTACTCTGCGGGCCAAATTAGTTGAGCAGAGAAGAAATCTGGCCGAGATCGAAGTAAAACTTTTCAATTCAGAAGGAGTGTTGTGTGCCGAATCAGTGGCTGAATATTTTATCCTTTCAAAAGAAAAAGCACGAGAATCAATGGCCTTTCCTGACCCTGATGCTTTCTATAAATAGACTAATGTGATGTGATTTCTGTGAAAATAAATATGTGTATATGAAATACGATTTCGATAAACAGATTGAGAGAAGAGGGACTGATTCTGTAAAATTTGATCTCCTGACGCCACTATTTGGCAGGGAAGATGTAATTCCAATGTGGGTGGCAGACATGGATTTTGAAGTGCCTGATTTTATAAGGGATGCGCTTGCAGAGCGGCTGCAGCATCCCATATACGGATACACTTATCGTCCTGCGCGGTTTTATGAGATTGTTGCTGCATGGATGGAAAGACGCCATGGATGGAAGCTTGATCCGGGAGCAATTAATTTTAGTCCCGGAATTGTCCCTGCCCTAAACTTCAGTGTCATGGGATATACCAAACCAGGTGACAAAATACTTATTCAGCCACCTGTATATTTTCCCTTCCTCAGTGCTGTGGAAAATCATGGACGAAAACTGGTTTATAATCAGCTTATTGATGAGGATGGAGTATATACCATGGATTTTGATGATCTCGAAAAGAAATTTAGTGAGGGAATTGAGCTGATGCTTTTTTGTCATCCTCACAACCCGGTCGGAAGGGCATGGAATAAGGGTGAACTTGTTCAGCTGGCTAATTTATGTGTGAAATATAATGTGAAGGTGATAAGTGACGAGATACATTCCGACCTTATCTTGTTTGATCATAAGCATATTCCACTGGCAAGCTTGGGGGAAGAGATTTCCGATCTTTGTATAACTTGCGTGGCTCCAAGCAAGACCTTTAACCTTGCGGGGATGCACTCTTCAGCTGTAATAATTGAAAACGCTAAATTGAAAGCTGTATACGACAAAGTGCTTGAGGATGTGCATGTGGGTAGTGGAAACTTGTTTGGAATGGTGGCCATGGAGGCAGCTTACCTGAAAGGAGATGAATGGCTTGAACAGCTATTGAGATACCTGGAAGGGAATTTTATCTATCTGCAGGAGTTTGTAAAGAGTCATATATCCCAGGTAGGTGTTTCTTCACTGGAAGCAACATATCTGACCTGGTTGGGTTTTAAAAAGCTGGGAATGAAAGAAAAGGAACTAACTGCATTCATGATAAATGAAGCAAGACTTGGATTGGTTGAGGGAGCGAAATTTGGGCCAGGTGGAGAATACTATCAACGAATTAATATAGCTACACCAAGAAAGAACCTGGGAAAGGCCTTACAGCAATTGTCTCAGGCCATTAACAGGATGTAAGTAAAAAATTTCTAAATTTATACCTTACATAAGATTATGAAACGAAGGATCTCAATACTTCTGCCGGTAGCCGTTTTATTTGTTGTCATTGCAACACTGATGATGTGGATCATACTTTCAGGCGGTGAAAACAGTAAATTAGTTACGACACTTGCACTGATAGCTGTACTGTTAATCCTGGTGGAAGGGTTCCTTTTTTATGCAACTATATACTCTCCACTAAATAAGCTGACAAGTATTTTGTCCAGTCTTGATAAAGGGGAAATACCTGTTATCGAAACAAAACAATGGAACAATGAGATTGGCGATTTGGAAGAGTCGTTAAGCATACATTTTCAATACCTGGAAGAAGTTATCAGGTTTACTATGGATGTATCAAAGGGATCATTAAGTGATGGTTTTAATGTGAGAGGAGATGAAGACAGGATTGGCAAGGCAATGTGCCAGTTAAAAAATCAACTCAATCAATCGAAAATTGAGGACGAGAGGAGGAGGTCTGTTGACGAACAGGAAAACTGGGCTGCACAGGGACTGGCAACTATTGGAGAACTCCTGAGAAATACGGAAGATGATATTTCCATTATGTCTAATGAGTTTATAAAGGAACTGGTTAGCTATGTTGACATGGAAGTGGGAGGGTTTTTTATGGTGAAGGACGATGAAGGGGAGGAGCCAGTGCTGGAGTTGACCGGTTCGTATGCTTTCGACAGGGAAAAGAAGATAGATAAGCAGTTCAGGTTTGGTGAAGGACTGATTGGAAGATGTGCTATTGAAAAGGATAGTATCGTTATTACCGATCTGCCTGATGATTATATACGTATCAGGTCGGGACTTGGGGAAGACTTTCCTTCAACATTGATTCTCGTGCCGGTATTGTTGGATGAACAGGTCCTGGGTGTTATTGAGCTGGCCTCATTCAATGATGTTCCCGAATACAAAGTCAATTTCATAAAATCACTTAGTAACAGTATTGCAGCTTCAGTTACAAAAGTAAAAGTCAACATAAGCACTGCGAAATTACTCCAGCAATCCCGGCAGCAATCCGAAGAGCTCTTTTCAAGAGAAGAGGAGATGCGACAAAGTATGGAGGAGCTTAGGGTCATACAGGAAAAATCTGCAAAACGAGAAACCCAATTGCTGGCTGAAGTTGAAAAGCTAAAAGATGAGTTGGGTAGGAGGAAGTAGGCAGTGAGCAGTAGGCAGTGAGGAAATCCAATAATTTACCGGGTCGTTATACTTACAATTTGTCATGTGATTAATCTTCAAAATGACAAAATGACATGCTGTATTTCTACTAACATGACAAAATGACAATATTCTTTCATTGGCATATGAATTGATCTATAGTGGGAAACGATTAATAAATTAAAATGGAGGAAAATAAAATGATAGCAAAAATTAACAGATCTTATGTGCCTGCTTATTTAGATGATATTTTTAGTGATCAGTCTTTAAGCGGATTTTTCGGTTCACGAAACATTAATACACCTGCAGTAAATGTAATTGAAGACAATACAGAGTTTCGCATAGATGTTGCATCTCCAGGTTTAACGAAAAAAGATTTCAATATTGATTTGAATGATGATCTTATCACTATTTCTTCTGAGAAGAAGATTGAGAAAGAGGAATCAGAAGACAAATACATGAGGCGGGAATTCAATTACAGTTCTTTCAAAAGGACTTTTCAACTTCCTGATTCAATTATGCAGGATAAAATTTCAGCCACTCATAAAGAGGGAATCCTGAGCGTGCATCTTCCAAAGAAAGAGGAAGAAGTAAAAAAAGGACCTAAGACAATAACGATTGCATAAATCTTTTCGTGGTAGTTTTGGTTTAGTTAGTTTAGTTGAAGAAGCGGGATCCGGTAACGGGTTCCGTTTTTTATTTACTTTTCTTTTTTCGCATCTTTCCCCAGGTCATAACTATCACTCCAAGGATGGTAATAATTCCACCAATTACCTGCATTGAGGTTGGCATTATGGCAAGGTAAATCATCGATCCAATCATTACAAACAGCCCCCTGGTTGCCTGGATAATCATTGTTCTCGAAGCTTCAATATATTTTAGTGCTGAGTATTGGGCAAGACCGGTTAAAAAAGGACCCAGGAATGAGCCTGCTGCAATATTTAGCAAGGCAGACCCGGAAATGCTAAAACTTTCGCGACTAAGCAGTATGCCAATAATACCAAATATAAATATAAAGATTACCCGGTTTAAGGTGAGTATTCCGGGATGAATATCCTTTATGTTACTTTTTGCAAAAATAATACTAACGGATAGGAACAAGGATGAGATTAAAATCCATCCCGATCCATCACTAAAAAATTGCGCAAGTGAGGTATTGCGTGTATAAGTAATTAGAATTACACCTCCGACAGTTAAGAGTATTCCAATAGCTTCGACAGAGTTAAATCTCTCTCCAAGGAATCTAATCCCCAGCAGGGTTACAAATATGGGTGTCGCATTGGATAAAAAGGAAACAATGGTTGGATTCTCGGCAAGCTGAATTGCCAGGAACAATGTGGCTGCTGCACCAAGTTCTAAAAATCCAATAATTATTAGATTCCTGTTAGATTTCTTACTTAAGTGAGGGATTTTTTTTACAATTCCGCTTATATATAAAAAGGCGAGGTTCCATACCAAAGCGAGTCCGAACCAAAAAAACTGGAATTGGAAAAAACTGACCTCCAGCAAGGCAGCTTTAGAAAAAACATATACGTTTGCCATTCCCAGGGTGGCCATAAAGGCCAGAAAAACACCTTTGAGAGTCGGGCTGAGATTTTGGATATAATTTTTCATAAAAAAAAGACCGGGAATGTACCCGGTCTTACAACATAAGTTATGGCTAAATGTTCGCTTACAGTCTTTCTTTGATTTTTTTCGTTTCTTCTTCAAAACCAGGTTTTTCCAGCAGGGCAAACATATTCTTTTTGTATGCTTCTACTCCTGGCTGATTGAATGGATTGACTTCAAGCATATATCCGCTGATTCCACAAGCTATTTCAAAGAAGTACATTAACCCGCCCAGGTTGTAGGCATTGATCTCAGGAATCTCAATCCTGATATTTGGAACACCGCCATCAATATGCGCCAGCGTAGTCCCAAGCTCAGCCATTTTATTCACCTCGTCGATCCTTTTCCCTGCGAGGTAATTTAGTTTGTCAAGGTCCTTGGAGTCTTCAGGCACTTTAACATCATGCTCGCTCTCTTTAACAGATATTACAGTCTCAAATAAGATTCTCTCGCCTTCCTGAACATATTGTCCCATGGAGTGAAGATCAGTTGAATTATCTACTGCTGCCGGGAATATTCCTTTTCCGTCTTTCCCTTCACTCTCTCCATAAAGCTGCTTCCACCATTCAGATATATAGTGAAGTTTGTTGTGGTAGTTCACGAGAATTTCAATCTTCTTTCCTTTTCTGTATAAGGCATTCCTGGTGGCAGCATATAGCAAAGCAGGATTATCTTCAAGATTGTCGTTATTCAAACATATCTTCTCCATTGATACTGCACCTGCTACAAGTTCACGGATGTTGAATCCGGATATTGCCAGTGGAACGAGTCCAACAGGAGTAAGCACAGAGAAACGTCCACCAACATCATCAGGAATCACATACGTTTCATATCCCTCCTGTTCTGCTAATTGTCTGAGCGCTCCTTTGCTAGAATCTGTGATGGCAACAATTCTTGATACTGCCTCTTCAGCTCCAACTTTTGCAATAAGGTGGTCCTTTAGTATTCTGAATGCCAGTGCAGGTTCAGTTGTAGTTCCTGATTTACTAATAACAACGATGGAATAGCTGTAATTATCCAGGGTGTCTGTTAATTCTTGCATATAATCTTCCCCAATGTTATGACCTGCGAAGATCATTGTGGGATGCTCTCTTTTCCCTTTAAGCATCTCGAAATTGTGTGACAGGGCATCATTAACTGCTTTTGCACCCAGGTAAGATCCACCAATTCCTATTACAATTACTATATCCGATTTTCCTGATAAACGCTGTGCTGTTTTTTCAATAGCAACAAAATTCTCTTCAGTGATTGAAGAGGGAAGATTTACCCATCCAAGAAAATCATTTCCCTCACCGTCTCCACTCTTAAGTGACTTTAGTTTTGCTGAGGACTCATCCTTCAGGGCAAAAATTTCAGATTCAGGAATAAAATCGAATACATTCTTTACGTCAATTTTTAAATTCATAATTTCTATATGCTTCGGTTATATTTTTTGGGAGTGTAAAGTTAAAAAACTAATACGAATTTATAATGTTTCACGCTAGCTGATATTAAGCCAAATGAAAATTTGGCAGGGCTTACATTGCATCCAACTGTTCTGGCTCCATTACGGAGAACTCTAAGCTTAGCACTGGAGTGGCAATACCTATAACTCAAGCAAAGTAATATTCCTGAATTGCATCGGTCCGCCTTCTGATTGTATGGCAATACTCCCTTTGATCTTTGTTGCATCAATCCCCCGGTTTTGGATTGTTCCGTTAACCGTGAATTCAATAATATCTCCTTCAACAGTGATATCATATTCATTCCATTCTCCCGGGGCATTTTCTGAACTTTCCTGTAGTTTTGGGAGTATGGCATACCTGTTTTCTTCAGATTCTATCAAATATACACTGTCTTGAGCAGTGATGCCAACGTCTTTGCCAATTAATACCAGGTCGCCGGCGTTGCCTGCCATCATTTGTGCGGAGATATGCATTGGGAACTCCTGAAACATTGATCAGCTCATCTTCAACCCAAAAGACAGATTCAGTCGGAACATCTTCAGATATACAGACGGTCCAATTATCCAGGTTCTTCCCGTTAAACAATTCAATTTCATTACTTGTTGTACATGAACTCACCAGTAACACTATAGCTGCAACTGCAATTCCTGCGCTTATCTTCCTCATACTTAATGGTTTAATGAGTCAATGGGTTAATGGGTTAATGGGAATTTGTACATATGCAGGCTAAAATAATCAATAAGTTTCCGGCACAAAACTTTGTTCACTCATTGGTGGCCTGATATAGCCCTCTTTGTTGATGGAAGGTAATTCTACTTTTTCATGTTTTAGCTCTTTATAGGGAATCATGGTAAGCAGATGGGAAATTGTATTTAACCTGGCTCTTTTCTTGTCGTCGGAATTAACAACATACCATGGAGATAGTTTTGTGTCGGTATAAGAGAACATTTCATCTTTTGCTTTCGAGTATTCTACCCACCGAGACCTGGATTGAAGGTCCATGGGACTGAATTTCCATCGTTTTAGCGGGTCCTGAATCCTGTCACTGAATCTTTTTTCCTGCACTTCGTCACTTACTGAGAACCAGTATTTTATAAGGATGATTCCGGATTGTATTAGCATTTCTTCAAACCTCGGACATGATCTCAGGAAGTCCCAGTACTCTTCATCTGTACAAAATTCCATAACTTTTTCAACGCCGGCGCGGTTGTACCAGCTGCGATCGAAAAGCACCATTTCACCGGCAGCAGGCAAGTGCTTTACATACTTTTGAAAATACCATTGGCTTTTCTCTTTTTCTGTTGGAACACCCAGGGCAACGACTCTTGCAATACGAGGATTCAACCTGCCGGTAATTCTCTTTATAACGCCTCCTTTGCCTGCTGCATCTCGTCCTTCAAACAGGATAACAACCCGCAATCCTTCTTTTTTAACCCACTCATGTAGCTTTACCAATTCTAATTGTAAGCTGTCAAGTTCACTGAAGTAAAATTTTTTATCCAGTTTCTCGCCTTTCTTGTGATCCGGGTGTGGATGGTTTTTCTTTTTGTCGTCTTTATGACTCATGATCAAGGTATTTTGACAACAAGTTAGAGGAAAAAGTGGAGAAGTGCAAGGAGGGGGAGAGAAGTGACTAGAGTGAACTAGAGTTGGGAGTGAGCTTAAGTTGGGAGTGAACTAGAGTTGATTTCGACTCCGAACTTGAGTCACTTTTTCTGTATCTTTGCTTTCTCTACTAATATAATACTGATAACAAAGAATGAAAGCGATAATTTTTAATGAATACGGCGGACCGGAGAAACTTGAATACATAGATGTTCCTGATCCGAAACCGGGAGATGGGGAGGTGCTGGTTAAAGTGGTCGCTGCCTCAGTGAATCCTGTTGACTGGAAAGTAAGGGAAGGAAGATTGAAATTTATGACTGGAAAGAAATTTCCTTTATTTGTCGGATCTGAACTGTCGGGCGTAGTTTCTGAAATTGGTACAGGGCTTAGCGAATTTGAAAGGGGTGACAGGGTGTTTGCCGGCCTGACCAGGAAGGGTGGGGCCTGTGCTGAATATGCTGTTGCAAAAGGTGCGAGTACCATAAAAATTCCGAATGATCTGTCGCATGAAGATGCTTCTACCATGGCTATTGCAGGCGTTACACCCTTGCAGGCATTTACCATTCATTATAAAGTTAAAAAAGGAGACCGGGTACTCGTAAATGGTGGATCGGGAGGTGTTGGCATTTTCGCTATACAGATTGCAAAGGTATTGGGAGCGCATGTTACTGCAGTGTGCAGCAATCGCAACAGGGATCTTGTATTATCCCTTGGAGCTGATGAAGTAATTGATTACAACAAAGAAGATTTCAGGGACAGGCATAATGCTTATGATGTGATACTGGATGCAGCTGCAAATGCTTTTTTTGCCGATTCGAAGCGATCACTGAAGAAAGGAGGGATGCTTATAAAATTGAACATCTCAATTAAAACCATATTCCTCGGGTTTTGGACACGATTTTTCTCATCCCGAAAAGTAAAAATGATTTTATTGAAGAGTACAAAAACGGATCTTCAATGGATGATTGATCATATCGTTTCAGGAGAGATAAAAGTGATTATCGATAAGACATTCCACCTTGAACAAACTAAAGAGGCGCAGGAATACAGCCAGTCGGGCAGAGCAAGGGGAAAGATAGTGATTTCAGTGGGCAGTTAGCAGTTAGCTTTTACTTTGTTCCAAATAAGCGATCACCGGCATCTCCTAATCCGGGTATGATGTATCCAAATTCGTTCAGTTTATCATCAAGTGCAGCCAGGTAAATATCAACATCCGGGTGTTCATCTTCAATTCTCTTCACGCCTTCCGGGGCACCTACAATGCAAACTAACTTAATCTGCTTTGCTCCTTGTTTCTTCAGGAAAGATATTGTTGCTGCAGCGCTTCCTCCGGTTGCCAACATGGGATCAAGAATCATAACTACTGCAGATGGCGTGTTGGGTGGGAGTTTCGCGTAGTATTCTTTCGGCTCTAGTGTTACATGGTCGCGGTACATTCCCACATGTCCAACTTTTGCGGTGGGAATAAGGTTGGTTATGCCATCAACCATTCCCAATCCTGCTCTGAGAATTGGAACAAGAACAATGTCTTTTGACATTTCGTGTGTTAGGCAGGTAGCCAGGGGAGTTTCAATTTCCACTTGTTTTGAAGGCAGATCCCGGCTAATTTCATAGGCCATAAGACCTGCTATTTCATCCAGTGCTTCGCGAAAATCTTTGGTGCCGGTTTCTTTTCTTCTGATCTGGGTAAGTTTATGATTGATCAGGGGGTGTTGTAATACATGTAACATAGTAGGAGTTATTTGAGGAATAAAGATAATAAAAGGGAGTGAACTAAAGTGATCTAGAGTTGGAAGTTTCAATCCAACTGGATCAATTTGTCTCCTGAGCTTGCCGAAGGATGGTTAGCAATATCCATAGTAGAAGTTTCAAGTGAGATGTTTGAGGTATTGCATATGGCTCATATTTCTTTTAACTTAATACCTGAATAAATCGAGAATTACTAACTAATACAAAACCTTATGAAATACCGCGTATTACTCATCCTTGCAATCTTTATTTCTACCCTGATGAGCTGTCAAAACCAGGAAAAACCTGCTGATGTAACTGTAACAGCAGAACCTGATTTTATTACCCTTTTTAACGGGTCGGATTTTACAAATTGGAAAGTGCCTGAGGGAGATAACGGACATTGGAAAATACTGGATGGTGTTATTGATTATGATGCGGAGAGTGAAGCATCAGAAGATAAGAATCTATGGACTGAGATGGAGTACCAGGATTTTGTAATATACGTGGATTGGAGAATAAAGGAGACTCCATGGAAAAACCCAGGGGTACCTATTATATTGCCAAGTGGTTTGCATAAGCTGGATGAAAATGGAGAAGAAATAAAAATCGTTGTCCCTGATTCAGACTCGGGAATACTTCTTAGAGGTAATGATAAATCACAGGTAAATATCTGGTGCTGGCCTTCTGGTTCCGGTGAAGTATATGGGTATCGAATGGACAATACAATGTCACCTGAGGTAAGAAGGGGAGTAACGCCAAGGTTCAATGCGGATAAAAATATTGGCGAATGGAACACTTTCAGGATTGAAGTTGTTGGAAATCGTCTGACAGTGGATCTTAACGAACAACGGATTATTGAAAATGCAGAGCTACCCGGGCTTCCTGAAAAAGGATCCATTGGACTTCAGCATCATGGACATAAGGTGGACGGAGAATGGGTGAGTCCACCTGCACTTGTTCAATTCAAAAATATCCGCATCGCCGAATTATAAAACTTTGTAGAGACGCGCCATGTGGCGCGTCTTATGTCAATTTCATACTTACCCTTTAAAGGCATATTTAATCAAGTTGTTAAACGATGGTTTCTGTCCCTGGATTAGAATAGCCGTCCTGAATATCCTTGCACCAAGCCATACAGTAAATACAGTAAATAATATTACAAGAGCCAGGCCAAGCACTGGTTGCCAAATAGGTATGCTTACCGGCGTTGCCATTCTTACCATCATTATTGTAGGCGTAAATGGGGGAATGAATGACAATGTAGTTGCAAGACTCCCAGTTGGGTTTTGTATGATTGGCACAATTACAAACAGCGGCAATATAATGGGTAGCATTGCCGGGAATTGTAATGATTGTGCATCCTTGTTATCGTTACAGGTAGATCCTAAAGCGGCCATTCCTGAGCCAACCATTATCACAAAAAATATTACGTAGACAAAGAACCAGATCAGGAGGTTGGTAGATATAAGAGAGGCATATCCGGCATTGCTTGCAATCATGACACCTCCTGCAATATAGACTGCTGCCGTTGTCAGGCTTACGCCAAGACCTCCAAAGACTTTTCCCATCATAAATTCGAATGGAGTAATTGTTCCAAGCAGGACCTCAGCTATTTTTTCATTTTTTTCTTCCATGACACTTGTTAGTAATGGCGCAGCACTCATCATGGTCATCATAAACATAAGCATGACAAAAATATAGGGTACAATGAAAGATTGAAATTCATTGGATTTTTCTGCCGCCTGTTGTTCTCCGGTTTTTTTATCTACATCAACAAGGCCCATTCCCTCAATATTTACCCAATCAAAAAGCCCCTTTGTTAGTTCAGGATCCAGGTTCAGCGCTTCAATTCGTTTTTGCCTGGAATAGTTACCTATCACATCAGAGAACCAATACCTCATATTATCCATGAACGAGTGTTCTGAATAGTATTTAATGAAATCTTCTTCCGTATCTGGTCCGGGGGCCATGACATTCTTTCCTACCTCGACAAATGCTATTAATTCTTTAGACCTGATGCGATCAGACAGCTCAAGTTGCTGTTCAAATGGATTTTCCAAATCCGGTTCAACAAATTCAAGAATATATTTTGGTTCTACCTGTTCCCCTGTTTCCTGGTTGAATATTCCTGTCTCATTTCTTTCTTGGCTTGCTTCAGTAAGTAATTCATTAACCTCGCCTGAATAGTCCATCACAACTATATGTTTGTCGTCTATATCCTGGTTGTCATCTGTTAACATCATGACGACGAAACTACCACCCATCATGATTGGCACAATAATCAGGGTGATAATAAATCCTTTTGTTTTAACTGCGGCCTTATATTCCCTTTTAAATAGTATCCATATTTTATTCATGATCGGCCCTCCTTTCTTTCCGGAGCTGCAATCCGGATGAATATATCATTCAGCGAAGGTTTTGTGATTTCAAATTTTGAAACTGATGTTTTTTTCATCACCTGGGTTAAAATTTTCTGTGTATCAGCATCAGGTGAGAGTTTGATCTCCTGTTGCTTTCCATAATTGTTGATTCGTTCAATTCCATCAATACCTTCAAGTGCCTCGGGTCCCAATTCTGTTTGCAGCATAATGGTGTCGCTGCCAAATTTGTTTTGAATAGATTGAAGTGTACCATCAAGGACCTTTTTTCCTTTATAGATCATAAAAATCTGATCACACATCTTCTCAGCCATATTCATATCATGGGTGCTGAAGATAATAGTTGCACCTCTTTTTTGCATATCCAGGATGGCATCTTTCAATAATTCTGCATTCACTGGGTCCAAACCACCAAAAGGTTCATCGAGTATAATAATCTCAGGATCATTCAGGATGGTGGCAATGAACTGTAGCTTTTGCTTCATTCCCTTACTTAATGTTTCGACCTTTTTGTTTGCGTATTCTGCAAGATCAAAATGAGCAAGCCACTTGTTGATTTTCTCGGGAAGGTTTGTTCCACCATTGAGTTCGCCATGAAACATGAGCACATCCTTCACCTTCATCTTCTTGTACAATCCGCGTTCTTCAGGAAGATAACCAATGTTACTAAGTCGTTGATCTGTATGGTTATTTCCGTCAATATGGATGGTACCAGAATCAGCAAAGAAAATTTTCATAATCATCCTTATGGTAGTTGTCTTACCTGAACCGTTTGGCCCGATAAAACCATAGATGCTACCTTTAGGTACAACCAGGGAAAGGTCGTTGACTGCAACGACCGATCCAAAGGTTTTAGTAATGTTTCGGAGTTCTATTATATTCATATTTCACCACTTATATTCAAAAATGGAAGAATACGAATATATATATAAGATTTTAAAATTTCCTAAATCTTTGGAGCAGTTATAATTCTTTGATCTTAATGCTCCTGTACCACACCTGTTGGCCATGATCCTGAAGTCCAATATGCCCTTCTTTTGCTCTACCAAAATCGGGATATACCTTGAATTTACTCTTTGCCACTCTCTCTTCCCATTCCTCGGTCCATAGTTGTGTGTCAATAACCAGGATTCCGTTCAACCAATGCTGCAAATGTCCGTTTTCCATTTTAATTCTTACTTCATTCCATTCACCCTGAACTTTAGCTGCCGCCCGTAAGGGAGAATATAAGTCGTAGTAAGCTCCTGACATTTGTTTAATAGTCATGACATAATCGTGATGTTCTTCATATCCAAACTCATCAATTACCTGGATCTCATTTGCTGTATGCCATGTTGCCTTGTATTGATCAGATTCATTTACATAAAACAGTATACCGCTGTTTCCACCTGGAGAAATTTTCCATTCAAGCTTAAGATCGAAATTGCCATATACTTCATCTGTAATAATATCACCAGCGAAGCCGGCCTCCCCGGTGCCTGAATATTCGATCATCAATGTTCCATCTATTACATGCCATCCCTTATCGGGAAAATTCCCCATTTTAAATCCTCTCCATCCAGCAGTCGTTTCCCCATCGAAAAGCAGTGTCCAGCCATCAGCTATTTCAGTTTTGCTTAATACATTTATTGGTGATTCGATTTCCGTGGACTTTTCATTGTCTTTTTCTGCGCTGCTATTGGTGGTGCAGGCAAAGAGGGAAAGCGTCAGTAGAATTGATAAACTGAGAATCGTATTTTTCATAATTTTTTGAGTTGAGGTATATGTTCCGGCCGTAATGCCTGCCCATAAATTGATGGGGCCGAGAGGTAGTTTCAATTTTGCAGTTGCCCTAATCACGTAAACTTCGCTCACTGCTTTACCCTGTTTCACTAATCCTTTGTAGCCTGTCAGCATCTATTACTTCAAGGTGCTTTCCATTCATTTTGATAAGCCCCTCTTCATTGAATTTTTTTAACATTCTCACCACAGTCTCTGAGCTCATCCCTGCTAATTCAGCGATATCTTTTCTGGAAAGTGGCAGCTCAAAATTTACCTGTTTGAAGACCTTGTCAGAAAGGCAAAGTATAATATCAGCTAGCCTGCCATATGCCTGTTTGTATGTGAGACAGAAAAATCTACCATAAATTTGCACACTGTTTGAACTCAAAATATCTATAATTCCCTTGGCAAAAGATGCGTTTTGGAATATGAGCTGTTTAAAAATTTTTACATCAGTTTGTGTGATCTCCGAATCGATATATGCCTTAGATGAATAAGGGAAAGTAGAGTACTCTTCTGATACAGCTGCTAGTCCAATAAAGCTTCCGTCTGGTATGATTCTCAGGAGTAAAGAATTAGTTCCATTGTCGAGGTAAACTTTCGCTAATCCTTCTTCCATGAGCATAATCTGGGATACGAAACCACCTTGTTTGCATATCATTTCGCCCTTTTTGTACTTTATACTTACAGAATTATCATCGAAGAGCTTTCTTTCTTCGAGAGAAAGTTTATCAAGACAAGCACAATTGTGTGAGCTAATCGTACATCCTGAAAAATGTATATTGTTTTCCATTCCCTATATCCTTCTTTGCTCAAATATAAGAAAAATCAATTATTAAACTGATCTGGATCAATAAGTTTTAAAGTATATATCAAGCTAATACACTGTGTGAAACAGTTCACATCAGTAGGAAGATTAGTCTAAATCAGCAAAATTAGAGGTGTGAAAGAATCCTAAATATTTTTTTTAAAAAATATAGAGAAATGGTCGAAATATTTGCCAGGAAATTTAGATGGGTATTGTTCTTATGTGCTGCCTCTCTGTTAATTGCAAGCTGCACCAATTATAAAATACCAGAAGTTGTTGATGTATCATCCTGTGAGGGGTGTCATACCAATTTGGCGCACCTCAAAGAGGTTTTTACGGCTGATACGGCTGCAGTGGTTGGTGGGTGTGGCGGTGAAGCACCACATTATGAACCTTGGGAGCGAGTTAATATGACCGGTGATGGATATGCCGCTTTTAAAGCATCTTCTCATGGGGCATTGTCATGTACAAGCTGTCATGGAGGGATCAATGGAACCGATCAGAAGGACATTGCACACTCAGAGGATTTTGTAAGACATCCAAGTGACAATTGGGAAACTAAATGTCTTCCTTGTCATTCGGAAGTTGAACATTTTGGAAACAGTCTGCACAATGGAACAGGTCAGAAGCGGAAGGTTGCCATGAGAAGTGGTTATGCTGGTGCTCATGAATTTGATATGCTAAGCGAACAGACAAAAACTGGCTATGAAAACAACTGCGCAACTTGTCATGGTACTTGCGGAAATTGTCATATTGTAAGGCCACCTATTGCAGGGGGAGGTTTGTCAAATGGCCATGAATTTATTAAGCAGCCACACATGACTAAGATATGTGTATCATGCCATACATCCAGGGGTGGTCATGCATTTCTTGGTGTGGCAGCGGGTACTGTACCGGATGTACATCAGGATGAACATAATTTCCAGTGTACATCTTGTCACAAAGGACCGGAACTTCATGGTAGCAGTGATTCAACAGTTACGAACAGGTATGAATATGCAGAATTACCCTCATGCCAGAGCACCTATTGCCATCCAAGCATTGAGAATTCTAACAACTATCACTCAACACATATTGAAGACTTCAATTGCCAGGTTTGTCATTCACAGGATTACAATAACTGCGGAAGTTGCCATGTGCATGGAGACGGAGCAAGGGTTCCTGCCTACATGGACTTCAAGATCGCCCTTAATCCTATACCAGATGTGAAGCAGGGATATGATTTTGTGCTTGTTCGAAGAACATTGGGTGCTCCGGATAACTGGTCAAAATATGGAGCTGATGATTATGAAAACTTTGATGTTTTTCCAACGTATAATTTTACAACTCCACACAATATCCTGAAGCTGACAACAAGGACTGATGTAGGATCTGGAGACGCATGTTACACTAATTGTCATGTACGCTATGATGCGGAGAACGACACGACATACAACAAGCATTTATATTTATTTTCTGACGACATGGAATTTGAGTGGGAGAATAGTGCCAATGCTTCGATTATTGTAGACGGATTATTGCCTGCCTCATGGATGGAGTAGGTATTTATATAACCATGAATAAAAAACAATTATTAACACAAACTAAATTTTAAAATTATGTCAAGAATCAAATTTTGGATGCTGAGCATCTTTGTGGTTTCGCTATTAATCACATCATGTGGAAAATCTACTGATGAAACAGTAATGTTGGTCGATTTCCTGGAATCAGTAGACAGCCCCATTAATACAACTAAAATTGCAGAATATATTGTAGCAAAAGATTTACAACCATTGCTCGCAACTAATGCTGCTTATGTAATTGATATCAGAGATCAGACAACTTTTGATGCTGGTCATATCAAGGGAGCTGTCAGGATTGATGAAAAGTCAGTGATTTCTCACTTGGATGGAATGGATGTATCTGGCTATGATAAAGTAGTTATTGTATGTAAAACAGGACAAACTGCAGCTTTTGTTAGCTCATTGGCTCGTTTGGCTGATTACGATGCATATTCATTAAAATGGGGAATGAGCTCATGGAATGAAGCAACTGATGAGTTAACTACAGCCAGTAAGAATACCTACGCTACCGAAATGGTAACTGAAGAAACTGCTAAAGGCGATGAAGGATCTTTGCCTGCTTTGTCTACTGGTTATGAGACTGCCCAGGAGATCCTGGATGCAAGAATTGCAGAAGTTGCAGCTATAGGTTTTGGAGAATCAGCAATCACTGCTGACAAAGTTTTTGATAAGCCGGGCAACTACTATATTGTTAACTTCTGGAAATATGACCATTATAAATTAAATCATATTCCAGGAGCTGTTCAGTACACTCCATATGATGATGTTCAAAGCGGAGCAGGTCTAGAGACTCTTCCTACAGACAAGACTATCGTAGTATATTGCTACACCGGTCAAACCAGTTCATACATGACTGCTTATTTGAAGGTTTTGGGTTATGATGCACTATCACTTAAATTTGGTGTGAACGGATTTGCAACTGACTGGTTAACCGATAATGCACTTACTCATTGGAGCGCAGAAGATTATATCGCAGGTTATCCACTTGACTAAGTCTTGATACTTTATAAGATTAAAAAAGGCCACATGCATGATGCAGTGGCCTTTTTTATTTAAATCCTTATTAGTCAGAGAAATTTTTGCCAGGACAGTTGAGAATAGTCAATTCGTTTTTACGATTGTCTGTTCTCATTTGTGTTATTTGTTCTCATTGTATACATTTATATCTTACTTTAACCCCAACATCCTATGAAAAAGAGAACCATAAAAAGAATCGTTTGGCTGTTTGTCGCCGTATTAGTTATTGTTGTAACAGTATTTGTATGGCCCAGGTTACCTATTATTACAGCCTTTGCTTCGAAAGGTATGTGTTCAAGTGTTTTTTTAGCTGATAAAAGTCCGGAAGCAGTAATGGCAGAGGATCTGTCATTTTTCCCCATCAGTCTTGCAAAATCAAAAGTAAACTATGAGGAAAAATCTGTTACCTCAACAGTATTTGGCCTTGCAAAACGCAAAGCAATATTTCGTGAGGGATTAGGAGCCGTAATAGCACTCGATACCCCGGAAGAAGAATTATTGTCAACTACATTTTCCATTCCCGATCCTGGTTATAGCCAGGATACCCTGCCATGGCCTATGGGAGACATCTTGCCTGATTCACTTCCTGAAGGAGTGAACTATGATCGTTTACATGCTTTGTTGGATACTTGTTTTGATAAAACAGGGGAGGAGCCATTTAAAAAAACCCTTGGAATCGCTGTGGTGTATGATAATGTACTTCTTGATGAAAAGTACCTCGGTGAATATGACGAGTATACAAAATTTCTTGGTTGGTCAATGACCAAGAGTGTTACAGGGGCACTTGCCGGAATACTTGTGGACAAAGGGAGACTGAATATTGATGAACCGGTTGGAATAGAAGCGTGGGCAGGTGATGACAGAAAGAATATTACCTTGATGAATGTGATTCAGATGAGTACGGGACTCGATTGGTTTGAAAATTATTTTACCATCTCTGATGCAACGGTAATGCTAATGCAAAGCGATGATATGTTGGAATCGATCACTAGTACTGAATTGTCCAGTGAGCCGGGAACGGTATGGAATTATTCTTCAGGGGATGCAAATCTACTGTCAGGTGTCATTCGCATGGCGATTAATGATGATGAGAAATATCATGCATTTGCATATCACAATCTTTTTCATCGGATAGGTATGCTAAATACCGTTGTTGAGACGGATGCGAGTGGACTTTTCGTTGCTTCTTCATATAGCTATGGTTCAACACGCGATTGGGCCAGGTTTGGAATGTTGTTTCTAAACAATGGAATATTTGAAGGAGATACCATATTGTCTGAAGAGTGGGTCGACTTCATGAAGACAGAAGCATCTGCTTCAGACGGATCTTACGCTGGTACTTTTTGGCTGAAAGAACCCAGTCCTGAAAATGTCCTGTTGGATATTCCGGATGACATTTTCTTTGCAGACGGATTCATGGGTCAAAGAGTTTATGTTATTCCATCTAAAAAACTGGTTGTTGTCAGGATGGGATACAGCATGAGCAACTTCAGTATGAATGACTTTCTGCGGGAAGTGATAACAACACTTCCGGGATAAGCTCTATTGAGTCGACAACCTCACCCTGAAACCCTCCTTTTCTGGTATAGCGATGAAGATGATAGATATTCTCATGGCACGGGTTTATTGGATGAATAAAGTATCAAGTTACAAGCTTATCACATTCAAGTCAATGCTTATAAAATTCTACCAAAAGGTCATTCAGTATACAACTCTATCACCCTTACCATAGCATCCTGGCACACCGGACAAAAATAATCGGCATGGGAGAACATGATGCAGTTTAGAGATGGCCTGTAAAGACCTTCGTACATATAGCCGGCTCCTTCAAAAGCTCCAACTTTGCCACTCAGCTCATTCTCTTCAAGAAAGGCATGTACCTCAGCATCGCGTTGAGAACTTCTTTCATTTAAGCGTGAGATAGCTGCTTTTATCTCTTCTTCTGGCGCACCATTCTTTTTAAGGAATGATACCTTAAAGTTCAAATTATATCGTTCTTCTGCCCAGGCCACTTCTGCGCTATCGTAACTGCTCTTGCCCCAGGGTGTTGGAATTTCGATTCCCTCGCTTACCAGGTGTTTCCACTTAAGATTATCAGGATCTTTTAAAGCTGTAATATTTGGTTCATTGGGCTCATATTCGGCCGAGTAGAAGTCGGTATATGCAGTGGATGAGCTATAATATTCATCTGCAAGTCCAAAAAAGGAGTGACCAAACTCATGCACCATTAAATAATCACTACTTATATTGTCAGAGGTATAAACGCAATAGAAATTGTAAATCCCTCCACCGCCGTAACGACTATGATTTACCATGATATATATAGCATCATAAGGAACATGTCCGGCAATATCACGAAGTGATTTATTATCTTCCGTCAGAAGATATCGAGCTGACCCCAGCGCATTAAAAGAAGCGTTCACGGCAGTATTTTTGTCAATCCCTGCCCTTGGTTCGTCAACTCCACTATCATGAGAATACTTAAGTACACCACGAATATTAAAACTCTCTTTGTATGATTTACATGGCTCAGCCCTGAAGAAGATTTCGGTAAATCGTTTCAGGTCGTCTTGAAATTTTTGGTCCTCTTCTTCTGTATAGCCCTCTCCAACTATTACAACGTCTGCTTTTGTATTTGGATCACCACTATCAAGCCCGATATAGGTTTTAATTTCTGGGTCAATTGGTGCAGGTATGGCAGATTCAGGGTCTATTTCAGTCCGGTACACTTCTGACAACTTGCCTGTTTTATCTCTCTTTTCGAGGGAAAATATCACAGTTCTTTGCGGATAAGGAATATTGGCAGATTCGTGATATTGCTTTATCTCTCCATTGATGGCCGGAGTAGTCAGTTGGTACTCTTTGAAATAACTGTCAAATCCTTTTGAATAGATTAATTCTTTAGAAACAGGATCATAGATTTTATAGCAGTACGCCCCGTAGTCAAGGGAATCCAGCAAATTCACCTTACTGCCACTCCATCCGTCATATTGGTATACCTGGTCAATCTCAACTATCTCGGACTGGGCATCACCGGCATGGAAATAGTCGATACGCATTGTCCCGTCAGTGAAGTATTCTTCAAATGCAGAACCTGGTTGCTGATTGCATGACAATGAAAAAAATGTCAGAATGCTTAGCAAAAAAAGTAGATTTTTCATACTGAAATATGTAATAGTGAAACAAGATGTTAATGTCGGGAATTTCTGACAGATTACAAATAGCATTCTGGCTGACGTTTAAATTTTATTCAACACTTGTACATAGATATATATATCAGAAAATGAATAATATAGCGTATATCAACCCTGTATATCAACCCCAATATCCCCGTGCTGAGGTTTCGTTTTAGGTATTTCTTCATATATTACCCTGATTTTTAAAACGATATATTCCTTAATTAATTGATAATTATCATTAAACGGTAGCATATGACTTTTAAAAAACTAAACCATGAAAAAAGCAGAAGCTGGCTTAAAACAGCTGGAACCACTCTAACTCTAATCCTCTTTATGTTCATCTTCTCTTCTTCATTATTTGCCGAAGAAGACTCAGGGGAAATGCTCTACAAACAACTCTCTGTTAAAGTGAACAATGGCGACAATGTTTTTATCGAAGACTTGAATGTAGCACCAAGGCTCCTTGATTGGAGTGAAGCAAAACAGATGGATTTTAAGGGACATCTGAGATATTTGAATTCTACCGGGGAAGGCAGTCTTGATCAAACCAGGTTGTTCTTTATCAGGAGTGCTGCGGAAGGGGATATTTTTATTCTTACTATCCCGGAGAGAGAAAATCCGGATTATGTTGGATTAGAAGAGCTTATCGAAAGCAAACTTATATTCAGCATCAATGTGATTGAGTCAAATATTGATGGGGAGACCTATAAGTTTGCACAGTTTATTTCAGTACCGGTGCAACCGGCTTTTGATAAAATTTTCAGACTGATGATTATCCTGATGTTGTTTCTGGTGATGGTAGGGATGGGACTCACCCTGACAGGACAGGACTTTGCCAGGGTAATTACTAAACCTAAAGGAATAATCGTTGGAGAGATAATGCAATTTGGGATAATGCCATTGATTGCTGCCGGTTTTGGTTATTTACTCGGATTTCACGAGAACTATCCATATATCTACGTGGGAATGATCCTCATTACTGCAACACCGGGGGGTGTTACTTCTAACCTGATGACACACTATGCTAAGGGTGATGTGGCTTTGTCTGTTTCGGTGACCTCGCTTTCTACGGTTTTATCAATCATCTTCGTACCTCTTTTGCTGAACGCGTATTGCTCAAATATTCCTGATGTAAAAGTACCCACAGGGACCATCGCAACAACAATAGTTGTCCTGGTAATTGTTCCCCTGGCCATTGGTATGTTGATCAGGAAGTGGAAGGAAGTACTTGCAAAAAGGATGATACCAATATTTAATATATTAGGTATTATCGCACTTCTGTTCCTGATCATTGCTGGAATCTTTAATAACCTGGAGGGATTTGCAGATATCGAAAGACACGGATTCAAATTTTATTCAATGGTGTTGCTGCTGACCTTTACCGGAATGGTGGTAGGTGGATTGGTGCCATATCTTATGAAAGTTTCAAACTTTCAGATCAGGGCTATATCTCTTGAAACCGGCCTGAGAAATGCATCACTCGCAATGACTATCGCATTGTTGATACAGGACTCCATGGGAGATTTCCACTCATCCATGTTCTGGGTCTCCGGAATGTTTGGACTAACCATGTATATTGCAGGATTGGTAGCTATTAAAGTATACCCGAAATTGTTTCCTGTAAAAGAGGAAAAGTAGTTTTTGTTAAACATGATAAAACAAAAGAAGGCCATCTCGTTCTGTGAGATGGCCTTCTTCTTTTCTGCTTTTAAAATCGCGTAAATTCTCTTCCTTAAATATTATAATTAATCTTATTCATTCTATCTTTATTGTTCTAAAACAATTAGGTTTGCTATTCATATTTTTGATTTATGCTATTTAGCTCTCTCGTATTTCTATATTTATTCTTACCCATTACGCTTATTGGCTACTATTTGCTGCCTAAAGCATTCAGGAATGCATTTCTGTTTCTTGCAAGCTTGGTATTTTTTGCATGGGGAGGAGTAAGCTATAGTGTGTTGCTTATTTTCTCTATTCTGTTTAATTACCTGTTTGGAGTATTACTCGATAGAAGTTCAAAGAAAAAGCTTTGGCTGGCTATCGGGGTAATCGTGAACCTGCTGTTTTTGATTGTCTTTAAATACGCCAATTTCATTATCGATAATGTAAATACTGTGTTCTCCTGGTTGTCGATACCAACAGTTCATAATCCTTCGATAGTTTTGCCCATCGGGATCTCTTTCTACACCTTCCAGGCGATGTCTTATTTGATCGATGTATACAGGAAAAAATGCGCTGTTCAAAAAAAATTAATCAACCTGGGATTGTACATCTCTCTCTTTCCTCAGCTAATTGCTGGTCCGATTGTCAGGTACCATGATATTCAGAAACAAATCAAGGAACGGATCCATTCAACTGATAAATTCAGGTCGGGGATACAACGATTTACCCTTGGATTTGCTAAGAAGGTAATCATCGCTAATACCATGGCCTATGTCGCAGATGAAGTATTCAGTATTCAGGCCGAAGCACATTCCCCGTTAATTGCCTGGGCAGGAATCCTGGCTTATTCAATGCAGATATATTACGATTTTTCCGGATACTCAGACATGGCCATTGGTCTCGGGAGAATGTTTGGATTCGAGATTTTGGAGAACTTCAATTTCCCCTATATTTCAAAATCAATAAAAGAATTCTGGAGGCGCTGGCACATATCATTGTCAAATTGGTTTCGCGACTATCTGTATATTCCTCTCGGGGGAAACAGGATCAACAGCAGGAGAACAATTTTGAATCTCTTTATTGTTTTTTTTGTAACCGGTTTCTGGCACGGAGCCAGTTGGAGCTTCCTTATTTGGGGACTGGTTCATGGGTGCTTTCTTGTTCTGGAAAGAACAAAATTTGGCTCCTTCATGGCAAAGCTGCCAGGTGTGGTACAATCGCTGTACACCCTTTTCGTTACTGTTATGGCCTGGGTGCTTTTCAGGGCAGACACGCTTGCATACGCCCTTGATTATTATAAAGTTTTGTTTGGGTATGGAGATGTCGTGGCTGATCCGTTTTTAATACATAAACTTATTAGCAGGGAGTCAATTGTCATTTTTATTATTGCCATCCTGGGAGCATTTGGAGTATTCCAGTGGATATATGAAAAGCTAGCTAAACATTTAAGGAAGCAAGGCAGGTTATCGGGGAATATGCTTGAACTGACGAAAGGTATTGTAACAGCAGTATTTGTAATTATTGTATTTCTTTATGGTACCGGTAACCTTGTTTTAGGGGCCTATAATCCATTCATCTATTTCCGATTCTAAGTGTATATGAGAAAGATCAGAAACTATATTGTCCTCTTTTCATTTATAATACTGACATGCTTTTTGTTTGTTAACCAGCTCTATCCATTCGTATCTGATGCTGAATATTGTGAGAACAGGAGCAAAGCAGAGAAACCGGAATTTAACCTTAAACGCTTAGATAAATTTCCGCGGCAGTTTGAAGCGTATTTCAGAGATCATTTTAGTGTCAGGGGATATTTTCTCAGGGTAATGGGTGAAATTAATACTTCTATTTGGAAAAAGTCTCCGAAACCAGACCAGGTTATCATCGGTAAAGATCAATGGCTTTATAATGTTGATAAAGAGCTGGATTGCTATTATGGAAAGAGAAACTACAGCAAACGACAATTGGAGGAAGTGCTAGATGAGTTTAAGTACAGGGAGCAAGTACTGGATAGCATGGGTATTGAAATGCATATTGTTATCTGTCCTACAAAGTATTCAGTATATCCGGAGTACCTTCCTTCTCACCTGGTAAATGAAAACAGTATAAACTCAGGCGTTCAGCTTGTCGAATATTTTAAAGAGAATTCTGACCTCGATATTACTTATGCAAAAGATATCCTGATGCCTTTAAAGAGTAGTTACAAGCTATTTTATAAAAGTGACAATCACTGGAATGAAACTGCCGGATATTTTGTAGCCAGAGAGGTTCTCAAAAAAATTAGTATAAATATTCCTGAAATTCCGCTCGATTCGTTTTGTACAGATACTATCGAACATTGGAGAGGGAATTTGGCAAACATAACAGGGAATCCAGATGCTTATGCTGAAACAGTCGTAAAACGTCATTTTTGCGGTGATGACGCTCAACCATGTGATAGATTTGTTCATCAAGCTCTTGAGAATGTAGGGTTCAGAACTGAATTCCAGGATAGCTATGTCTCCAATAATGAAAACTTACCGGATGCGGTAATTATCAGGGATTCTTATGGGCATATGCTCATTCCATATATAAAAAATGCATTTCACTATAGCACATTCATCTGGGACGGTTGGAATTATGGTTTCAATCTTGAAATTATTGAAAAGGAGCAACCCGATGTAGTGATTTATATGATATTGGAAAGTATTATTCCAAATATTCACGAGAGGGCTCTGTCTGAGAGGAAATAATTTCATCAGTCCCTACATCTTCTTTCTCCTCAAAAACCCTCTTTCTTGACTTTAGTTTGTATTACTTTCAAATAATGTTGCATAATACATGCTGTCTTGCTCTCTCTCTATGATAAATATCTAATTTTACGTAGATTAATTAACATAGAGAAAATAAAAAAATGAGAGACCTGGAAGTTTTGATGAACCCGAACAAGATGGTAAGGCATCTTCAAAAACCGGCACGAGAGTTTACAAAATACGATATCATTAAATTTATTGATGACCATAGCATTGAGATGCTCAATTTCAGGTATGTGGGCGAAGATGGAAAATTGAAAACACTCAATTTTGTTATAACCAGTAAAGATTACCTGGAATCGATTTTGTCAACCGGGGAACGTGTCGACGGTTCAAGTTTGTTTTCTTATATCGATGCCGAACTCAGTGATTTATATGTCATCCCAAGATTTCGGACGGCCTTTGTTAATCCGTTTAGTGAGCAGCCTACGCTTGATATTTTGTGCTCTTTCTATACAAAAGACGGTAAGCCACTTGAAAGTGCCCCGGAATATATCCTTAAGAAAGCTTCCACTCTGTTCACAAAAGAGACTGGTTATATTTTTAAGGCAATGGGTGAGTTGGAATATTATATTATTAGCGAAAAAAATGATTTATACCCGGCAAAAGATCAAAGAGGCTACCATAGCGCAGCTCCATTTACAAATTGGGAAAATCTGCGGCTTGAAGCATTGCAGGTGATTGCGCAATGTGGAGGGAAAGTAAAATATGGACATTCAGAAGTAGGCAACTTTACTACTGAGACCCATATGTATGAACAACATGAGATAGAGTTTAATCCTGTTGAGGCAGAAGAAGCGGTTGAGCAAATGATCATTGCTAAATGGATACTCAGAATGTTGGGACAAAAATATGGAGTGACCATCAGTTTTGGACCGAAAATTACCGTTGGAAAGGCAGGGAGTGGTTTACATATTCATATGCTGATTGAGAAAGATGGTAAAAACTATATGGTTGATGATAATGGATTAACAGATACGGCAAGAAAGATGATTGCAGGTATTCTGGATAAAGCAAAATCATTGACTGCATTTGGCAATACCATTCCTACATCTTACTTACGCCTGGTACCGCACCAGGAAGCCCCAACTATGGTGTGTTGGGGAGATAGTAACAGGTCTGTTTTAGTTAGAGTGCCTTTGGGCTGGATAGCTAAAACCAATATGATAAAAGATGCTAATCCCCAGGAAAGAGGTGATGTGCCATATATCCCGGGAAAACAAACTTTTGAATTCAGGGCGCCCGATGGTTCTGCGGATCTATACCATTTAATAGCCGGTTTAATACTGGCTTCAAAAGAAGGATTGCTTAGCAATGACTCCTTAAAAAGAGCCAATGAGCTATATGTTAATGTCAATATCTTCAAACCAGAACACAAAGGTCTATTGAAGAAGCTAAACGCATTGCCTACATCTTGTTTTGAGTCAGCGAAATGCCTGGAGCAGGAGGCTGATTTTTACCAAAGAGAGGGAGTTTTTCCCAAAGGAACCATCGAAAGTTTTATAGGACGACTTAAATCTTATAACGATGAAGATTTAAGTGAACGCCTGTTTAATAAAACTGAAGAGGTAAAGGAACTGGTTAATCAGTATCTGCATTGTATGTAAGTGTCTCTTACTATTCAGTTTCTTCTTTTTCAATGATTTCCTCTAAGGACACAGTTTCTTCATAAAAAGATGTTAAAGCTGAACTAAGACTTGATATTTTCCATTCACCATCCTGTTTCACAAAAGTTAGGATTGTAAAGGAAGTCATCAGTTCTTCAGTTTTATTATCCTCTTCAAATACTTTATTCCAATTAATATTAAAATGAGCCCAGGCAGCATCCTGGTATACTTGTATTGTAATGTCTAAAGGTTCGATGATAACAGAATAAGCTCCTTCTTTTTGCTCCTGGATTAGTTGGTCATACTCGTTCTTTCCATTCTTTTTCCAATCATCCAGGAGAATAAAGGTATGACCGTCATTCCAGGACCAGGACAGAAATGAGCTTGGATCATCGGTCCAGGCATTGATCCAACCTTCATAATTTAGTTCTGAACGATCATTCATAAAGTTTTCAATGGCAGCATTAATTTCTGCTTTTTCTTTTTCTACATCAGTTTTCTCCTGACATGAAGTTGTTACCAGTGCAATAATTACAATAGCAAACCAAATTAATTTTTTCATCTTGATAAAGTTTAGGGTTATTAAAAACAAGTTACAACCTCACTGAACACCAGTCAAGAAAATATTGATAGACAGACTGATAGGTAATTGAAGAAGCCCCTATTCAGTGATTGATGCTTACTTCGTATCTCTTTCTGTCTTGTTGACATTAGTAAAAAAGAAATTAATTCTCCCAGGTATAGCTTACCGTGTTAAACATATCTTCGAAACAGTAAATGTTATCCGAGAAGAATATTAGATTTTCATGGGTAAAGTCATCATTCTTCTCTGTGTAAGCCCAGTCTATATCTGCAGTTTCAATCATTATGGAAGCAAATCCTAATTCACGTAGTGAACTCGATATAATTAAAGCCAATGAATGGCAGCCGTAAAATGTTTTTATTTCAAAAAGTTCATCGACCGTGTTTTCACCAATCATGGAGCCACCTGCATTTTCAAATGTGAAATCCCTGTTTATCCATATACATAGATCAACGATATAATCAATAGTGTTTTCTGGTGTGCCAACAGCATTCTGTATTTCTTCAAGATTGGCATCAGATAAATCTGATTCTTCTCCCGGAACAAGGTACTTTGCTGTGTCGCTATAATCAATACCAAAAGAAAATACCTGTTAGAAGGATCGTTTTTCTCATGATATTCATTTCGTTACAGCCTCCATTGTCATTGTTCCGATCTTCAACTTTTCCTTTCTACTTTTTCCTTGCCTCAGAATATGAAAACTCAAAAACTCAATTATTTTCGTAATTTTAATTCAACTTATAATTAATGAAATCAAGGTAATGAAATTTAAGACCTGGCATAGGATCGTTTTAGGAATTGTGCTTTTTATAGTTCTGATCCTTTTTGCAGCACCCAGAGTTGCAAGGAAATATATAGTTAATAATAGTTATGAAATAGTCGGCTGAAGAGTTGATATTGGAAAGATTCGTATTAATTATTTCTCTGGAGCTTTGAGAATCAGTGATCTGATATTTTATGAGCAGAATAAAAATACCAGATTTGTGAGTTTTGAGAAATTGCTGGTGAATCTCGATTATTGGCCATTATTGAAGAATGAATTACTGATTTCAAAAATCAGTTTAGAGCAGTTCTACTGTAATATTGAACAGGAAGGAGATCAGTTCAATTTTTCTGAACTATTGGCTAAAGATGACTCAACACAGCTTGAGAAGGAACCGAAGGATACAGCTGATGCTGATCCGATGATCATGACTTTTAATGATATTTCTATTTCAAATAGTCAGGCTCATTATACGGATCTTCTGCTAGACCACACGATCTCTTTAAATGATCTTAATTTACATGTGCCAGGATTCTCATTGAATACGGGTTCAACGAATCTCGAGGTCGATTTTGAGTTCTCACAAGGTGGGGGCTTGTATTCTGCTTTAAGCTTAGACCAGAATAATGGAGCATATGCTTTGAATCTGAGACTGGATAGTCTTAATGTTGACATTATAGAACCCTACATTAAAAATGCCATTTCAGTCAATGAAGTGAATGGATTCTTCTCGAACAGCATTAATCTGAAAGGAAATCTTGAGCATATAATGCAGATCCGAATGAATGGATGGAATAAAATTGAAGCTCTTGAAATATTGGATCAGCAAGATCGAAATGTATTAAGTTTCGATATTCTTAATATTGATATTGATACTTTTATTCTGGATCAGAATGAGATAGAAATAAATGAAATTTCTTTGATCAACCCATTCATATTGTTTGAACTTATTGATTCTTCAAATAATTGGTCCGCGATGATGATTCCTAAAGATACCATTGAACTTGAGGAGGCCGAGCTTGATACGGTGCAATCCACTGAAGGTGTAGTTAAAGAAAAGACGGAGTTTAAATATGCATTGGAGAGTTTGGAGCTGCAAAATGGCCTGGTAAAATTTAATGACCTTACATTGAATGAGGCCTTTGAAGCACAATTAAGTGAATTAAATATCAGCAGTAAGGATATCACTGGGTCATCTACTGAAGTCACCATCAACATATCTGCAAAACTAAATGAAACAGCACAGATTAGCTCAGAAGCCGTAATAAATCTTCTGGACATGAAAGATATTGATATGGATTTTTCACTGCAGCAATTTTCCATGGAGGATGTGGAACCGTATCTGATGACATATTTTGGCTATCCGGTGGAAGGAGGGTTACTGAATTTCTCCACATCAAATGATTTGGAAGCAAACTCCCTAACAAGTGATAACAATCTTTATATAAATAACTTTAATCTTGGAAAGCCGGACAAGGATAGTGCCCGCATGAGATTGCCTCTGAAGCTTGTTATTGGAATACTCTCGGATAGGGAAGGTGTAATTGAATTGGATATCCCGGTCAAAAAAATGGATGAGAAAACCAAGATTGCTAATCTTGGAAAAACTATTTTGAAGATTATGGGTAATTTAATTGTTAAGGCGGCGACTTCTCCCATAGATTTTTTAGCGAATCTTTACGGTGCAGATCCAGAGAGCCTTCAGGAACTTCAAATTGGAATATTCGATCAACTATTAAGCCAGGAGAGTATTGGTACACTGGATCTTATCGCTGAAATCTTGATCGATAAACCAAAATTAGCTGTGGAATTAAAGTATAGCATTGATGAGAAGAGCTACTTTGATAGTTTGGCAACTCAGTTAACAATCGGAGAATATCTTGAATCAGTCTCCTCACGAAAAAATATCTATGAGAATCAGATCCCTGATAGTGTTTTGGTATCATATTTATCAAAGAAGAATGATAGTGAAAGCTTTGATCCCCGGGATGATCTCTCAAAGTTGTGCCTTAATTATATTGGGAGCGAGTTACTGTCTGCTCGATTAGATTCAACAAAGCAAGAACATTACCGTATTGTTAATGACTATCTGATAAATCAAAAAATGCTGGATCAGGAAAGAGTAGATATTTTTATGAGATCCGGAGAATCGACATCCTCAAGTTCAGAATACGCAATTTTCAAGATTGATATAAAGGCGAGCGGTACTGAATAATTAAAAGGAATAGCTTATGTCAAAGCAATTCTTAAAGATCCCGTATCTGCCATAATGGGTCTTGACGGATTACTTTTAGAAAAAGAAGATGAACTTGATGAGAAGACACGGATGTATTTTGACTAATGTAAATTACTGATTGTTTTTAATTCATGAACCATTTTAGACCTATGTGGATATTCCGGGCCAAAGTGAGCCACCCAAAAATCGATTTCATTTTCAGAGACAACTAAGTGACAAAAAAGCCCCAATCCAAAGATTGAGGCCTCTCATTATTTTTCAATAATCGTTAAGATATCCATGTTAATATCTCCTCCATTGTAACCGTCCTAATCTCTAGTTTATTCTTCTTCCGATACCCCATCATTTCCTGATGCAGCTTGCCTGGTTTTTCGAAGGCTTTGATTTTGTTCTTCGCGTCAATATTACCTGTTGCTTATTTAATCATTAAGCGGTAGGTTCAGTTTTTTTAACAGTTCAATATACCTTGGCTTGTCTTTCAATTGATTATCAACAAAAGCATTGGTCGTTATATAGGTAATTGCCATATCACGGATTTCAAAATCCTTTTCAAGGCAGTCTATTGCTTTGTCGTACTCTTGTAATACTATATATCTTTTCGCTTTGAGTCCGCTCGTCATAAAGCACTCATTTCCATACTTCGCATTCATTCTAAACATCTCCTTAATAGAGGCAATATGCCCTCCTTCATGAAAGGCGTTTAGAACAGCTTCAATTCCTTCTTCCTTCCAATGGCCATTTGGCCCAACTTTATCTGCCCATAGTTCAATCCACTTTTCATAATTCCCACTTTCAAAAGCGTTATTCATATGATAAACAATTATGCTTCCTGCTGGCATGCTAAAATTTGGATCGATCGAGATAGCTTTCTCCCAGTCTTGATTGGCAGTTTTATAGTCCCCATTGAAACTCATAATCATCCCGTGCAAATAAAGTACCAGAGGTTTAAAAGGATCCAGCTGCAATGCCAGGTTAGCCTGGGTTTCTGCTTCATCATACCTGCGAAGTATCGAAAGCAAATGAGAGTAATAAATTCTGCAAAGTGCGTCGTTGGGATTCAGCTCAAGTGATTTTAAAAATTCTTTTTCTCCTTGCTCCCAGTCAAATTCAGCCCAAACAGCGGTTAAAGCTTTCACATAATGTGCCTGTGCTGAATTTTGGTCCAGGTCAAGAGCCTTGTTCAGATATTCATATGTTTTGGGAAGGGTCACGGATTTTGGAAGAGTTCTAAAAATCGTTCCAAACATGCTCCACGCATTTGCCAGACCAGCATAGGGATCGGCCCATTCTGGTTCTATTTCAGTGGCTTGTTGGAAATATTCTAATGCTTTTTGCATCGACTCCTGGTCAAGCTTTTCCCAGTAGTATTGACCTTCCAGGTATGCATCATAAGCCTCAGGGTCAATTCTCTGTCTACCCAAACCAAGCTCCAATTCAAGCTCAGGGGTAAGTGACAATTGTATTTCGTCTGCAATGTTGCTTATTACTCTATTATATAAATTTAGAATATCACTCATATCAGAATCATATTCTTTTGACCAGACCATTTGCTCAACTGGATGGGCACAGTATAGTTTAAGTTGCATTCTAATAATTTCTCCTAGACTAATAAGTGAGGTTTCTAAAACACCATCAACGTTCAATTCCTGCGAAATTTCATTTATGGTTTTTTCCATATTAGCATACTGGTGTGTTGAGGTTTTTGATATAACCCTAAGTGTTCCTAATTGTCCTAATTCGGAAATTAGAGCATCCTGCAAGCCAGAAGCCATATATGCTTTACCCTCATCTCCGGTGTAATTTGAAAAAGGCATTACAGCAATTGACCTTATTTTTGAGGCAAGCTGTTGCCTTTGAGATTCGTAATCACTTGTATTGATTGAAGTTGTCAAATTTGCTTGTTCAGTAATGTGGGGTAGCAAAGCACTTAAACTAGCTTGGCTATTTTCTTTGTCTGCATTGAAGAAAAAGTCACCTCTTAGTGATGTAGACTCCCATGGTTCTTGCTGTCCACCAGTTTTGTTGATCACCCAGACCCTTACCAGTTTGAAAAGGTCCTCAATTTTAAGGTTTGGTGTATTGATGAACTCTAACAAGCCCTCTGTATACGGACTGTTTCTATAGTAACCATCGGAAGCTGTTTTACCTGGTGAAGTAGAATAAGCAATAAGGGACCCGCTGGGTGCATTGATAAATGCCAGGCCATTACCATTTGAATTACGACTCCAGCTACGTTCAAAAGGATTATTTCTACAGGCATCAAGGATCACAATATTAGTTTTTGTGTTGGCATCCTCCATCTTTGCCAGGATTCTGCCTGCATCTACACAATTATATTCTATATCATTCTCTGTCTTGAGCTTGGCATCAACAGGAATAAGATAGTTTCGCCCTTTATTCTGAACTCCATGGCCTGCGTAGAAGAAAAGACCAACTTCAGCTTGTACTAACTTTTCACCAAACTCATCAATCACCTTTTTCATTCCAGTTTGGTCAAGATCAATTCGGAGTAATACATCAAACCCTGCCTGTTCAAGTTTTTCAGCGATATCCTTTGCGTCATTTTCAGGATTAGGCAGTTGGGCACCTGTTTGATAGTTAGAATTCCCTATGACTAAAGCCATTTTATTTCCTTGTGAAAAGATTGACCCGGGTAGAAAGAAAAAAACAAGTATTATAGCTAAATGTTTCATTTTCCGACGGAATGTAGATTTCATAGCAATTTACGATGTTCTGAAATACAAGTCAAGGAAATCTTGTCAGAGAGACAAATAGGAGACAAAAAAAACCAGAGTTTTAACCCTGGGTTTCTTTTTTCAACTATCTCCAAACTAAACCTTTCCCAACCAGGAAGATACCACCTCCGGACTCAAGCCCTGCAACGCCAACTTATTCTTTTTCTTATAACCGTTCAGATCATTGGCTAATTTACCCGGTTTCTCCACCTCTTTCAACTTCTCAATAGTAATATACCCCAACTTCTGTAGCGGCTCTACCCATTCTTCCGGTATCCCCAACGCTGTGTACTCCTGCTTACTGCCAACTGCCTACTGACTTCCGGCTTCATCTGCGGGAAACATGAGATGATGGATGGATAACACAAATGTACTGATTGTGTTAGATTTGGATTGGGGGAGGGACTGGGACAAAAATGTGACAAAGTTGATCGATATTTAATTGCTATTTCCTAAGTTTACGCCTCTTTGTAGAGCTATCTTTTTTTTTCTGTATTGTATGCTGTATATTTATATCTATGCTGTTATTAACAGTAGATTATATTTTATATGGATTTCTTGAATCTGGAGGCATATTTGAAAGTGGAATATCATATGTACTTTCATGCCCTTCTGTTTAGCCAATTTATGCGAAAACAGGGACAAAGCAAAGGAGTAGGAGGTAATCTTTAATGATTAGTATTATTTTGCATTAAATTATAGCTTGCATGGAACCAACTAATGAATACGTAATTGCCTATTAATAAATCACCAACAATTTTTATCATGAATAGTCGACCAAATGTTCTAATAGTATTTGTTCTTTTAATCGCAGGTTTATTCTCATGTGAGAAAGGCCCAACAGATGCATTGCTGATCTTTAAAGCATTCAACTCAGATCTAAATCAAAAGAAATCACACCTTATCAGTGAATACCAAGTTGATACCATGTCAATGGTAATAGAAACTATCACTATTGAAAAAACGATCCCTGAAGAAGCTTATGGATTTGAGAATATAGAAGATTCAATTGCCTACTGGGAGAACATGGAAATCTACGCTGAATCAATTTATGGACCCTATAAAATAGACTTATTACAGGGTACGAGTGAGCCAAGTATAGATATTATTGATATTAAGCCCGGTCTGTATAATTGTATTGATGCAAGGATATTAAATGGAGTTGGAGACAGTATTTGTTTTTATATGTTTGGAAAGGCCTTATTCAATGATCATGAGATTAGTTTTGAGTGTAAGTATTCTGGTCATGCTCATATAGAATTTATTAACCCGGATGGTTTTGTAATTGCACAAAATAAGTTTAACCAAATTTGGGTTTTGACAGACATTAATTTATTATTCAATTCATTGGATTTGAGCACGGCAGCTGTTGACCAGGATAGTGTTATCCGGATGAATATGGATTCGAACAATGAACTACTCAATATAATTATTGAGAATCTTGAGAGCGCATCAAATATTGGTTTGGATTTGGACTTGGATGGTCAGATTGACTAGTATAGATGAAGAAGAAATATTCAGCATTCCTGGAACGATTTATTTTACATCTGTCAATCCAAAAAATAAATTAAGTGATTTATCGCTGGGTTTAGGATTGAATGCTGTCTCTTTAAACGTAGCAGGCACGACACCACTATTTGGAGTAACTTATGAACGGATATTGTCATATAAATATAGCACCGAAATTGGGATTGGAATAGTAAGTGCTGGCGTTGGAATCAAGTATTTCCCCGATCCTACATTATTAACAGGAATGAGATGGAAAGCCATACCAGGGAATATAATACCATTGCCGGAAGGGAATTACCTATCACCAGAACGTATAAGAAAGAAACGCTGGATATTCTTTTTAAATCCTAGGTTTTTCTTTTTCGTAAGAGCAAACCTATTGCAACGAAGAGGACAAATAGCGCCGAAATGATCCAGGCGTATATATTATTTTCTCTGGATTCGGCCCACATAACATAATCCTGAGCGAAGAAGTATTCTCCAGACACAGACCATAATAGGTTTTTATTATCAGTCAACTCTTCATTTGTTGCGATAAAACCATTTGATTCCGTCAGTTTTCCAGGCATACAAATCTCAAGTTCGTAATGAATTGCTTCAATGAATTCTCCAAACTTTGATTCAAACATCTCAGTGGCACTATCAATCTCCAAATCAAAATCTTCAAGGAATTCTATTCCCATTACGTATTTTACAATAGAGTCTGGAAGAAAATCATCGTATTCACCGTACTTTTCCAGGTTGGAAAGAAACTGATCTTCTTTGGACTGCAATTCTTTAAGAGTTAGAGTATAGTTTTTGTTTTCTGAGGCTAAGGCGTGCAAATTCAAGATCCATTGTTTAACAAGGCCAGTCCAGAGCCAGGCTTCTGTTTTCGACTCAATTTCCTTTTCAAGTTCTCTATATTTAAGACTGTCGCTGCCATTTTTGAGATTATCAGAGATAGATACCGGAAGGTAGAAGTGCTTCAATTCTTCAGGGTTTAAAAAGCTGTCAGGAGCACACTCCACATCCAGGATGCTTTCGACGGTTTCTGCATAGCGATATTCAGTGTAAAACCATCTGTATTTCTTTGCAAATTCTGCATATCGTGTCATGCCTTTGTTTTGCCCGGAGTCCGCTTCATATTCTGCATTGATCTGATCCACGTTTTCAAAATGCTTTTCTGCAGTAAGAATCCAGAGGCTTGTATCAGCATCCTCACCAAGCTCTATTGAATAAGTAATATCCCAGGTTGAATCTACAGGGACCAGATATCCATCCGCACTAAATTCCTCATTGTCTTCTTTAGTCATCACAACAGTACGTGTAACCGAACCATCTTTGTGGACTTTATTACTAACTCTGGTTTTATATTCACCGCATGAAAACAGAAATATAAAAGTTAGTACTATGACGATTGAAAAGCTTCTCTTTTTCATTTTACAAATTTTTATTTGTTTTAGGCGAAACTGGATTTTCTTTTACCGAATCCATAAAATGCTTTAAATCAGCACCATTCTTCAAATCTTCAATTTCTTCCTGAAGATTCATGTATTCTTTAAAAAGGTCTTCCAGGTCTTCTTTTGAAACAGTTACACTATCAAATTTCCGGTCGGAAATGAGATTCATGATAAGCCGATGGGAAGGAGGAATAGACTTTTCTCCGGATTGAACATTGTTTTCAGTTTTTACGAGTTGTCCTTCAAGTTTTGAAAGTCGTGCAGAGATTAATACTTGTTGAGAGAAGAATATGGCAATAAACAAAACTGCTGCTGTTGAAATGGACCACCTGAGCCACTTCACTTCAGTCCAGCTATAGAAAGACTTCAGGAGTATTTTTTTCGTGTCTCTGCCCTCTGAAATCTGTGATAATACTTTCTGCCCTATCTCTTCCTTTTTCGCAAATTTTACATTGCTTTCCCTCAATTTGCGAGTAAGCTTTTTGTATGTATCTTCTCTATTCATTTTATAAATATTTTTCAATCTGCTGGCCAATTCTTCTTCGTGCCAGGTTCAGGTTACTTTTTATCGAACTTTTATTCATCCCAGTCATATCTGCAATTTCATCCTGAGTATATTCTTCCAGTTCTGAAAGGACAAAAACGAGCTTTTGCTTAGGACTTAATTCTTGTGCAATAAGAGATATTATGTCGCCAATTTCCTTGTTGTTAAGTTGCTCTTCAGGAGTATTCTCTTCTGACAGAATTTGTGCGAGAATAAAATCGTTATTTATAGCTTGATTCTTATAATTACTTTTTCTGAGTAGGTCATAACATTTGTTTACGGCAATTCGTATTATCCAGTTTTTGAATTCGCGGTCCGGATCTATTTTTCGAATATTTTCCCAAACACTTATAAATGTTTCCTGTACTATGTCAGAAGCTTCATCCTCTTTGTTTACTATTCTGAATGCCATAGAAAAGACTATGTCTGAAAATTCTTCAAAGAGGAGACTGAACGCAGCTTGGTCGCCATTCTGACACTTAATAATGAGCTCTTTTGTTTTCAATGCAATTGCTTCTTACATCTATTACGTATTTTGAACGAGGAAGTAAAATTTGAAATTGGTTCTTATGAGCATTAAAATTACGCAGAACCCTTTTTCCAAGTACTCCAAATTATAAAATTGCTGTTTAATTGCAAAAAGGGAGGTAAGAAATTGAAATGATTGATTCTTAATCAAACAAAGAGAATGTATTGGTTTATGACTGTGATATAGAATGTGTTGATGCTTAATCTTTTGTTAATCAGCTTTATGTCATAAAAAAGGTAAATGAATCTATCAAAACTCAAAATCAAGCTTTAATCAAACCTATATGAGTAACCCTCATCGCTAGAGAATTGGTTTTGGATTAATATATTCATCTTCTTTTGTATTTGCGACTCTGAATTTTTTTACTTATTGATGAGGGTTTCATAATGTTAGAATTAAACGAATAATTAAAATTGATGATTTTTATATTGACTTAGCCCCTACTTTATTGGACAAATGCCTTTTCGATTTTAAAAATACCCATTTTTCAGCATCTAACAAAGTAGTATTTTGAAGTTTAAAAGGTATGTTACCAGATTATGAAGATTTCTATAATATCCAATTATGAGACCAAGCATATAAATCAATAATTTTTCAGACAATCAGCTGAACTATACAGAAATATGCGTTATCAGCATTTCCTTAGCGTCGAAAACAATGACTTCATTCCCGTCTTCATCTACATCCAATTGTAAATTTTAATTTCAAGAAGACAAATCTTCCTTGCAAGTTAAGATATTCTTTACATTACAACTCATTCAGGTCAACAGGTGAGTTATCTTTCAATAAATCCATAACTACCTTTTCCTCATCAGTCAATTCAATAGCTGCAGACTCCTCCTTTTTACTTGCCTCCGGCTTCATCTGCGGGAAACATGAGATGATCCAGGGATAACTCAAATATAGTGATTGGGTTGGGACAAGGTTAAGGGAGGGGCTGGGACAAGTAAGGGACAATGTTCAGGTCATTCACATCATCTGTATCTCTGAAGAATTTCGTCCAGATCCTTCATGAATTTGCCAAACGGTTTTCCTGCTCGTCCTTCATTCAAATAGTATACAATGATTTCGCCGGTTTCTTTTGAAAAAGAAAAAAAATGAATGAGCCCTGGATTACCTCCTGAATGCCCCATCATTGGTATACAATACATTTCATTTCCTATTTCGATACCCAGTCCATATGCGCCTGAATCGGATCGGTTAGTCAATTCTGATTCTGCTGCCATTAGGAGGTGATAATTATTGTCCATTATCCAATGGGCGAACTTCAACATATCTTTTATGGTCGATACTATTCCTCCTCCCGTATTGGCTAAATAATTCCATTTTTCTAAGTCAATTGATTCACCAAAACGATAGCATTTGATTATGCTGGTTGTATCACCTGTAATTCCGGGCTTGAAATAGGTGTGATTCATTTCAGCAGGACGAAATATGCGCTGTTCCAATGCCTTGAATATGGATTGTTGTGTAATTGTTTCAATAATATTCGCCAGTATTAAATAGTTGGTATTTGAATATTCCCAATTCCCAATTTCCTTGTCATGAGAAACCTCCAATCCCGCGCGAATGAGATCATTTCGTGTATATTTATTTTCTCTTCCTGAGAAATACTCATCTATGAATTCTGAATTATTCAAATAATAATTCAAGCCGCTGGTATGTGTCAGCAAATGCCTGATAGTAATTTTACTATTGTTTGGAACATAATCTATCCATTCATCAATGGTCGATTCCAGCTCGAGTTTATCTTCTTCTATCAATTGAAGCGTCAGGATAGACATAAACATTTTCGTTGTACTCTGGATGGGATAATTACTTCCTATTTCTATAGGTATATTGTTTTCAACATCAGCTTTACCAACTGCTAACAGTATCGTCCCGGTCTTTTCTGAAAAATAGCCCAATCCCATTCCTGGGGCAACGCTTTCCTCAATAAATTCAAACATTATATCTTCTAATTCAGCTTCTAACTTATTATTTCTTTTGCAAGAAAACCCTGCTAATAAAATCAGAATAGTCAGTGTCAAATAGTATTTTTTCATTGTATTGTGTTTGGGAAGGTATGTAAAAATACAACCTCAAAACCCCAAAGTCAAGAACTTTTAGATAGACAGATATTAATTAGATATTGCAAGTTTCATTTCCTCCTTAAATAATACATAGGCCCATAACCCATTCATTACGAATGAGCTGCTCTACCGACTGAGCTAAAGAGGCTTATTATGGAGTGCCTAAAGTGCCTGGAGTACTTAGAGTTGTGATATGCTTCCCATCTCCAAGTTACCTTGTCTCCCGGTCTTAGCTTATCCACCCCGCAACCACTTCCGGACTCAACCCGCCCAACTCCAACTTATTCTTATTCGTCCTCCGAAGCCCCTTGATAGCCGTTTCCCACTTCTTATTACTCAACCCGGTTTGTCCTTTTAATTCATCCAGGTTTCAGATGCATCTCACCATCAAATAAAAAAAAATCACTTAGAATGCAAATCCAAAACTGGCAGTCCACCAGGGAACATTTTCTGTTACGAGATATCCCGGGGCTATTCTGAAAACAAATCCTCTTTGACCCTGGTACCTGTAGCCAGCCTTAATATAAATATTATCCTCACTTAAGAGGTATCCTCCACCAGGTTCAAAATAGTGATGATTTTTTCCAAATGTAAGGGCAACCCCCAGGTCAATAATAAAATCGAAATAGGGTGTAATGCTTCCATAGACGACTATGCCGGTTTTTTCTGAAAGTTGAATAATACGGCTATACCCTAAAGCGGGATACATAATCAGGATATCAACCGAAACAATGTTTTTTCCCGGATCAGAACAGGTGTTGCATTTCACAGTATCCGATTCTATTCCAGGATTGTAAACTTCAGTGAATATTGGTATCTCTTCAACAGGCATTGCTCTTAAAGGAGAACTGTTGAAAAATAGGATTAATGCTACAATAAATCCAAAAAGAAAAAGCTTTTTTGATATCCATTGTATCAGGATGTTCCTGTAAATAGTATTGGATAAATGTAAATTCATAAAATGATGTTATGAATTAATAGATTCATTCGTCATGCAAGTTACAAAAAAGACCTGTCTGATAAAATATTGTACCCTTGTACTTTATTTCTTCATGCGTTGCGCCTTAAGCCTCAATCCTCAATCCTTGCGCTTTGCACCTAACGCCTTTTTTTACACCAGGCCCACAAACAAGCACTCATCGTTCTTCTCCACCTTTGCAATTCTGTTTTTGGCTAACCCTTTTATAGCTGTATCCCACTTTTTGTTACTTAGTCCGGTTTGACTTTCTTTGAAAATCGTAGATTTCACCGTCGGCCGTAGCCTTTGGCGAAGATGTGTTAATTCATTCATTAAGAATGAATTGCTATAAAGGTGAATGAATCTATCAAAACTCAAAATCAAGCTTTAATATGGAAATCCATTTTTCTAGTCTTTCAGTAGTTAGTTCCTCTTCATTATCTTCATCAATAGGTAAACCACAGAAAAATCCGTCATCATTTACTGCTTCTGAATCTGTAAAAGTATAGTCTTTTGCATCAACAAAACCCAAAATTTTAGCCTTTTTCTTTGTGATTGTCTTATAAAGATGTGCCATCCCGTCAGCAAAGTGTTCAGGATATAAGACACTGTTTCCAAGTCCGACAATAGCAAGCTTTTTATCCTCAAAACTAATTTCATCCATCTTTGTGAAAAACGCTTCCCATTCATCTACAATAGTTTCATTACTCCAATGATCTGCACCCACTGTAGAACCAAGAAATATGATCTGATTATATTTATCTAAATCTCCTTTTACAACTTCTCTAACAGGAATTATATCAACTTTTTCATTTCCAATCACTTCTCCAAGCTTAATTGTTACTCTGTTTACGTTTCCGCCTTCTGGACTGTAAAGTAATGCAGTTTTGTTCATAATGTTAGAATTAAACGAATAATTAAAATTGATGATTTTTATATTGACTTAGCCCCTACTTTATTGGACAAATGCCTTTTCGATTTTAAAAATACCCATTTTTCAGCATCTAACAAAGTAGTATTTTGAAGTTTAAAAGGTATGTTACCAGATTATGAAGATTTCTATAATATCCAATTATGAGACCAAGCATATAAATCAATAATTTTTCAGACAATCAGCTGAACTATACAGAAATATGCTTGATAATAAGCCATCCATGAAACCCGGGGAAAATCCGAGTTTTTTTATGGTATCTCAGAACAATCGGGACCGAAATAACAAGATGAGCAAATGATATTCTCCACTGTGTTTGGTATGATAATGGCATAAGTACTGGATTCGTGTGTAAACCATTCCGCTTGCTGGGCAATGCCCTGGCAAACCCCATGAAAGGTTGATTGGTATAACAAGCTAAGCGTTTTACCATCTTCAGAAATGGATATACCCGTAAGCAGGTAGTCTGATTCAAGGCTGCCAAATTTGTAGGTCGAGGAATTTGTGTAGAAGCTTATCTTTTCTGACCTCCAATCCACATCCATGTCAATATGCTCACGAAATGCTCGGAATTCCTTCCGGGATGTTCATATTATTCTTAAGTAATTCCCAGTTGATTGGTTTGGAGTTAACTTCTTCTTCTTCAATAAGACTAAAAGATGATAGATATAATACACCCCCAGTACCAGATGAGGAAACCTTGACTGTCTTGCAATAAATTTCGGTAAAGCCCTGACTGGGAAAGATGCAAATGTCCCTGTACGGATCATGAATCTCTATCATCTCAAAGTCATCCTGTGCCATCGCTGTCGCTGCGACAGCTACTAGCAATATGATAAATAAGTGTTTCATACTCTTAAGATGCGACAGGCTAAGAAATTCCATAAAAATTTAGCTGTTTTATTCATGCCTCAAATAATACATAAACCTATAACCCTTTCAGTATCAATCAGCATCTTTGAATTTGTGTTGGAATAGGGTTAGGGGAGGGGCTGGGACAAACTAGGGACATGTCTATTGTGTAAAAACTGTGACAAAGCGATGGAACATACCGACTGTTATGGCTAGTGGTATTTCTTAGCCTAACTTTAATTGAGAATAGCCCCGTCTATTTAAACTGAATTATGATCCTAAAATAGCGTAAAGTTCAGTAGGTCAAAATATTAATTGACTTGTGTTGATTAATAGTATAGCTTTGATTTACAAAACCATTATCCTATAAAGTATATTAACCAAAACCCAAAACCATGAAAAAGTACTATTTCTTAATTCCTGTCATTATATTATTGGCATTTTCTTCATGCAAGGAGACAAGTGAATTGTCAGATAAAAACGAAGATGTAATAGGGGCGTATCAATACACCGGAAACAAAAATGGAATGGCAATACTATCTGAAAAACATTTCATTTTTGTTCCCTATATGGATACTGTATCTACAATGGTTGATTCACTCAATACTGGTGAGAATATACCGAAACAGATTTTAGTTGAAGCAGGTACTTGGTCTATGCAAGATTCAATTATTACACTTACTTTTCTATATCACAGCAATCCAGCGAAGATAGGAACTACAACGAGGGTTACGCGTACTATTAATGGTAATAATGTAGATAACTATATCCTTGGAAAGAATGGTGAAATTCTTGATGAAGTACCTATAATTAGGTTGGATTAGAGTTTTATCAGGGTCAAACCAGAGACAAAAAAAAGCTCCAACCGGAAGGTTGAGGCCATTTAGATCATTTTCCTAATTACTTTATGCCACCGAAACCCACAATCCTTCATCATTCTTCTCCACCTTAGCAAGCCCGTTTCTGGTGAGCCCCTTTATGGCTTTATCCCACTTCTTGTTGCTTAGTCCGGTTTGTCCTTTTAATTCATTCAGGTCAACAGGAGACTTCTCTTTCAGAAGATTCAGAACCAGCTTTTCCTCTTCAGTCAACTCAGCGTTAGATTCACTGCCGATTTTATCCTCCGAAGCTTTAGCGAAGGAGGGCTTTTCACTTTCGCTCTCAACCTTGCGAGTCTCCGGTTTCATCTGCGGGAAACATGAGATGAAGGATGGGTTAGCTTTTTGATATGATAGAGTTAAGTTGCGTAGGGGATTGAGTTAGGGACACATTTGGGACATGCTGGTAGAGGCATTGGATATGACCGCGTGTAGTTGCAGTGTAATATTTAATACTAATTAATATGATGTTGTGTCATTTCGATGTGCTGCATGTGCATAAATCAGTTTTAATCCACTTTCAGTTTGTGTAGCAGACCAGGTTACTTCTCCTTCCAGTCGAATAACCACTCCGTCATTTTGAGTGATTTCCTGATGAAAAGGAGCAAGTGCAGAAGCCACACCGGGACTAAGGATTTTTACATACAGAGTATCCCAAATTAGTTTATGGTTAACCATATTTTGGTAACTATCTCTTACATCTTTTTCGAACTGGTCATAATTCATAACCGAACCATCTGCGAAGAAAAAGAATTCTGGAGTTTCGAGACAAAGGTTCATAACCTTATCGGCATTAATCTCAATTGCAGCATCTCGAAGAGAATTCATTAAGGATACCATTTCAGATTGTATGTTTTCATTTCGTTTTTCATCTGGGGCAGTACATGAACTAATAATTGATAAAGAGAGAGTGATAATTGATAGTCTTTTCAACTTTTGGATCAGTACAATTAAATTATTACTTCTTTTCATATTGACCTCCTATTTATTAGTTAGTGCTTAAATTGTAGCAAACTTGGTTATATATGCAATTAGTACACATATATCCCTTATAAAGATAAATAAAATTGTAAATATTAGTCCAAAAGTGTCCACTATTTCAATCGAAAAGTGTCCAGTTATCTGAGTTATTAATTTTGGTTTCTTTCAAACAGAAAAGAACCAAATAAAACCAGATGATTACGATGAAAAAAAAGCAAGAAGTTATTTTAAGATTTTTCAGGGATGGTGACTCCAAGAGTAAAATATCCCGTGATTTGCAGCTCCATAGACAAACGGTTCGGGCTTATATCGGTGAGTACCTTGCTGAGCTGGGAAAGGAAAAAACAAAGGGCACGCATGCTGAAGGTTCCCTGGCAGCGTATGTTAGTGAGTCCCCAAAGTATAAAGCACGCACTACCCCTAAAGTTGCACTAACCAAGGGGGTTTGCAGCCAGATTGATTTGTATTTAGAGGAGAACTTACGCAAGCGCCGGGAAGGAATGCGCAAGCAGGTCATGCTAAAGAAGGATATCCATGAAGCACTTGTTGAACAGGGTATAAGCATTGGTTACACTACGGTATGCAACTACATCAGACAGGAAAAGCACAGGAAAATGGAGGCGTTTATCCGTCAGGATTATATGCCTGGTGAGTCATGTGAGTTTGACTGGGGTGAGGTGACCCTGTATATATCAGGAGTGAAAAAGAAACTCTACATGGCCACTTTTACCAGTAGCTACAGTAATTATCGGTTTGCTCTGCTGTTTGAGAAGCAAGATACATTGGCTTTTATGGAGTCACATATTGCATTTTTCGCCACTATCTACGGCGTTTTTCAAGAGATGGTTTATGATAATATGCGGGTTGCTGTAAAGAAATTTATTGGCCACAATGAGCGGGAGCCCACCCGGGCATTGCTTCAGCTCAGTGGTTATTACAAGTTCCGGTACCGGTTCTGCAATGTACGCAAGGGTAATGAGAAAGGGCATGTGGAGAGAAGCGTTGAGTACATCCGTAGAAAAGCTTTCAGCCGCCGCTATGACTTTGCCAAATTACAGGATGCCAATGAACACCTGCTTGCCACTTGCAACAGGCTGAACAATACCATGCTATCGAGCATTGATAAGAAGCCAAATGAACTTTTTACTGATGAGAAGAAAGTGCTGTGGCAACCTGAGGGGCGGATGGCTTGCTTTACCATTGAGTTTTTAAAAGTAGATAAATACTCAACCATTTGTTTTGAGAACAACCATTACTCGGTGCCGGACCACCTGGTAGGAAAAGGGGTTGATGTAAAGGTATTCTCTTCCCGTTTGGACTGCTATGAGCTGAATAAAAAAGTTTGTACCCATGAGCGATCTTATGGGAAGAAGCAATGGATCCTGAACCTTAGTCATTATTATGGAACCTTGTTGGTAAAGCCAAGAGCTTTGCATAGCTCGGTGGCCCTGAAACAGTCATCTGAGTTGATCCGGGAGTTGTACCACTCATACTTCAGCTCGACTCCACAAGAGTTCATTAAGTTACTGATGTTCTGTGATAAGAATGATTACCCAGCAGAACAATTAAAAGGAGTTGTTGAACTGGTTGGCAAGCTCAGTCCCAAAGATGTGAGTATCGATAAGATCAAAGCTTTGCTGGGCAATACCGGGACCCTTGCAAGCCAGATCGATGAGAACCATCAAACGGTTCAGTTCTCCAAGGAGCAATTACTTGAATACACACAAATGACAGGACAAAACTAATGGACATGGAAGATATCAATGAAAAAATAATACATTACTCTCGTCTGCTTCGTTTGCCGGGCTTCAGAAAACACTATCAGAGCCTGCAGCAGGAGATGCCTACAGAGAGCGCGGATTACAATGCTTACCTGTGCCGGTTACTGGAAATGGAATATCAGGAACGTATAGAGCGCCGGAAAAAACTCAGGATTAAACTGGCCGGGTTCCCGCAGTTAAAATACCTCCAGGATCTGTCTCTGGACGATCTGCCGCAGGATGCACGCGAGAAGCTACCAGCTTTGAAGAGCATGGACTTTATTGAAAGCGGGCAAAACATTATCCTGTCCGGAAATCCCGGTACCGGGAAATCACATCTGGCCACCGGACTGGGTCTAGAGGCATGTAATAAGGGTTACAAGGTCTATTTTGTCACCGTTCCTCAGCTAATCACCCAGATCAGGGAATCACACTCAGAACGGCGGCTTAGAGCCCTTGAAAATCGCTTTGAGAAGTACGACTTGGTTATATGCGATGAGTTTGGATACATCTCTTTTGACAAGGAGGGTGCTGAGCTACTTTTTACCCACCTCTCGCTACGAACGGGTAAGAAGGCGACCATAATTACAACCAACCTGTCCTTCGACCGCTGGAGCGAGATCTTTGGGGATCCGGTGCTGACAGCTGCAATGGTGGATCGTATCACTCACAGAGCTCATATTATCAATATGAACGGTAAGTCATATAGGGCAAAAGAAACAAAAGAATGGAACAAGAAATGAAAGAATCTGAACATCAAGGAAGAGATCCTCCTGGTGCAGAAAAAGAAAAAAAACCAATAAAATAAATTGTATTAACTTTGATATAACTGGACACTTTTCGATTGAAATACCTGTACACTTTTCAATTGAAATCTACAAATAAAATAGAGTAATAGGAAATAAGTAATAAATGCTGTTTCATTCCAGACCCAAATGATATAATCATTGGATAACCTACTTAAAGATAACACTTTACTTTATTCCTACAAAGAGCGAGGGACACCCCAGGGACACATCAGGGCCAAAGTGACCTTATTAGCGGTATAGCTCACCGCCATATTATTCGCACAAGCCCAGGATGAGGCTCTGTGATTAGCTCCAATATCCAGCATAGTCAATTACTGCTAGTCTACTTTGCCGTTATAGTGGATTACAATTTACAAATCACTTAATATACGCGTAAAAGTGGTCCCAGTATAAAAGGCATATGGTATCCTTCATTAAGAGTGAATTGCTTTAAAAAATAGGATACATCTTTAAAATTGAATGCAGTAGATTGAATGATTGTATATAGGATGCAATATGGAGCAGTTTAGATACAGTCTAGTGCGTTAAAATGCTTGTTACTGCATATCTTATTAAGTTGCTTGACTTGCTGCTAATTAGCTTTGTTTATGGTGTCAAAAATGTGATTGATGGAGTATTGTGATTTTGTATTTATTGGGAAAGGGATTTTGGGGTGGGATTAGATTCTCCCAAAATCCCAGTGTAGCTATAATGCAGATAAGATAATAGATACAGTAACTACAGTATCTACATAGTTAAAAATAACCTATCTGTATATAGTGTTGTAAGTAGCAACTTACAATGCACAGAAAATGGCAAATAAGAGTACACAGGTTTCAGCAATTAAGCGTACCCATTTTTCCTGATTAAACGTACAAAAAAATCAAAGAACGTCAGTTTATTTACTGCTATTATTTTTCAAAGATGGTTTTCCTGTTTTCCAT
>Ga0307990_1000049_pt1 | contig 109740 bp, 87 predicted proteins | sample EllFjometagen129_FD_203168 | JGI IMG/M metagenome (GOLD analysis project Ga0307990, IMG submission 203168) | Marine microbial communities from Ellis Fjord, Antarctic Ocean - #129 | ecosystem: Environmental > Aquatic > Marine > Unclassified | place: Southern Ocean | collected 2014-10-08 | reverse complement strand
TGTTCATAGGATCTTTGCTGTTGTCAAAAGAGGAACTCCTTATGTAAGTACTTATAATTATGCGGCTTAGGTGGATTTATTGAAAAAATAAGATAAATACCTTGTTTTTATCTTAGAATACGGGATCGTATTTCGCGTTGCATCCATCAACCCCGGATCTGACTCATTAGCTGCGCTGAGCTCGGCTTCGCCTCGGTTCCGGTTCAGACATTTGACGGATAGCATGACTTTACTCCTGAATTGAAATAGGATTTGTTTTTTGCAAGAATCCTTGCGTAGCTATTTACTTATATTATAGTTTTACTTATCTTTATATCAAGCGATTAATTAAACCTAAAACCTACCATCATGAATAAACTTGTTTTTTTGAGTCTGATTTTTGTTTTTTCTTGCTGTCTTTTCCTGAATTCCTGCAGTACGGCAGCTGTAATTGCACGCAATACAGTTGATATAGCTACACTGGAAGAATTGAACCTCGAAAGAAAAGATTATGAGGTTATTGAAACAATAACCGTAACTGCAAAAGTGAACTATAATGCCAGACAGCGAAGAACAGTTGCTGAAAACAATGCATTTACCGTGAAGTACAAGAAAATGAAGGGAATGAATGTCCTTGAATCCGGAATGCTCAGGTTCGGCTACTTATCACAGGATGTTATTTCCAATACTAAGATTCAGAAAAGAGGCTTTATCAGGACTAAATACACTGCGTATATTCCTGGAGACCCCGAAGTGCTGGCCAGGAGGTGGGCCACGTATAAATTAATAGCAGAAGCCAAGGCTAAAGGTGCCGATGCCTTGATCGTACCGGTAAGATCCTCTGATATACAATCAGGAGGGAGAAATATCAGTATTATCAAAACAACCGTATCTGCAAAAGCTGTTCGAATATTTAATGATTAAACGTAATTGTCAATGGGCCTGAGAACCCTCTTATTCGTGTGCATAAGCTTGGTGTGCAATTTCTTGTATGCCCAGGAAGTTGAGATCGCATTGGACTTGACCGGTAAAAAGCCGTCCTATAACACAGTTGACGGAGTAAGTGTGCATTTGTCAGTGCAAGCTGTTTCAGGCAACAATCTTCTTAAACTCTATGATGCCGACCCATTTAAAAAACCCGTAATCCAGGCGGAAAAAGAACTGGATGAAGAATTCGAGCATACAATGGGTCAGTACCTTGCTTCCATTGGCATCACGAGTGATGAGGAAAGTGACAACAAGATCACGCTGAAAGTGAGCATGTGCGCACTGAACTATCTCCTGGATAAGGGGTGGACCGCAACGGTGAAGATTGAACTGAAGGTATTTACCAGGAATCATGAGTTGTTTTCCAAAAACCTGAGTGGATACAGCGAAGCGGGAGGCCGTGAGTCTGAATATGAATTTGCGGAACAGGCAATAAACGATGCGCTCTTCAACGTTTTTGATGGCGTGAACTGGGGAGAGCTGGATGACTCTTTTTCAAGAGATGTATCTTTCCAGGCAGACCACAGGGAATCACCAGCAGCAAGTGGCAATATAAAAGCGGCCCCCCTTGATTTCAACAAAGCATTGCACACGGGCAGATACCATGCACTGATCATTGCAATTGACGATTATCAGTATATAAATAAACTGGACAAACCTATCAAGGATGCCAGCAAGCTTGTGGAGCTATTACACGAAGACTATTCATATGCATCTGAAGATATTATCTTCCTGCAGAATCCTACCAGGGAGGAAATAATCAACAAACTCGATCAACTTGTTCATGTTGTCGGGGAAGAGGACAATCTCCTTATATTCTATGCAGGACATGGATACTGGGACGAGCAGAGGGAAACAGGGTACTGGCTGCCTGTGGATGCTAAAATGTCGAGCACAGCCAACTGGTTAAGGAATTCCACCCTGCAGGAATATATTGGTGACATAAAATCGCGGCATACCCTGCTTATCGCGGATGCATGTTTCGGGGGAGGTATCTTCAAAACCAGGAAAGCTTTTGCAAATGCCCCCACCTCTATCAACCATATGTACGAACTGAACAGCAGGAAAGCAATCACCAGCGGTATGCTGAACGAGGTGCCGGATAAAAGTGTTTTCTTTGAATACCTGGTGAAACGACTCGAACTGAATGAAGAGAAATATTTATCTTCAATGCAATTATTCACAAGTTTCAGGATCGCAGTAATGAACAACAGCGACAACGTTCCCCAGTACGGAACCATCCAGAAAGCCGGGGACGAAGGCGGTGATTTTATTTTTGTACGCTCAGGGGAGTAACATACTTTCCCGATGATAATGCTATTTGGCAACTTTTCTATATACTACATACCCAATAATAAGGACTACCAATACGACGATAATGATCCACCATGGAAAGGCTTTTGGTGGGATAATCGTCTTGAATCCTTTGTAAATAACCGGTGCCTGGGAAAAGTTGTAAAATCCAAATTTACCTTTCTTGTAAGTTGAATCCTCAATCTTTTTGCTAAACAGCGTCTTTTCTCCCTCTTGTATAGTTATTGTAAATGCACCAGGATCAAATTCCAGGATGAAACCATATTCTTTTTCAAACTCCCATCCTGCTGTTTCTTCATGATACAGAAGTGTTACCCTATCCTCAGTACCTTCTGTATTCCAAAGATCTGTGCCATCAAATGGCTGGTTGATTTCCAGCAGGCCTGACTTCGGACCCGAATAATCAACCGCCACTGCCTTTATGCTTACGCCCTGCTTTGCCAAACCATTTTCAGGGGTATTCTGCGTCGCTTTTTTCCAGTCAAGCAGGTAAAAATGTCCGGGATCCTGGTAAGCGAAAACAAAGCCCACTAGATCATCATCACCTCTCGCAGTCATAAGCCATGAACCTTCAATCTTTCCATTTTTAATATCGATATCACTAACGAGTATTATTGGGTCACAATTAATTGTTTGAGTGGCCCATTGGTTCTCATTACTCAACACCCATTGTCCAGGTCCCTGTCCGCTGGAATAATGATACATTACCTCTTTCCATTCGCTAAGGTCAACCCATTTTTCAATTGGCTCTTTCTGTTTACCACAACCCATAGAAAGGATTACAGCAATTAACAAACTGATTCTAATCGTATTTTTCATGATGCACCTCCTTTATTATTTGAATAAATATGATGAAGTAAATGAGGGGTCGTTTCCTACGTGGAGTTCAGCCCTCGACCAATGCTTCGTTGTAGTTGTACAATATATATTCAGGGTTGTTGTCTAAGTTGCTAATTATGATAAATTTATGAAGATTCTTTTGAAGATGCAAATAATTATCATCTCTGCGATGTAATAGGTCCTGCTCATCAAACCTCAATGCTCATTGTAATTAACACACCACCGGTTTTACCCTCAGATATAACATATCTAATCTTCTTGTCGGTTAACTGATGATAGGCAAGAAACATTTTACGTAAAATCGCAAATCCTTTGCCCGTTGAATATTTACTCCTGTTCGCAGGGTCCAGACCCGGTCCGTTGTCTTCTACCTCAATTTTTACCAGGTCGTTTTCCCGTTCAGCATGTATTCGTAATACTTTTTCGCCCTTCTTGTCTGCCAATCCATGTTTTACAGCGTTCTCCACAAATGTAAAAACAGCCATTGAAGGGATTTGAATATCTTGACAATCACCTGGTACATCAATGATAAATTCAAATTCTCGTCCTAACCTCAGTTGCTCCAAGGACAGGTACTTTCGAATAAAATTCAATTCTGCAGCCAAAGACACAATATTTGCTTCCGAAGTATCAAGTACTTCACGCATTAGCCCTGAAAACCGGATCAGGTATTCATCGGCCTTTTCACTATCTCCTTTCAAATTCATTGATGCAATGGCGTTTAATGCATTAAAAATGAAATGAGGATCAATCTGCTTTTTTATTGATATCAATTGATATTCACGCAATTTCATTTTTATTTCAAGCCGTTCTTGCTCCTGGCGGATCTGAATATACTGAATGAGATATATCGTGAAAAAGACCAGCACAAAAACAGTTGCCAGTTTTAGTGAAAACCAAAACCACCTGTTGCGTTTAATTAAATTGAATTTGTAGGAATTATATATGTCAGCATAGTGATAGCCCGAATACCCTTTATAATTTATGATCTTTTCAAGCCGATGTGCATCCCCCGACTGACTCTCAAATGACTCCTTCATTAGTTTTCTTCCCTTCAGATCAACGATATTCATCGAATTCGCACCTTTTACCAACAATACTTCTTCTGATACATTGGCTATTGCATATGGTCCATAAAGGTTTCCCTTAAAAAACGCTGATTGAATGCGCTTTACCACTTCAAGTTTTTCATTAAACTTTATCAATATTCCATCGTCACTCCCCACTACATATATGAAATCCTCATGAACAAAACTATAGTATATCGAGCTCAATCCGAGTGAATCCAGATCAACTGACTTCAGCAGGTCCCCATGTATAGAATATAGCATTAAGCTGTTTCTGAGGTCATTCCTGGTACCCATGTACTGATAAATAACAGACCATACATTCTCCCTGCCATTAAAAAACGGGTGGATTGTTACTACTGCAGGATACGCTTTAAACTCTACTGGCGGGAATACGTAATCTAATTCACTGTTATAAATCATTAACCAGACACTCTGATCGGAAAAAGGAATTGAATCATGATAATTACCTGATGCTACCACCGGACCGTAATATTCATTTTTCCCGTCATTGTCAATGTCATATTTGTGTAAGGTATACCTGGGACTATTCCCGGCAAAATTAGATTTATTCAATACATCATTGTTGATATCATAAGAATAAACATACCTGGGGTTTAGGGCAAGTGCGCCCGAAATATTAAAATATATTCTCTTATTGTTTAAACCGGAATGCTGATCCAGCTGGAGTCCCCCAATAATATACCTTGCCTCATTACCTTCTAAAGGGGCAATATCAATAAAACGCCTGCATATGATAGGTTCCGTTTTATTAAGGGGCTCATAAATATTGAGAAAAAGTGAATCGCCAACATAGGTAAACAAATATATTTCTTTCAATGAGTCAGCATCATAATCACCAAAATAAACATTAGACCTGGACGGGAACCTGCCGACAAAATTGAACTGTTCGATAATTCCACCCCCTGGGTTATAAATTATAGTGGAAGTTTTATTTATTGATGTAAAATATTTAAAAATCCTTTCAGTATTTCCATCTCCATTTAAATCAACAAAATAATGGTTCACTTTTTCGCTTTGCAGGATTTTCTCAACTATGTCCAGTCTGTACTTATGCCCGGCACGAATAAAAACTAAGCCAATACCCATAGTTATAACAAGCGCAAAAAGAAAGCGATACTGCAGGTGGGATAGACTTTTCAAGGTTGGGTTTTAAATAAACAATTCCATGAAGCTAAAAATAGTCATTTGAAATTAACAATAAAAACAATACCTCCTTTAAGAGAATATCAACTACACCCTGGAATACTGTATCTGGTTATTATGTATTTTTATGAAATGATACATAGAAACTTGTCTATTCAATTCATATCAAAGATATAGTTGCTTTTTAGTAAAGAAAATTCATCAAACCAGGATCTGTGATCCGGGGTTACCGGATGAGATCCTGAAGGGATCACGTCATCTTTTTTACAGAAAAAATCATTATTGAAGGCAAAGTATATTCAACCTTGTATCCAATAATAATAGGTATTTCTTTTTCATTTCCTGTGATAAAAAACTGTTTTCAATTAAGCCTTTCCATTGAGGAACTGATAATGAAAATATTTCCAAAACTTTATCAATGCTTTTATCTATATGTCATTGATTTCTCTGAATATTTTTTAAATTTATTGTTCTTAACAGCCCTAACACTGAAGGAGAAAAGAATATCAAGCAGGCAAGGTGTGTTGACACATTGGTCATGTTGAAAATGCAGCATGTAAGGAATCATTCATATCATGGATTCAATACGTAAGAACAAGCAATATTTCAAATTTTGTATTTACGGATTTCTTAAAAATCTTCGTTTTTTCGATGCTTTCTTCATCCTGTTCCTGGTTGAAAAAGGATTGCCTTTTACCCAAATCGGAATCCTTTATGCAGTTCGTGAAATATTCATAAATATATTTGAAATTCCCTCAGGCATTATTGCGGATACTTTTGGAAGAAAGAATGCTCTTCTAGGTTCATTTTTTGTATACATTCTCTCGTTTGCTGTTTTTTACCTCTCCCATGATTTTTGGTTGTTGCTGCTGGCATTTATATTATTTGGGATTGGAGAGGCCTTTCGCTCCGGCACCCACAAGGGTATGATTATGGATTACCTGGCTTTAAATCAATGGGGAAACCAAAAAATCAATTATTACGGGCATACCCGCAGCTGGTCTCAAAAAGGTTCTGCCATTTCCGCGCTCGTTGCCGGTCTGATCGTTTTTTACAGCGGAAATTATCAAAACATCTTTCTGTATTCCATTGTTCCTTACCTCTTAAACTTTTTTTTGATACTATCCTATCCAAAGGAACTTAACCGTTCATTAGAACAGGCAAATCAAAAAAGCAGGGTTGGAATAAGGTTAACGACTACTTCATTTTTTAAGATCATTAAGCAGCCAAAAGTCTTAAAAATCATTAACACATCTGCCCTCCACACCGCTTACCTGCGAGCAGTTAAAGATTATATCCAGCTTCTCATGGTAAATGTTGCATTAATCATACCCATATTGATGAATGTTGAAGCGGAAAAGAAGAATGGGATAGTCATCGGGGTGATTTACTTTTTCATTTACCTTGCCTCATCACGTGCTTCACAGCTTGCATCAAAAGTTGCTGCAAAAAGCAAACAGAATATTTCATATGTCACCTTACTTCTCGGGTTTATATTTGGGATAATGTGTGGCGTTTTTTATACCTATGATTTATGGGTCATCTCAATCATTGCTTTCGCAGGCATATACATTATTGAAAATACCAGGAAACCAATATTAACCGGATTTATTGCAGACCAGGTGCCCAATGAAATCCTGACCTCAGTTATATCAGCGCAATCATTATTGAGAACCATTATAACGGCAGTACTTGCCCTGGTTTTTGGCCTGCTTGCAGACAATTTTGGAATTGGAATATCATTGGCAATAGTCTCCCTGTTTCTTACACTTTCTACCATAGTGATTAATCTTTCAACTAAATAAATACCTCGGCGTGTAGCAATGAGCTGCAAATTCTAACTTTAAGTGAATAGGATGTATGCAATGCATTGGAGTAAGCATGTTAACCAAACATTGAAATATTTACATTCGAGAATGGAGTGCTCAGTAGCACCCGGCATCCTATGCGCATATTGGTTTGAAAAGGGGTGATCAGTTTGCCCGAATTTCCCACATAAATCCAGCAAACGAAACCCGGAATATCGCTGGCAGGGCGATGCTCCGGGCTTCATAATTGTTTTAAATGGTTTTATTCCTCGTAATTTCTGCCTCTTACTTCTTTATAAACTCCCTTGAATAGGTCTTGCTATTAGCCTGGACTTGCAGCAGGTATGCACCAGCAGGTACACCACTCAACTCTATTGGTTTGCTGTTTTGCTCCACACCAAACTCAATAATGCCTCCGTCCACAGCTTTACCAGCCAGGGTATAAAGTGTCCAGTTCACTTCATTGATTACCTCCGATGCGTCGAAGCTGATCCATAACACCTCTTCGGCAGGATTCGGGTAAACCTTCATAGCCGACTCATTGATCAACTTCCCTGCAGCTGATTCGGTTTTCTGTATCAATGAGATGTTTCCGCTCCAATCGAAAATGGTATTGTCAAGTCTGCTTGTGATCTTCACCTGGTAGAGTCCGTTTCCGGTTTCCGGAAGGTCAAGATTTAATGGAATGCTCCAGTTGTAGGCCTTTCCCATTACAGAATCACAAATGGCCCGCACAAAAAATCCATTCGCATACAGATCGAGTTTCATGTCGTGATCCATGTTCTGATCCCATGTGATGTTCATGGTCTCACCTTCCTCGATAGTCTGATCAGTAAGAGGAGTCTTGATCCAAACACTGTCTACGCAATCATACACAGCAATCAGATGGGTGTGCTCTGTCATCGCCAGTCCAATAGTTTCAGTTTTGGAGAATTCAGACCGTCCGCCCACACCGAATGGAACCTTATCCCAACGCACAAATTTTTGTTGTCCAAATTGCTTTTGTGCTGTGATAACCACGGGAGTAAAATTGCGATAAGTCCGGAAGAAACTTCCCTTGCCATCACTCAGATCTGTAATATCAGGTGCTGATAAGAGGTAGTAGGGTGAAACTTCTCCATCGGTCTCCACTTTTAGTGATTTATACTCACCATCCAGGTATTTGAAGTCGTAGTTTATCTCCACCTTCAGTGAGGTAATGTTCCGTGTTTCAATTCCTGAGATGCGGTATAGTTCAATGTTGGCCCATGCAGAAGGTTCGGAGCAGAAGGATAATTCGCTGTCGGAGAGTCCGTCGAGCAGACTATGCAGCAGACTTTTATCTGAATTGCTCAGTCCTTCTTGTGTAATCTTATCTCCGGAGATATCAATAATAGATGTCCACTTCAATTGATTACGTCCCACCCTGTTATGGTTGAAATAGTAGATGTTACCATCCGACTGCAATTTGGAGAAGCCCGAGTGTTCAAACCTTATTTCAATCGGTGTATCATCCAGGGAAGTGGATTTGTGACTTGAGGAGATAAGTTCACCCTCAATCATAGTTCCATCTTCCAGTTCACACTTGACTACCCCAATATCCATGATCCTTATGTTCTCCCTATCCAATCCAAACACATTCCTTTCGAAAGGATTGATGAACAAATCATGATTCTTGTTAAGCATCTCAATCTCATCCTTTGTCAGATCAAATGTAATGGAGAGGTTCCTTGTAAAACCTTCAGAATCAATTTCATCAATGATTGCAGCAGCTATAACGTGCAACTGATCGAGGTAGATTGACTTAATAATGTCCAACTGCTCCTGAGGTAATACGGCCGATGAATCCGGATGCAGTGACTCTACATAGCCGAATAATCCATTTTTGATATCCTCCATTTCAAGCGGTTCGGTCCATGGATTAAGCGTACGGTATTCATAGGCTCTTACCATAAGGTAATGGTACTTCTTCAAACGCTCAAAGGATCTTTTCTCAAGGTTGTTGGCATATTGCATTGCCCTCAGGTTTCTTTTACCATTTGAATCCTGGATGGACGCAGTCAGACTTTGAATGGACATCCTGTTCTCAGCAGTCCGATTTAAGGCAGAGCTGATATTGTTCATCGTAATCTCAATCTCGTTGTGCAGCCTTTGCTTCTCATAGATTGCAGCTTCAACCTTTGCTACTGCATTTTTATATTCAGAGGAGCCGGCCTTTAACTTATCTAGTTCTGCCTGTACATCCTCGTCCGAAGCTTTCAATTGCAGGGAGCTTAAGTCGAAGTCTTTTGCCGCCGCACCCATATCCTTGACAGTAGAACTGACTCCGTTCCATTTACTAAGACCAGCTTTACTGTCTGTAGTTTCCTGATCCCCGATACTCGTCTTATCCATGATCTTATCCTTATCTCCAAGATTCTCGGTGCTTACATTCTTATAAGCCTTATAGCTGTCGTGAACGCCAGAAGCAAGGGTCGTGACATTATCCATTGTCCATGGGTCCTCATAATCTATTTTGGCAGCTGTAGAGATGAGTCCGCCCACCGCGGCACATCCAGGGTAGGGGATGCAGCTGATGAGCTGACCTCCGATATCTGCAATAGATTTGATAAAAGCAATTTTCTGTGCTTTTTCGGCATTTTCCTTTGCTTCTTTCAGCAGCCTCTCTTCCAGTTCCTCCAGTTCTTGCCGCAGCGTATCTGCTTTAGCCTCTGCAGCATCATACTGAATTTCATAGGTAGTGAGTCTGCCAATATTCTCGTTCAGACCATCCTGGAGCTCTTCAACTTCATTGATCATTTCTGTTCTGGCACTGGTCATGCCCTGCTTTGCCTGCACAATACTGGCATCCGCCTTATTGATCAGGTAACTCAGGAACATCAGGTTGAATGCATGATCAACTTCCTGCTCAAATGCTTCCTTATAGATCTCAAAGGAAAGCAAGGGAACCCATCCAACCGGATTGCCAAAGTAATCAAGTCTGTTGCGCAGTCTGTTCTGCATCTCTATGATCTCATTGTGAACATTCATCAGGTCAGCATCGTCGACATGCGCTACTGTATCTACCCCTGCAAATTTTTCAGAGAGCAGCTCATCAAGGCTTGCACATTTCTTCCCGACATAAGCCAGGTTATTCTCCATATACTGCATCCTCAAATGAGCGATCTCAGGTTGAAGTATTCTGGCATGGATCCAAATTGTTGGATACCAATCCGTGGAGATAAGACTACCTCTGTCACCCCAGGTGCTTTTTTCAAGTGATGTTTTTCCATTAATTCCGGGGGCACCTGGAAGACAAGCATAATTGGCCTCAGAGACGAATACAGGAGATTCCAATACTCCTCCATTTCCTCCTACTCCTCCTGGTATAGTATCTATAGTAGTTGATTCTCCCATGCCACCATTCAACATAAAATGGATTCCGGGTCCCATTTGTATATCCCCGGTTTTCAGGTAAATATTTCCTGCATTCCCCCCAGGCATTGCTATTTCAGCAACCGTTTCAGGATAGCTCCAAGGAGATGTATTTATAGAGGCATGTGGATTGTCAAATACAAGCTTTCTGGCATAAATGGTCACGTCAGCGGCCTGAAACCACATGCTTTCACTTATGACCATGGAATCCGCGTACAGAATGACATGTTTTATACTATCATACCTTCCGTCTTCTCCAGCAGCTGAATAATCACATATGCCCTGGTCATCCGATTCCGTATTGAACAACAGTATTCTTCCGGCAATATGGAGCGTGGAATCTGCTATATCAAATACAGACATGACGTCGCTCATCAGTCCATCTTCCTGGGCACTTACCTTATTCAAACCCATCGCATTTTCTTCCGGGGGAAGGCTGGGCAGATAAGTGAAGGCAATCTCGGTCCGGATGGTGTCCGTGCCGGTAAATGCAATGAAAACAACAGTATCACAAAATGATACTTTCGCAGGATCGTGTGTAAATGTAAACAGCTGATGTTCTTCATCCCATGTACAAGTTCCGATATGCTCATCAGATTCTATCTGAAAAATAGCCTCCGGTCCTAAAGTACCGGATTCCAGGTAAAAATTGACTGTGGAAGATTCTTTCACAGAATATTCCATGAGATCTTCAATATCAATGGTATCCCAGATCGGGATATAAACATCAAGTCCGGTTTGCTGCAAACCCATCGTGATCATCTCATGATTATCTACCGTAGAGTATACTCCTCCAAGGGAAAGGGAGCTGATCCGGGTATCTGCTGATTGTTCGTTAACTGGTACAGCCAGCGGGCTGATGCCCCAGGGTGTGACATACTGCGCATGCAGCGTCACTGTAAACCACACCAGGATTAGTAATATGCCTGTCTTTTTCATGACATATTATTTTACCCGGATGATGAAATTCACGTTGGCGTTTACTGGTCGGGTTTCCTTGCCTCCGGTGTTGCTAGTTGTTCTTGGATAGTCACCAAAAGGATCATCGGCAACTGTTTCCCCGCTTCCAGCACCATTATGAATGGCCACATTGTTTTTCTTGTATTTATCCATATACGGATGACTATGGGATATTATGGTATCCTGCTGAAAACTCCCCACCTGATTGCCAGTGTTGCCTCCATATCGGGCAGCTCTTACGTCTGTATCGGGATCTATATAATCTTCATCAGTTGCTCCTAAATTGGTTCCTCGTAAAAACACACCGCGCAGATCCGGCAAGAGATTTTCACCCCATGCGCCGTTCAAAACCTGGTCCAGAAGCAGAAATTCTGCCTCATCATATGCCTGTCCGTTGCAGAGCTTATATGTTCCTTTGCAGCCAACGACAGTTACATTGTCCGTGTTGTCAGGAACCTCTCCTGCGTACGGAATGATGGATCCAATGGGAAGTCCATTGTCTGCCTGTGTGCTGGATTCCGCGTATGGAACTGACAGTAAGGGAGCATGTACAATTTCAATGTCCGATCCTCCCTCTTGAAGCATTATATTCAAATAAGCAGTAATATCTCCAAAATTGATAGCATCGAAAGAAGCTACGGAACCTCCCGTATAATCTCCTTTTCCAATGATCAAAGAGAATACACCAAATTTGTCGGTGGTAGTCGAGTCGGTTTCCATATACAAAGCCGCATTTTTTTCGGCTGTAGGGTAAATAGTGATTGTCAGCTCAACAGCTTGTTCAGCTTTTACTGAGCCATCGCTGTTACGGGCAACAGCCTGGAAATTAAATCCTTTTCCGCTATTTTGCCCCATTAATCCTGTTATACCAAGGATTATCAGTAATCCAAAAAAAATAGTTTTCTTCATAATAGCTAGTATAAGTGTTTGGTTAATAAAATAGTTAATCATTTAGTTAACTGGAAATTAAATATCTTTATCTTTTGTATTTATAAACTGCTGAAATTTATACGTTGTTTAGAGCTTTGATTGAAGTAGAGGTTATAACCGCATTATGATTATTTAGACGGTCAAAATTAAAAGCACGATGTGAATTCGCAAAGTCTTTCGGCACTAAACTTTGCACCATATATTGTTCCATTATACCAGTATCCACCCCACCATTCGTGATACGGTAATTAGAATAATAGGCAAGAATGCCTTTTATTGAAATTTGTGAGATAATACTTATTTAGGTAACAATTATTAAGACAGTAGGCCAACTAATTATATCATAATTGATGGCTAATAAGTTGATAATAGGAAAGGCAATCATACGAAATAACGTGATATCTAGCATTTTACATCAAATGTAAATGTTTTCGTTTATTAAAACATATTGCAGGGAATGCTGTAGAACATGCTGGAATCTTATTCAGATTTAACTCTTGCCCTTGAATAGACAGTCATATGCGCAATGGATTCCAGTTCCTTACTTAGAGGAGTAATTTGCTTTTCAAAGCAACCTAATGATACTTTCTCTCATCCTATTCTAAACTATTTGTATTTTTGAACTAAACAGTTACTCATATGAAAACTATTATAAAAATCACATGTATCTTATTGATGACATCCCTTGTATCATCTTGTGACGAAGAAGGTGGATTATTCGATCTTGGTGATTCTTCCAAATTATCTTCTTATTCTGAAAGTGGTGGATCAAGCGGAGGTGGCGATAATCAAGGAGATGGCGGGGAAGCTGGCTTAATAACCGCTGGAGAGTGGAACGATCTCGACAACTGGGATTTTTGGAACGACCTGGTTGATGGACAGGATTATAATACAATGCCGGCATATTGGGATTTTTATAGCAATAATCGTTTTTCGGTCCTGGTGATGAGCAATGGGGAAGCCCTGGTTGATTCCAAAATTGAGCTTTTTAAAGATGACGACTCTGAATGGATTGCACGAACCGACAACACGGGAAAAGCAGAGCTATGGTATGGACTCTACGAAGAAACTTCTTCTATCCAGGAAAAAGATTTTTCAATAAAAATAAATGACCAGGATGTTGCTACCGATCTCACACTGGTAGAAGATGGTGTTAATGAGTTAGCTGTTGATATGGAAAAGAATAGCTCCACAAGAGTTGAGATCTCATTTATTGTTGATGCCACTGGTTCAATGGCTGATGAATTGGAGTTTTTAAAAGAAGATTTGAAAGACGTAATTCAGCAAGTTGAAGATCAAAATAATGCATTGGATATACTGACTTCCACTGTATTTTACAGGGACGAGCAGGATGATTATCTAACAAAGAAGTCGGATTTTACAAGTGACCTTGACGAGACAATCAGCTTTATTAATAAACAATCAGCCGCAGGTGGAGGTGATTTTCCAGAGGCAGTTCATACAGCTCTTGAAGTTGGAATAAATGAATTACAATGGTCAACAACCGCCAGGACCCGCATTTCATTCTTACTCTTAGATGCACCTCCCCATTACACTACCGATATTGTTAATGACATACATGCGATTGTTGAAGATGCTGCCCGGAAAGGTATTAAAATAATTCCCATAACTGCCAGTGGAATAGATAAGGAGACCGAATTTTTAATGAGATTTATGGCTATCTCTACCAATGGCACCTATGTGTTTATCACAGACGATAGTGGAATTGGAGGCGAGCACCTTGAAGCAAGTGTTGGAGAGTTTAAGGTAGAACTATTGAATGAGCTTATGGTTCGGCTCATCAAGCAGTATTCTGAGTAAGTTTCTCCTCCCCCCCGGTAATTATATGGTTTGTTTGTCTAATGCTGAGTACCGCAGTCAGCGGATATACCAGCTTTCATTCCACTTGAAAATAAGCAGGAAGAGACATTTTTTTTTATACCTTGCATCCAGGCAATTAACCCAATAATTATTATGAAAACACATATAAGTAAGATTCTTGCAATCCTGACGATTGTATTACTGTCAGCTTGCGCTTCAGAAACCAAAGAGAACACCGATCCGATGACAGAGAAACTCGCACAATTTGAGGAAGTAACGCTCAGTACAGACCTAAGCGGGCTTACCGAAAATGAGAGGGATATTATAAGCATACTGATTGATGTTGCTGATATAATGGACGACATATACTGGACCCAAACTTATGGCGACAAAGCTGCTTTGCTTGAGAGTATTGAGTCAGATGCCGCAAAGAAATATGCCATGATCCATTATGGCCCCTGGGACAGGCTCGATAACAACCAGGCATTTATTGAGGGAGTTGGAGAAAAACTGCCCATGGCGCAGTTTTACCCTGTTGATATGACTGTTGATGAGTTTGAAGCATGGAATAATCCCGATAAGAAAAGCCAATATACCCTTGTGCAACGTGATGATACTGGTAACCTGGTTACAGTTCCCTATTCAGAAGCATATTTGGAGCAGCACACGAAAGCAGCGGAACTGATGCGTAAGGCCGCTGCACTTGCTGAGGATGAAGGACTAAAAAACTACCTGGAAGCACGTGCTGATGCTTTGCTTAGCAACGAATACCAGGAGAGCGATTTTGCCTGGATGGAGATGAGGGAGTCAAACATTGATTTCGTGGTTGGACCTATTGAGAATTATGAAGATGGATTGTTTGGCTATAAAGCTGCCCACGAATCTTTTGTGCTGCTGAAGGACCTCGACTGGAGTGCCCGGCTGGCCAAGTTCAACGCCATGATGCCCGAGCTACAAAGAGGGCTGCCAGTGGCTGATGAATATAAGTCAGAAATGCCCGGTACCGATGCAGACATGAATGTTTATTATGCACTTTACTATGCAGGCGACTGTAATGCAGGATCAAAGACGATTGCCATCAACCTGCCCAATGACCCCGAGATTCATATTGCAATCGGAAGCCGTAAGCTACAGCTGAAGAATGCCATGCAGGCCAAATTCGAAAAAATCCTTGTCCCTATCAGCGAAATGCTGATTGATGAAAGCCAGAGAAAGCATATCACCTTTAATGCTTTTTTCGAAAATACCACTTTCCACGAGGTGGCTCACGGCCTGGGAGTTAAGAATACTATCGTTGACCATATACCTGTACGTGTAGCACTTAAAGAGCAATATTCTTCACTTGAGGAGGCGAAAGCAGATATTATGGGACTTTACCTGGTAACTAAGCTTTACGAAATGGGAGAGTTGGAAAGTGGTGAGGTTATGGATAACTACGTCACTTTCTTTGCCGGCATCTTCCGCTCAAGCCGTTTTGGTGCTGCCAGTGCACACGGAAAAGCCAATATGTTCAACATGAAGTATTTTGCCGACAATGGAGCATTTGTTTACCAGGACAATGGTACCTACATGGTAAATTTCGACAGCATGAAGGAAGCTGTTGTTTCACTTGTTGAGAGGATACTTACCGTTCAGGGCGATGGTGACTATGAAGCTGCTAAAGAATGGATCGAGTCAGACGGTGTGATGAGCGACCAGCTTAAGCAGGACCTCGATAAGGTAAATGCAGCCGGCATACCTGTTGATATTATCTTCAAGCAAGGTAAGAAAGTGCTGGGACTGTAATTTTACATCCTGAAACCTGGCATTTCCTACTCTTAAATAGTAATAAAGCACGTAAAAGATCCTATAAATAATAGTGCTATGGAGGTATTATTACCTATAAGTTTGCTCAGTATAGATATTATCTGAATAATCTTTGAACAGTTTAATAGTTTTGCTGTTCTAGATTTTGTAGATACAAATACAACTAGAAATTATGTACGAGAAAAACGAAACCTTTCCACAACAAAATAAGCCCCGAATTGCCGTCTTTAGTTCCAAGAAATGGGTGATCGATTCATTCAATGAGATAAACAAAGGGTACCAGTATGAATTGAATTTTTTCGAGTTCCGGATGTACGAAAAAACAGTGCCCCTGGCGAAAGGATATGATGCCATCTGTATCTTTGTAAACGACATCGTTAATGAGCATGTACTCGAAGGACTGAAAGAGGATGGGGTAAAACTTGTTGCACTTCGCTGCGCCGGATTCAACAATGTCGATATCAACAAAGCAGCTGAAATTGGGATGGGCGTGGTGCGCGTTCCGGCATATTCTCCCTATGCAGTGGCAGAACATACTCTTGGACTCATCCTTACCCTGAGCAGAAAGTTTCACAAAGCGCACGCCCGCGTGAATGATGGCAATTTTTCCCTGGATGGATTGTTGGGTTTCGACCTGCATAAAAAAACCATCGGTGTCATTGGAACCGGGCGAATCGGACAGGTATTTATGGAGCTGATGAAAGGATTTTCATGCGAGATACTGGCCTACGATAAATTTCCAAATAAGGAAGTTGAAGCTTCAGGAGTAAAATATGTAGGACTCCAGGAGCTGTATGCAAAGAGCGATGTAATTAGTCTTCACTGTCCGCTGAACTATGAAACCTATCACATCATTAACGATTATGCAATTGAATCGATGAAAGACAATGTGATGATCATCAACACAAGCCGGGGAAAACTCATCGATACGGCTGCCGTTATCAATGGCTTAAAAGCTGGTAAAGTGGGCTACCTTGGACTGGATGTATACGAGGAAGAAGAAGACCTCTTTTTCGAAGACCTGAGTGAGACAGTCATCCAGGATGACCAGTTTGTGCGACTCCAGACTTTCCCAAATGTGCTCATTACGGCACACCAGGCATTTTTCACAAAAGAAGCCATCAACAATATTGCGCAAACCACCTTTGAGAACATCAATGATTATTTTGACAAGGGGAAAAGCGAAAATGAGATAACAGCCGGAAGCTAATCCAGATCAAGCAAACCAGGTCCCGCATAAATAAGACATAATTATGCTCGAAACCATTTTTTCTTTCTTACCGGTTGGACTTCTAATATGGCTAATGGTGAAGAAGAATGGTATGCTCTATTTTTTTCCATTTCCTTTCCCCTTGTCCATGTTCTTATCCTTCTCACTTGAATTACCAACACCATGATCACCATCACCACCTGGGTCCGCCACTTCGCAAGGACTCTTGGGCCGGTTGTTCCCGCTACCGGTTACAGGAATCTTGTTGGCACTAATACATACAGACCAGTGGCCCATGGAACCTGGATGATTATTGCTGACGCTAACGTTTAAATTACCAGTAAAAAGATAATATTGCCCTGATCTCAGGACATAGGGACTACCGTTCACTATAGCATCTCCCCCACCACCAATGGGCTTAAAGAATAGACTGGTAGCCGTACCGGAATAACTAAAGTTTGCGCTCCGGAGGTTTTCCCTGGTAAATGTCCCCGATGGAGTTTGCATACAGAATTGCCAGGATGAATTCCCCGGGTTAATCCTTACCCCACATGCTGCCTCTTCCTCTTCCTCTTCCTCAACGGTAACCGTCTTAGTTTTAGAATCTGTTCCACATTCATTCTTTACACTAACTACTAAAGTATGTGATCCCGGTTCAAATTTAAATTTGGCACTCAGTGCACCTGCAGAAGGTACAAACTGGAAACCATTATTTGAACTGCCATCAATGGTAACTGAGATGCCAGCTCTACTGGGCACTTCACTAACTGTACCGGTAAGCTCATAAGTAGCCTCTGCACTGGGCACTTCATTTAGTGCAATCGATACCGTTGGTGGAGTGCAAGGTTCTGGTACTGGTTCTGGTTCCACAGGAGGATTATATGTAATCCTTGCGCTGGCATTGTCTTCTCCACATTCGCTTTTGGCATGCAGCGAAATGATGTTCGAACCACTGATGAGCGGTATGGAGCTGCTGACTATATTATTGCTGAATCTGAAAGTAACTGTTTTTCTGTTTACCCTCAGCTTTAATTGACTGCTGTTTGCAACATTGAAAACTTCGGCCCTAAACACATAATTTTGCCGTTCAGTAGTGACCTGTCCCTTAGCCGGATCCATGAGCCTGATTTCCGGCAAATCGCAAGGCTTGGATTCTTTAGTGATGACTGTTGGAACCACTGTATTTTCTGATACCGGGGGAGTATAGTTTCCTGGAGGAGGCGTAACTGGGGGTGGCGGAGCGGGTGGTGGAGTATTACCTCCCGGTGGAGGCCTATACCCTCCCGTTGTTGGAACATTTGCCGGAGGAGTATAGCCACCCGTTATAGGAACATAATCTCCCGTTGGCGGAGTATACCCAACTGCTGGGGTAGTTTCAACTGTATCTATAGGAACATCAAGTATAATACGTACTTCATCTTCAGCAACTGATGTCTGGTTTCTGGCCTTTATCCTAAAACTGTTTTCTTCCTCTTGCAGAGTAACATTCGCTGAAAAGAGTTTCGTGGATGCATTGTAAGTGAACTTATAGTTCGGAAATCCATTTTGGAAAAAACTTATATTGCCTGGTCCGCTCACATTATTAACCATGGCCCTTATGCTATGGGAGTAAGAAACGGTATGGTAAGGATCGGAGGATGGGTCGGTAATATTCACAGACGGGGCCAGCGGGGCCGGTAAGGCAACTGGAATGGCAAGCGGTTCAACACTTTTATTTGATGACCCTCCCCTGAGATTCCACCTTAACCCCATGCTTACATAGTTGTTTCGGTCGAATGCGGAGCCGGAAATATCTTTGTTGTCGAGATTGATACCAACGAAGCTATTTTGCTCTGTAAGGTAAAAGTTGGTTTTAAATTCAACACCAAGAGAAATGGACCTGGAAAGCTGGTAACCGATATAGAAGCCTACTGTGGGTAGTAATGCTGCCTTGTTGGCCAGGTGTGTTTCAAAATCCCCGTCACTGAGTAAGCGTAGATCGTTATAAATCAATTTACGGTCACGGTCAGGATCGATGCTGCTGTAGTCGTACAAATTGTTCCCGGCATCCAAACTATCGGTAAAGGTTCGCCCATACGTGACTCCGGCGCCAGCGAATCCTGTAAGGATGATCCCGGTTCGCTCCCTCAGCCGGTTAAGAGTGAGGCCTAACTCCAGGTCGTAGTTTGTAAAGCTATAGCTGATGTTGCTAAAAGTATTATCTGTATTGATGTCATATGCCTTGTTTTCTCCTGCCAGGAAACGGAATTTCCAGTCCACACTTAAGAATGCATTTTCCTTTTTATAGAGTTGACTTCCAAGGATAAAATCGAATCCAAGTCCTCTGGAATTGGCCAGGTCCGATTTCTGGTAAGCAGTTCCTGCTCCAAATCCGATAGTTAAACCTCCGTTAGAAGTATAGCTGGCCTTTTGTGCCATGCTATTGTTAAAGACGAGAATTGACAGAATACACAAGCCAAGGATACGTGGGAGAGCTTTCATTAAATGATGTCTTTAAAGGTTCAAATGATTCAATGCGGGTATAAATTTGCTATTGGATGGGAAGGTATAAAAAAATCAAAACAGTTAGTTAGCATTTAAAGATAGTCTTATAGAGCTTGTCTTAAAAGTATAAAAACAGAGACTTTAACTTACATATTGTAAGTATGGTTTTTGGATTATAGGGATTTTGCTTCCCCTTACCTTAAGTCCTTGCAATGGAGAGTATAACAAAACACTTCCGTGTGAATAAATTAAAATACCAAATGTATATAATTCATCCATTGTGCTTACATTTACAGTACAGTAACAAGTTTTACTTTGATGAGTCAAACACTTACAGGCAGGATAAAAAAATATTTGCATAAACCTTACCCGCGTCAGGATAATCGTTGGATTATCCTCGTGCTCATACCCCTGTTCATCTCATTCTTCATGGTTACTTTTCAGCCATTTGGTCTTCAAATGTTTTCCCACGAAAACAAAAACCTGCTCCTGGTGGGATATGGAATAGTGACCTTTATCGTGCTGGTAATTGATATGTACATTCTTCCACTGGTTCTACCTCAACTTTTCCGCGAAGAAAGGTGGCTGATGATCAGTGAAATTTTTTACCTGGTATGGATTGTGCTCTCCATCTCTGCAGGCAACTATGCATATTCTGTAATATTCTCCATTGGGGCATGGCATGGCATGGCCGGATTATTGATATTTATCGGATTCACTTTTGCCATCGCCATCATACCTATTGTTGGAATCATCGTATTTTCCCACAACTACATGCTACGCAAAAACCTTGCAGGTGCTGATGAGATCAGCAGAATCCTCGCAGATAAGAAGGATCTTCCACATGTTGAAAATAAAATCCAGCTGGTATCAGCAAATAAGAATCATACCATTCAGACTACTGCTTTCCAGCTCCTATGTGTTGAATCCGAGGGAAATTACCTGAATATATGGTGTTTAGAAGAGGGTAAGATCGTCCAGCATGTCATTCGGAATACGGTAAAAAATATAATTGAGCAACTCGGTGATGCCAGTGGACTATTTTGTTGCCACAGGGCTTATATTGTGAACTTGCGCTACATCGATCATGCAGAAGGCAATTCACAGGGCTACCGGCTTACACTACAGTATCTTCAAAAGGATATCCCCGTTTCCAGGAATTATACCAATGCCTTCAACGCAGCCTTCAGATCGTGGAAATGACAGGTGCATTTTGTACCTGAAATCTATACATTTTATCCCCACAGGTAGTATTATATCACTCCGCCTTGCATTCTGTCCCTGTTTTAGCAGCTATTAAAGTGCTTCTTCCAATCTTGCAGTATCAAAAACCAAAATTAAATATTATGAAAAAATTATGGATCTTAATTGTAGCACTGGCACTGCTTATCGTGGGGCTTATCTTGAACTTCACCGTAGGAAATCAATTTTCAGCTGGTGATTTTGTCTTGAATTATTTTGCCGCGGGCGATTTTGCCTGTGGAGTATTTGCAGCAGGAAAATTCTCAGTTGGAATCTTCTCCGCCGGTATTTTCTCTGTCGGTATTTTTTCATTGGGAATCTTCAACGTGGCAATTTATGCTACCGGGTTCTTTATCCTTGGATGGAAAAAGAACTTTCCCTGTATTCCCAATCTCCAAAAGAAATAATATTGGGGAGACCAAAAAAAGACCGGGCTGCATATTTCAATGCAGCCCGGTTTTTAATTTCCGGCATTCGGATACCATGTATTCAACTTTCCATACAATACAATTTAGAAGGTAAATCCAACCGTTTCCATATCTACCTGGATCTAATCTTCCTCCAATTCTTTTTAGTGTTGGAAGTAAGGATATCGGGGGAGCGCACATACCTCATGTCTTCTACCGTGTAAAAAGCATGAGGATTGAATTCCTTAACCAGGGCAATAGCACTATTTAGTACTTTTCGTTTTACGGCAAGAAAAAGAATACCAACTTCTCCTTCTCTTCCTTCACCCCTGGCTACTGTCACAATAAATCCCTTTTCCCGAAGCGCCTGTATCAAATTATCGGCCGGTAGTTTGGTAATCACCCTCAGCAGTTCATTTCCCATTGCAATCCGCTCCTCGATCCACATTCCTACAAAGGTTCCCATGCCAAAACCAGCGGCATAAGCCACATAGGTAAACCAGTTGTCCAGGTTTTCCATAATCCTGGTGATGGTGATGATCCAGATAAGTATCTGGAAAAATCCTACGTAAGGTGCATATTTCCGAAAACCCTTAGATATCATAATCACCCGGATCGTATCCAGGGATACATCACAAATACGCGCAAGAAAGATCAGTAAGGGAAGAATGATATAATCAAAGTATATTGAGTCCATAGTAATTGTTTTTGGGGTAAATTCTGGTGGTAAAATTAGTCAATTTGATGATTAATTGAATAACCTTTCTCCTGAATCGACATGGGATCCCTGAATTCGAATATGTTAGTAAACAAGGTATGACGATCCTACTTTTGTATTTGATATCTTTAAAAGATCATCATTAAAGCATGTCATGGCAAATAATTATCGTCCTCCATCGCTCAATGAATTCATAAATGAGCAACAAACTGCCTTCCCCTATGCTAAAGGGGACCTTTCCCAATTGCTTACCCATATTGGCCTTGCGTCCAAATTGGTCAACCGTGAAGTGAATGCAGCTGGCCTGGTAGATATTCTGGGCAAGACAGGAAAAAGCAATATCCAGGGAGAAGATGTAATGAAGCTGGATGAATTTGCAAACAATAAATTCATCAAGGTTTTGAGCTCCAGCGGTGAAGTATGTGCTATTGCTTCCGAGGAAAACCATGATATCATCACTTTTAACAACAAGCTGGCGAAGAATGGAAAATATGTTGTATGCATTGATCCACTCGATGGTTCTTCCAATATTGATGTCAATGTATCCATAGGTACAATTTTCTCTATTTACAGGCGCTTAACTAAAAAAGGTACAATTCCTGATGAAAGCGATATCCTTCAGGCAGGAAATAAACAGGTGGCAGGTGGCTATGTAATTTATGGCTCCTCAACCATGCTTGTATACACTACCGGACTTGGTGTTACAGGTTTTACGCTTGATCCTTCCATTGGTGAATACTGTCTATCACATTACAAAATTGAAATGCCCCAGCAGGGAAATATCTATTCCGTGAATGAAGGATATTACAAGCAGTTCTCCAAGGGTATTCAGAAATACATCGATCAATGCAAAGGGAAGAAGGAAGATGGAAGCGATGCACTTTCCTCGCGCTATATTGGTTCGCTGGTTTCCGACTTCCACCGGAATATGCTTAAAGGGGGTATTTATATGTACCCTTCAACCCAAAAGCAAGAGGGAGGGAAACTCCGGTTATTGTATGAGTGCAATCCCATCGCATTCCTGGCAGAGCAATCGGGAGGTATAGCTACTGATGGCTGTGGCGGCAGGATACTTGACATGAAGCCAACGGCGATACACCAGAGAACTCCGTTTTTTGCAGGTTCAGAAAGCATGGTAAAGGAAGTCGAAGAGTTCATTAAGATCCATGGCTGAGTCTTCCCATTGATCTTCAAAATCGTGCATATATAATCCAGGACGGCGGCAGCCATCTCATCATATCCCCCCGTTTTCAATTCCCTTCTATCCGCTGTCTTCTCAGTAAAACCTTTGCATAATCCCTGCCCAGCTTGTCGCCATAATACTCATACGAACGTTGTGCCCATTTGAGTGCTTCGTCTGTATTACCCAGCACTTCGTTACCAACGGCAATATTCAAGCAGGCCCGTCCGGCGGTCTTTCGCTTGTGGTGCTCCGATAAATCTCCCCAAAGTTCGATCGCTCCCTGCCAGTTAGCAACTTCGGCCCTCCGGTATCCTGCCTTGAACTGATGTTTCCCGGAACTTTTGGCTCTTTTGTAAAGCTGACGTTTCACATTGTAGTAACTGGGCAGAAAGCGGTTTACATAAGTCACCCCTGCACCATAAGCTGTCTCAGGCAAAGCGTTTACCGGAGGTATACCCCCAACAAGATCAAATCTCACGGTGGCGCTGTGTTGGTATTGGTCGATGATAGTTTTGGTAGATGGATTGTACAAGCGCCAAAAACAGGACAAATTCATATCAACATAATCCGGCGTTTTTAGCACAGGACTTCCGGTTGTCAGAATTGCCGCCACTTGCTCAGCTGCAGCTTTCTTAAACAAATCGGTATTGGAATCGAAGGTTTCCAATACAAGCAAGGCATCTGTCTTTTCCTTATCACAGATTTCCACCACCAGATCCCAATCGAGCAATTCCGGCACTTCCCTGGTTCCTGTTCCTTCCATTCTCGCCTTTTCCGGGATCACAACCACGGTCCCTGCCCAACGCTGCGATGCTGCGAACACCCCTTTGATACTTTCATCTGAGGCCAGCCTGTCCGAGCCGGTGATCTCCGAGCTAATGATCGCTTCGAGTAGCTTTTTATCTTTCACATCTTCAGAAGTAAGAGAGCGGTTTACCACGGCAATTTCATCCACCTCTTCCGGCAGGTATACCTGCGGCTCCAATGGAAAACTCATTTGTACATATCCATATTTACTGCACCCTGTAAACAAAACTGCCAACAGGATTATGTAGATGCTTATCCTTGCTTTCATAACTTGAATTTTTAGCTGATTAAATATACAACTTTCTCTTAACTAAAACCCAGCTTAATCAGATGGGAAATCACTCCTAAATGGCGTAGCCATTAATTCGTGAAAATTGGCGAAATCTGTGGACAAAAAAATAGAGATGGAGCAGCCATCTCCCATTGCGCTTTTGCGTTCTTTAGGAGCCAATAAACCTGCAGGCTCAGCCATCGCTATTCACCTCCGGCTCATCACTGTTCCATTACTCATCGCATACTTCAGCAATCCTACTTTCTTTGCGATAATAATTTCAGTGATGGTAGAGTCTTCCCACTGATCTTCAAAGTCAAGGAGGTGAAATTCCATAACACCAGTATATTCCGTATCATTGAACATCAGGGTGTCATGATAGCTTGCAGTTGAATAGATGGCATCCATGGCATCCCATGATCTGTAGGTACCTTCCCTAAAATGCATAAACTTATACCCGTACATCGTAGATATTTGAATGATCTTATCATAACTCAGGTCGTATTTGTACCTGAGATTGTTCACCTCAACAACGAGGAGAGGGCCTTCGGGAGGTTCTCTTGTTTCAATATCAATAGAAAAATCTGACCCTTTGTCAGAAAGAAATTCCTGCTCGATCACTTCAAACTCATACTCCTCAGTATCAAAGATTCCACTTGAATACCTGGCCCCGTTGAAATGAGTCCGCTCATATTCCAACTCAAAAACTTCAGGCTGAACATGTTCATCAAGCATCGTAAATTCCTCGCTTTCTGTTAAATCCACAAACCATTCCTTGGCCTGAGCTGAAACGAGAATGGTATGCTTATTGGCAGAATAGAGCTCCCCACAGGAGCTGAGGAGAAATGAAATGGCTAGAAAAATGCCTGTCATGGATATATTGAGTACCCGATACATCTGTCATAAATTGTTAAGAGTGAACTATTTCAATAACATTTTTTCTGGGTAGATATTGTTCTATAGGGAGAAAATCATATGGCGTAGCCATCCTTCTTTAATCTTTTCTGCACCGTCTCCTTGACTTCCCTCCTGCCCTCATAAAAATTTTCTAACTCCTGGCGAAAGCATTGCATCGCCCCCTGTGCATCTCCCGGCATTTTTGTATATTTACTTTCACAACAGATATCTACCATGGTTTTAAAAAAACGTTCCGGTCACATCGGAGTACTTACTTCAGGAGGTGACACACCCGGTTTAAATGCAGCTATACGGGGAATTGGCAAAGCTGCTTCAAGTGAAGGATCCATGCAGGTCATCGGATTTAATGATGGCTTTCGCGGGATGATGGAGAACCGCTCCATCCGTCTCGACAATGGAAAGCTCTCGGGGATACTAACACTTGGCGGCACCATCCTGGGAACCAGTCGTGACAAGCCCCATAAGATGCCGATGGGTGGAAAAATTGTGGATATGACTGATGTGATTGTTGAGAACTATTATAAGAATCACCTGGATGTATTGGTCTGCCTGGGAGGCGGGGGTACGCTTAAAAACGCCTATCGTCTATCGCAGAAGGGTTTGAATGTGATCACTTTACCAAAAACCATCGACAACGATATCGTAGGTACGGACATGACCTTTGGCTTTGATACTGCGCTCGGAATTGCAGTAGATGCCATTGACCGGCTACACAGTACTGCCTCTAGTCACCACAGGATTATCTTCGTGGAGATCATGGGTCATAAGGTTGGATGGCTGGCTCTTGGTGCAGGTATTGCCGGAGGAGCAGATGCCATCCTCTTACCTGAAATACCTTATACCATCGATAAACTTGCTGAAAGCATCCTTGCAAGAGCAAATCGGGGAAAGCGATTCTCCATTGTAGCCGTAGCCGAAGGCGCCATTACAAAACTGGGTGCAGATAAGATTGCAGCAGTAGAGAAGAAGCTGGAAAAAGCAGAAGGCGAAGCACGTAAAAAAATCAAAGAAGAGCTCAAGATACTCGATAGCAAATACAGGGGCTCCACCATGCAGATGGTGGAAGAATTACAGAAGATAACCGGACTGGAAACACGACTCACCATACTGGGGCACTTGCAACGGGGAGGAACACCTTCAGCTGCTGACCGCTTACTGGCAACACGCCTTGGAACGAAGGCTGTGGAATTTATACAGCAGGAAAAATACGGAGTCATGATTGCACTCAAAGGCAATGAGACGCATGCTGTGCCCTTAGGTGATGTTGCAGGAAAAATCAATTATGTCCCAACCGATCACCCCCTGATCATCAGCGCAAGAAACGTCAGCACAAGTTTCGGTGATTAAATGATGGCGCAGCCATCGAACACCTCTCTCTTTTTCTTGTTATATTAATTGAATCATTTCAATTCATAACCAATGATGAGAGCAAACTTAAGGGAGATACAAGAACGACTGGGAAAACCATACAATGACCTTGAATTTTTATTACAATGCTTCTCCGAAGTACTGATCGAGAATAATGAACAGGAATTAGCAGCGCAAATACCGTGGATCACTGATGCAGAACCCGATCTGTCAGGTCCGCAGCAAAAAGAGCTATTGCACCTCTACTCAATCTGTTTCCAACTCCTCAACCTTTCAGAGGTCAATGGTGCTGTACAAAATCGCAGACAAAAAAGTGAAAAAGATGGTATCAGCACAATCAATGGTCTCTGGGGAGCTGTCTTCGCTGACTTAAAGAAAAGAGGCGTATCACAAAAAGAGATACTGGACCAGTTTCAACATGTGGAAGTAGAGCCGGTGCTGACCGCCCACCCGACCGAAGCAAAACGACCCGTTGTACTTAGTTTATACCGGGAACTTTACCTCTTGCTGGTGAAACTGGAGAATTCAATGTACAACTCATATGAACGTGAAGAGGTAAAACATGACATCAAAAGAAATCTTCATAAACTATGGTTCATTGGGGAAATATTTATTGAAAAACCGGCCATCGAATCGGAACTTGAAAATGTGCTCTACTACTTTTACAAAATATTTCCCGAAGTACTTCCTTTCCTCGATTACCGCTTAAAGCAGGCGTGGATCGCTAACGGATTCGATCCTAAAATGATAGAGGATACCGGGACACTCCCATCCATCACCTTTGGAAACTGGGTGGGTGGAGACCGTGACGGACATCCCCTGGTGACATCCAAAATAACTGAACACACCTTGAAATCCCTTCGGCTGCATGCTTTTAAACTGGTGATTGCCCACTTGGATGATCTGTCTGATAAGCTGAGTATCTATTGTGATCCTGCTACCCTTTCAGCAACATTCAACGATAGAATGCTCGAGTTGGAAATGGGTCTTAATCCGGATTTTAGTAACGATCAGCAAGAGCCCTTTAAGCATTTTATTGAGTTATTGAAACTGAAGCTTCCGGTAACAGAAAGATCAAGCGGTGGTCTGGACCTCAACGATACCTCATATTCTTACAGCACTTCAGGTGAACTCGGTGAAGACCTGGTTCTGTTGAAACAAGCACTGCTCCATCACGGTGCATGGTCGATCGCCAGCTACGATGTGCAAAAGGTACTGCGCCACCTGAACATATTTGGCTTTCACCTGGCCAACCTGGATATAAGGCAGAATAGCCAGTTTTATGAAGAGGCCCTCCTGGACTTGATTCAGACCGGAAGTCCAGGAACATATCGCAGCATGAAGTCAGATTCCAACGGATTGGAGCACCTCATACGAGAAGAGCTAAACCATAACAGGCCTTTCATAACCCGCACAGAATACCTGGAGTCTGATGCAGCAAAAGAGGCAGTGAACACCTTCCATACACTGGCGAAACATATCAGGGTCTATTCTGAAAGAGCCCTGGGCTCATTGATCGTAAGTATGACACGCAAAGTGTCTGACCTTTACACAGTTTACCTTTTTGTTCGTGAAGCTGGCTTGTCAAAACTATCGGAAAACGGACTGGTTTGTCCGATGCCTGTTGTGCCCCTGTTTGAGACCATTGAAGACCTTAAAAATAGTTCAGAGATCCTGGATGAGTTCCTCTCCCACCCTGTAACTAAAAACAGTCTTGAATATGTCAGAAAGCAGCACAACCGTGATGTTGCCATCCAGGATGTAATGATTGGTTATAGCGACAGCAACAAAGATGGAGGTATCATTGCCAGCACCTGGTTTCTCTACGACGCCCAGGTGAAATTATCGAAAATCGGTAAAAAGCATGGAGTAAATATCCGTTTCTTCCATGGCAAAGGAGGAACAATCAGCCGGGGCGCCGGTCCTACCCATTGGTTCCTGAAAGCACTACCCGCAGAGACACTCAATGGGGTCATCAGAATTACCGAGCAGGGAGAGACTATTGAACGTAAATATGCCAACAAGGGAAATGCTGCCTATAACCTGGAGTTGCTTGTGGCAGGTACAACGCATATGACCGTGCTGAATAATATGGATAAGCAGGAAGTTAACCTTGTTCACGAAAAGCTGTTTACCTATATGGCCAACGAGAGTTTTAAAGCATTTAAGGCATTAACGACCCACCCTTCATTCATTAAGTTTTACGAACAGGCCACACCCATTGATGTTATTGAATCCAGCAAAATTGGTTCGCGTCCATCAAGGAGAAGGGGAAAAAGAACACTCGAAGACCTGAGGGCTATACCCTGGGTCTTTAGCTGGACCCAGTCGAGAATGCACATCTCCAGCTGGTATGGTGTTGGAACTACGCTGCAAAAGATGAAAATGCAGGAAACTGCAAAATATGAGCAATTAAAATCAATGGTCAAAGATGATACCTTCGTGAGGTATGTGCTCACTAATATTGATACCAGTCTTGCTGCTACAGACGAGGAGATCATGAGGATGTATGCCGGTATGGTAGATGATAAAAAAGTACATGATGACATCCTTGGTATGTTACTCAACGAACTGGCGCTCACAAGAAAAATGATGCTTGAGCTCCTGGATCTTCCCATCTCTGAGCGCAGGGTAAACCATCACTACTCAACAAAACTCAGGGCCGATGCCTTGCTTCCGCTGCACAAGGAACAGGTGGAATTACTCAAGCAGTGGCGAGATGCACAGAAATCAGGCAAAACCGAAGAAGCAGATGTCCTTCTCCAAAATCTACTCAGAAGCGTGAATGCAATTGCTAACGCAATGGGAACGACGGGGTAATGCAGTGGGGGGTGACCACCGCAGGTGGGCGGGGTGGTTCCACGCAACCTTTTTCTCCTCCCTCCCATCTTCAATAAAACAACACTCAAGCATTATGAAATCAAAGATATTCACAGCAATAATACTCGCAGGGGCAGTCCTGCTTTTCCCGGCATGCAACCAGGTAGATCCTATTCCCGATCAACCAACACCGGTTGAATTAAATAAAAAAGCAGCCGAAATAATTAAAGCCGATCAGCAATTTGCCTTTGAGCTGTTCAACGAAATATATGAAGCCAGCGAAGAAGAGAACATCATGATCTCTCCCCTGAGTGTTTCTTACGCCCTGGGAATGACATATAACGGGGCCGCGGGAGCAACCTTCGATGCCTTCGTGGATGTGCTCCATTTTGGTGATCTTACCAATACTGAAGTCAATGAGAGTTACAAAGATTTGATGGGACAATTAGTGACACTTGACGACCAGGTGGAATTTTCCATTGCCAATAGCATCTGGTACAAGTTGGGATTCGAAGTTTTAGAAGCATTTATCACTACTAACCAGGAGTATTTTGACGCTGCCGTAAGAGAGTTGGATTTTGGAGATCCGGATGCCGTGGATATCATCAATGGCTGGATCGAAGAGAAAACAAACGACAAGATCAAAGATATGCTCGACTATATTCCCGAAGGAGCAGTGATGTACCTGATCAATGCCGTATACTTCAATGCAGATTGGAAATACCAATTTGATCCGGAAGAAACCTACGAGGCAGATTTTACACTTGAAGATGGTAGCATTCATCAAGCGAATTATATGACAATGGAAGGCGGTTTCAATTATGCAGCAACAGAAGATTTTACAGCTGTTGAACTTCCTTACGGTGACAGCTCATTCAGCATGGTTCTCTTTCTACCTGCTGGAGAAAACAATATTGATGACCTGGTAGCTTCACTGGACAGCTCGACCCTGGATAAATACCAGGTAGCTGCTTCTCCTCAAACAGTACAGTTATTCATCCCCAAATTCAAGTACGATTTTAAACAGCTTTTAAATGATCAGTTGATCAATCTTGGACTGGGCGTTGCCTTTGGCGGGGGTGCAGATTTCAGCAGGATTACTCCCGGCGGCGGAATACTTATCTCCCGCGTGATCCACCAATCTTTTATTGATGTGAGTGAAGAGGGGACTGAAGCCGCGGCAGCAACCATCGTTGAGTTATGGGAAAGTTCAATTAACTCACAGTACTTCAATGCCAACCAACCCTTCGTTTACATCATCAAAGAAAACTCCACTAACGCCATTATATTTATGGGTAAAGTCGGTAAACCGGTTCATGAGGAGTAATGCTATAAGTAATCAGGATGGCACTGCCCTCGATCCCCGATTCACCTGCTGTAGAACTGCTCTGGTAATAAACATACATGCAACTAATTCAATCCTAATTCGTTCATACATTAGACGAAGTGATCATTTTAAACCGATTAACTATGAAAAATCTCAAGGTCATAACAAGCTTATTCATTGTAATCACCTTCTCTTTATTGCTGATCAACTCTTGTGAGGTCTTTAGCCCAAACTATGAAGAGTTTGAGCTGTACGGCACATGGAACATAGAGGACGTCAATATTGACATGGATGTATCCGGCGATAACTTCTTGCAGGTATTGGCCGCCAGACTGCTCATCGCATCTTTCAAAGGCAAGCTTGATGACGAACTGCAAAATAGCATCGACAGCACTGGAGGCAGCATTACTTTCAATGATGATAATACTTACCATTTGGGACTCTTTGAAGAGAATGATACCGGTACCTGGTTCTTCGATGAAGAAGAAAATTCGATTTCCTTAACGGCTGAAGAAACAAGTATTGACTACCTCAACATTGAAAAGCTGAACGACGATCAGCTGATTCTTTCCTGGATCTCAGAGGAAGGGGAATTTGAAGACGACTCAACCAATGAAAGTTTTACCGCCAAGGTTACCATTGAAGCGGTTTTCAGGAAAGAGTTGAAATAAGCACCTATATCTGGGTTAAATATTTTTTTATCTATTGTAGAGACGCGATTTATCGCATCTCAATTAGAATTTATATCTCCCACCTGAATCCTAACACCTGATCCCTGATCCCTGACGCCTAATATCTAACCCCCACATTCACAAATAAACAATTGTTATTCACCAGCAACGGCTCGGTATTGGTAACCGGACTTAAATCAGCTTGGTATTGTATCTCTGTAAATACAGCTACTTTCTCTAATTTATATTCAAAGCCAAAGCCCCCTGTAAGACCAAGAATAATGTCACTCTGTCCATCAAGAGGGTATTCCGAATCTGTTGAGTATTTCAATTGATAATCCAATCTTGGACCCAGCAATGCATAAACAACCAGCTTCTCTCGCTCCTGCCGGTACCTGGCCAATGGAGAAAAGAACAGGTAGTGATACTTTGAAATTGCCAGGGGACCTTCATTTACAACTATATTATCGTTATCCAGGTGATTGACAGTTACAGATTGAGCTGTAGTTTTGTTTCCCTTGGCAATATAGCCAAGGTCGAGTTGAAAACTCAGATGTTCGCCCTTAAACGACTCTAAGAAAAATACTACTCCCGGACTAAGCAATACGTCTGTGGGCAAAGAATAATCGATGGGTGTAAAAACAAAACTCTGATTGGCAATGGAAAGTCCCGTTTTCAAGCCAAAGCTCTCTACAAGCTGTCCCCTTACAAATACGGAGCTGGAGATGGCTAACAAAATGGATGCATTAAGTATGCGGTTCATATTCACCTGGTTAAAATTATCTTATGGGTTTCAACTTCCTGACCGGACCTGAGTCGTACAAAATAAAATCCTTCAGTCCGTGTACCAATATCTATAGTATGTGAAGAGAAAGGGGCAGCAGCATCAATTGTGGTGCTGTATACCTGCTGGTTTATGCTGTTATATACTTCAACAGTAATTTCACCTTCTTTCCAAACAGCAGGGACAATTTCAAATACTCCCTCATTTGGATTAGGATACAAAGAAAACTGCTGACGATGCTCACCAATACCTGATATCTTTTTGACCGATTCAAGCTGATCCAGTACATTATTATTGGGATCAACTTCCAGGCCTGTTATGGTATGATTCATATCAACCGTGTAAACTTCGTTGTTAAGCGCATGGTTAAATCTTACGATGGTATCTCCTCCAGAATAGGAAAGTTTATACTCCATGGGCATTTTAAATAAGGTGGTTATACCTGAAGAGGTGGTTTGATTAGAATTGATAGTGACAGTCTGTCCCACCTGTCCCCAGCTTACATCAAAAATGGGAAAGCCGGCACCAAAATACCACTGATCAAAAAACTGGGTAAAGTCCTTTCCACTGCTTGTATTCAGTACTTCCATAAAATCCAGTCCGGTAGCTACAGAATCTCCATAAATGGCTAAGTAATCCTTTAATGTTGTGAAGAAAACTTCATCATCATCCAGTTCAAACCTGATCATGTGCAACAGGGCCATTCCCTTGCTGTAGGATAAGTTTCCGTTGAAGATACGACTGTCATTGTCAATATCCTCAAAGGGAACATACACTGTTCCATCAGGTTCTCTCAAAGCTCTTTGGAATCTATAATCTTTTTCACCAGCAGCTGTTTCCGGATCAAGAAATTCTTTGGCGAGGTATGTAGAATAGGTAGCAAATCCTTCATTGATCCATATATCCTGCCAGGTGGCACAGGTTACATAATTTCCAAACCAGGAATGTCCTAACTCATGGGATATCAGGTAAAACGCGAAACTGCCCATCCCTGTTATAGTCTGGTGCTCCATCCCTCCTCCCCAGGGCCAGAGGTAATGCCCGTATTTCTCATTGCGGAAGGGATAAGGACCAAAGAGATCAGAGTAGAGTTCTATCATGGCTGCAGTGCCATCAATCTGATCTTTATATGTATCCAGACATCCTGGTAGATCATACACGAAATTCTGAATCAGAACCGGTACAGTACCCGTTGGATGTGCGTCAATTTCGTATAACTGGTAATCAGATACAGCAATAGATATTAAATAAAAAGCAATAGGGTAATTCGATTTCCATTCATGGCGTATTTTTGAGTTTTGAAGATAAGTTGTTCCGGTCATAAGTCCGTTTGAAACACCCTCCAATCCATAATCCGTGGTGATAAATACATAAACTGAATCGGCCTTATCTCTCAGGTCCTGCTTGCAGGGAAACCAGTCTTTAGCATAAAATGGTTCAGATAGTGTAGAGGTAACAGCAATTCCCCAATCCTCATCCCTAACCAAAGTCAGCCCTGATCCTGCATGTCCTTCATAAAAGACCTGGGCCGTGATCAATTCTCCGACAGGTACCTGCTCCGTGAGGGTAATATTTATCTCATCATTTATATGAGAAAATAAAGAAGGATTTCCGTCAATGAGCACTTCAGCAACCGTCAGATCATCAATCAACTCCAGTACCAATATAGAAAGGGGGTTGTTCACTACTTCAACGAGGACAGTGCCATTTCCCTTGATATAATTTGATAAGGTGTCTGCCTCAACATCCAGTTTGTAAAATTTCACATTGTAATCTGAGAGCAAGGGATTAGTATTGATATTCTCAACATTACTAATTCCCTTCTTATGTGTTATATCACCCACTCTAACATCCGGTTCATTGTATGGATACTGCTGTGCATTACAATGAAGGGCTGATGTAAACAGAATAAATGATGCCAATAGAAGTGTATATATTTTCGCCTTTTTCATGGTTCCAAATTAGCTTGAAAAGATACAACAATCACTGTGCCCGTGCAAATTATCAAGCCAGGTCTGAACCATGCCAATCATTACAAGACCTCAATATCTCAAGGAGATTAAGGATTCGGGAACCTAAAATACTTTTTCTCATTTCAATAAAATTTTCTTACTTGCACACCAAAATAATCCGGGCCCGATTTTTGCAACATTTCGACTATTCTACTATATACTGCAATGCATATTAAAAAACTAACTATTTTTCTGTTCGCTGTCACTTTACTGACAACTTCAAATACCGATGCGCAGATGCTAATAAATGAAGCATCGAGTCGAAATTACACCCAGGTTTATGATGAAGATGGGGAGTACAAGGATTGGATAGAGCTGTACAATAGCTCAAGTGTATTGGAAGATTTAGGCGGATATTCACTCACTGACGACCCTGAGATAATTGATAAATGGAAACTTCCAGGCATAAGTCTCGATCCAAATTCACACCTCCTGATATTTGCCTCGGGCAAGGACAAAAACGCCTATATCGAGGAAAATAATTGGGAATCTCCCGTACTACCCTCTGACGATTTTCATTGGATCGTACCCGGTGCAGGAACACCTACCAACTGGAATACTGTGGATTATGATGCAAGCGGATGGGCAAGCGGACAGGCTGGTTTTGGATATGGTGATGGGGATGATAATACAGAAGTGCCTCAAACAACAGCAGCAATCTATCTCAGGAAGATTTTTACGGTTCCAAACAAATCCGCTATTCTAAACGCTATTTGTAACATCGACTATGATGATGGTTTTGTCGCGTATATTAATGGCATTGAAATTTGCAGAGGCAACATTTCAGGCACTCCAACGTGGGACAGTTATTCTTCTGCTTTGCGGGAGGCAACTATGTATAGCGGGGGAAGTCCTGAGGCATTTCTAATTGATATGGGTCTCCTGTCCATGGCTTTGCACGAGGGAGAAGAAAATGTCTTTGCCGTTGAGGTTCACAATATAAGCAGTACCTCTTCGGACCTCTCCTTAATTCCCTACCTCTCCTTTGCAGTTGAGGAAGGTTATTCCTTCTATCCTGCTGCCCCTTCATGGATTACCAACAGTCAGAATGAAAGACTTCATACCAACTTTAAGCTGGACTCTAAAGGCGAATCAGTATACCTTTATGATGCTTCAGGCCTACTGGCTGATTCTCTCCTGGTATTCCGGACGGACCTCAACTATTCAGTGGGAAGAGAAACAGATGGTTCAAACAAGGTGGCCATCTTCATGGAAGCAACTCCCGGAGCCAGTAATAACTCTTCTACTCCATATCTTAACGGTTATGAACCTATCCCACTATTTAGTCAATTAGCAGGTTTTTATGATGGCAATATTGACGTAAGTATTGAAACCATTTCAACAACTGCTACAATAAAGTATACCACGAATGGAGATGAACCAACTACCAGCTCATCCATATTTACAGGGACACCTCTACACATTACAAAATCAACTGTGCTGAGGGCAAAATGCTTCAGTACAATTAATAAATTACCAGGAATAACAGCATCGACAAGTTATTTTATTAACGAAGAATACTCCTTGCCTGTCTTATCAGTAATAACAGATAATTCGAACCTTTATGGGGGATCAGGTATATTCAGCAACACCTACGAATTGTGGAATAAACCATGTTATGTAGAATATTTCGATACATTAAAAAATCTTGCCTTTCGCCAGGAAACGGGAATACAGGTAGATGGTGGAGCAGGTGGAAGCAGGACCCAACCCCAAACCTCTTTCCGCATTGAACCAGGTCACAGTGTGTTTGGAGCCGGTAACCTGAACTATAAACTTATACCGGACAGACCGGAACGCTATGACTATTCCTCATTCTATGTAAGAAATGGAAGCAACCAGTACCTTATTTTACCCTATAAAGATGGAGCTGAAGTTAAAGCAATGGGGGAAAACACTTTTACATATTACGTAGCATATCGTCCTATTGCGGTACATATAAATGGTGGCTTTTATGGTATTTATGAATTGAGGGAGAAGATGAATGACAATTACCTGGAGGCCAATTATGGCATGGATATCGATTCACTTGATATGATCGGTGTGAGCTATTTTAAAGGATGGACCCTGCAGGCCATTCGAGGATCGGTTGACGGATTCTATACTGATATGGACTACTTCCTGGGCCTAAACACCTCCTCTTCTACCTATCTGAAAGATGTTGACAAAGTCCTGGACCTGGACAACTACACAGATTACATAATTGGTGAAATGTGGATTGGAAACAACGACTGGCCAGGTAATAATATTAAAACCTGGCGCTGTAAATCCACGAATTACAGGTGGCAATTCGGACTTCTTGACCTGGAATGGGCCCTGAGACCACATGAATGGACCACCTCTTCCTTCGATGCCATACAATATGTGAAAAACATAGGGATGAGTCAAATATATTCTGGAATCTGGTATAGGATGATGGACAATGAAGCGTATAAGTATAAATTCATCAATCGCTTTGCAGACCTTATGAATACCAACTACTCCTTTTCTGTTCTTGGAAAAATGGAACAGGAAATATACGATGAGGTAGTTGTTGAGATGCCCCTGGAATATGAGCGCTGGGGAACTTCAGATATAGATGGACAGATGAATGCCTATGAAGCGAATCACAACACCTTCAGATCAGAATTATCAAAAAGATCAGCATATGTAAAAACAGACCTGAGAGAACACTATGACCTGGAGAGAGTAAGCTCCGTGCTGCTGGATGTTAATCCACCGGAGGCAGGAAGGATTAAGATCAGCACCATTATTCCCGAACTCTATCCATGGTCAGGATTCTATTTTAGTGACGTGCCAATTAAGGTAGAAGCCATCGCCTATCCGGGATACAAATTCAGCGAATGGGACGTCAATACATATATCAATGATATTTCAGTGCGTGATTTTACTTTTGAAATACTTAATAGCCAACCCAACTTTGTGGCAAATTTTGAAGCTGGAGACAATGAGTTCACCGGGGTAACTATCACTGAAATAAATTACAAAAATGGCGAATACCTGAACACAACAGACTGGTTTGAGTTACAAAATTCAACATCCTCTGAACTGAACCTGGATGGATGGTACTTTACCGACAATGACACAGCGCATAAGTACTTTTTTGAGCCGATAAGTATCCCTGCAGAAGAACGACTCGTTGTCGTAGAAAGCAAAATGATTTTTCAATTGCTCTATCCGGAAGTAACAAATTTCACAGGTGGCTTTTTATTCGGACTGGACTCATATGCTGATGAAATTAATCTCTATAATTCAGCAGATCAACTTGTCGTTTCGGTGAGCTATTCAAACGCTTATCCCTGGCCCTTAAGCAACAACACAGAAGGAAGAAGCATTGAGTTGATTGATCCGCAAAAAGACCTGGATGATCCTTATAACTGGGTGGCAGGCTGTCCAATGGGAACTCCGGGAGGTGCATTTAAGAAATGTGCCATGGGAGGTAGAACAGCTATCGAAGAAGAAATATCTATCGTCAATGATCTTCATTCGCTGAGAGCATATCCAAACCCGGCTAATGAACTCGTGAATCTCGAATTCTACCTAAGCTATCCAGTCGAACAGGCAAATATTAAAGTTTATAGTATTCAAGGTATGCTGATTAAATCAGAACCAACCGGAGCCCTGTCAACAGGTACACAAGTCATCCCTCTGAACCTATCAGATATCAGTACAAATCAAATGCTTTTTGTGCTTGTTACAGGACCAGGTTTCAGGGAGACTGTAAAGATTATCAAAGAGTAACTTTTTCTATCTCTTTTAATTTTAATTATTTAAAGCGTGTAATATACGTATATATATACGTGTTTATATACGTATATTTAATTTAACGCATACTATTTCTTCCCCATTCATCCGATAATTTAATAAATCAATACATTAAGGTATATGCAGAGACGCGATTTATCGCGTCTCAATATCAAACCATCGCGTCTCAGCTACCCCTTCACTTCCTTCTTCAAAAACCAAACTGGAACATTACTGGTTTTATCAAAGATTTCATCATATACCTCAAATCCAACATAACGGTATAATTTGAGCAATTTCTCAACCGTAGTTTCGATGAGAACTGGAATTCCTGATTCTTCAGAGAGATCGTTCAAATGATCCCTGATTTCAGCTAATCCCCTTATGCTTGTCCGGGTGGGATCGCTACCAAGAATCCAAACATAGATATAATCAGGAATATCAAGCCGGTGGCTTTCAACAAGCTTCTCTCGTTCAAGCGTAGAAAAAACTTTGCTTACCCTGACCGTTCTTAGAAACATACTCAGGTAATTCATCCAGTCGCGAAAAGATCTTTTGAATTCAGACTTCTTCCAGTATAAAATCGCTGTAGATTTATCCTTAGAAAGATATATACCATTGAATTTACTACATAGATCATAGCCATAGGCCGACATTATCTTAAGTCGCTTCTCAGTTTTCCCTTTCCTGAGGATGGCTTGCATACGATCACTCTCCGCAAATGCACCTGCCAAAATCTCCTTTAAAATCTCCTTGTCAGTTTTTCCCACCTTCTTTTGATTTTTTAAAAATTGAAAGCCCAATATAGCACTTTTTATTTTTTGCTAAATCTAAAGATTTCGTCGTGCCTAGTTCCTGGTCTTTGGAAATATTCTTTTCCTGGCAAAAAATACGATCCAAATTACCAGTGAACCCACAATAGTATATAATATTGCTTCATCATTGCCAACCCGCTCTTTAGCAGCAGGATAAAACAGCACCACAAATATAGCAGTCAGAAAGATGGTAAGAAGAAGCCAGAAACTACTGTTTGATTTTTTCATGGGAGAGTCTTTAATAATAAGACAATTGAAACAACAAAGCAGTTCTATACGGGCGCTAATCTCTAAAATATGAATTATTTCCGAAGTACTCTCCTTGAAAAAACATCCTCTCCTGTTTCAAATCTTAGGATATAGATGCCCGGTGAAATGTCATCGCCTTCCCATATAAGATGATGTTCACCCGGGCTTAATTCTCCATTTGCAAGAACAGCTACAATTCTGCCCTGTGTATCAATCACTTTAACAGAGATATTTTCTTCTTTCGCAAGGGTAAATTTAATATTTGAGTGTTGTACAAAGGGATTGGGATATACTGAAAGCCCATCTAAAGTGAAGAGAGGAACATTCACACCCGTAAGAGAGAAGATGTCCGGACCGGACAATTTACCTGCATCGTCTCTTGCGTAGACCCAATAGTTTCCATTAGAAAGACCGGCAAGTGGAACTTTCACTTCAATATTTACCGTTGCACTTATGGAATCGAGGCATACCGAACGTATATCAGCAAGGTTCTTTTCTGTATCCTCCGGTACCAGGTAAACAACTCCTGAAGTACCATATGTTACACCAACATAATCTGGGAGATAGGATTCGTTTTCTGAAATATAGAATGCCGGACCGTTGATTTCTGGCTTGCCTGCTTCTCTCCATGCATTATAGAGCAAATTCGCAAAAGCATGTGAAGCTCCACGGAAAAGCTCTACCGTAAAATCTTCAGTCTCGTACCACAAGGTCTCATAGTAAGTTGAATTATATGAGCCATCACTTTCTTCCCTGGCCACATTATCTGCCTCCAGAATGGGCTCCATGTACTCGTAATTCTTGTAGATATAGCTGAAGATGTACATTATGATATCTTCAATGTCTTCAACCGGTGAACCATCATAGCTTATTTCATGCTGGTATTCACCTATCATATCAGATTCATACCGGCTATGAATATCGTAATTATCGGAATACTGTCCATTGTAATTCCTTGTGAGATGCAAGGGCATAAAGCCATCACCCACATAATGGCCCAGGTCTGCAGCAGCCACTTTAGCATCCTCCCACTCTCCATGTTTCATGCTCTCCACTATACAATTGTATGTATTTAAAGTTGCCCAGGGCAGGTAACCGTTATCGTCAACAAAATCCTCGCTATGCGCATTGATACAGGAATCCAGTGTAGATGGGATTCTTCCTTTTGAAAGAAATTCGGCATAGTTGTCAAGATCTATGTAGTGTTTCGCTCCCTCCGACGGATCACTATATCTCCTTTTGTCGGCATCTGAAGCATGTGAAACTAAAAACGGTACCCAATCCTCAAACTGCTCCATCTCTTCTGTAAAAGAGAGTTCAATATTCAGGCTTATCTTTTGATGTCCGACCCATCCCCATGATGAAAGCAGCACTGAAAGAGGAAAAATTATCAGTAAAAGGGTGAGTTTTTTTTGCTTCATTGTTATGCTTGTAATTTTGATGTAAATGTAGGTAAATCTTGAGGGAAGAAAGAAGAAATTTTTTGGAATATGCGAAAGTTTACACAACTTTCAGATTTGATGTACCGGGGGAAAACCAAACCCAATAAACTAAGTTAATATCCTGTTTATTTGTTATAAATATAAGCAAATAATATATTTCACTGTGCAAGTCGAAGCTTTAGTGAAGGCTTACTGCTCACTTTTTTCTTTTTTCTTTTTCCTTTCGGTCCCTGAGCGGAGCCGAAGGGTTCTGCTTACTTCAAATACTCATCCAGCCATCCCCTGAACTCTCTTTGCCATAAAATGGCATTCTGTGGTTTGGTTACAAAGTGTGTCTCTTCGGGGAAGATCAATAACTTACTGGGTACACCAAGTAACTGGGCTGCATTGAATGCCTGCATACTTTGAGTATATGGAATCCTCAGATCATATTCCCCTGAAATAATAAGAATGGGAGTATCCCAATTTTGAACTTTCAAATGTGGAGAATAGGAATAATTCACTGGCTTAGGATCTTCCCATGGTGCACCACCATTGTCGTGATGTGTGAAGAAAATTTCCTCAGTCTCAGCATACATCGCATCCATATTGTAGATTCCGCAATGTGAAATCAGCGCCTTGAATCTTCCTTCATGAATTCCAGCCAGGTAAAATACTGAATAACCACCATAACTTGCGCCAATGGCACCGAGACGATCTGCATCGACATAAGGTTCTTTACTAAGCTCATCAATAGCGGTCAGGTAATCCTTCATATTTTGTCCGCCATAGTCGCCAGAAATCTGATCGTTCCACGCCTGTCCAAAGGTCGGAAGTCCCCTCCTGTTAGGTGCCACAACGATATAATCGCCTGCTACCATCATCTGGAAATTCCATCTGAAAGAAAAGAACTGGCTAACTGCGCTTTGCGGACCACCCTGGCAATACAGAAGTGTTGGATACTTCTTTGTCTCATCAAATCCCGGGGGATATATAACCCAAACCAGCATCTCCTTACCATCTGTTGTTTCTATCCACCTTGACTTTACCTCACCCATCTCAATATTGTCATAAATATTCTGATTGACGAAGCTGATCTGCTGCTCTTCTCCATTTTCAGGATTCAGGGTAAAGATCTCTGTTGCCATTCTCATGGACATTTTTGTAGCAGATATAACACCCTCCGCCATTTCAAATGAAGTATAATCATGCACTCCTTCTGTTAAAGGTGCTATTTCAAGTGAAGCTACATCAATACTGTAAATCTGGTACGTTGCGTGATACCCACTGATAAACCAGATAGTGCTATTGTCTTCCGACCAAACCAGGTTGGCAACATTCTGATCGAAATCTTTAGTGAGATAGGACTTCGTTCCACTCTCAAGATCCATCACCATCAAGCGATCTTTATCCGCTTCAAATCCAGGCGTTTCCATACTCTGCCATGCCATCTTTTTGCCATCAGTAGAGAAAGCAGGATATTTATCATAGCCATCCATTCCATCAGTCAGATTAACTGTTGTTTTACTCTCAAGGTCATACAGATAGATATCAGAATCAGTACTGACTGCATACTCAGTAGGTTCCATTTTCTTACATGTGTAGGCCAGCTTTGAACCATCAGCGTTCCAGCTTATCTCTGCCTGGTCGAAGTAAGCAGATAAAGGTGCATCATAGGGTTCTCCTTCCATGATGTCAATGTCATTTGTCAATCCGCCATCAGCAAGGTCTGCAATAAAAATATGCGACCTGGAATCATCTTCCCAGTGGTTCCAATGCCTATACATCAGCTCTTCCATCATCCGTACATTTGCGAGGGGAAGGTCTGGATATTTCTCGTTTGGCGTTTCTTTATACTTCACATCCTTCAGATAAAAAATCTTCGATCCATTGGGTACATATTCAAAACCATTGATTCCTTCCTCAACAGATGAAACCATTTTCTTTGCTGAACCGTCGGCATTCATTTCCCACAGCTGAACAGATCCTGAGGCATCTGTTAAATATCCTATAACAGAACCATCACCCTTCCATCTTGCATTGAAAAATGAACCATCGGAATTTGTCAGCTTCGTGGCATCGCCACCTGAAGATGGCACAGTATACAAATCTGTAACATTTGCATTGATCGTGTAATCATACCTGGTTACGGTATACAGCACTGTGGAACCATCAGGAGAAAGTTTTTGCTCTCCTACCCTGCCAAACTTCCACATGATCTCAGGTGTCAAAACACCGTTTTCAATCTCTGCTTCAGTCAGTTGACCCGAGAAATCTCCCTCGTTTGCTTTTTCAACATTATCACAGGAAAACAAAGCTGCAACTAATACTAACAAGACTGGTATAGCCCAGGAATTCAATATCCGACTTTTCATGATCTGTATAGTTTATATTATTAAGATTCGAAGGTAAATATTTATTCGGAAGAGTGGGAGGGTGAGTTAATGTTTTTTTGGATGGTATAAAGAAGGGAGAGGGGAGTGAACAGTAAACAGCGCCCAATTCGCTCTTTTTCATATTTACATATTCACATTTTTAGCTATATTGTGGCAACTAAACTGGATGAAATATGTATAAACTACTAGAAGGTATTGATTCTATCTCTCTGAATTTCAGTGCTGGTGGACTGCTGTATATGAACATTACGCTTGCTGCTATCATGTTCGGCGTTGCACTTGAAATCAAGGTGGTAAATTTTAAAACACTATTTAGATATCCGAAATCAGCACTACTGGGCATCTTCTCCCAGTTCATCCTGTTACCTGCGCTAACATTTTCCCTGGTTCTCCTGCTCAAGCCACCGGCTTCTGTTGCCATGGGAATGATCCTGATTGCTGCTTGTCCGGGAGGAAATGTTTCTAACTTCATCTCTTCCCTGGCCAAAGCAAATATCGAGCTATCCGTTAGCTTAACTGCTTTTGCCACGCTAATGGCAACACTTATTACTCCACTAAACTTTGCCTTTTGGGGAGGACTCTATGTGAAACTAAATTCGGCTGCAATGGGACTGGATCAGCCCCTGGAAATTGGTATCTTACAGACGGCTAAAATCGTATTTATATTATTGGGTATTCCTTTGATCTTAGGAATGTTATTTTCCCATTATTTCCCAAAAACAACCAAAAAAATTCTAAAGACCGTAAAAATTTCGTCCCTTGTTCTTTATGCAACATTTATTTTTGGCGCTTTATTTGCCAACCTGGAACATTTTCCCGGTTATATCTGGCCCATCGCTTTAATGGTGCTCTTCCTCAATTCACAAACTCTTTTTACTGGTTACCTGGTTGGTACCATCGGACGGGTTCCTATTCGTGACAGGCGAACACTTACTATAGAAACGGGTATACAAAATTCAGGATTGGCCCTGGCCTTGATTCTCAACGACGAGATTTTGAAGAACTATGGTGGAATGGCCTTCATGGCTGCATGGTGGGGAATCTGGCAAATGTTGTCAGGTCTGGGCATTGCATGGGGACTTTCTAGAATTAAGGTAATTGAAACCGCCCGGGCAAGCTTTAGAAGAAAACGCAGCCGGGGACTGATTACTTAACCTCGAACACAAGTTGCTTTGCCACAGGAAACATGCCAACCATGCCCTGTACAGTAATCACATACCTCCCATTGGTATCGGAAGTATAGAACTCAATGCTCTGCTTGTTATTTTCATCCAGTACCAGCGAAGGGTTCCAAAAAATCAATCGACGATGATCTCCCATCACAGATTTATTATCCATCTCTGCGCTATAGTCGGGATAGCCCTTCATATAGTTTCCTCCCGCTTCTCTCACTTCTTTGTCCCTGGGAGATTGTTGTGCCAGGCGTGAGTCAGCAACTGATCCTTTCATTCTAATCTCGATAAGTCCAACAACATTCAAACCTGTATAATGCTGTATATCACTCGTATTAGTAGAAATATTTATTTCCTCAACTTCTTGTGGGGAGATATTTTTTAAAATAGATGAACTTTGCCCCATCGGCTGATTATCAATTACAATCAGTGCTCCTTGCTGGTTATAAAGTGAATTTGAACCTCCTGAAAAGACTATTAAATCACCATACATAGTATAGGACTTGATACTCTTAATTACTTCCAGTACAGACATGCCGCTTTCCAATTGCTTTTTGTAATGCGGATCCCCAATACCGGGATGTCTTTTATCGGTAATTCCATAGGAAAGATCCATCAGACCGGATGCCTGTATTGCATCAGGATAGTAATTCTGTCCATAGAATATATTAGATATATCTTTATTAATATCGTTTTGAACATGCTCCACTTTCTTCATATCACCACCGAGAACTCTTTCCCAACTATATCCATTCCAATTTGAAGAGAGTAATATCGCATCTATAATTAAGGGTTCATCATCAGACATTATTGCTTCTTTGAGCAGTGATCTGCCATCTTCCAAAAAATCAGTTTCCAGCATCATATAATTTTCGAGCATAATATCATTCCCTAAAAGCAAATCTTCCGGAACAACGGATACTGAAAGTGCAACCCGATCTACATCTCCCGGGACTTTCCCATTTAGAGTAAGATCAGCAAGCACTTTCTGCCTGTTATTAAATACCATTTTATCAAGTGATAATTCAAGCTCCAGCATGGGTTCTTTGTGCAGGTAAAACATCCTTTCAGAAAGTAGTGTACCGTCTTTGGAAAAAAGTACAAGTTTTGATACTCCAGAAGGTATACGGTTCACAGGAATTCCCAGTCCGTTTATTTGTCCCAATGCACCGGGAGCAGACCAGTAAACCAGTCCTTTCCTGAAAATAGCCACAATTACTTCCAAACTCTCCGGGTAATCAGATCCAGCAAATGCAGCTCCTACCTTTAATCTTGCTCCATCCATTTCTTTAATTCTCAGCGCAGCTCCATTTGCTGTGAGAGGCGGCAAGTCGAATGTTTCCCCTTGTGCTCCAATTTTTACATGGTAATTTTTCCCGCTTTCAGGAGTAAATTCAGTAATTCCAACACCCTTGGCAATAGTGGATATATCTTTTACCTTCTGGTCACCCTCAAAGATGGATCCTGAAAAATCAGTAGGATTGCCATGCTCATTGTATGACTTAAAGCCAAGCTTACCAATGGAACCGGCTACCAGGCAACCACCCTCAGGATAAAATTCAAGCTTATGAATAGCAGACCTTATGGGGACACCGATATTGATGGATTGGGCATTTTTTCGTTTATCTACCGTCATTGCAATATTCAGCGGCTGCTTAACAACTTGTCCAACTGTATAATTCATCACTACCTCCCCACTTTTGCCTGTTTTTAAATTGCCGGCTTCTTTAACTTCACCAGCTTCCGAAACAGTGTAATTTATTTTTAAATTTTTATTAGGCCTCCTTCCTAAACCAAAAGCATTAACTAAAACTTCTATTTCATCGCCGGCTTCATAACTCTCCTTATCCAGATCATATTCCATCATTACTCCCGGCTTTGGATTGGCTATGAAAATTGGCTTATTGAAAACCTTATTGGCAGTAATTTCTCCTCCATTAGATACATAAGCAACCAGGTGAATCATACCTTGAGACAAATTCTCAGGCACTTGCACCCTGCCCCATGACACACCGTTCATAACATCAATTATCGAGCTGTAAGCCTCATTTCCTTCACTGTCCAGCATCATCAATGTCAACTTATCACTCCTCTCTGAAGGAAGCAGTGTAGCTGCATCATTAACATACGCTTTGAAAAATATTTCATCACCAGGAAAATATACCGACCTGTCTGTGTGTACGTAAAGATTATCGTGTGCATGATCCTGGTAATAAGAATTTACTTCCTGTATCAAACCGTTTATGAATGAATCGTTGTTCTGACCTGAAATTGTTCCATGCAGACCGGAAAGCACCAGGACGGAAAGAAATAATATACGTTTCATGAGGATTTAAATTAATGTTCTACTAAAGATAAAGATACCTATTTATAAATATAGGATGCACCAGGGAAGAAAAACCCTATTAAACATGTTAAAAAATACTTTCCAGCAAATATTGAGTTGGATTTCAAAAATTAGAATCATTCTAAATATATATATTTATCGTTAATAACTCGATTATAACCTTTTTATTTTATATGTTTATCTTCTAATATTTTCCCTTCATAAAAAAAAGAAATAAATATATTCTATTAATTCGCCTGATATGTCAAATAAACCCTATTATGCAATTATCTCTGGAGAGCTTGCCAACAGCAACAAAATTCCGAGGGAAACACTAGCGAAAATTCCTGATATTATTCGTTCTTCACTCCAGGCGGTCAACAAACACAAAGAGAGGCCCGACAGAATAGAATTTGAGATCATCCGAATGGATGAATTTCTCGCCTTGATAGAAACGCCACAGCATGCCTTGCACTCCATGCTTATGTTCGCCAGTCAGTTTCGGTTCGAAACCTATTATGAGCTGGGAATCAGGGCTGAAATTCGATTATCAATGGCAATTGGCCCCGTTGAGTATTCCCGTAAAGAGTTGCGCGAATCAGATGGCACAGCATTTAGAGATGCAATAGCAGGCCTGAACAATATGAAAAAAAATCAGCGACTATTCATTACTACCCAGGATAGTGGATTAAATGAAGAGTTTAAAGTTAGCTGTGGCTTTATGGATATTCTTATTCACAACTGGTCTGATGAACAAGCTGAAGCATTGTTTCACAGTTTAGGGGGAAAGAACCAGGTGAAAATCAGCGAAGAGCTTAAAATTTCACAACCAGCTGTTAACAGGAGACTGAAAGCTGCCAACTGGGAAGCCACATACAGGTTCATCAATAGATACGAAACCCTTATCCAATAAGCACAACAGAGACAAAACCCTGCATGAAACTTTACCACTGGACAATATTAGCCGTACTTGTTACGATTGCCGCCTGGTCTGTACTTAAGACCAGCGATACCGATCCACGCGCGGAGGTAAAGATTGATCTCAATTGGAGATTTATGCCCGGAGATTTGGAAGAGGCAGATAGAATTGAGTATGATGATACAGATTGGGATGTTGTTTCCATACCACACGATTGGATGATTGAACAAGCCGTTTCTGAAACAAATCGCTCTGGTACGGCAAGCGGATACTATCCTGAAGGAATAGCTTGGTACCGCAAGCATCTCGATCTCTCCAAATATAAATCGAAAAAGCAGTTTTACCTGATCTTTGATGGGGTATACATGAATGCTGATGTGTGGATAAATGGTAATCATCTTGGCAATCATCAGTATGGATATATTGGATTTCAGTATGATATTACACCCTTTGTAAGAAAAGATACTATCAACATTATTGCAGTCAGAACAGACTGCAGCAAACTACCGGTAGACAGGTGGTATTCAGGAGCGGGAATATACAGGCACGTAAAATTAATATGCTCAGAAAAACTACATCTCCCGGAAAGCAATACTAAGATTACTACCATTGAAGAGGAGAACAAGGCCTGGGTAAAGGCCGAAATATCGGTCTTCAATTGCGAGAAGAAAGCGAAGAGATTTAAAATAAAATCTGACCTCCTGGGACCCGGGGGTAAGCTCATAGGGAGTGTTATTAGTACACGCATACTTGAACCCGGGGAGAATACAGTTATTACTGAAAATCATGTAATTGAAAATCCGAAACACTGGTCGCCCGATACACCACAGCTCTATGAATTGCACAGCTTTCTGATTCATAAGAAAAAAGTAACTGACAATCAGCTGGTAAAATTTGGTGTACGAACAGTTGAATTCAATCCAGATAGTGGATTTATTCTGAATGGTAAGAAAGTATGGCTTAAGGGAGTTTGCCTGCATCATGATGGTGGTGAACTGGGTGCTGCCGTACCGGATGTTACTTGGGAATATCGTTTAAATACGCTAAAGGAACTGGGTGTAAATGCCCTTCGACTGGCTCATAATCCTCATGCCCCTGAAGTTCTTGATATGTGCGACAGGATGGGGTTTATTGTAATAAACGAAATGTACGATAAATGGGAAGAGACCTGGGAAAAGGTAAATGGCGATTTTGACTTCCCTGCCACCTGGGAGGATGATCTTGAATATTTTATAAAACGAGACATGAACCACCCCTCAGTTGTTCTCTGGAGTTTGGGCAATGAAACTATTGAACAGTTAAACAATCCGGAAGCCGGTGTTGAATGGTATACAAAATTGGCTGATCTCACCAGGAAAATTGATCCTTCCAGACCTGTGACCTGTGCCCTGCATCCAGGCAATGCAGATCAGGGAAATGAGATTCCATCTTCCTATATAAATGTTTCTCCGGTCATCTCCTATAATTACAGGACCGACTCCTTTGCAGCATGGCACGACCGCTATCCCGAGATGGTGTGGATTGCTTCAGAAACAAAAGTATATAACGAAGAAAGACGAGATCATTTTGAAAACATCTCTTACCTTGATAACTCATGGCTTGATATGGATACATTTGTAGCAGGTCAGTTTATCTGGACAGGCATTGACTACCTTGGAGAATCAGTAGGATGGCCAGCAAGGGGATTTAGACACGGGCTGTTGCATACCAATGGCTTCATCAAACCTTTTGCCTACTACACCCAGAGTATCTACTCTGATGAACCCATGGTGAAAATGGCTGTTGTTGACCAGGAGATTGTTGACTCTTTGAATAATAGCAAAAGCTGGCAATTAAGATGGGCCGGAGCTCCCCTGGTCAGGCACTGGACCTTCCCGCTGGAATCAGGGCACAAGCACCTGGTAGTTTTTACAAATTGCGAACAGGTAGAACTGAAGCTAAATGCCAGGTCCGTTCAAAATCTGAAACGAACCGATTTTGAGGATAGAGTGATAAAAACAGAACTGGCTTACGAACCAGGAATGCTTATTGCCACTGCCCGGGCATTGAATAATAAGGGAGAAACTATTACAGTGAGCGACACGCTGAGAACTGCCGGATCACCTGCTATGATTCTTATGCGACCCGACAAATTTATACTTGCTGCAGATGGTCAGGATGTGATGCATATCCAGACCAGTGTTACAGACAGTGCCGGAATAGTATACCCAAAAGCAAATCACCTGATCAGCTATACCCTTGACGGACCTGGGAAAATAAGAATAATTGATAATGGAAATCCTGCAGATCATACCCCGGTGAATATCCATGCAAAACGGGTTAACTCAGGTAGGCACCTCGTTATTATAAGTTCTTCATTTGAACCTGGTGATCTTACAATTAGTGCCCGTGCGGAGGGTTTATTGCCTGCATCACTGAAAGTTAAAGCAGTAACAACTGTGGAATAATATGTATTTTAGGCAGGAAGTCCAACTGAGAACGTAGTTCCCTTTCCGGTTTTGCTCTCCACCTTGATCCAGCCATCATTAAGCGTAATAAGCTCATAGCAAAGTTTTAATCCAAGCCCGGAACCCTTTTCGCTATTTGTCCCATGCGTAGTGTAAAATTCTTCTGTGGAGAAAAGCTTCTCCAAAACAACAGAAGGAATACCTATACCACTATCTGATACTTCGAAAACAACTTCTTTAGCATTTTCACTGGCATCAGCACTTAGCTTAATAATACCATTTCTTCCGGTGAATTTTACCGCATTACTTATAAGGTTACGAATAATCATCTTCGTCTGCTCCTTATCTGCTTTCACCTGTATAGATGGCCCAATTGTTTTATGAATTTTAATTGATTTTTCGAGGAGTGCATGATCAAACAACTCTATAGTTTCATCAATGAGAGGAAGCAGATTGAAATCTTCTTTTTTGGGTACAAGATTACCAATTTGGGCCCTGCCCCAGACCATCAGGTTTTCAAGCAGATTCATGGTTGCCTTTGAAGACTTCATGAGCAGGGTTAATAACTCCTTTTTATCGTCCTCTGCTACATCATCTCTAAGCAGCAGTTCGACTGTCTGGGTGGTATACCCTACAGGGCCTCTGATATCGTGCCCGATGATAGTAAAAAACCTGTTCCTGACAGCTATCAGTTGATTAAGTTCCCGGTTACGTTCCTCAATTTCCTCCTGTTGCTTTAACAATTCCTCGGATTTCTGATGTAGTTCATGAGTCCGTTCTTCAACAATACTCTCCAGGTTTTCATTGACCTCCGAAATTTCAAGAGAGAGCTGTTCAGAGTGACGCAATACATTATTTGATTCTAACGAGAATATCGTAGCAAATATCGTAGCATAAATAAACATTCCATACTGTGCCTTATAGCTCGTCTCAATAATATCGGAAACAATGAGAATGTCATTCAGGAAACTGGCGATTACAACAATCACTCCAATTGTATATGCCCAGACATACCTTCTTCCTCTCCTTATTGCTTTGAACATGACATACAATATAACAAGTGCTGAAAGGGCAACAATAATATAATAGTAAACCAATGCTTCTGAGAAGAAATTTATTGGACTAACAACCAAAATAATAATCATCAATAAGCATACCCACAAAACAATTTTAAGAAACAGCTTTGGAAAATCATTAAGAAAAAGATATCTTATCATCATCATAAACATGGGAACCATCAATCCAAAACTGATATATTCCAGCCGCATGTGTAGCACTCCGGTTATCCAATCAAAATAATCTGATTCACTTATTAGAATCAATCTGAAGGCAAACAACAGGCAGATCAAGGAAAAGAATAACTTATGCAGCTCTGCATGAATAAAATACATTCCAAGAAAAAATATACCAATTATCAAAAATGCGCCAAAAAGAAAAGAGTCCCTGAGCTGTCTGTTTGCTCTCTCGTTCATTATCTGCATAGGGATGCCAAGGTCAATTTCTCCTTTCATCCCTCCTGTCCTGAAGTGAAAATTAGACACATGAATTACCAGGTCAATGATAGAGCCATTTGGCGAAGCTGTATGTAAGGAAGGTCTGGTTTCGAAGAGATTTTGATAAGAATTTGCTCCCGGGAATCCATTGAAACCAATATTTTTTCCATTTACATAATAACCGGAGCCGGAGAAAACTTCAGTAAACCTGAAGGCAACTCTATGTATATTCTCAGGTAAAAGAATTTTAAGGTTATAAGAAGCGAATCCCCTGGACTCTATTCCCGGAACAATATCTTCCAGCTGTTTCCATGATGAAGGCACTGAAACAATATACCCGGTGGAATCTGAATGCAAGGACGGATCAATGATCTCTTCCCAAAAGAACCTCCATTCTCCTTCAATACTTATTACTCCTTCTTCAAAAAAATCATAAGATCGCAGATCCAGGACTCCGTCTTTAGCAACAGGAGAATCACCTGCCTGCGCCATAGAAAAAGAAGCAAAAAAGAGAGAGAAAATCAGTATAAATCTTCTATAAATCATATCTGTTTCGATGCAGTAAAATTAACAGATATAACCAATAATATAAATTATTCCATATATTTTTTTCTTTTCTTACTTGCCTTATTGAGCAGGTTCAAAAAAATCAGCGAAGAACCAGTTATAAGCATTCCTGTTACAGTAATCCAATCGGGAGTTTCCTCCGGCAATATTATCCATGCCAGCAACGCACCTGCCACAGGAATCAGAAATTTCCAAAGATTAAGATCCGAGACAACAATCTCCGGTCGTTTCAGCAGAGTAACCCATATTGAAATGGCCACAGCAGACAATATACTTAGCCAGGCAAGCGAAAAATAATACTCTGGGGGCTTTGGTGAAAAATGAATACCCTCTACCGGTATGGAAAAAAGAAACAAAAGCAGTCCGCCAATTATCATTGAACCTGAACTCAGTATCATTGGAGGCACATTCTTTTTATCTAAGGCGATAATTACATTGGTTATACCTGATACAATGTTATTACCAATAAGAATAATTATTCCAATAAGTTGAACGGTACCGGTATTAGCACCTCCTCTTCCCAAACTTACAAGTACGATACCTGCAATACCAAACATGATGATCCCTCCTTTTTTCCATGTGATCTTATCATTTGGCATAAAATAGTGTGCTACCAATGCTACGAAAAGAGGACCGGAACCAATGACGATAGCTGCAACAGAACCTGGAACCTTATCTATTCCGGTATAAAACAAAGCATATTGAAGAAATGTCTGCAGCAAAGCCAGGGTAAGAATAAACCTGATATGTTTCCTGAAGACTCCCAGGAACCCCGGGTTATAATAAATGGCCACCGGTAAAACCAATAAACCGGAAATAAAAAACCTGGTCCCCGCAAACTGCAATGGAGTTGTGTAAGGTAGCCCCAGCTTAATCCCAACAAAAGCCGAAGACCATAGCAGGCAGGCAAGAATGGCGAGAATGCTTGTATTTAACCTTGAATTTTGCATGACGGCGCGAAGGTAGTGATTAATAATCGTCCCCTATCGCAAAATCATTCCTCCTCCTCATCCACTGTCCACGAGTAAAATCCGGAAAATCCTGTGGTTCGCCATTGTTGACTATTGAATTTTCAGAGAGAGGAGTAATGGCGCTCCATGCAGCTGCATCGTATGCATCCAATGGTGCCGGCAATCTTCGCTTAACAATTTCCACAAAAGCATGATCAACAAAGAAATCCATTCCACCATGACCCGAGCCCTGGGCAAATTCTCCGTATCTCTTCCACAGTGGATGATCATACTTTTCAAGGTATTTATTCAGGTCTTCCCATTCGTGGGCCGGACTTGTACCTTCAATATAGAGGCGCTTGCTGTCATAGTCAAACTCGGTAAGACCTTTGGTTCCCTGGACACGGAATCCAAGTGAGTATGGACGTGGAAGGTTGGTGTCATGCGTGATAATGATAGATTCTCCCCTGGCTGTTGAAACGGTAGTTGAGATCACGTCTCCTAGCTTCCATTTCAATTGAGCATTTGGATGATGAAGACCACCCTCAGGGTGATTCACTATGTAATTATGCAGTCCCCTTGCTTTTGTGGCAACTGAAACCAATGAAGTAAACCTGTTACCCCGGTTAATATCAAACATTGTTGCAATCGGACCAATACCATGCGTGGGGTAAACATCTCTCCAAATAATCCTTCCCGTACCATTTGCAATACAGCCATTACATCCCTGCGGTAACACACATTCTCTAATATCATCACCGGAGTACCTGTTGATTCATAAGTGTTTACAAGATCCCAGCACTCTTCAATAGTATTTGCAGCAGAGACTTCAATCCCGGCATAAACGCCGGCTTTCATCGCTGCCACAGCCATCTTCGTATGCCAGAGCCAGGGGGTTGCAATAATAACTCCATCCAATTCTTCCTTCTCCAGCATCTCCAGGTAGGCGTATTTATCATCGCCGTAGGAAGTTATATTTTTTTGTCCATCATCGCTTAACATTTTCATCGCTTTTCCAAGCGCATCAGGATCAATATCACATATGGCAGGAACAATAACATCTTCACTGAGCAAGAGGTTTCTCAGGTGTACTCGTCCCCGTAAACCGGTACCGATAAATCCAATCCTGGCTTTTTGTTTCGATGTTCCGGCTAAAACAAGTTCCGGCATCATCATCGTGGCTGCCACAAGCGAGCTATTTCTAATAAAGGTTCTGCGCTTCATTTTATTAAGTTTTACTATTCATGCAATTTAATCAACAGGCACCCTGGACACTGTTCACTACTCACTCTTCACTGAGCACTGTGCTTATTTATATTCCTCCCAATAATTGTCCCCGGGTTCAACTGGTGAAACGAAAAATTCAAAATGCATGGATTTCGCCGGTATGCTGTATTTTGCATGTGTCTTTGCTCCCCATGAATCATCTCCACCTACACCTTTTTGCTTATGATTCAATGTAAGATAAATCTCATCGCTCTTCACCATGTCGGTAATATGCCTGGTATTTTCACTTTGACGTGAGAGTGTCTCTTTGCTGTAGTTCAGTGCAGAAAACTCAAAAACCGGCAAGCCGTGAATCATCAATCCATACCCATCTTTATCCTTTAGAACAAGCCATCTCACATCAGTCTTGTTTCCATTCTCCTGGGGAGCAGAGTAGGGTACAAACTGCTCTTCCACCGTGCTTGTATATTGTCCAACCAGGGCTGAAGTATTTCTGTCGATATAGTTCTCGTGTGGTCCTCTCCCAAAATATTCTAAGCCAGTGTAGTCCTTCGCAATCTTCATCTCCAATCCAAAGGCAGGAAGTTCCGGATAGGCGTCATCCTTTGATGGCAAATCAAGATTCAGTGTCACTCCCAGTTCTCCCTTCTGATTGATCACATAGGAAATATGCAACTGCGAATGTTCCGTTGGACTATCATACCTTGCTATCAGCATCTCAATGGCTGAATCGTTAAAACTATGGAATCCTCTGAATACCAGGGAATCCGGATAATCTTTCCAGAATGAACTTAGCTCGTCACCCTTATTACCAAAATCATTATCTGTAGGTGCTCTCCAGAAATTAGGAACGGGGCCTTCGACCAACATTTCTCGCCCACTAAAACTCATGGACTCCAAATACCCTGTTTCTCCGCTGAAGAAAAAAACATTGTCACCCGCTGTAATTGTCACACCACTGTTATCCGCAGTACTTTCAGGAAAATAATTTCCTTCCCCTATCCATTTCTTTGCCTTCTCTGATGGATCTTCTCCCTTTGAAATGGCAAATTGTGCAAATGCGATCTCATATCCTGCCGGTACAATCTTTTGTGCCGTCCGCGTTACAGCTGAGAAATTCAGAAAATATTCAGTATTCCGTTTTACCAGGTCCCTTGTCATGTCCAGATCAAAGATTCCGTTCTCTCCCGCACCAAGTTTTGGAGAACGAATAGCCCCGGATTCAACGATATTCCCATTGGAAACGATCTCCCACTTGATATCAATTCCCTCGAGTGAAATGAAGTCATATTTATTTATGATCTCGATTTTATTGCTGTAAAAAGGCACCGGTTTGAATCCGATATATTGGTATACCTTCTTCACCTCTTTCAAAGCCGGATGTGGTGTACGATCCGGATCTACCAATCCATTCATACAAAAATTACTATCTGAAGGCACATCCGCAGGACCAAAATCGCCTCCATACGCCCAATAGCTCCTGCCATCATCCAGGGTTTTCTTTATGCCCTGGTCAACCCAATCCCAAATAAAAGCACCCTGCAGCTGATCATGCGATTCGATGGCATCCCAGTAGTCCTGAAGGTTTCCTGTGCTATTACCCATAGAGTGTGCATACTCACACTGAATCAATGGTTTGTCCTGGATCGTCTCAGCATATGCCAACATTTCCGGTATGCTGGAGTACATCGGACAGAATATGTCGGTGTTTCTTCCCCCCTCTGCTCGCTCGTAATGTACCGGGCGACTTTGATCTTTGCTCTTGATCCAGTCGTAGGTAGCATCAAAACAGATACCATCACCGGCTTCATTACCCAACGACCAGATAATAACTGATGGATGGTTCTTATCCCTCTCCACCATCCTGATGGTACGATCGAGATGAGATTTAACAAAACGTGAATCATTGCCCAGTGTTTTATCCGGCGCATATCCCATGCCATGGGATTCAATATTTGCTTCATCAATTACATAAATTCCATATTCATCACACAACTCATACCAATGAGGATCATTAGGGTAGTGAGATGTTCTTACTGCGTTGATGTTATTCAACTTCATCAATTTAATATCCTCTAGCATAGATTCCACGCTCACAACGTGTCCCTCAATCGGATCATGCTCATGTCTGTTCACACCCTTCAGGAGAATCGGCTTACCATTAACTTGTAGTTGACCATACCTGATTTCTGATGTTCGGAATCCAATCTTTGAAGATACCGTCTCAAGTAACTGACCGTTTGAGTCTGTCAGCGTAATCAGCAGGGTATACAAATTGGGTGCCTCAGCACTCCATCGATCAACTGCTTCAAAAACCGAATAGAAGTTTACCGGGACTGTTTTACCCGGTTTTACGTTTATTGCCTGCTTATCTTCCCACATACTTTCATGACTGACATTGTCAAACAGCTTCGCCTCAACATTGACTAATTCATCTGTAATGTTTCCTATTCCACCAATCCATACATCAAGATCCAGCTGCCCATCCCTGTAATTATTTACAAGTGAAGATTTGCAGAAGTAATCCCTGACTTGAACCCCTGGTCTCGCTTCGAGATACACATCTCTCTCAATACCACTTATTCTCCAAAAGTCCTGGCACTCCAGCCATGAACCATCTGACCAGCGATATACCTCAACAGCGAGCATATTTTTTCCCGTTTTGATATATTTACTAATGTTGAATTCAGCGGGTGTTTTACTGCCCTGGCTATACCCCACTTTCTCTCCGTTTACCCATAAATAAAAAGCAGATTTCACGGCCCCAAAATGGATGAACACCTGTTTGTCTATCCATGCTTTAGGAATGGAAAAATTCCTCCTGAAACTTCCCACCGGATTATGATCTGCCGGGACTAGTGGTGGAACTGGATTATTTGTCCATTCATAGGGAATATTCACATATATAGGAACACCAAACCCTTTCAACTCCCAATTGGATGGTACTTTAATGTTATCCCATTTTTTTACACTATACGAGTATTTATAGAAATCTGAAGGACGGTTAGCCGGATTATCTGAATACCTGAATTTCCATGTTCCATTGAGAGATACAAAATTATTCGATCCGGACTCATCTCCCTTCATGGCCAATTCTTCGTTTTCATAAGAAAAACTTGTGGAATGAGGATTTTCCCTGTTTACCTGGACAACATCTGTGTCCTGCCATTCGGGTAAGTGCTGTGCCATCACCTGGAAAAACAAAAGTGAGACTAGCACACTGAATATTTGTCTGTAGTTCATCGTTGAGGTAGTTAAATGCGCCTGTTTAGTAAAATAATAATTCCTTTTTCGAAGATAGAAAAAATGAAGGACATGAACTTCTCTCACATTAAGAATTCACTTTCAAGGTCTAGCTGGCACTTCATAAGTGCAAATTGGGCGCGGGCTCGCACGAAATTGTGCTCCGGATATGCAGTTTTATAATACGCATCATCGTCCAGGTAATCGCTGAGAAACCGCACTCCCTGCATGTAAGTAAATACCCCGGGAGCTCTGTGTAAGATTGAGAGTTCATCCTTAGTCAGGTAGTCCCTGGCTATAGACAAAAAGCCATTGGCAAATCCACGAAATATATCGATGTTAAATCCAATTTTGCTAATATCGGGTTCATCTTCAGGAGCTGTACTGGCGCATGTGCGCAGGGCATCTCCAAAATCGTACCAACTGTATCCCTTCATGACAGTATCAAGATCAATCATACAGGTAACTTTTCGATTCTTATTGTAGAGGATATTATTGAACTTGGTATCATTATGGGTAATTCTCACCGGTACATCTCCATTTTCTGAAATATCATATACTTCCAATGCTGCTTCGGCCTGGTCTTTAGCTATCCTTATAAGTTTTTCCGCTTTCTTCAACCTCTCTTTTGAAGCTCTTTTAAGAGATTCTTCAAATTGATTCATCCTTCCCCTGAGATCCAGAAACTCCGGAATGGTATCTTGTATCTTCTCCGGATCCAGATCGGATAGTTGCGACTGGAACCTGGCAATGGCCACTCCTCCTTCATAGGCAACATCAGCATCTTCTGCTTGCTCAAATGCGATCTGTTCTTCAATTAAGTAAAGCATGCGCCAGTAACCCATTTCATCGTCTCCGATCCAGCTCTTCCCATCAGGAGTGTAATAAAGAACAATACCATTCTCTTTTGGATTTAAATTGGCCGCCTGGTTTTTTCTACTGATATTTTCCGTTACCAACTCCATGTTCTGCATCAACACAGGAATATCCTTAAATACAAAATGATTCATCTTTTGCAGGATCAGCGCCGGCTCACCTTCTACCTGTTGATCAACTCGATAGGTGTCGTGGATATGTCCAGATCCAAAAGCGCTAACCTGGCATTCTTCAGAATTGATGCCAAATGACTCAAGAACTTTATGTACAATAGGTTCCATTTTTTAGCTCCAGAGTGGAGAAGGATAAGTTCCGTCTTCAACAAGCTTGTTCACCATTGACAGCACTCCTGGTCTGTCTGCCTGGTATGTCACCCCAAACCATGATTCCGGAGTACCCAGTACGTAAAAGCTGCTCTCCCCTGCCTTGATCAATATATCGGCCACATAGGGAATAAAAAACTCTGCTTTGGCGCTGTTGATATTTTCTTTGATATATATTTCGAATTGAGCATCCATTTGATCAAATATATCCGGCATAAAACCAAAAAGATTCATGGATACTTTAACATCCGGAAAAAGGGTATGTCTTGATCCATCCTCATCTTCATAATAGATTTCCTCCTTGCTGAATATCTTTGTTCGCTCCACAATTTTTGTGAGCATTCCCTCTCCGTCCACTTCACAAACACCACGAGCAACAGAGCCGTGTTCAGTAACAGTCTTTGAAAGTGTGAAACCAACCATCGCATATTTACCCGCTCTACTGCTAACCAAAAAATCATGCATTACGCGGTATGATTCTCTTCCGTAGAAATCATCTGCATTGATCACTGCAAAGGGTTCCTTAATTACATCTTTGGCCATCATCACAGCATGGGCTGTCCCCCATGGTTTCTTGCGTTCCCCGGGAACTGTAAATCCTGCCGGAACATTTTTGACATCCTGTATCACATATTCCACTTCCAGGTCAGCAGGAAATTTCTTCAGGTAACTTTCTGCAAAATCCTTCTCCATTGCGGGAGATATTACAAATACAATTTTCCCAAAACCCGCCCTCAGGGCGTCGTAAATGGAATAATCGGTGATTGTTTCTCCTGATGGTCCAAACTGGTCTGTCTGCTTATTACCTCCGTATCTGCTTCCCATTCCGGCTGCCAAAATTAAAAGGGTTGGTTTCATGTTTGATTTTATAAGTTCAAGGCAAAATTAATTATTATAATAAATTTTAAAAATCGAAATCTTAGAAACGCGATTTATCGCGTCTCAATATCATGATAATAATTTCGGTATTTGATATTAAACGTATTGATATTTGCTGTTTCACTAAAAAATGTGATTAATTTTATATCTCTTTGCAACTAATAAATACTGGGCATTCGGCACTGCATACTGGGCGCTGCCCACCATGTACTCAAAACTTTGAAGCAAGATATAATTTGCAATATCAAAATGAACGAAGCTGAAAAGAAGAAAACTACTGAGAAGATTTTTAAAAAAATCTGTCGCAAGACCGGGGTGATACTTCGTGACCATGATATGGTGAAAGAAGGTGACCATATACTTATTGGTTTGTCAGGTGGTAAAGATTCCATGATTCTTGCAGAAGCGATGGCGGAAAGAAAGAGGGCTCTTCCTTTTGACTTCAAGGTCTCAGCTGCGCATATTGATATTACTAATGTTGGATACAAGTCAGATCAGAAAGAACTGGAAAGCTTCTGTAAGGCGCTGGATATAGATTTTATCTACAAGTCATCAGAGATTGAGATTGATGAAGAAAGCAAGAAAGCTGTCTGCTTTACTTGTTCATGGAACAGGAGAAAGATGCTGTTTCACCTGGCCAGGGAATTGGGCTGCAACAAGCTGGCCCTGGGTCATCACAGGTACGATGCCGTGGAGACCATGTTAATGAATATGATCTACCATGGATCAATTAGCTCCATTCCATATAAACTAAGCATGTTTGATGGGGAGTTAATTCTTATACGACCGTTGCTCGACCTTGATGAAAACCTACTGGAAGAATATGCAAAGCTGCGATCTTATGGCTTTGAAAAAGCAGAATGTCCATATGAATCCAAAAACAAAAGGGACAAGGTCAGGAAATTGATAAAGGAAATTGAAAAACTACACGGCAAGGGAACGTATAATATATTTCATTCGATGGATAAGATCTTTGAAGAATATTTACCTGGTAAAAAGCACTGATCACCCGGCACCGGGCACGAAATACTACTCACTGCTCACTCTCTACCTCCTGTCAAACTTTTCCATCTCCCTTTTTGCCATCTCTTGTTTGAGAATCTTAATGCGGCGATCGTTGCTGACACCGGTATAGCTGGCTATTATCTCAGCAGGTATATCAAGGTTCAAAGCATTCATAATAAAGGTCAGAATGCCAACTCCCGCGGTAATTGAATCTGATTTTTTACCTAATCCTGACTCCCGGGCTATCATCCGGGTATATTTATTCAAGGTCACCATGCTCATTACCGGCAGGGCAGCATTGTTTCGATAATACTTGTTTTCGTACTTTGTTACGATCTGCTTAGCAAAATTATTCAGGGGAACGATTCTCGTTTTTGCAGACTGCCTGTTTATAATAATCCGATTCTCAAACACGTGTTCCTTTTTCAATGTCTGCAATTCGCTGAAACGAATTCCCGTAAAACAAATGAAGCAGAAAATATCTCTTGCTCTTTGCTGTTTTGGTTCCTCAAGAGACAAGTTGAATATACGCAGCAATTCTTCCCATTCCAGAAAAACTTCGTGTTCTTTAGACAAGCTATTAACAGGATCATCCTTTAACTCCTTGTAGAAATTTTTGTAGTCAGTAAAAATATTGTAACGCTGTTTTGTGGCCCAGTTCAGGAACCACACAATAGTATTCACTGCCTTAAGAGTGGTTGATTCACTATTGCCTCTTTCCTTATAGAAATTTTTGAATTTTTCCAGGAATTTCGCATCCATTTGCCTGAAATCTAATTCCAGACTATATTCAGCTTCAAATTCTTTCAGATGCTTATATATCGTTCTTACTTTGCTGTAAGTGGCTTTGCTCCAGCGTAAGCTGCCATCTTCCATGAAGAGGAAGAACACATCAAAGTAGCCCCTTGAAAACTGGGGTTTCAGTTGCTTATATGCCTCCCTGAAAGAAGCAAGATCCGGATTATCCATATGACTGATGGATTGCCATGCGGCTATAGCTGTTTGCCTCATATTTTCAAGCCATGAATTCAGCACCCTGGCATCCGGATACTCGGCTCTCACTTTTTGTCCTTCGGCATCCCACCAATGCACGTCAATTTTCTTCCCGCTGGAGATCAACGCTCTTTTCCCATGAAAGGACACAGTCATAAAAATGGGCCGGTCTCCCATGAGTAGCAGCCCATCCTCCCCTTTTCTCTTTTCTATGTAAAACCTGGTTCGCATTACATACGAATTTACAATATTATATTATTATTAAAAAGCTAATTATTAACATATTTTACGGAGTTAAATACTCCATATTTGTATGAAGCATGAATAGAAGGAGAGAAATGGAAAGAAGGAGAGAAGTCCACTACGTTCGTGTGAGAATTCCCTATCTTTGTCTCATGATACGCAGCATCAGGCAAACTGAAGATGGATCCAGCACAATATACGTGGAAGAATTGAATGAGCATTATCATTCCACTCATGGCGCCATTGCTGAATCGAAACACATCTTTATCGATACTGCGTTTAATTTCTGTGAGAAAAAGGAATTGCGCGTATTAGAAATTGGATTTGGAACGGGTCTGAATGCTTTTTTGACCTGTCTTGAAGCCACAAATCAAAATCGCAGGGTTCATTACCATGCCATTGAAAAGTATCCGCTGACCCTGGATGAAGCCATGCTTTTAAATTATGATGCCCTGCTTGAGAATCAGGGTATATCGATCCTTGATTTTCATCGTACGCCTTGGGAAGAGAGCAGTCGTATCGTCCCTTCTTTCATTCTTCACAAGGAAAAATCTGATTTACTGGAAATGAAGGCAGTAGGTCCCTTTGATGTCATTTACTTTGATGCTTTTGCACCGGATGTTCAGCCGGAATTATGGAGTGCCGAAGTATTTGAAAATATCGCAAAACTAACTGCACCGGAAGGCATTCTTACTACCTATTCAGTAAAAGGAGATGTAAAAAGAGCGCTTAGAACTGCAGGATTCATTGTAAAAAGAATACCGGGACCGAAAGGTAAAAGGCAGATATTGAGAGCGATAAAAAGTCTAAATACAAACTCCCAAATATATAAGCAATATTAATTGCAATACATTTGGGAGTCTGGCGCTCCACATTTCTATTAATATATGAATAGATGCGTACTTCCTGCCTGGTTTCCTGCTCTATTTTTCTACGTCAAGTACTAATGTCTTGTAGAAATAGGCTTGCAGTGAAAATAGGATGGGTGATGCTATAACAAGTACTATAAACTGAAGGATTACTCCAACTGCCGGAATAAGTCCAAAGAGTAACAATACGATAACTAAAACAATGACCAAAACAAATTGAGAGAAAAACATACGCCATTTATTGCCATAGGTCAGTTGGTTACTTTTTGCCAATGCATCCATAGGATTCATCTCTTTGTCCAATAACAAGAAATTGCTCATCGACCATGCAATACTCATTACGATTCCAGGAATAATGAAGAAAAGTGCTCCTATTGAAATAGCTATACTTCTAATGCCATTTAGAATAAAAAACTCTCCCATAAACTTTCGATACTTAGCATCGAAAATAAATGTTGGTTTAATAACATTACCCTTACTTAGCTCAATAGGAATCATAAGTATCGCAATTGTGGTTCCCACATTGAGATAAGGGATCCAGATAGTAAGTACCCATAAGAGTACTGCTCCAATAAGCGAAATAATGTTTTTAATTCCCCAGCTAATACTTGTTTTGATTGCTGTTACTACATCAATTTTTACTACGTCCATAGATTTAAGTGTTAGTTTATGATTACTTAGAATACATAAATTTAGAAATAATATACTAGCAATTAATGCTTTGCAGTGTATTTTCTAAATATTTAAAAAAAATAAAAACAATTTCATAGAGAAAACTGCTCCCGGCTTATTGTATGCTACCCGTGTAAATTACCCACTTCGTAAGCCGTAGCTTTAGGTGCCTACGCTAAAACTTTGGCGTCAGCATGTGATGGCTTACCCCCTCCTCCCCTGCATTTTGAAGCCAATTTCTCATTATCCTCCCCTCAATTTTTCATTTTCAATATTTTTCTCCTAAATTCGCATCTCATTTAAAAAAATAATATCGCAAAATCATGAAGAACAAATCATTCGCTATTATCATCGTTGCCATTATTGCTTTCGCAGGGGGTTACTTGGTAAATAATTTCGTTGGAGGAACCAAAATCCAGTCAGAATCACAGGTAAAACTGGAAAACGATTATGATTCTTTAAGCTATTTCTTTGGACTGTTTTTAGGATTCAACAACGCACAATTCGTTCAACCTGAGATGAATGGAGAATTGGTAGTTTCCGGTATCAACACTGTCTTTAACGACAGCTCTTCATATAATCCCGAAACTTTATATCCCATTGCCATGGAATTGCAGAAGAAAATTGGAGAGAAACAAGCTGCAAAAAACCAGGCAGAAGAATTAGCTAACCAGGAAGCCAATGCCGAAGCAGCAAAAATTGCTAAATTGGACGGTGAATTATACCTGGAGGCAAATGCAGAAAAAGAAGGAGTAATGGTTACTGAATCTGGACTGCAATACGAAGTTATGAAAGAAGGATCAGGAGATCATCCTATCGAAACATCTGTTGTTGAAGTTCATTACCACGGAACACTAATCGACGAAACAGTTTTTGATAGTAGTGTAGATCGTGGAGAACCAATTTCTTTCCCATTGAACGGGGTTATAAAAGGTTGGACAGAAGGATTGCAGTTGATGACTGTTGGATCTAAATACAAATTCACAATTCCTTCAGAACTTGCTTACGGACCACAGGCAAGCGAAAATATTCCAGGTAATTCAGTACTTGTATTTGAAGTTGAGTTATTGTCTTTTGAAAACGCTCCTGAGTAAAACCAGGATTATATAAAATTAAAAAACAGGTTGGCATTTGCTAACCTGTTTTTTTAAAGACGAAATTTGGCTTTTTCTTCTTACTATTTTTTGAACTGCAACAATGTTGCAGTAGTTTTTTTTAGTTTTGCATCTATAATATTGAAAGAACATTAAAACAGACACCTATGAGCTTTGAAATTAAAGGACGACTTGCCGAGATTTTCCAGACACAACAGATCTCAGACAAATTTCAGAAACGAGAGTTTATTCTTGAGATAAAAGAAACAAGCGGTAGCGGATTTGAATTTGTGGAATATATTAAATTCCAAGCCGTTCAGGATAAGTGCTCAATGCTTGATTCCCTGCAAACTGATGACATGGTTAATGTTAGCTTCAACCTCAAGGGACGCAAGTGGGAAAAAGATGGTAAAATTTCCTATTTTACGAATTTGGATGCATGGAGAATTGAAAAAGAACAATCAACAAACGAATCCCCAAATACTCCAGCTCCCGAAATTCAAAATAATTCTGTTACTCCTGATAGCGGTACTCCTTTCAATGCGGAGCCTCCTGCTAATGATTCCGGATTTGACGATCTTCCCTTTTAATAATTGATTTGAACAATCACCCTAATTACTATTAAAAGCGGGAATCTCACCTAAATCGTCTTTCTGCAAAATAGCTCCTGTCTTCTTTCTGGGCACGATGTTGTGCACCGGCAGACTGATAATTATATCAACTCTTTTCTCTCCTTCACTGCTATTCAGGTATACAGTACCATCCATCGCCTCCGTCAGGTCCCTGGCCAATTTGCAGGCCACCCCGATATTGTCTAACTGGTTATGCCAGTCATCATCACTTCCATTCTTTTCAAAGATCTTTTTTGCTCTTTCAATGAGCAGTGCATTTCCCTCAAAACTTACAGAAAACGCAACCCGGTTATTATTCGGGATTTCTAATTTCATTTCAACGACCCCTTTTCGCTGTTGTTTAATGGCGCAATCTACCAGGTTATCCAAAACCCTTCTGAGCCGGTAGCTGTCTGCTTTAACAAAAACCCTGTCGTTATTGTTAGGCATACTCATCAAAATTGCTACCCTTTCACCGGATATTCTCGTCATCTCCAGGTTGTGATATTCGTAAACCCTTGAAATCAGGTCCTGAATGTTCACCGGCTCCTGATTTACTTTCAGGTTCTCGGTTTCCAACAAAGTGAGGTCAATGATATTATCCATTATTTTTAAGAGCGCCTGGCTGTTGTGTGAGATATAGTAGAGGTACTCCTCTTTTTCACTCTCTGTTACCTTCTCATTCTGTAGGAGGGCCGAAAAGCCCATGATCGCATTCATCGGTGTTCTGATCTCGTGAGAGACATTTGAAAGAAACCTTGATTTGATCCTCATCCCGTTTCCCTGATGTGACTGGTAAGCGTTTTCCAGCCATTCTACTTTCTGTTGCAAAATTTCATTTGCAGCCACCAGTTCATCATATGTGGGATTTCCATTCATTCTATTCAGCCTAAAAGTGTCGTATTACCTGCCACCGTTAATGGCATCCTATTTGTCAAGTTTCCCGAGAATCTTCTCAGCATCTTTCCTGTAAAAGCTATTGCTTGATGCTATCCTTGCGAATTGTCTGCGTGCACGGTCATTCTCTTCCGTAGCAAGAAAACAAAATGCCAGGTACCAATCAGCTTGCTCTACATACAAGTTATCGTGGTGTTCGATTACCTTGTTCAGGGATCTGCCTGCTGCCTGGTATTTCTCCAGTTCGAAGTAGGAGATACCTGAATAAAGATTGGTTGCAACCTGTTCAGGTTTTTCTTCCAATACCTTTTCAAAGTATACCACTGCTTCCGCAAATTCTCCGTGTTGATAAAGCTGCTGTGCATGTCGCAATATCAGGTCGAGCTGTGCATCATTCGATCTGTTGATCAATGCAACCTCGTAAGGTTTGTAGTACTTTTTAAGCAGATCCTTATTAGATAAAGGTCTGTCGAGGATAGATGCTAATCCAATAGCCAGTATCAAAGCAACGGCTGCTGTTGCAGCGTAATGCCAGGGACGTGTAAAGCGTACCTGCACCTTCTTTGAAACACCGGATTTTTTGGCATCCTTCCTTAAATCGTTTAGCTGATCCCTGAAGCCCAATACTTCTGTATCGGCCAGCGCTTCATCAACCTCCCTGTACAAATTCAGGTCGGCCTGTAGCCCGGGACTCGCTTCCAGATCCGCATCAAACCGCTTCATGTCCTTGTCTGAAAGGTCATGATCGAGATACTTCTGGATTGTGTGCCTGTCTCGTTTCATATCATTATTATTTAGTTAAATTCCATGTACGTCATTGTTGACAGCATATAAGCTGTCTGAGTCTGATTTTAGAGAATATCTTTTACGGTTCATGCGTAACACTTTCACCTGGGTTCCTGTGTACATTTACATGTAGCCGCAAATATTTTCAGCTTCTATGTCCGGATGCACGATCCCCTTCATTTCAGAGATCCCTGCCGCTGCAGTCATCCAATATCGTTTCGGTGATAAGCCGTAAGTTTTTGGTCTTCTACTCTTAACCTTGCTCTCTCTCTTCTCCTGGAGGGATTAATAAATCTTTAGGCTCATCATCAGGATTTACCGGACCACCGTCACCGCCTCTTAGAAAGTTCATCTCAGTTAAAGTCATTGCATCCTGTGCAAAGTTTCCGAAGTTTACAGTTGTTGTTTTCATGTTCAAAGTAATTAGGGATTACTAAATTGTTTGTTGATTGTTCATCCCTTTATTCCACCTATACCAAAAACGTTACCCAAAAAAATAATCTTTTTTTATATTATTTTTTATAACGCTGATTTTCTGCACATTAGAAATGCTGAGAAAAATGAAAAAATATTGAACTTGGATTCTTTCTTAGAATTTACTTCATTTATATATTCATTTCAAATCATGCCGGTCAAGACAAGATTCATATTGCTGTTTTTAATGCTGATCCCCATCCAGGGTTTACTTGCCCAGGAAGCAGATTCAGCTCTTTTAAAAAGCATAAATCATTTAAATAACCTGGGTTTCGACTACCAAATGGAGGGCAGGTTAGACAGTGCTGAATACTTTTTACTGAATACATTAGAACTTAAAGAAGCATATTATGGTCCTAATTCTCCTATTGTAGCATATACCCACATCAACCTGGCTTCTATTTATAGATCTAAGCTAGACTACAAAGTTGCACTTGAACATCTCAATTTAGCAGAATCCATTCTGAAGTCTTCATTACCAGACTATAAATTTCTAGCTTACATCTACCACAATAAAGGAAATATCTATTTTACTTTTGAAGATTATGCCGAGAGTAGCAGGTACTATCAATATGCTATTGAAATATTAAAAAGAATTGACCTTGTTTCCAGTAAAGAGTTCGAATATATTTCACTTTCTTATTATAATTCACTTATAATGAGAAAAATGTTTATTAGCGCAGACAGTCTAATAAATTCAATCCAGAAAATAAATTTTTCTCCTGCTATAAAGTTTAATAAACACTATTCTTTAAGTACAGGATATAGTACATTTGGGTTAGAGGAAAAGGCCTTAGAAGAATTAAAGCAGGCAGAAGCAGCATTACATCTACAAGAATATGAAACTGAAGATTATCTAAGATTGTACTCTAGATTTGCTTCAATATATACTGAGCTTAACCAGATGGAAAATGCCCGGTCTGCACTCTATAAAAATCTTGCCCTGATTCAGCAAAATTCTCAATTCAACCATAGAAAAATAATTTTCTACTATTATAAGCTTGCCTACACCTATATAAAGGAACAAAACTATACGAAAGGATTAGAAATCTCTGAAGACGCTATAATTAAAATTTTAAAAGAATTAGATGAACTGTCATTGTCTAACTCCCCAAAATATTCATCTATTATAAAGAATCGTATCCAGTTTCTATATATCGTGAAAGCAAAAGCAGCCCTCGGTATTTTCAGGTCGACAGATGATAAAACTTATCTGGATCTTGCCTATGAAAGCTATACCGAGGCAGTAGATAAACTCAACCAGTCGAGGTTGAATATGAAAAATGAAGAGAGTATACTTTTATCTACCGAAGAAAAAATAAGTATTTTCCACGACGCCATAGATGTTGCTGTTGAACTTTATAATCTCACGGGTAACATCGCCTATCTTGAACAATCTTTTGAATACACGGAAAATAGTAAATCTTTCGCGCTTTTGACTGAAATAAAAGGGATTGAAGCAATGAAATTTTCTGACATCCCAATAGAGATAAAAGAAAAGGATGAAATGTTCAACAGGGAAATTTCCGCCTATGAAGAACTGTTATATAACGAACAGATTAATAAAACGCCTGACTCCCTGCGGCTATCAAATTTCGAGGATAAGTTGTTCCACCTCAGGGACGATTACAATACGCTCATGGATGATATAGAGAATAATTATCCCAATTATTTTCAATTGAAATACAATCCTCATTTTACCAGCTTAGAAGAGGTTGGACATAATCTTCGAAGAAATGAAGCCCTGGTAGAATATGTGTTATCAGATACCGTACTCACCACCTACATTGTCGATCATGAGCAAACCAGGGTATTGCAGCACACAATTGACACGAGCTTTGCTGGAAACTGCAAAAAGTACTACGACCTCCTCGAGTCGCAGAAATTCGACCAGGATGTGCATGCCACCTACCGTGAATATGTGGGCTTAAGCAAAATGTTTTACGAAACACTGGTGGCGCCGGTCAGAGCAATTACCGACAAAAAAGAAATTACTTTCGTGCCTGATGGGGAATTGATGTATCTTCCATTCGAGTCCTTTATTACCCAGGATGTGGACAATGAGTACATCGACTACAAGGACCTCCCCTACCTCATTCATGAGTTATCAATCGCTTATTCATATTCTTCTACGCTCTTGTTTAGTGAACGTCTCCAGTCCAAATCACCGGAGAAGAAAGTACTGGCCTTTGCTCCTTCTTATGACAACCTGATGAATAAAACAGATCCGCTGCATTGGAACAGGAATGGAAATCCTGATCTTCTAATTCCTCTTTTGGGTGCAAAAGAAGAGGTTAATTATATTTCGAAGCGGGTTTCCTCAGAAGTATTTATGGACAACGATGCAACGGAGTATAATTTCAAAAAATATGCTTCTGACTATTCTATATTGCACCTGGCTATGCACACCATTATAAACGATGAAAACCCCATGTTCTCACGGCTGGCCTTTACCCGGGTAAAAAATGATACGCTGGAAGACAATAACCTCTATACATATGAGATTTACAATATGAAGCTGAATGCTTCTATGATTGTGCTGAGTTCCTGTAGCAGCGGATATGGAAAAATGCAAAGAGGAGAAGGATTGATGAGCTTATCACGCGGTTTCATGTATGCTGGTTGTCCCAGCATAGTTATGACCCTCTGGCAGGTATCCGACCGATCCAGCTCTGAATTAATGAGTTCTTTCTACAAATATCTGAAGAGAGGAAAGAGCAAGAAAGAAGCACTCCGCCTGTCAAAAATCGATTACATCAACTCATCCGACGGACTCAAAGCCAATCCCTATTTCTGGTCTGGCTTTGTCCAGATAGGCGATAGTACAGCGCTCTACCGAAAGTCAGCTTCTTTCTACCTGGTAATTCTATTAGTAAGTTTTATGGGATTTGTTTTGTTCTTCAAGTACAAGGGAAAAATTAAAAAGATGTTACGCAAGTAGCGTTCTTCAGCGCCCAACTGCAGCACCGTCACCCTGCTTTTAATCTTCAAACATAGACCTGTACTCCGTATCCTCCTTGATCTTATTGACGAGAAACTCTTTGCAGAAGTGACGGCGTTTGCGAACGTATGAATCGCTCCTGAAGCCCAGCTTCTCAGCAATATCCTTTGCTTTGATATTTTTGGCGGTCATTTTCAGAATATTCTGACAATCTTCAGGAATTTGTATTAAACTCCTCTGGTAGATGGCCATCCGCAGGTCTTTATCCTGAACCGGAGGTGGTTCTTCAAACTCGATGTAGTCTTCCATCTCCCGGTTGAGTTCCGTAATATCCATTTTTCGCTGATCTCTCAGCTTTTTCAACCAGATAAACCTGGCAACAGAGTAAATATAGGTCCCAAAAGCACTTGTAAGCTCAAATTGCTCATCGTCTCTGAGCCGTTTGAATATAACTATCAGGGCTTCCTGGAATACGTCTTCGGCATCATCGTCTGATCCGCTATTGTTGATAATAAGCTGATGAACAAAATCATAGTGGCTATCATAGATATGCTGAAGCGTTTGATTATCCCGCCTTTTTAAGCCAACTATTATTTCCTCATCAGAATACCTCTTCATCGAATAATATGAAAGTATGGGTCGTTAGTAAAACCTGAACCGACAAATATAACTATTCTAGAATACCATCAAATTGGAAATGACAAAACATTCTAAAAAAGTTGACTTAAAATTGCAATGAAAATTCTAATTTTGTCAAAGCATAAAAATTAAAATTATGATTGAAAATATAATTGAGAGATTCAGAGACATACTATTGGGTATTGGAATGACAGAAAGTTGGGCGTTATTTATTGAAAACACCGCTGTGCTCATAATAATAATCCTTCTCGCCTTTCTTGCAGACAAGATTACCAAGGGAATACTGGTAAGATTAATAAAACTGATGGTTAAGCACACCAAAAATCAGTACGACGATATATTTCTGGAGAAAAAGGTGTTTAACCGGCTGGCACACATTGCTCCTGCTCTTGTAATTAATGCCCTGATCGTTTTTTTGATTGATTCCCCCGAAACCATTGTTAAAGGACAGGAACTGGTAAATGAGGGTCCTGACTTTGTAGGTATTATAAAAACAATCACGGAAATATATATCATCCTGGTGTCAGCCCGCGTAATAGATTCCGTGATAAATGCTATCCACGAAATATACAATCAACTACCTATTTCTGAGGGAAGAAATATCAAAGGGATTGTGCAGGTCGTAAAAATATTAATCTATATTATTGCTGCATTGTTTGTTATTTCCTCCATAAGCGAAAAACCTATTTCCGGATTACTTGCGGGTTTAGGAGCTTTTGCAGCTGTGCTTATCCTGGTCTTTAAAGATACGATCCTTGGCCTGGTTGCAAGTATTCAATTATCTGCCAACAAAATGGTAAACGTAGGTGATTGGGTTTCTTTACCGAAATATAATGCCGATGGTGATGTAATAGACATTGGTCTGACCACTGTTAAAGTGCAAAACTGGGATAAAACAATTGCTAATGTTCCAACCTATGCCCTTGTTTCCAATTCTTTCAACAACTGGCGCGGCATGGAGGAATCGGGAGGCAGGCGAATAAAACGATCCATTAATATAGATATGCAAAGTGTGAAGTTTGTAGATGACGAGATGTTGAAGAAATTCAGAAAGTTTTCTATTCTTTCGGAATACATTGAAGACAAACAGAAGGAAATTACAACATACAACAAACTAACTGCTGTTGATGATTCTCTTCCAATAAATGGAAGAAAGATGACCAACCTTGGCACTTTCCGTAAATACCTGGAACTGTATCTACATAACAATCCAAAGGTTCACCAGGATATGACCTTCCTCATCCGCCACCTGCAACCCACGGAAAAAGGACTACCGATCGAGATTTATGTGTTTAGCAAAGACCAGGCATGGGCTAATTACGAAGCTATCCAGGCAGATATCTTTGATCATATACTGGCCATCATACCGGAATTTGAACTACGCGTATTCCAGAATCCTACCGGGGAAGATTGGAGAAGCCTTGGATCTATTTAACCGCCGATGGCACCCCTAACCTGCGTAGCTCTCCCAACAGCCACAAAACTACACCACCTATTCTTAAACATACATCAAATTCCTTGTAGGTTAACTCACTCCTGTTATCTTAGTCTTGAAATTGTAATATTCTAACTATATTTAAGGAATTACTGATAGTTTTTAAACCAAACGGAGCCATAATATACAATCAGCAAGAGATTTGAGTCAAAAGATTAAAGTCTGTTTTTGCATGTTTGCTTTTTTTGTGCCCGGTTTTTAATCATATAACATGGCCAATAATATACATATTGACGAGCTGGATAAAAAGATTCTTTCCTTAATAACGCAAAATGCCAGGATACCCTACCTGGAGGTAGCAAGGGAGTGTAATGTATCCGGTGCAGCCATCCATCAGAGGATTCAAAGATTAGCCAAGGTAGGAATTGTAACCGGTTCTGAATTCATTCTGGACCCAAAAAAAATCGGCTTTCAAACGTGTGCTTACGTGGGTATATTCCTTGACAATGCTGGCTTATATCCTGAGGTAGTTGCAAAGCTGAAGGAGATTCCTGAGATTACACAATGTCATTATATTACGGGAGGATATTCCATCTTCATCAAGGTTTATACCAGGAACAATGAAGACCTGAAATATGTTCTGGGGGAAAAACTACAAACCATACCCGGAATTGAACGTACTGAAACTTTTATCTCCCTGGAGGAGAGTTTCAATCGCCAGCTACCATTGGAATAGTTTATGCTTGTCTTTGCCTGACTGCCTCAAAGACAACCACACCGGCAGCCACTGAAACATTCAGTGAGCCAATCTTTCCCTGGAGCGGAATAGAGATCTGCTCGTCTACAAAAGTTTCAAGCTTGGAGGATATTCCCTTGTCTTCCGCACCCATAATAATGACAGCCGGACTTTTCAAATCCACGTCATACACTGTTTGATTTGCTTTCTCCGAAGCTGAAAAAACTGTCAATCCACTATCCTTTAGATATTGCAAAGCCACTGCAAGATCGGGATGTCGACAAACCGGAATAGTATGCAAAGCGCCTGCAGAAGTTTTTACTGCTTCGGAAGTAATTCTTGCTCCCCCTTTATAGGGGATAACAATGGCATGAACACCTGCACATTCGGCTGTCCGTGCAATAGCTCCAAAATTACGAACATCAGAAACCTGGTCAAGCACCAAAATGAGCGGCACCTCCCCTTTTTCGAATACTGAAGGCAGAATGAAATCCAGTTCACTATAGGAAATCTCCGAGATATATGCTATCACACCCTGGTGATTTTTCCTTGTGATAGAGTTGAGTTTCTCCATAGGTACATGCTGAAATGGGATGTTCTCCTGGTGAATTCTCCTGCTAAGCTCCTTAAATAATTCACTGGATCCTGATCCAGTCTTAAGCAATACCTTTTCAATCTCCTTACCAGCATCCAGCGCTTCCTGCAAAGCCCTCACACCGAATATCATTTGATCTTTTTGTTTCTCCATTAGTTTTTTAGTGAATGAACCTTACCCTTGTTCCATGATCTGATGGCCTCGTCCAGGTAACGCATTGTGTTGGGATTTTTCTCCAGGTTGAAAGCATCATTTGTGTGGTAATCTGTATCCCTGTTGAATTTGAATTCAACAATCTGACTCCTTCTTCTTGAGATATAGTACCAGATCTGAGATGTTCCTGTATCTTTCATCCTGTCGGGCGGCCCAAATAAAATATACACCAATCCCCGGTCCGTTTTCCATCCCTCCCGATTCGCTGTGAAATAAATATTTGAATAGAGAACCCTGTTATAATATATCCTGATCAGCTCTCTTGAGCGGTCCATATTTGAAGCCCTTCTTAGCCAAAATTCATCGATGGCCAATTTATTTCCTTCGCTTTTCAGAAGTTCAGTATATTCCACAGGATAAGCGATATAGAACAATGGCTCAATCATATCATGCTCTTTCCTGATTTGTGGGTAGGTGTCTCCAAAATTAAATAATGTCAGACCCTCCTCCCTTGTAGAATCAACCCTGAAATGATACATTCCTTTTCCGGGCAATGTAAATATAATGGTGTCAGCAAAGGGTATGGCAATGGTTGTGTCACGCACAACAGGATAAGAGGATATCTCTATTCTCCTTATAGGAGGCCTGGGCAACTCGTATTCATCCTTGAAGAAATCCAGATAGATCGTATCTGCTTCCCTGTCCTGGTATCGAATTGAAAACACTTCTCCAAATCGCTGATAGTCCATAAACCTGGGTAGAGCATTCCCTGCAGAGATTACTGAAAAATTTTGTGAATTAAACTTGTCTGATTTATCCACCAGCAAGTAAGTGAGGCCAGTAGTGCCTCTCTGAAGATCGGAAATCTCAAGTTTAAGAAGATATTTCTTTCCGTAGGGTATTGGTAATATGAGGGAAGACAGGTAAGCAGACCTCTCCTGGTCTTTCTTCCTCAGCTTAATTAAATTAGATGCCGAATCAACTTTGCTAATAATCTGTCCCCTGGTATCCAACTCAAATAGCGAATGTTCCAACTTTACCAGTGCTCGATATTCACCCTCCTCATTGGCCTGGTTAAAGAGTAATTCACTGGGATACATGCGAATGTAAAGTGTTGACATCAAGTCAGATAAGTGATACACCCTATAGTCAGCATTAAGAGAGAGCTCGCTAGGGTTGTACAGGGCAGCATAATTCGCTGTTGCGCTTGTTGTTTCTTTTAACAAAGAACAACCAGCCAGCATCATAAGTACTGCGAAAATACCAACAATCCTCATGTTCATACTTATTTAACCGACAAATTACTCAATTATTGTCACGATTCAAACTATCAAGTTTCTCCGATTCCTTCTCCCATTGAACCATTAAACTCATCTGTTTTTTTCTTGCTTCTGAATATTGCTGAAAGATATCTCCTTCTTTAAGCATTTCAGGATCAGACATTTTCGCATCCATCTCTGAAATTTCATTGTCGACCTTTTCAATATCCGATTCAATGGTCTCTATCTTCCTGGCGATCTGCCTGATTTTCTTTTCCTGCTCCTTCTTCTGTTTATAATCCGGCATGGAACCTTTGCCATTTTTAGCTTTCGGTGCTTCCTTCTTCTTCTCTTTTCTCTCTATCTCATTAATGTTGGAGATTTTTCTTTTTTGTAGAAAATCAAAAATTCCTCCCAGGTATTCTTTCGTGTTCTTATTCCTGAATTCATAGACTTTATCAACCAATCCATCCAGAAACGCCCGGTCGTGTGAAACAATAATAAGCGTCCCATTAAACTTTAACAGTGCATTCTTAAGTATATCTTTCGACCTCATATCCAGGTGATTAGTCGGCTCATCAAGAATAAGGAAATTGTATGGCTGCAACAACATAATTGCCATCACCAATCTTGATCTTTCCCCTCCGGAGAGCACCTTCACCTTTTTATGTACATCATCTCCGCGAAAGAGAAATGCGCCGAGAATATCCCTGATCTTCGTCCTTATATCACCCACCGCAATCTTATCAACTGTTTCAAAAACAGTAAGTTCATCATTCAGCAATTCATCCTGGTTCTGAGCAAAATATCCCAGGTCCACATTGTGACCAATTTTAACTATCCCTGTATGGTTAAGGCAACCTGCTAAGATTTCAGACAGCGTAGTTTTTCCTTCTCCATTCCTACCTACAAATGCCACTTTCTCCCCTCTCTCAATAACCATGTCTACATCCTTCAATACAAGGTTTTCACCATATGATTTAGATAATTTTTTTAATTCAACCACTACATCTCCGGACCTTTTAGCCGGTGGAAATTTCAGGTTCATCACCAGCTTATCTTCCTCTTCCACTTCGAGTCTGTCTAACTTATCGAGTTGCTTAACCCTCGACTGTACCTGCACAGCTTTGGAAGCTTTGTACCTGAAGCGTTTGATGAAATCCTCTGTCTCCTTAATCATCTTCTGCTGGTTCTGGAAAGAAGCCATCTGATGCTCAATACGCTCCTGCTTCAGCTGTACATATTTTGTATAGCTAACCTTATAATCATATACTTTACCTAAGGAAAGGTCGAGCGTTCTATTGGTCACATTATCAAGAAAAATCCTGTCGTGTGACACAAGAAGCACCCCTCCCCTGTATTTTGACAGGTACTCTTCTAACCATTGAATAGATTCAATATCAAGGTGATTTGTTGGCTCATCAAGTAAAATATAATCAGGTCTTTTCAGCAAGATCTTGGCCAGTTCTATTCTCATGCGCCATCCCCCGCTGAATTCACGAACCGATCTGTCCATATCAGCTGAGAGAAAGCCCAGTCCTATCAGGGTCTGTTCAATATCAGCATGAATGCTATTTCCACCTTCCATCTCAAACCTCTCATTGGCAAGCGTTAACTTCTCAATGAGTTGCATATAAGCTTCTGATTCATAATCGGTCCTCTCACCAAGCTGTTGATTCAATGAGACAATCTCCTTTTCAATCTTCAATACAGAATCAAAGGCCTCAAGTGCATCGTTATATAATGACTTAGAGCCCCTGTGTTTCATTTGCTGGGGCAAATAGCCAATTTCAACATCAGCTGTCTTGACAATGGTCCCGTCGTCCGGAACCTGGCGTCCTGTAATTAAACCCAGCAAAGTTGTTTTTCCGGCACCGTTGCGACCCACAAATCCAATTCTGTCGCCTTTTTTAACCTGGAACGAAACCTTGTCAAAAAGCGTAAAACCGCCAAACCTTACTGTAATATTGTCAACTGAAATCATTGCTGTCCCTGGAATTCGTCTATTGGTTTAATATCGTAATCGTATCCCCACATCAAACCATGTAAAGGATGTTTTGTTTTTGTTCTCCCTGTAATTGTGAATATTTTATGACGACTTACTTCTTCCATCATCATTTTCACCCGGTAAATCCGCTCCTCGTACATTGTTTTATCTATCCCACTTGTGTTTCCCCATGCCAGTATTATATAATCCATCTCTGCAAGTGTATTCCTGATGATTCTGTCATTCTCCGTTCCAATAACTTCCATCGCGTCTCCAACATCAAATGCCTGGTTTAAATCAGCAGGTTCTGTTGCCCTGAATGCAAAGATATTCAGAATATGCAGCTGTCTGACATCCAAAAATCGGTTATAAACGAAAGTTTCCACCTTTCGGATTGTTGCATCGGCCTTCTTCTCATCTGCCGCACTGGGGTTTTTCATTATAACAGCAATACTTTTATCCCTTTCACTGTCAAGTAAAGTATTGGCATACTTCATTGACAGCAAATACCTGTATTTCTTATCAGATGAAAATGCTGCTTCAATTGAAAACTCATCAATTGTCTTATAATGCGGTATCTGTCTTCCTATTCTTACCATTAACTCATTTTTCATCCTCCGAAGCTTTAGCGCAGGAGGGAACTCATAAACTCATTTTTCCATCGACCATTATTTCTTAACTTTGCTGTAGACATATAAGTACTAACTCAAATTATGATACCCATGCTTACAGGTCTGATTATTGGTTTACCAGCCGGAATTATCATTACCCTTCTTGTCATAATTTATAGTTCTCCGGCTATAATGTTTAAAGAGAACAAAAGTAAACATGATTTTGAAACAACCATGGCTGTGGCAGCTAAAGAAACAGATGAAATTATTGATCCCCTATTTGATTAATTCATAATGCTGTCTTTTCCCAGGGGTTACCTATCTTTGCACCCTTAATTTTATACAATGGGAAGAAAAAAATTGCCTGCTTATAGTGAGGTATTAATTGAAGATATCGCTGCAGAAGGAAAGTCTATCGCTAGAATAGATGACCTTGTCATTTTTGTCAAAGGTGCTGTTCCTGGTGATGTCGTGGATCTCCAGGTAATCAGGAAAAGAAAAAATTACCAGGAGGCCATCATAACAAAATACATTAGCTATTCAGACATGCGCCAGGAACCGTTTTGCGATCACTTCGGCACTTGCGGCGGGTGTAAATGGCAAAATCTCCCTTACGCTGAACAACTCAAGTTCAAAGAAAAGCAGGTACTTGATGCTTTGCAGAGGATTGCAAAATTGAAGATCTCCGGCATTGAACCAATCATGGGATCAGAAAATACTGAATTTTATCGCAACAAACTTGAGTTTACTTTTTCAAATCACCGTTGGCTCACCGAAAATGAAACTGCTAAAGGTACACCTATCGAAAATACTGATGCTCTCGGATTTCATGTTTCCGGCAGGTTCGATAGGATAGTTGATGTAGAAAAATGTTACCTGCAATCAGACCCAAGTAATATTATACGAAACACTGTCAAGGAATTCTCGCTGGAAAGGGGCCTTTCATTCTACGACCACAGGACCAATGAGGGACTGCTCCGTAACCTTATCGTGCGAACAGCTACCACCGGAGAAGTAATGGTGATTCTCTCGGTTCAGTATGATGAACCGGTTATTTATGAAATGATGGAGGACCTGCACTCTAAGGTGCCGGGTATTACCAGTTTGATGTATGTCATCAATCAGAAAAAGAATGAGACGCTCTACGACCAGGAGATCAAAGTTTTTAAGGGAAGAGATCATATTTTTGAAAACCTGGAAGATCTCCGATTCAAAATTGGCCCCAAATCATTTTTCCAGACAAACAGTCGCCAGGCGCTGAATATGTACAAAAAGATAAGGGATTATGCATCGCTGACAGGTGAAGAAGTCGTTTATGATTTATACACCGGCACGGGAACCATCGCCAACTTCGTTGCTTCCAGGGCAAAAAGAGTAGTAGGCATTGAATCAGTTCCTGAAGCCATTGAAGATGCAAATGTAAACTCAGAACTTAATAACATTCCCAATACATCCTTTTTTGCGGGTGATATGAAAGACCTCTTTTCAGCCGAATTTATTGAAAAGAACGGGACTCCTGATGTACTTATTACAGATCCTCCCCGTGCAGGCATGCATCAGAATGTAGTTGAGCAGATTATGGAAATTTCACCAAAACGGATTGTTTATGTAAGCTGTAATCCTGCTACCCAGGCAAGAGACGTTGAGTTACTGTCAGAAAAATACGAGGCAGTAAAATGTCAGCCCGTGGACATGTTTCCACACACCCATCATATTGAAAACATTTTACTGCTGGAATTAAAAAGCTAAGTACCCATTGGTGTATTTTCATTTGGCCAATCACGCTTGAATCCGACCCAATACTCTCCTATCGTGGTTTTAATATCTCTCTGCAAGAGCAATATGCCCAACAAGTTAGGAATTGTCATAATAGCAATGGTGATATAGGAAAGATTCCAAACGATTGTTGTATCCGTGAAAGATGCCAGGAAGAAACCAATTACGTAGAAAAATCTGTAAACGATAACATACTTACTTCCAAACAGATAAGTTACAGCCCTTCCACCATAATAGGACCACGATATAGCTGTTGAGAATGCAAACAACAATAATCCGATAGCGACTATATACTGACCGGAATTACCGAGAATACTTCTTTTAAATGCCTCTGTTGTAAGCGCTGCACTGTGTATAAGTGACTTTCCAAACAGGTATATTTCTTCGCTTCCAAATTCCTCTGAAGAAAAATCAAGTCTTCCCCTGCGTATAGGCAGCATACCTGAATAGAGTTCTTTGCCCTGGTACACAAATACATTTTCAGCAAATGATTCGGCATGGATAATAGTAACCTCCTCGGTAACAATTTTTCCATCTTCAACAGCTAATTCGCCTTCGAATTGATTAAGAACTGTATCCTGGCTAAAATACCTGCTAAGCAATTGAGCATTTGAGACACTCTTCTCACTGTAAGATCCATCCAGAATTTCAAGGTCTGCCTGTTCAAATTTATTGTCTATTTTTTCATTCCACACCCCAGAAGAAAGTAAAACCAGACCAGTTATCGTACATATTATTATTGTATCAATAAATGGCCCCAGAATAGCTACCATGCCCTCAGAAACAGGTTCCTGTCCCTTTGCAGCAGAGTGAGCGATAGGTGCAGAACCCTGACCAGCTTCATTTGAGAACAATCCACGGTTTACACCCTTATTAAAAGTAAATGCAAATCCTGCTCCCAGGAATCCACCCACAGCAGCCGTACCGGTAAAAGCATCGGTAAAGATTGAAGCCAGTGAAGGAAGAATATTTTCATAGTTGGTAGCAATAACCAGGATAGCTCCCACCAGGTATATAAAAGCCATAGCCGGAACCAGGGTAGAGGTCACCTTAGCAATCCTTTTTATACCACCAATAATCACCAGGCCGAGTAAAACAGCCAATACCGCACCGGTAACGATATGCTTTACACCGAAGGAAGTATACAGAGCATCCGCTATACTGTTAATCTGTGGCAAGCTACCTGTGCCAAATGATGAAAGTATGGTTGCGAATGCAAAGAAACCACCTAGTATAGCGCCTGTTCTGATAATTTTCCCGGATTTGGTTTTGATATTCAGTTTCTTCTTCATGTAATACATTGGTCCACCGGAAACAGAACCATCAGGCAGGATATCCCTGTACTTATGAGATATGGTCACCTCTACAAATTTCGTACACATACCAAAAACTGCTGTAACCAGCATCCAAAACAGGGCAGCCGGACCACCAAGGTGAATGGCCAGGGCCACCCCAGCAATATTTCCTGTTCCAACTGTACCTGAAAGTGCTGTTGTAAGTGCCTGGAAATGAGATGTATCTCCAATATCATCCTTGTGATCAAATTTTCCCTTGACGATCTTAATAGCATGACCAAAATATCTGATCTGGGGAAATTTCAGGTAAAATGTGAAGAAAATACCTGTTCCCAGGAGAAAAAAGACAAACCACTGGTGACCACCCAGATAATCATTCAGAGTAAGAAGGAAATCATTGACCTTTTGCATGTGAAGTTCTGTTTCTTAAGTTGAAGAGTGTAAAAATAGTAATATTTTTTACTCTGAAGCTAAGCAACTAATTGATCGAATTGCGGGCGATTACATCAAGGATCTCATTTTTTCGGAATGGCTTTGCAAAATAGTCATCAAAACCCATATTAATAAACTTTTGTTTATCACCATCTATGGCATGTGCAGATTGCGCAATAACTTTGATATTCGGATACAGGTCCTTGATAATTTCCATGGTGTGTTTGCCATTCAATACAGGCATCTGAAGGTCCATAAACACCATGTTAGGCAAATTTCCCGATTCCATAAATTGCAGAGCCGCGTAGCCCGAATCTGCACTAATAGCCTTTATCCCTTCCGTCTTTAAAAGAGTGGCTAGAAGGTTCAGTGAATCATCATCATCATCAACTATCAAAATTGTTATATCATCCTGGGCTATCCGTCTTTCAGATTTCTGGTAATGTGCAACATGCACAGGTCCAAATTCACCACTCAATGGTAATTCTATGATGAATGTTGCACCTTCTCCTTTAACGGATTCAACCCAGATATTACCCCCCAGCATCCTGACCAGGTTTCTGCATATGGCCAGGCCTAATCCGGTACCTCCATATTTCCTTGTGTGAGAACCGTCTATTTGTCTGAATTGGTCGAAGATAATATCAAAATTATGAGAGTCAATACCTACTCCAGTGTCATTCACAAAGAGGCGAACAGTATCATCATCTATTCGTCTGTAACCTGCTGTGACCACCCCTTCTTGAGTAAATTTTATCGCATTGTTAACCAGGTTTTGGAGAATCTGCGTTAGTCGCACCAGGTCGCTTTCCATAAACAATTCCGGATTTTTTGGATCCGGATCATACTCCAGTTCCAACCCTTTTTTAGAGCGAGAGGACAGCTGTAACTCTCCATAATGTAATACATCATTGAATAAGGTAGAGAGCTTTATCGGGGAAAAGGATATCGTTAGCTGGTTGCTTTCGATTTTTGACAGATCAATTATATCTGAAATCAAGGTGAGTAGCTGATCTGAATTTTTATTGACCCTCTTCACATATTCACTCCTGGAGTCTATATCTAAATTGGAATCAGCCAGAAGATTCGAAAAACCGACTATAGAATTCATTGGTGTGCGAATCTCATGTGACATATTTGCCAGGAATGCAGATTTCAGCAGATCGCTCTCCTCTGCCCTCTCCTTGGCATCCACTAACTCCTTCTGGAACTTCTTCTGAGGAGAAACATCCCTGATCATATTTAATATATAATCTTTTCCCCCATCCTCTCCTCTCAACAGAACAATATTCGCCGACATATGCATGTAATGTCCATCCTTATGCATTATTCTGTATTCAACGGATTGCAAACCTGTATCAAAGAAGTTTTCCTGTGCCTTATCTATACTCTCTCTGTCATCTGGATGAAATCTGTCTATTTCATCCAATTTGGCATATTCTTCATGGGTAAAACCAAGTGTGCGGTAATATGCTGTGTTCAGTATCAATATATTCCCCTCCAGGTCAAACAGGCCAATCCTGTCATCTGCTGATTGAATAAGTTGCTTGTACAAATTCTCACTATCTCTCAGCGCATCTTCCATCTCTTTCCTTCCGGAAATATCTTCCAACATTAGCAAAAAATACTCAAGATTCCCTGCTTCATCCCTTACACCTGACAGCGTAAGCCAAAACCAGATATTATTTCTACTAAACTTGCAGTAATGTTCAAAAATTACAGATGGCTTTTCACCGCGTGCAATTTCTCCAAGGTATATGCCAACCTCCTTCTTATCAATCTGAAGCAATTTGGACAAATGTTTGGTGGCTATATCTGATTGTGAATTGCCGGTCAATTCCAGGGCAATGGGATTCATATGCTCAATCTTTCCTTCCAAATCGAGTATCATGATACCGGATGTTGAATTGTCAAAAATTGATTTAAACATCATCTCCGATGACTTCAAATCCCTTTTAACCAATTGAGATTCTGACTTGTCATTGACAATAGCCATCAGCAGATTTTTGCCTGTCAGCGTAAAAGTATGCGCGTTAACCTCCAAATATTTTTCTACACCAAGCGAGTCAAGGTAAACGGTCTCAAATTTTACTTTTCCCTCGCGAGACAGTTCTTCATTTAAAGTTTTCTTTTCTGTATTTAAAATTCTATCAAGTAAATTATTTATATCCTTAGCCAAATACTCCTCTATATCCATAGACAAAATATTTTTGGCAGCATCATTCATGTCCAGCAATACTCCAGGTTCTTTTCTTTCTGTATAATCGACAATAAAGACAGGTTGATTTGTATTCCTATATACAAATTCAAATTTTTCCCCTTCCTCCAACCTGCGGATCATATTGTCGAATCGACCCGACATATCCATTGTAACACCAGCAATAAACAGAGGATTACCCTTGTTGTCCCTGGATACAATATTCCCCCTGTTATAGTACCAACGCCATTCGCCTTCAACTTTTAGGCGGTATTCCTGTTCATAGAATTCAGATTTGCCGGCAACCAGATCTCTAAAGGCCTTCAGATTTGAAGCCGCATCCTCAGGATGGATATTCTTATCAAGTGTAGGAAGTTTAGGGTCAAATTCCTCTTCAGTATATCCAAGAAGATTTCTTAACTGCGGACTAATAATCAGTTTCCACCCAACTACATCCCAATACCACCAATGGAGATCCATTGATTCCATAACCTTTAAAAACCCGGGCGATGGAGAAAGAATTTCAGAAGGTATTATGGGAGGAAAATCATTTTTCATTTCAAGCAGGTAAAACTTTAGTTTAAAAATAAGAATTATTACTGAATAGGATGTATTTTTAACAGATTGGATACTTTTAGTATTTAAAATTCGAAATTTGTTTTTTCTTAACACCAAAAAATTTTGACGAAGATAGAGAACAATTTCCTGGAATTCATGTTAGACAAATAAACAGAAATGGAGCAGATACTAAGTTTTTTATACGATCTGAATCGCAACAATGAAAGAGAATGGTTTCATGCCAATAAGGTGAGATACCAGGAAAGCAAGGATAGCTTTCTTGCCCTGGTGGAGCAAGTCATCAATGAGCTGGTTTCCACTGATCTAAGAATTCATGAACTTAATCCCAAAGACTGCGTATTCAGAATAAACCGGGATGTAAGGTTCTCCAGGGATAAATCTCCATATAAAACTTACTTTGGTGCATATATGGCCAATGGTGGAAGGAAAAGCAGTAATGCAGGTTACTATCTGCATATTGCTTGGGACGAAATCTTTATTGGTGCGGGCGTATATCATCCTGAAAAAGAGGAGCTGAATGCTATTCGCCAGGAGATTATCTATCAGCCCGAAAAATTTTCATCCATACTAAATACAATAGTAAAAAAGGGGTTCTCACTTATGGAAGAGGATAAATTGAAGAAAGGTCCGATAGGATTTGATAAAAATTCTCCATATATCGATCTGGTAAAATATAAAAGCTATATCCTCTCAAGAAAAATTTCTAAGAAGGAAATCCTTGCCCCTGGTATATCCATCACTGTAGCTAACTATTTCAAAGAGATCTTTCCTTTAACGGAATTCCTTAATACAGCTATGGAATTTAAAGGAAATGATTAGTTTTTTTCTTATGTGACAATTGTTACAGATAGCTTTCTTTTGACATATTACTTTTGTGGTGTAAGTATTTCTTACATCATGAGACTAAGTAAATAATAACTAAAGAATAAAATAATGGCATTAGAACATTTAACAGTAGACACATTTAAAGAAAAAGTATTTAACTACGAAACAAGCAAGGATTGGAAATTTGAAGGAACCAGACCAGCAATTATTGATTTTTATGCAGATTGGTGTGCACCGTGTAAGGTAGTTGCTCCTTTGCTTGAAGAATTAAAAGAAGAGTACGGAGACAAACTAGATATATTCAAAGTAAATACAGAAGAACAAAATGAATTATCATCAGTTTTTGGTATACAGAGTATTCCTTCTTTGCTATTTGTTCCTACTGAAGGACAACCACAAATGGCAATGGGTGCCTTACCAAAAGAGACTTTTAAACAAGCTATTTCTGAAGTTCTTAACGTAAACTAAAACATTTTCCTATGCAAAAAATAATTTCAATAATCGTTCTCTCATTGGTGTTAATTTCTTGTAATAGTGAGAAAACAGAGGCATCAACGTCCTTGGAATCAGCTCCGGTAGCTAAAAATGCAAGCAATAAGAGTGAAGAAGTTGCCTCTGCAATTCACCTGACAAAAGCAGACTTCCTGTCTAAAGTTATGAATTTTGAAAGTAATCCAACTGAGTGGAAATATGAAGGAGATCTCCCATGCATTGTTGATTTCTATGCAGATTGGTGTGGGCCTTGTCGCATAGCTTCTCCTGTGTTAGAGGAATTAGCAGAAGAGTACGCAGGGAAAATATATGTCTATAAAGTTAATACAGAAACTGAAAAAGAACTTGCCGGTGTATTTGGCATCAGGAGTATTCCATCTTTCTTACTTGTGCCCCAGGAAGGGAAACCCACTATGAGTTCCGGAATTGGACAAACACCTGAGGAGACAAAGGAGATGTTTCGGAAAATGATCGATGAAGTGTTGCTGGGAGAAAAAGGAGCATAGTCACCATTTACATATAGAAAAAGCCGGGTTTACCCGGCTTTTTTCATTTTATGGGCTCAGGTCTGTCCATTTTTTAGGTAATTTAGAAGCATTATTCCCGACCTTTTTTTTTAAACCGTATTTTAAGTAAATTGAGCTAAAAATACAATGATGCGACACGAACGTTCACACACAAAAATAATAGCCACTATTGGTCCGGCATCATCAAGCAAAGAGGTGCTTGAAAAAATGATACATGAAGGCATCGATGTAGTCAGATTAAACTTTTCTCACGGTGAGTATGAAGACCACCTTAAGGTAATCAATACTGTGCTGGAATTAAACAAGAAGCTTAACACTCATGTTGCTCTTCTTGCAGATTTACAGGGTCCAAAACTTCGGGTTGGAGAGGTGGAAAATGGGGTAATACTTGAAGAAGGAAAAAATTTCAAGCTGACTTCAGAGAAGTGCTTAGGCAGTGTAGAAAAAGCGTATCTCAGCTATGAACCACTGGCTAAAGATGTAAAACCAGGCGAATCGATTCTTATCGATGATGGGAAGTTAATGCTGGAGGTAACTGCAACAAATGGGAAAGACTGTGTTGAAACCAAAGTTATTGCCGGCGGTCCTCTTTCATCGAGAAAAGGCGTAAACTTACCTCACACAAAGGTGTCGATGCCAAGTTTAACAGGAAAAGACAAAAAAGATGCCCTGTTTGCGCTGAAGCATAAAGTTGACTGGATCGCACTTTCCTTCGTAAGGAAAACGGAAGATATCCTGAATCTGAAAAAACTCATTGCAGAATCCGGAGAGCAAGCATATGTTATTGCTAAAATTGAAAAGCCGGAAGCCCTGGAAGAATTGGATGATATCATAATGGAATCTGATGGAATCATGGTGGCCAGGGGAGATTTAGGTGTTGAAATAGAGTTTGAAAAAGTTCCCCTTATTCAAAAAAGCATTGTCAATAAATGTATATCTCTTTCAAAACCTGTGATCATTGCAACGCAGATGATGGAGAGCATGATTCAGAATCCCACTCCCACACGTGCAGAGACAAATGATGTGGCCAATGCCGTGCTTGATGGCGCTGATACTTTGATGCTGAGTGGTGAAACTTCCGTTGGAAAATATCCTGTTGGTACTATCAGGAATATGCAGAAGATTATTGACGCTACGGAATTCAGGGGCTTTCATTTTTTTCGCAAGCACATTCCAAAATCTCTTAACACAAATTTTCGCGCCGATTCAGTCTGTTACAATGCAGTGGTTATGGCTGAACAAACTGAAGCAGCTGCAATCATCTGTCTGACCAACTCCGGATATACAGCAATAAGAATCAGCTCTCACCGCCCAAGAGCAAATATTTTCACATTTACAATGAATCAGGAACTGTTACGCCAACTCTCATTGGTTTGGGGTGTGCGGGCATATTATTACACTGAATTTAATCATATCAACGAATACATCGAATATTCCATTGAATTTCTTTTAAATCAAAACTACATAGAGAAGGGAGACTTGGTTGTACATGTTGGGAGTATGCCTGTAAAAGAAAAAGGCATTACAAATATGTTAAAACTAAGCTTAATTGAGTAAAAAGTTATCGTGAAACAAGATATTCTTAAAAAAATATCGGATGCAGAAAGCAAATGGCTGGAGAAGCTTATGCTATTTTTAAAGGATTTATTTAAAGATACTTTCCTCCCTTCCCATGACCAAACACATCATCTGCGAGTTTGGAAATCAGCGAAAGAAATATTGCTGGAGATTGCAGAGTTACAAATTCCACTAAGCTATGAATTTGTTGAAGCTGTTTTATTGGCAACACTATTTCATGATACAGGAATAGTTGAAACAAGGGGAATAGAACATGGACCTAAAGGAAAGAAGTTTTATCTGAAATATATTGCCGCGAATTGTAAAAAGGAACCAGCTATGCATGCCAAAATAGCAAGGGCCATTGAGATGCACGATCAGAAAGCCGAAAACCTTTTCGTACCCTTTCATTGGGACAATCCACCAGATCTACTGACAGTGGTTAGTATTGCAGATGATATGGATGCCCTTGGAATAATTGGCATCTATCGTTATGCAGAAATATACCAGCACAGAAGCGTTCCATTGAAATCGTTGGGAATAGTATTGCTGGAAAATGTTTCCGTCAGATACAATAACTTCTCTAAGGCTTCTACCCTGATCCCTTCTCTCTTAAAGAAGGCCAAACCAAAATACCAGGAGATCATATCTTTCTATGATAATTACAACCAGCAGCTTCTTACTGAAACTGACCCTTTAATGGTGTATTCGGGCCATATCGGTATCATTAACTACATTCGTAATTTTAGTGTAATTGGTAAAATTGACCCCACAGATTTCCCAACTACACTGGAAAATTTTACTGTTGGAAAATATGTGCGTGATTTTTTCAACAAGCTGAAGCAGGAGCTTGATACTGCCAACAGGTAAGCCGTTTACTTCTTGATCTCCTCGAGAAGAGAATACCCGGTCAGTTTTCCTTTTTTATTGAATGATTCAGTTTTTACTACTCCGCTTTTTTCGTTGTAGAACTCAACAGTTGAACTCCGCATCTTCACAAAAGCGATCTGGGTCAAAACATCATAACTGATCTTCAGGCAATCAAATTTTCCAGCTGGTGTTTCTACTGACTCTTTTGATACAACTTTTCGATTAGAGATGGTAGAAGTGACTGTTACTTTTACAGGAGACCCCGTATTAATAGTGATACTCACAGCACCATCATTCAATTCGTCTCCCGGCTTTGCATTGGAGGGTATAGAAAGATCATCTGCTGATATTTCAAATTCCATTCCTTCATAAGCGCTCAGGGTAGTGGGATCAATGAAGTTTTCCATGCTGTAAATAACTTCTCCACCCCTGCATTCAATCCTCATGTCACTTTCAAATTTATATTCCTCTGTATCATCGTAGACCTGGTGAAACAGCATCGATACCCCGTTGCTAAGTTTCTTCTTCTCAGTAACAGTAGTAATGGTATAGCCAGTAACTTTATCCTTCTTGTCATAATGCACCATCCTGGTAGTGGTTCCTTCGCTAAAATCCTTGTAGATATCACAATCCTGAGCTGCTACGTAGTTCCACGGTAACAATATGCCGATGAAAAGAAAAAAGAAAGCATAATTTTTCATAATGTATGTTTTGAGTTTATATTTTCAAATCCAGTTTCACACCCTAAGATACTCTATTTCTTGATCACGAAGCATAAGAATTCCCACACTGGATACGCTTTTATTCCTAAAGTAAGAAAATAATCCTCAATGAACTCCATAACATACTTTACCATATAGAATTTACCTCATTTTATATACATTTGTCTTCTGTTTCCTTTTTACCAGGCCACAGTGTTGTATAAAACAAAAACCCAAAAGGATAAAGTAAACGAATAGTATGAAAAGGATTTTACCAGCAATACTCCTTCTTCACCTCTTCCTCCCCTCTGTATTTTCAGCAGCTACTATTGAGGAATTCTTTGAAGAATTACCCTTGACAAATATCAAGATTCTTGAGAAAGAATCTTTTTATGGCAGCATATATGAAATTATGTTTGAACAGCCTATTGACCACATGCATCCTGAGCTGGGTACCTTTTCTCAGCGCTTGTATGTTTCTCACTACGACAAAACCCAACCCGTTGTTTTAAGCACCGAAGGATATGGTGCAAATTACTATTACACAACAGAGCTGGCTATCGCCCTGAAATGTAACCAAATCATTGCGGAACATAGGTATTTCGGAAAGAGCGTGCCTGATAGTGCTGATTTTGAATATCTTACTACCTGGCAAGCTGCATCTGATCACCACAGAATCATTGAGAAATTCAAAGAATTTTACCAGGATAAATGGATCACAACAGGGATTAGTAAAGGTGGACAAACAGTCATGTATCACAGCTATTATTACCCGGATGATGTAGATGCCAGGGTACCCTATGTTGCCCCACTGAATTTTTCCACGGAAGACCCAAGGATATATAGTTTCCTGGATAATGTCGGAACCTGGAATTGTCGACGCAGGATAAAGAAGTTTCAGAAATATGTGCTTAGAAACGAGGACGTACTTATACCTGAGTTTGAAAAATTCTCTGATACTAAAGGATATACCTATGAGTTTGTTGGAGGAACTGAAGCGGCATTTGAGTATGTCGTACTTGAATATCCATTTGCTTTCTGGCAATGGGGATATGCCGGCTGCAATGATATTCCAACACCGGAAACCTTACCTCAGAAAACAATACAACATATGAATTCAGTAGCTGGATTCGATTATTTCGCCGATGAGTTTGTGTTGGAGTTCCGTCCCTTTTTCTATCAGGCCCTTACTGAGATGGGATACTATGGCTATGAGCTGGACAATTTCAAAAAAGAGCTCAAACATGTAAGCGAATCAGGATTCGAATTTTCCCTCCCAGAAGAGTTGTCCATTACATTTAACCCTGAAATATCCGTCGACCTGAATAATTTTATCAGTAACAAGGCAGAGAATTTTATTTTCATTTATGGAGAATGGGATACATGGTCAGCCACTGCTGTAGAATTATCAGGAGAAACCAATTCCAGGGTATTTTATAACAAAAAGGGCTCACATCGTACCAGAATTCGTCATATGAATTTTGATCAGCAAGAGGAAATCTATACACTGCTGGATTCTTTCCTGGAAAATTAATTTACTGTGAATACTTAAGAATTGCTTCGGGTAATTCTGCAACAATCTTGTCGAGTTTAATCTCTTTGCCATGTGCAGGAAAAAAGCTCATACTTCCTGTTTCAATAAGCGTTTGCCAACTCTTCAAAACATCATTCCTACTTTCAGCAAAGGGTGGAAAATGCTCTTTTTCTGAGAACCCAAGCATATTATCCCCAACAAAGGCCATTCCATTTTCTAAAATCACTGATATAGACCCCATAGTATGTCCTGGTGTATGCACAAGGTAACCGGGAATTCCAAATTCATGCAAGTCAAACTTTTCTTCCATTATAATATCAGGAGCCACAGCGTCAACTCGCTGAACACTTTTAGCTAAGCGTCTGCCTGACCATGCCAATACCTTACCTTTCCACCTTGTACCATCGGGAATACTGGTTCGTCCTAACCTTAAATTTTCAGCTTCAGCGCTATGAATCAATAACTTGCCTTTGCATATTTTTTTCAGCGACGCAGCTCCTCCGGCATGATCATAATGAGAATGCGTCAGAACAATAAGTTTCAAATTATCAATTGAGTGCCCTACATCATGAAGTGCTTCAAGTATATTATCAGTCATACCCCGATACCCGGTATCAACCATCATCGCCACACTATCTGTGTAAACAAGGAATCCGGATACTTTGGAAAAATGTACCCGCTTTACTCCAATTTTTCTATCCATCATCACTTCACATAAAAATCCATGAGCTGTCTGCCTTCGAGAAAGGCCTCCATGTGGTCGTTAATTTTCACCGGTCCCACTCCGGCGGGCGTACCCGTATAAATTAGGTCGCCTGTTTTTAATGTTACAAACTGCGAGACATAAGCGATAATCTTATCAAAGCTGAAAATCATATCTGCTGTTGTGCCTTTCTGAACCTGCTCTCCATTCAACTTCAAATTAAACTCCATGTTATTGATATCCTTGAATTCGTTCACCGGTAAAAACTCACTTACCGGGGCTGAATAATCAAATCCTTTGGCAATTTCCCACGGCAATCCTTTACTCTTCATCTCCGCTTGAAGGTCTCTCGCTGTAAAATCAATTCCCAGGCCCACCTCGCTGTAATAACGGGCTGCAAATTTCTCCTGGATACTCCGACCAAGACGATCTATTTTAATAACCACTTCAAGCTCATGATGCACATCCTTTGAAAATTCCGGATAGAAAAACGGCCTGTTCTTAGTAACAAGTGCAGAATCCGGCTTCATAAAAAATACGGGACGCTCAGGAACAGGATTATTTAACTCTTTAGCATGATCAAAATAGTTCCTGCCAATACAGATAATCTTCATTTCAGGTAAATATTATAAGTAAATCATTTCTTCAGACCGCGAAGTTTGATTGCAGTAAGCACCTTCTTTGTATAAAGAGGAAAATCTCCCTGCATCATCCAGCTGTAGTAGCCGGGATCTTTTGCCAGGACCTCCTCAACAGTACGCCCTTTATGCTTGCCGAAATTGAAAACCTCGACATCATTGTCATCGTAAACAATCCTTCCGGCAAAATCTACATTTCTGTTGTGTGAAGAAAACTCGGCAAGACTGGAAACATCATTCTTCAGGTTGTCGTAGTAATCCAACTGCGATTTTAATATTTCGTATGTAGCCAATGTGTCAGCCTCAGCACTGTGGGCATTTTCAAGATTCTTATCACAATAGAATTTATACGCTGCTGTTAAAGTGCGTGGCTCGTTCTTCATAAAAATGATCTGAACATCCACGAATTTTCTCTTCTTCATGTCGATATCTACATCTGCCCTCAGGAACTCTTCAGCAAGCAGGGGAATATCAAATTTCGTTGAGTTGTATCCTGCAAGGTCACAGCCCTCAAAATCTTTGGCGATAGATTTGGCAATTTCTTCAAACCGTGGCGCATCCTTCACATCCTCATCTGAAATACCATGAATCTCCGTGGATTTTGTTGGGATAGGCATTCCCGGATTCACCCGAATAGTTTTTGTACTCTCATTCCCATTCAAATCAACCTTCAGATAAGATAATTCAACGATCCTGTCATTAGCCACGTTTATACCAGTGGTCTCAAGGTCAAAAAATATAATAGGGTTGTTCAGTTCTAATTTCATTTCTCTTTCATTATTGTTGTGATAAAGGTAAAAGGTTTTGTTGGGAATAAAATGCTAAAGCGCTGAAATATGAATAAAAAAGACGCGCCAGGTGACGCGTCTCTATAAAAAAGTTCAATATATACTGTTATGCGTTTATCATCATTGGCATCAGCAACATCAGTATATCCTCATTTTCATCATCTGCTGCTGAAGGAAGAAGTATACCTGCTCTTGTTGGATCCGACATCTCCATAACCACATCTGAGGTGGTCAGGTTAGCCAAAATCTCAATCAGGAATGTTGATTTGAATCCAATCTCCATTTCTTCACCTTCATACTGACAATTCAGACGCTCATTTGCAGATATGGAAAAATCAATATCCTGGGCTGAGATAGACAGTTGGTTACCTGACAGTGCTAATTTCACAAGGTTGCTGGCCTGGTTGGAGAACACTGAAACCCTGCGCAATACATTATAAAATTCAATCCTATCAATGGTCATCTTGTAAGGATTGTCAGTTGGAATAACTGAATTATAACTTGGATAGTTCCCTTCAACAAGGCGACAAACCATTTTATAGTTTGTAAGTGTGAAAGCAGCATTTTTATCATCAAAATCCAGTTTCACTAAATTTTCCTCTTTAGGAAGAATATTTCTTAGCAAACTGGCGGGCTTTTTAGGGAGAATAAATGAAGAAGCAGATTCTGCCTTCACATCCGTTCTCTTATATCTTACCAGCTTATGTGCATCTGAAGCAACAAATGTTGTGTCATCTGGAGAGAGCTCCATGAAGATACCATTCATAACCGGACGCAGTTCATCATCTGCTGTTGCGAACAAGGTTTTATTGATTCCGTTAAGCAAAACATCACCTTCAATCTCCAGAGACTGCTTCTGATCATCTTTGATAACAGGCATCTGTGGAAACTCAGCACCATTTTGTCCCATGATGGTAAATTTTCCACTCTCTGATTGAATGACAATCATCATGGAGTTGTTATCAATCTCAAAGGTTAGGGGGATATCCGAAAACTCCTTTAAAATGTCAGCTAAAATTTTTGCAGGAATAGCAATATCTCCTGACCCATCCGTGTTTTCTAACTGCATTGAAGTGACCAGGGTAGATTCCAGGTCAGATGCGGTAATTTCCAATTTTCCATTCTCCATGGAGAAAAGAAAATTATCGAGAATTGGTAAGGTATTTTTATTGCTTATTACCCGGCTAATTGCCTGGAGATGACTGAGCAATTCGATACTGGAGACTACAAATTTCATAGGTCTTTATTATTTTTAACGATATAGTTTATCAAAAGTGATCTTCATATCATTTGAACTATCAATAATACGAAAAAAAAATGTGATTTCAGATATGCTTTATTAGTTAATATCAAGAGAAAAGTAGCTTACGAAAGATTGTGATCTCTCCACAAAACCAGTGTTATCACTCCTGTTCGACGAAACGCTCTGTTTAAAAAGCAGTGTTGATAATTCTATAAGCCAGGAAGATATACCTCCAATCCCCTTATAAGCAGATCGAGATAGGTGTAGTTTACAATTAATATTTGCGGATTCTGATCAAAGATGAGCAGCGCATTATACAGATCGGGCTTGTCCTCCCCTGCCTTAAACCAGTGATAAATTTTCAATTCATGAGTATGCCCACGAAAATCTGTAACCATGATTTTTGAAGATGGTGCAGAATGATCAAATTCGGCGGGGACTCTTGATTCAGGCAGAAACTCTTCAAACCGGATTGCCGTAAAGTATGAAAGAAACAAACGCATTTTTCGATCAGACACCAGCACTTTACGCCCATCAGCATCGGTAACAATCAGATTTGCTGAAGTATCCTGCACAACAGAGAATCCGGTTCCATATAATGGCTGTATGCTTACTGCTGAAATTTCATCCGGCAGAAGATTAATCAGCAAGTGATCCCTGTAATGGTCGGCTTCAGCGGAATAGACTTTCTGTACCGTTAAATTATCATAGCCCGGAAGCTCGACTATATAAGCGTTTTCATCTCCCTCATTAAATATGATATTCTTACCCCTGAAAACCTGGAAGCAGAAAGAAGAAGCCAGTCTCCGACCTTTATAGAATCTCAGGTTGACGCTTTCCTTAGAAGCATGAATCTCCCCAACTGAAATGATCGAAACTACCCTGAAATTAGAAGTAGTGTATAATAAACTCTCCACCGGGATTGAATTGAGTGTTTCATTCCCACTCAACTGCCATGCGTCTCCATCTTTTATAAACCTTAGCGTATCTAAGGAGCTTATGACTTCGATCTTGTCTACCTTCCCTGGAGATTCTAATAATATTCCTTCAAACCCTTCGCGGAGCGTACTCCACGGATCACTCAGCAGGAGAATAATTGTTCCGGCAGAGATCAGTACAAGGAAAATAATAACAAATAGCCGGGTCTTCATCTTATGAAGTGTATTTTTTCTTGCGGAAATAGTAGAAAGTTAAACCAAAAAGTACAATGACAAATACAGGAAGAACAGTATTAACAAGCATCCATGTTCTTACCTTCTTCTTGTTCTTCATCACTTCCATGTTGAGTAATCTGAGCTTAAATTCACGGGAGCGAAGTTCCATCAAACCAACTTCGTCGGTCATATAATTAACCAGGTTCATTACAAACTCGAGATTACCGAACATTTGCCCGGTATACTCTTCATAACCGAGTGGCAAGGGCCAATAACGCCCATTTTGGAAAGTTATTTCATTCCTGATGATATCGCCATCCCCCACTACCACCATACTTGTAGTCTTACTCTCCTTAATGATTTCGATATCAGCCGGGTAAACACCGCCAGGCACAGCATAATTTTTATAGAAAGATTCAAATTCTCCCTCGAGCAATATTGCAACAGGCAAATGTTGTTGGGTCAATACATTTGGATCAGGTTCCCGGGTGGCCTCTTCAACCAAAATCCTCATGGGTACACCCTGGCTTAAACTATTAGCGGAAGATGCTAAAAGAACCGTCTTTTTAATCTTATTCCCGCTGTTTTCCACAATACCCAGTGCAGAAACAAACTGACCCTTGATGTAATTCAGCCCATTGGTAACAGGATGTCCCGGATATGCCGTGAACATTGGGTAATATTTGAGTGATCTAAGGACGAACTTCTCCTCTTCTCCTGCGGGAGCAATATTCACCGGCACTTTATAGCATTGAATATCTGTAATAAGATTATAGTCGATTCTTACACCATACTTAAACAAGAGGTCCTCGGTATTTATTTCATTGGCCAGGCCAATAGTCATTCCCGAAGCCAGGCTGTCTGCCTCAGTCAGCACGGGGTCGAGAAACCACAATACCTTCCCACCTCTCATTATGTACTGGTCAATGGCAAATTTATCCTGCTCATTAAAAGGGTATAAGGGCTGTGCAATAATAATGGCCTCGTAGTCATTGAGCACCTGGGCATTTCCATTGATGAATCCCCTGTCGACCTGGAAATAATTCCGAAGTTCCTCCATGATACTGGCTGTTTGCATGGAATCCAGCTCGCCATGACCCTCGATAAAAGCAATTTTTGGGACCTTCTCCAGTGTTAAACTGAAAATAGCCCTTGCAAACTGATATTCAATGGATTGTATTGAGTTATTTAAAACAACTTCTTCAGGTAGAGAACGATTTGTCTTTAAGAGGTTCAATGGGAATTCACTTCCCCGATAAGATACAATAGCTCCCGGGAAAATGTATTTTTCAAGCATCCCGGCTTCACCGTCCGGCACTTCAATAGACTCCACCTTCAGTCCTTTATCTCTTATTCCACGAATTACTTTCTTCCTGATTTCCAGGTCCGGCTCTTCAAAAAGATTGATGAATTCATACTGCAGGTTATCACCTCCATATGCCCTGAACTCATCCAACATTTCCCTGATGGCCAACTGAAAGCGCATATAATTTGGAGGAAGGTCCCCGTCAAGGTATACCCTCACATAAACCACATCATCTAACTCTTTTAAAAGGGTTTTTGTTGTATTTGATACAGTATATCTCTTTTCGGTGGTAAGGTCTATCCTGAAGAAGCGATAACCTGCACCTACAGCAATTATCAATAGCACAAATAGTGCTATAAAGTACTGTACCAGGTGTTTTTTTCTTAATTGCTTCTTATTCATGTCCTACCATTTACTCTTTTGCAATACGAGGCGTGTAGATAAAATAAACAATGCCATAACTCCAAAGAAATACAGCAAGTCTCTCGAATCAAGTACTCCCCTGCTTATTGAATTATAGTGATAATCTATACCCATTCTTGAGACCAGGTATTCCAAAGATCCGCTTCCTGCAAGTCCCCCAAGGAAATCAAATCCCAGGTACATTATAAATGATAAAAGCACGGCAATGATAAAGGAAACTATCTGGTTTTCGGTAATCGCCGATGCAAAGATTCCGATGGCTGAATATATTCCACCCAAAAACAGCAATCCAATATACGATCCCCATGTACCTCCTATGTCAATATTCCCCGGAGGATTTCCCAATCTTGAGACAGACCAGAAAAATATAAGTGTTGGAAGCAATGATAACAAAATCAGTGTCCATGAAGCTAGAAATTTAGCAAAGATTATCTGCAGGTCAGTTACCGGCCGGGAATAGAGCAACTCCAGTGTACCCATTCTTTTTTCATCAGCGATCATTCGCATGGTGATAGCAGGAACAAGGAAGAGGAAGGCCCAGGGTGCCAGTCCAAACATACTATCCAGTGTGGCATAGCCATTTTCCAGTATATTCATCTCTCCCTGGAATACCCACAAGAAAAAGCTATTGAACAAGAGGAATACGATAATGACAACGTATCCTGTCAATGAACTGAAAAACCCTCTTATCTCTTTATTGAATATTGTCCACATCCGCTTCAAAATAATTTGCTAAAATAATGCATTGGCTTTTCTATACCAACTAAAAATCCATGTCAGGAAGACTGGAATCCGGTAAATCTTCATAATTCATCAACCTTACATTATAAAAGTAGAACTGAATTATGTCCTTATAATTGTATCCATCGCGAGCCATCTTCATAGCTCCTTCCTGGCTCAGCCCTATCCCATGTCCGTATCCTTTTCCCCAAATTAATATTTTACCATCTTCCTCAGGAAACATATTGAAGAAAGTTGATTTCATATTCCAATCCTCTCGTATCTTTGTAAACCTGATTGTATCCTTGTCGAGCACAAAGTACTTTTTCCTATGTAATTGCTGGACATATAATAATTCCTCCGGCAATTTTTTAACCGAATTCATACCATTATCAAGCAAGTAGTTTTTCCAATCTGCGTAATCAATAGTATCAGTCCATTTTGCATGTGGCTGTTGAAGGGAATGCGGATCCATCACTGCCTGAAGGTAGTCTAGAGGATTAAGCCAAACATCAGAGGATCTCTGTGTCTCTCCCCCGCTATTTGAATGATATACTGCTGTAATCAGTTTGTAATGAAAATCTGCAACAACTTCCCCTGAAGTTTCAAAAACAGCTTTCGGAATTTCAGGATTATATATGCTTCTTCCTTTATATACCTGGCAATGTACACCATCACAAAGTGAGAATCCCTCCTCCCTGTGTTTTTCAAACTCTTTTAAGGCATAAGTTCTGCTTAAGAGTGAATGTGCCTTATAAAGCTCCGGTTCTGCATTCGGTCCTAACTCAGACTCTAACACACCGGCAATGTATTTATCAAAGTCGACCCTGTTAATAATATTTATAAAATCTGTCTTAGATTCAATAAGCAGGTCGTCATCATAGGAGCGGGAATCCAGGGCAGGAATAACGGGACGTATTCTGAATGTTCCATCCAGTACAAGACTTTCAATCACGATGGAACTGAAATCTCCAAATTCCTGTGATGCATTGTGAAGATGAACCCTGCTGTCTTTTAATACAGCAAAGAGAATCTCCCCCTTTTTCATCTCAGTAATAACAACTTGATTGCTTTTGACAATATACTGTCCGCTGGTGCAATACACAACTATAGAGTTTACCACCTGGTCGTTATACAGTCCGATCTTTATCATCTGACCGAAACCTATGCGGAAGACTAAGCTAAGAAGAATTGTCACCAGGATTTTCCTGCTCATACTATTTTACACTTAATAATTCAATCATTTTATCTGCTGCTCTCTGCGATGCTCCCTCCTTGCCTATTAATTGTTGGATTTCTTTGTAACCTTCAATTATTCTGTTTCGGTACTCAGTATCGCTTAGCAATTTCGCCAATTCAATTTTAGTAAGCTTTGTTAAATTATTCTGCAACAACTCTTTAACAAGCTCGTCTTCGTATACTAAATTAACCAATCCGAAGAACTTGAAATTAACAAATAATTTGCCAATGCGATAAGTCAGTCCTCCAGTTTTATATATTACCACTTGCGGAACATTAAAAAGTGCTGTTTCCAGGGTAGCGGTTCCCGATGTAATTACGCCTGCATATGCAATATCCAGGAGCTCATATGTTGCATTAAAAACCAATTTAATATCGGTATTTTCAAGAGCAGATGAATAGAGTTCCGGATTGCAGGATGGTGCTCCGGCAACCACGAACTGGTATGAGGGAAATGCCTTAGCTACTTCTTTCATCACAGGCAAGCTATGCTTTAATTCCTGCTTCCTGCTTCCGGCCAGTAATGCTACAACCGGCCGGTCATCTAGTCCGTGCTCCGTTTTGAAAACACTGCCTGTGCTTTTCTTTCGGAAATTCGCAATGACATCAGTTAATGGATTCCCATGGTATTCAACCTGCATGTTGTTCTCCTCAAAGAATTTCGTTTCAAATGGAAATATAACAAAGAGTTTGTCTACATACTTACTGAGTAATTTTATCCGGCCTTTCTTCCATGCCCAGACCTTTGGACTGATGTAATAGAAGACTTTCAACCCGGCCTTTGAAGCAAATTTTGCAATCCTTAAATTAAAGCCGGCATAGTCTACCAGGATAAGTGAATCAGGAGAAAATGCTTTGATTTCGCGTTTGGTATTTTTCAGTATGTTGGCCAGTGTCCTGAGATTGGCTATCACGGAAAAGAGGCCCATGAAATTCATGTTCCTGTAATGCTGAAGCAAACCGCCGGGAGAAACTTCTTTCATGAGGTCACCTCCCAGGAAACGGAATGATGCCTCCTGGTCGGAGTGCTTAATTCCCTTCATTAGATTCGAAGCATGTAAATCTCCGGATGCTTCGCCGGCAATGATGAAGTACTTCATAAGTAGGTTACAGCACTTTAAACATCAACATTATAAGGGCAACCACGAGAGTGGCAAAGATCACTCCCCGCGCTGATCTGTATTTGTTTGTCCAGATAAAAACAAAAAACAACAGGAGGTTAGGAATGGCACTTAAGCTAATGAGCCCTGTGAAACTGTTCAATCGATAAAAACCTTTCAAATAATTAACCAGAGATCCTTCTGAATTAAAAAGCCAGATTACAAAAATAGTAATAATTGGCAACAGGATTCCAAGTATCAAGCCAGTCCAGAGATTATCATATATGTTTTTGTTTTTCATCTTCTGATCATTTAAATTCCCATTTATTCAATGGTTCCATGAGCTCATAGGCAGTCATATCAACTTTAATTGGAACAATGGAAATGTAGTTATTATTCAGCGCCCATTCATCTGTATCTTCAGCATTCTCCTCCCTGTTTATAAAACCCCCTTTTAGCCAATAATATTGGCTGCCGCTCGGATCTTTTCGGGCTTCAAAATCTTCTTTCCAAAATCCATTGGCCTGTCGACATACTTTAACCCCCTGTATATCATTCTCTTTAGCGACAGGTATATTTACATTCAGACATGTCCCGGCCGGTAAGCCATTGTCAATTACTTTTTCAATTATATCATGAACATACTTTGCAGAAGACGCAAAATCAGCATTAGGTCCATAATCCAATAATGAAAATCCGATGGAAGGAACCTGGTTGATAGCACCTTCAATAGTAGCTCCCATAGTTCCAGAATAAACTATGCTTGTAGAGGAATTTGTTCCATGATTAATTCCGGAAAGTACAAGGTCGGGCCTTCTCTTGAGTATCGAGCACATGGCTAGTTTAACTCCATCAACAGGGGTACCTCTCACTACGTACCTTGAAAAACCATTGCTCTGTTCGAGTAATTTAAATCTCAAGGGCTCCTTGATGGTGATAGCATGAGATCTTCCAGATTGAGATTCAGATGCCCCTATTGCCACAACATCACCAAATTTCTTTGCAATCTCAATTAATTGCTGAATACCTTTGGCTTTATATCCATCGTCATTTGTCACAAGTATCAAACGCCTCTTTTTCTCCATAGTTCTCCTTTTATTTTACTGATTTACAAAAGTATCTAAAAAGAGGGAGAGTGCAAAGCGGTGAAGCGCTTAGGAAGCGACTAAGCGACTAACTGACTATTTCTTGAATAAAGTTGCAGCTTTGAATTCTTTGGCAATCGTATTCATGGTTTCCTCCACAGAAATGATCTTTTTTGCCAGAAAAGCATTGGTTCCGGCAAATGCAAAACCGTTGTATAGATTTCCTTTCATTGCATTTACTAATGCAGCAATAATACAGTATGGTGTTGTCTCAATATTACAGGTTCTTAAGCACTTATGGGGACACTTAACCGGGCTTTTCTCTCCACGATTAACCTTGTCAATAAAATCTCCGCTTATCGCTCTTCCAGGCATTCCTACCGGGCTATTGATAATTTCCATATCGCCCTCGAGTGCATCAATATAGGTTTGCTTGAACTTCATTGAAGCATCGCACTCGTCGGTAGTCACAAATCGAGTTCCCATCTGCACGCCAGAAGCTCTCATATCCATAATATTTTTAATGTCCTCTCCGGTATATATTCCCCCTGCAGCGATCACAGGAATCTGTGTATTATATTTCTTTTCAAATACTTCAACTTCAGAAATTACTTCACCCAATAATTTCTCCAATGAATATCCAGGATCATCAAGTTGATTTCTTTTAAAGCCCACATGGCCACCTGCTTTTGGGCCTTCAAGAACAATAGCGTCTGGTAGATAATCGTAATTACTCTTCCATTTTTCGCACAATATCTTTGCAGCTCGTCCCGATGAAACTATGGGTACGAGTTTAGTATTTGATCCTTTAGTTAGAAACTCGGGCAGATTCATTGGCAGGCCAGCACCGGAAAATATAATATCAATCTTCTCAGAGATAGCAGTTTTTACCAGTTCTGAAAAGTTTGTAAGCGCAACCATGATATTTACTCCCAATACCCCATCTGTAAGCTTTCTTGCTTTTTGAATTTCATCCTTCAATCCCCGGTTATTGGCTTCTAAAAAGTTCTTCCTGAAATCTGGTTGAAACATGCCTAATCCTGCAGCAGCAATTACACCAACTCCACCTTCATTTGCCACAGCTGCAGCTAAACCCGACATCGAGATACCAACACCCATTCCACCTTGTACGATTGGAACTCTTATTCTCAGGCCACCAATGTTTAGTTCTTTCATATTTGTATAATTCATAAAAAACGGTAGCAAGCTACGCCTCAACATCATTTAAAACCAATATATGTTGTCAATAAAGGCATGATAGACAAGAATAATATCATTTTGATTTCGTCAAGCAGCTGGTACTAAAGCATAGCGTGAAAATTGCCAGCATTCTATCCCTTTGATTACATGGCACTTATACGCAGCCACCATTGCACATCAGGCTGCAGCAAACTAAACTCAAGAGGTGTTAAAAAGTGGCAAATGACAGAGTTATAGTGGTCAATATGCAGCCAAAAGTGGTGAATTACTATTACTCAGTGGTCAATATTAACTATTGCTGAATTAAATCCATGAACTGAAGAGCTGCGGCTAAGGGTTTGATAGTATGATTAGTGGCCAGGGAAAGTATGCAGAATATAAGAAAACCTTAAAAGAGAGGAGGGCAACGAACAGCAGAAAATCAGCCTAAAACTATTGAAACATTGAAAACTCAACCGAGTTTACAAGAGTTCATCAACATCAACATGTATTAATAAGTTTTTAAATGTGAAAAAATAAAACTTTTAACATGCAACTTGCACATGCCCGAGAGGGTTGTGACAAGTTGCTATTCGTCTAAAAACCCGGGATATTGAATCGGACAACAAGGTGATGTTAATAGCAGCTATTGCGTATAATCTTAAGAAATTGCTCAAACATAATGGCAATTATAGGGCGCGTCATGCCATGCTAGGTCAAGGAAATAAAGCTAAATCTCTGCTGTTACCTTTTTAGAGCTATATATTTGAAAATAGAGCCGTTTTTAAGTAAAAATGGACGTTTAGAATTAAAATTGGCTATCGATTAAATTCCTTCTTAAAACTTCAATTGTGAACTACAAAAAAGCGCCCCAACGAATCGAAGCGCTTTCAGAAAAATGCATGGTTTTTCTATAGAACTATTAATTTCTTAGTTAATGAATGATTGCCTGTATGGATTGTAATGTAGTATAATCCTTTTGATAAATCTCCTACTGAACCTTGGATTACATGTTCTCCCGGAGCGTAAGTTCCAAAAGCAATCTTTTTCACCTTTTGACCAAATGTGTTGTAAATTACAATATTTGCCGTTATAGCTTTACGCAAGTTCAATACTAATGTAAATTGATCATCTGCTGGATTCGGTGAAATAGAAAGGGACCCGAACAAGTTTACTTCATCTACTGCAGAAGCCATGCTCAAATGTTTCTGATCTGCGTTCAAAATTTCACGTTGTCCAATTACAGGCTTACTGTAAGAGACAAATCCAATCACTGAAATTTCAGTTTCATCGTAACTTGCAGGAATCACATAGGTGAAGGTTTCAGAATAAATTGATCCAGGACTAACAGTTGTTGGAATTACTTCTGCATTTCCATATACGCCTGGTTCATTTGCTCTCAATACACGTCTATGATTGTATCCAATAATAGGGTCTCCGGCTCCTTCAAAGGGATGACCTACTGTTGTATTATACTTATTCGCTTGATCATATCCATCACCTACTCCCGTAACATTGTCTTCTGTTACTTCCATCACAAAACGCATATCTCCAATAGCAAAATCAGCAAATTCTGCCGTTACTGTAGCTGTAATTGTACGTGTTGCTTGATTATAAGTAAGATCAATTCCAACTTCCACAGGTGTGTAACGTTTCAATTGTGTTGCCACATTTGCTGCCCATATACCACGAGAAGTAGGTTCCTCTATTTCACCATCAAATACTTTTCGATCTACCATTCCGTTTGGATAGGCAGTAACAACGAATTCAGAACGAATCCCGTCAGCATATTCCATTTCATCACCGTCATGAACAGAAACAGCAATTAGCTTATCAGGATATTGTGAAATCAAATCCTCTATCACCACATGACCATCAGGACAATAACCGGCCCAAGCTGCCGTGAAACCTTCTATGACCACGTTGATATTTGATGCACTTGTTCCGTTGTGGGAGAAAACGTCTTTGCATAATTCATCGTTGCATGTTCTTTGGTCCGCATTTCCATTAATATTATCGATCCAAATACATACTGTATGTAATTCTCCACCACTTGCAATGTTCAAGGTTGTACTATGATTGTAGCTTCCCATTCCTCCTAAAGCAGCAATATTGACTCCAGGAACATTCATTGTGACAGCTGGACCCGCATCAACCGAATAGTTCAAATCATACGAAGTAATCGCTTGGGCTCCTTTATTTATAAAGTCCCCTGATACCGGGTTATTTCCAATGTTCACGTAATTTCCAAAATTCGAAGACGTGATTGCTGCATCGTAATCAATTCCATCCCAGAAGAAGGAATATACGATATCATCTGCCCCATCAGTTTGTGTTGTAGGGAAATTATATGAAGGTCCTTGTACCATTGTACCATTAGCTCCTGTTGCATCTTCACATCCTACAGTTGCGGTCGTTCCCGTTGCTATTCCGAAGTTATGAATAACATCAAAGTCACCACATTCATGAATTCTAATGGCCACAAAAACAAAGCCCGTTCCACTAACAGGAGTTACTGAATACCATTGAATAACATGTGTTCTATTCGGTGCTGTTCCATAATTAAATGAGTTAACTGCATCCGGGGTTCCTGACCCCGATGCCACATTGAGATCATCCCAAAAAGCATAGATTGCGTTGTTTGGGCCACCCACATTGGGTATTGCAGTATTCACAGGATCACTCACAGAGGCACTTGTCTCAAATGTAATGTATCCATTATCACTCACTTTATAGCTAGAGACTGCTGTTCCGTAATAATTCCATGAAAATGGAATGGTCTGAGTAGAGGAAAGTACATCATTGGAGGCATCAGATAGTACTGTTATTCCTGTGTTTGTATACAAGAAGGGTTCAGTTGTTCCTATACTTGTTCCAACACCATAATTTTGCCCGAATGACAGTAGTGCCCATCCTAAAAAGAAGAGAAGTGAAATTGTGTTTTTCATGGTATTCTTATTATCGTGAGTGAATTGATTTTAATTAATTGCAAGACATGAAATTTTATTCCATTTGAGTGGGTTTAAGCAATTTTAGCTAAGGGCAGTTCGTCTAAAAACCCCGTTTCCGGTTTATCTTAAGCTAAATTAAATGTTTTTGACGGCATTTCACAAATAATAGCATGATTTTCAGTTTGAATAAATAAATGACTCAAACTAAATTCATGATTTGATATTTGCTTAAAAATCAGAATAATAGCAGAAGTGAGCTTACTTAACCAGGATCTCAGCTCTTTCTTTCCGAGAGTATTCATAATACTTCTCAGCTTGTAAGCCAGCTTACGTATATTACATGTTATGGGCAGATTTTATTTTACTGTTTTACAATTTAGTTTAAATAATAAGTTTCCCATTTCGGGATAGCCAATCCTATAAGACTTCCAATAGCCGCTCCAGAAATAGTGAAACCAACAACAACACCACCAGGGTTATCAAAATATGGTTCATCAATTATAATTATTAACGCTGTTAATCCCATTAATAATGCTCCATAACCACACCATGTTAATGCTTGAGTACCTTCCTGAACTCTAATATAGTCTATCTCTGACAGCATAATACTTTGATTTAAATTGGAACTCAAATTAATAAAAGAGATATTGTCAGGCATTATATAAAGCTTTTTACTTTCATATTTCGTAAAGTCTTTTAATGTAATTTTACCTCTGTTATAATAGGTTTTAGGTGGCAAATTATATTCTACTATTTGCGCTTTTGTTATTGAAGGAATTAAAAAAACTAATACTATAATTATTTTGTTCATTATTTAATCTATTTAGATTAATAATTAAGCACGATCTTATTCATCATAGGTTCAATAATTAAAGATAGATTATCTAATTGACTCTTATAATCTTCAATTTGTTTACCTGAAATACCTGCCTGTTTTGACCAAATGTGTCCATTTGAATTTAAATCACCTTCTTTATCAAATAAATAAATATATGTATCAAGTCTTAAAGCTCCACGTACACCAAACGCACCAACACCACTAACTGTAAGAGTCGAATATGAAATTGCTATTAAGTCTGAATTAACTTTTTTACAGATTTCGGATATTGCATTTTTATAGTTTGATGGCACTTTAAAAAATTTCACTACTTTGCCATTCTCAAACCTAAAAGGATTTATATCGTTTGAACCAGTTATAAGCATTGGATAATTGTCATTCTTAATTCTTAATGCATTTGGAAAATTAAACTTTTCTTTTAATTCTGTGAATTCAGACTTATCTTGCAAAGAGTTCCCAAATATTACCTCACAATTAAAATTATTTTTCAAACTTGAAGCTACAATTTCTCTATAATTATCTATATTCTTTTTTTGCATATCCATTATCTGGTCAGCAATTGAATTTGTTTTTGCATTAAATGCTGCCGCATCTATTAAAGGAATAACTGGTTGCTGAATTTTTCCAATCATTGTTTCCAATAAAGTAATACTCTGTACTTTATCTACTTTTTTGCCTGAATAGCTTATATTCATTGTTGCACAAGATGATGAGATCAAAGCAAAAATAACTAAGCAATTAATTTTAAATAATTTGTTTTTCATAATAAAATTATATTAAAGTTTAATAATTAAGTTACGGTTAATAAAATTCTATGAACTCCTCTATTGCAAATTTTCCCATAACCTTTAGATTAGCAATCGCTAAAAACTAAAGATTTCATTGATTAGTTTTAAGTTAGTAAAAACAGGGATCAAAGTGATAAGCTGGTAAAAGGCAAGGGTGAACTATGCGCCTAACAAAACTTACGGTTTACGGAACGATTAAGTTCCCTTGTCTTTTCTTGTACCGAGGATCAAATAGATATTGAGGCTTTTAGGCCTGTTATTAAGGTTTTGATCGGGATATTTTTCACATCCAGTTTATCACTTATCACCCATAAACACATAAAGTTATGAATAACAGTGAGAAAAACCAAAACTACAAGTTCTATGTAGGCGTGGATCTTTCAAAGAAACCTTCTGTTTATGTGCTCTTTTACGGCGTGTGAGCATAATAAGGCATGTAAGGAAATATATAGTCGATTAGTAGCGAAAGGTAAATCGAAGAAGCTAGCATTGATTGCTGTAGCCAACAAGCTACTGAAGCAATCATTGGCGAAAGCCAAATCGGGATTAATATATGATGAAAACTTTAGAAGTGTGAATCCAATTTTTTCTTGAAATTTGCTTGGATTTTAGCACAGTTCATTGTTAGCCACTTGTTTTAATTTCTTCTCATGATTGAGTTTGTGATACGTTCTCTTACAGGTACTTTTCTTATTTCAAATTCTTCCATTAGTCCATTATCATAATACTGAATTGACAATTTTTCTAATTCAATTTTGTTTTCTAATATTTCCAAAATTCCAATTCTTACTTCTGGCTTGTTATAGCATCCTGCTGAACCCAAATTAATATACCGACACCTACCCGTTTTATCATCTTCTTCATGCACATGGCCATAGAATATCATTTCAGAATCTATTCCATTAAATAAAATGTCCAATTCTTCTATGCTTGGATTCTCTATTCTTGAAGCAAACCAATTCTGTTTTTTATTCAAGCCATAATGTTGAAAAGTTAATTTTCTATCTCTACCTATCGGGTAATCTCTTGAAAACTTCCATTTCTTTACTCTATTTCTATAGTCATTGCCTACTTGAAGATTTGTCCAGCTTCGATGTCTTACTTCTTCTTCACTCATCCAATTTGGTATTGGGTTTGGTAATCCGTACGCATACCAATAATCATGATTTCCCATGACAAAATCCATTTCTTCAATTGAAAATGCAAAATCTATACATTCTTTTGGATATGGACCAATTCCAATCAAATCACCAACATGAAATATCTTCTCACAACCATTGTCTCGAAATGTTTCAACTCCCTTTTTTAACGCAGGTAAATTTCCATGAATATCTTGAAATATGCCCAATTTCATTCTAGCAATTTTTTGGATAATTGTTTTCTTTATTTACTTGTAGCTAACGTTTTGAAAGTATGATTAGTACCGATATATGTAAGGTTAATTATTTTTGTTTTGGTTAGAGCTAATTTAATAGTTTTTGATCAATATATCGAATAGCCAGGTACTAATTATACTGTGTGTTATCTGCTGGCTATTTATTATTCAACTGATGTGCTAAATAAACACCTGTGCTTGCGCAAGCTTGAATTAAATAACCTCCAGTTGGCGCATCCCAGTCAAGCATTTCTCCAATGCAGAAATGGTTTTTTATTTTTTTTATTTCAAAATTGGAATCTATAGCATTTAAATTGATCCCTCCCGAAGTAGATATTGCCTCATCAATTGCGGCTGAATCGACAATTGTTAGTGGGAAATTTTTAATGAATCTAGCCAAAGTTTGAATGTCTAAAAACTCCTCTTTTGTCAGTGTTCCTTTTATGAGTTCTATTACAACACGAGATAATTTTATTTTTTTCCTTAAAGTAATAGTTGTGTTTGATTTTGAGCGAGTTATCTTTTCAGTTAGGTTTGATAAATTGTATGTTGGTTTAAAATCAGCATAAACCACAACCTCATTTTTTGAAGCTAAAATCGCTTGTATTTCGGGGCTTAATCCATAAATCGCATTACCCTCTATTCCAAATTTTGTGATTACCGCTTCACCTTTCTGAATTTTATTATTTAGTGAAATTGAAATATTTTTTAGTGGTTTACCTTCATTGTTTTGGATGAACTTTTCATGCCATTTAATCCTATAAGCACAATTTGAAGATCTAAATGGCAATGTGTCAATTCCCTTTTTATTAAATACATTTAACCAAGAACCATCGGACCCAGTTACTTTCCAACTCGAACCACCTAAGGCAAAAACGGTATAGTCCGACTTTATAATTTCCTTAGAATTGAATTCTAAAGAATTTTCTTTATCCCAATTGGTGAAGGTCTTGTTGAATTCAAATTTGACATTTTTATTTATCAAATACATTTCTATGCATTTCAAAACTTTAATGGGCTTGATCCCCTTTTCAGGGAAAACCCTTCCACTACTACCAACAAAAGTTGGAATCCCCAAACTTAACAACCATGTTCTTAAAGCAGCATTGCTAAAATTATCTAAAGCGTTATCTAGAAATGAAGCCGGAGTATATCTAGATTTGAAACTAGAAAGTTCTTCAGAATTTGTAAGGTTGAAGCCCCCATCACCAGCTACTAAAAATTTACGTCCGAGAGAAGTATTTTTTTCAAAAATGGTAACATTGTAAATATCAGTGTTTAAAAATGCAGCTAGAAACAAACCTGCTGTTCCTCCACCTATGATTGCCACCTTTTTTTTCATAGGTCAAAGGTTGTTGTTTTTTTGATAGTTGACAATTTTTAGTTGCGAAATTTTCACCTTCTGGAGATTGAAGCGTAAGTTGAATTTTTACTTAATGTAATCCGTTGCATATTTGATCGTGCTACTCATTCGTGAATTGTGCGGTATAAAGGTTACATTTCTTCGGGGACATGCTTGCAGATAACCTTTAGATTAGCAATCGCTAAAAACTAAAGATTTCATTGGTTAATTTTAAGTATTAAACAGGAATCAACATTGCATCTGGCCGCTATCAGTTCCATTCAACAGAATCCTGATTTGAAAAAATACTACAAAAGAAAAAAGCAGGCAAAAAAGAAAAGGTGTTAATAACCGGAACAACTAAAAGTGGTCCTACAAACAGGGAGTAGTTTACAACAATTCATAGTTATCATCATGTATTAATTGTTTTATTTTAAAAAGTATCTCTTAACTTTAACTAACAATTTGTCCAATAGGATTTGAAACTAAACAATGTAGTATTATATTTTTTAGCGAATGAAAAAATTATATTCTATTATTAAAGGTTCAGGATGTTACATACCTGAAAAAAGAGTTTTAAATGAAGATTTCATTAAAAATGATTTTTATGATTCTGATGGAAATAAAATAAATGCCCCGAATGAAGAAATAATAAAAAAATTTGAGAAAATAACTGAGATTAAAGAAAGGAGGTATGTTACTGACGACCTGAAAACTTCTGATATTGCATATTTTGCAGCAA
>Ga0307990_1000048_pt1 | contig 110164 bp, 75 predicted proteins | sample EllFjometagen129_FD_203168 | JGI IMG/M metagenome (GOLD analysis project Ga0307990, IMG submission 203168) | Marine microbial communities from Ellis Fjord, Antarctic Ocean - #129 | ecosystem: Environmental > Aquatic > Marine > Unclassified | place: Southern Ocean | collected 2014-10-08 | reverse complement strand
TGCGAGAAATCGAAATAACGAGCTCGTTATTTGGATTTAAAAAGATTTAAATAGATATAACGACTCCGTTAATAGGATTTAAAATGTTTTAAATAGACATAACGACTCCGTTAATAGGATTCAAAAAGTTTTAAATAGACATAACGACTCCGTTAATAGGATTCAAAAAGTTTTAAATAGACATAACGACTCCGTTAATAGGATTCAAAATGTTTTAAATAGAGATAACGACTCCGATAAATCGATATATCTGCAAAAATGTAAAAGAACCTTTTTAATTATTAATTCTTAATTTTAGCAAATATACAAAATAAACAGAGCTATGTCAAGTATATAGGTGTTTATTTTTGTTTTTTTATTAAATGTTTTTGGGGATGGTTTGTTTTAATGGGTTTTATTTTTTGTTGGCAGGCGTATTATTGTTTTATTAATTTTTTCTTTTATTAATCAAGGATAGGAAAATACCTATTAATGAGCAAATTCCAAAAAGAATCACTAGCACACTAATATAACTTATTGCATTATCAAATACATATCCACCAATCATACCACCTAATCCAGCTGAAATGAACATAAAGCCAATAAAATGAATATAAGTTAATGGATTCCTTTCATTGAGTTTGCTTGACCATAATGGTTTTTCATAAATAAGATTAAAAGATAATCCTGAAACACTCAACAAGTAAGGAAGGAGAAGTCCAAAAAATGATACAGGAATACTTATATAAAGAGCAATCCTTATTGTCATAAAATTCTCAAATGGGAATATGATAGCTACAAAAAATATCGCTAAAATTATAATTGTTTTAAATAGACCTGTATTCATAGTTTTAAATTTTAAAATATTTGCCAAAATTCAGTAAACGTAATTGATTACGTTTATTTATAGTAAATCATTAAGCAAATATACAAAAAAACTTTTGTTTAGCAATGTAACTAATACTTTTCTACCAATTTTTTATCAATAACATAAATACTAATTTGCTGGGCGCTTTCTTTATTGTAGTTAAATTTCTTTTGAAGATTTGTTATAAGCAGTGTAACATCGCGTTTTAGACGTTTGTCGTATTTTTCAAAACTTGGTGTACTGTATGCAATAATGGCTCGTCTAAAGTTCTCGTTATCGTAATAGGGGGCAAGGGCGTTTTCTTTAAGGTTTTTGGTATATTTATGAAAAAGGCTTTTGAACAATTCTGTTGTAGTTAGTTTTTTGCCTTTTACCTTTATATCCTGCGAAAGTGTATCGGTAATATATTCTGTTTGTATATCTTTTCTAAACGATTGGCGTTCTTTAATAGTACTTGTTGTGCCCAAAAATATAGCTTCTATGTTTTTAAAATATTCTTCGTCAATATCAATAACATCGTTTGTATAATCGCATTTTACGGTATTGCCAATATCAAAATTAACGCAGTATATATAATTTTGAATATCTATTGATATTTGCTCTTCGTTGTAATAATACACACATTCTTTAACTTCTTGCAGCACGTTATAATCGTAAAGGTCTTCTATCGATTCTATAAAACCATCGGGCACATGTTTTATTATTTCGGGGTTTTTATTAAAAAATGTCATTAGCATATCCATAGTGTACATGTCTTCCGATTTTGCATGTTGCAGTAAAAACGAATTAAATATACTTAGCGATTTTCTGCCCGATAATCCTTTTCTGCCTTCATATTCCGATTCGGCAAGAATCTCTTTTCTTATTTGTCTGGTAAATCCTTTTGTGTCTTCTTCGGAAAGCCAATCGGGTATTTTGCCTGTGTAGATATCCATTTTTAAAAGCAAGAGATTTTCATCAACATATTTTTTATATTTTTCGTGACCTTCAATCCATTTTTTCATTGTTAATGAATCGGAATTCATTCTTGTTGATATTATTATCTTGGCAAAATTTTCTAAAACCATTGGCAAAAACCATTTTTCGAGCTTACTGCCAAATTTGTTTTTGTATATCGATACTTCTGCTCTATAATCAAGAACATAAGGTATATTTATATTTATTATTCTGTCCTGAAACGATTTTACATTCTGAAAATGTATTTTATCTTCGGGATTAACCAATCCTATAAATAGTGTAGAGATTTTTTCTTCAACAGTTTCAACTTTATGTATGCCGTCGCTAATAATTCCGTGCAATCCTTTTAAGCGAAGTATGTTGTTTTCTTTAATATCCATTAATGATAATACTCCGTTGTTGGTATTTGCAAGGTCGGAGTATATGTATTTGATATTATCGGTTTTTAAAAGTTCGTTTATCGATTTTTGTATAGTAGGCTTTAAAATTGGCTTTACCATTCTTTCGTCTCCGGGGTTATAAACGCTTATGCCAATTCCAAACTGCCTGTTGAAACTCATTTTGCGGGCGTTTATCATGCTAAATACAATAAGAGGGTCTCCAATTTTATCGAACAGGTGTTTGTAAATTGAATTACAAATACTGCAAGGTTCATCTTTTAAAACCCATTCGTACTCACGTGAGTTAAAAATATGGTTTTCTATTACTTTATTTGATATTATTTCTCTAATAAATTGTTTTCTAAACGATTTAGGTATCTGTAATATTGGATGGTCGTGATTAGGACAGGCTATTTCCAGATATTTTTTCTTAGATGAATCTTCTACACTATATAGTTCTATTTCTTCTTTTATGTCGTCAATTGTTAGTTTTTCGTCGTCAATTTTATTTATCAGGTCAATATCTAACCTCCATAAGGTTTCGTACATTGCTCCCTGTTCGGTTTTTGAATATTCTTCGAGTTTAAATAACAGGTTTGTTAGAAATGTACTTTTTCCACTTCCGGGAGGTCCTTCAAACAAATACATCCTGTTGTTCTGAACTCCTTTTTTAAAGCTTTCAACAAGATTCATAAATCTGTTTGCAAACAAACGGTCGGCAAAAAACGGGTCGCTGCAGTTTTCCTGAAATAATTTTGAGCAATCGTATTCTACAAATCCTACATTATCGCCTGTATCTAAATATTCTTCGTGTCCATCATCAATGTAATAGTTTACCATATCGTAAAACATCTGAAAAATGTTTCTGAAGAAAAGCTCGGGTTTGTTAGATACTGTATATAAAAAATCGTTGAAAGAGAGTATATCTTGTTTTTCTTTATTCTGAATATCTTTGCTAATATTAATTAGTGCTTCAAGCCTTTTACCTCTATCTTCAATTTCGCCTAATTTCTCAATATTCTTTTTTATGCTTTTAGCCATCTTATATATTCTGTTTTGATAGTTTTTTATTTTTCATGGTATATAAAACCTTCTTGTATTCAAATTCCTGCTTTTTATCTGTTTCTTTTACTATTATTTCGGTGGTTTCGAGCTGAACCTGTTCTCCCCATAAAAATTCTATTCCAATCATTGTTTCAGGAATAAAATCTTTAATTAATTGTTTCTTTTCAAATTTATGAACTAAGTAAATATTTTTATCGTTTGTTTTTTCGTGGTTAATAGATATAATAGGAGGGTGGTACTGCGAGTTTATAAGCATTTTTTTATAATCTTCGGCTTTTCGGCTTTTAATATAATACTGATAAACTCCTCTCTGTTTGTCAAGCTGTTTGCCTACGGTAAATAAATTGTATTTATCAACAAAATCCTGATCAACAAATGAATTTATAAGGGTAAAATCCGAAAAGTGTTTTCTTATTTCAAATATTGCATCTTTTCCTTTGCCTGTATTTTTGTTGTATGCTTTTCTTTCATCAATGTTTTGGATTTTCTGAAAATCGAAGCTTAATTTTCCTTCGTTTGCAAGGTCTTCAATGTTTTGAATTAAACGTAATCCAATAGCGTATGGATTTAATCCAATTCTGCGTATAGATGTTACACCTGCATTAAGCTTTGCAAATCCCGATTCGTGACCTTTTATTCGTTTATCTTTTCTAAAAAGTTCGTCGTGCCAATAACTTGCCCAGCCTTCGTTTATGGTTTTGGTTCTTATTTGTGGCTGAAAATACAATGATGTATTTCTTACTATATTTAAAACAGATTTCATCCACGAATTCTCATCTTTGTTAAGAAATGGAGAGTTTTCGCTAATAAATTCCACTATATCTTCATACCCATTTTTATCATTATCAGAATATTTTTGATATTTAGCCTGAAATTCAGGATACCTTGTTTTAACATCAGAAAAGAATAATGTTTCACCCATTTCATGATTTTTCAATAAAAATGAGTTGTATTTATTAATTTCTTTGTAAAGTTCAATATCACTTACTCCAACAATTTTCTGAAGGAATACATCAAAGTAAAAATCAAGTTTTTCTGACGGGTTAATATTTTTGGGATAATTTATTTTAGCAAGCTGATGAAAGTATCCAACAAGATTATCAATACTACGGCTAAATTCAATAATATAATCAAGCCATCTGCCATATTCGCTTCTTAAATTTGCAATTAATCTTTTATCGGCAAGTGCTTGTCCTACAAAATCGTTATTCCATGTATTTTCAAACATTCTGTTGTTCTGGAAAAAATCAATATGGGCAAGTACATGATAAAATATCATTATATTCATCCAGTCAGGATTATTATCGTTATAGAAAGATATGGCAGGTCGTGAATTTATAACAGTTTCATAAGGATTTGAAGGATATAGTTTGTATTTACCGTGTCCTTTCAATACATCAACATCTTGCACCCAGTAATCGTACAGAGTAGGTATCATTACTTTTGGGGAAAGGTTAAGCATATCCTGATTTGTAACAATATACTCAAGTGTTTCGTCTTCGAATGCAAGTCCAGCATCACGTGCTATGACTTTACACTCTTCCATTATTTTTTTGGTATGTTGACTTATTAATTCCATTTAACTATTCACTTACTAGTTTTTTTATTCCTTCTATAATTCTTTCTTCCGATACTCCACTTGCAGAAAAAGCATCCATTTTAATTAAGTCGGCTTGTTCTGTTAATAGTTTAGATTTTTCAATAGTTCCTTCTACAGTTGTGCTTTTATCTGATGATGTCCATGAGTTTTTTGCTACAGTTATACCTAACCTGTTTATTGATTGTAGAGATATTTTAATTTCATCAGTAAGTTCTTTACCATCACTATCCCAATCGTCTCCATCGGTGCCGTAAAAAATGTAAATATTGTAATCTTTAGCTAGTTGTTCATCTTCAATTATTTTATTTACAAGTTTAAAAGCAGGAGCAACCTTTGTCCCGCCTGCAACCATTGAACTATAGTAGGTGTAAAAATCTTTAACTTCTTTTGCATCTGTATCGTGCAAAATAAATCTGGTTTCTAAATTGTTTTGATATTGATACATTAACCAACTGTAAATTAGCAAATGTTGTGTTGAAATTGCTTCTGTTGGGTCGCCTTGCATTGAACCTGAATAATCCCTTACAAAAAATACAACTGCCTGATTATCGAAATCTTTCTCTCGTGACAATATTCTGAATACCTGATCTTGTGGGCTTAATAAAAGATTTTCACTTTCAAAGGGTTCTGTTCCATTAATATTACCTAGTAGAATATTTGTTTTAATTATTCTTCTTAGGGTAGCTTTTTTGTCTAATACTTGTCCAAAACCACGGTTTCTGTCGGTAAGGTCGTAAACGTATTTTGTCATGCTACGTTTTTTGCCTTTATCTTTAATATTAGGCAATTCAAATTTTTCGGTAAGTATTTTACCAAGGTCAAAAGCTTTTGATGTAACATCGTGGCTTGCTCCATTTCCTTCTCCGGCACCTTCTCCTTCGCCTTCTCCTGGTTCCGGTTGTGCTTGTTGTTCTCCAACAACTTCTCCTTCTTCTCCTTCTCCTGCACCACCTGTTTCTCCATCGTCTTCTTCTGTAACAGAATCGTCGTGGTAGAATTTAGATTCATTAGTGGTAGGGACAATAACAACTTTAGCTTTATCGCCTTTTCCGGGTTTTATAAGTTTTCCAATTCTTATCTTTCTCGGAAAACCATCTTTTTCTCTTTGTTTGTCGTGTTCTAATAATTCATCAAGAGATTTTAATGCAATATTATAAAGGTCTTTAGGTATTTTTATGTTTTGTAATACTTCAAGGTCGTTAAAATCGTATAATCCTAAATAAGTATCTTCATATTGTGTTTGAATATTAAACTCATTTTCTTTACAGAGTTTCAACTCTTGCTCAATAATGAATTTCTGCTCTTTGGTCAGTTTTTTCTTTAAAATTTCTTTAAACAATATTTCGTGCCTTGATGTCATAGGGTATTATTTTTCAAATCAATTATTTGTAACTTGTTCTCAAACTATATAATTTAAATGACTAAAATATTTAAAATTCAAAATACTTAAAATTTAAAAACGATTAGCTAAACTTTGGTATTACTAGCAATTGATGTGAAAATTGCAAGTAATTCACCTGATTCATTATATTCTGATTTAATTTCTTCTTCTTTTAACCATTTAACCTCAATGATAATTTCAAGCCAATATTGAGTTTCACTTGCTTCACTTTCACAAATTTTTATTTTATTTCTAAAATCAGCTTTACTTCTTGCACGATTAGCTTCACGATAATTTGCACCTACACTTGTGCCTGCTTTTGTAATTTGATTTTTTACGACTCTTCCTTCAGGAGTATTTGGCAATTTTAATGACAAACGAATTATTTGTACAGCAAAATTTTTAGTTCTTTTTTCAAGAGATTTTCCAAATTCCTTAGGATTATAATTATTTTGAATTTTAGTCATTTCAAATTTTAAGTATTTTAAATTATTTTCAAACTTTAAGTATTCCTAATTAGCATCATCTTGTGTACAGAAATACTCTATTGTTTTTTGAGCACAAGTAGAGCAATAGTTGAGTTTTTTCACCATTGTTTCAACCATTCTGTTATAAAGTTTTTGATTTTCTTCGTTTGTACGGTTTGATAATGCGCCAACAAGGCTACCGGCGCCTGCAATATCAGATTTTAATCGTACATCGGTAACAGCTTTTACAAGATCGTTGTTATCCATAAAATTATAATTCGGGTCTTTCATCATTTTCTGACCGTAAATCTTAGTAATTGTTGTACGATAACTTTGTTGTTGCTCAACAGTTTTTAATCCAAGGCGTTCTTCTACGCTTTTAATAAATGATTCATCAATTTTTAATGGTACAAGCTTACCTGTTTGCGGATCTTTGTATGTCCATATCTTATCAGTGCCAAGATTTTTAGCATCAACTCCAATAATCATGTTAACATAATTCATAACGTCTTTTTCAACGGCATTTGGTTCGTCCATATATGCATTAAAAATAGTTGTCATAATATTTTTTCTATGTAATCCTTTTGCAATTTTAAGATCGTTAAGGAATTTTGTTCTGTCGGCCGGTTCGTGTACATAATCGAGTATTACACTTTCTATTGCAACAAACACATCGCCTGCATACATGCACTTACCTTCTTGTGTGCTCGATTTTTCAAGTAATATTTGTATTGAACGTCCAAGATTTCTATGTCCGAGACCTTTTTGTCCAAATCTCTTTGTAACATCAGGTTCGCGATTAAGTTCGTCAATTACTTCGCTTAATGTTTTTATACTTTTTTCCCCGGCAACTTCTCCTGCAGAAAGTTTCATCATTTCAACAGGTGTAAGTTTATCAGACAAAGGCATTCTTGATAATATCATAGAAGCAGATATAGAATAGTTTAAATTAGGGTCTATATGTAATTTCTCTCCGGTAAAAGTTGTTTTGTCTAAACTTCCTATTGAATACCCAGTTAATTCTTCCTGAAGTCTGAAATTCGTATTATGAGACATATAAGTAAGTCTGCAACGGTCAACAATGGGTGCTTGTTCTTTTTCTTCGATAAAGCGAGAAAACTCTGAATTATTACTTGTTGCAATAATTAGTGTGTCTAATGGCCATTTAAAACCTTCAACTTCAACAGTACGGTTTTGAATTACTCCAAGATAAACCTGTACAAGGTCTTTTTTATTTTTGAAAATTTCATCGGCAAAATGTATTCCACCACCGGCAACTCTTGCCAATGCGCCACGTCTTAAATCAAAACGATAAGGGTTATCAGTATCAGTAATATGCAATAGTCTTGAAATTGATTCTTCACCAAGAAGGTCTACTGCTGATGATGTAATTTTATCTTTAGCTGCATATTTACCTGTAAGTGTACCTCGCGATTCACTTACCGGAACAGGAATAATATCAATAAATTCAAGAACTTTTTTAATATCTCCATCACAGTAATTTCTTATTTGATCAAATATATAATACGAGCAAGCTCCAATTGTGCGGTAATTGTTATAAAGTTTATCAATGTCTTTATCTTTTGCTCCAAGTTTTTTAATAAATTCAATCCCTTTTTCTTTTTCATCAAAAAGATTCATGGCAAGTATCATTGGATCTTCGTAAGTTTGAGATTCAATAGTTTTAATTTTGCCGTATCCACCAATTTTATCCAATCCTGTAAATTTGAAAGTATATCTTCTGTTTTCGGGTAGAGCAACAAATTCGCGATATTTTTTACTTAAAAAATCGACAAAGAAAGTTTTTCCGTTTCCGGGTTCGCCAATTAAAACAAAAGCCATTTCGGAAGAAGAACCACCCTCGGCTGCATCTTTAACAAAAGAAACAAAGCTGTTTATTTCATCAAACATACCGATAATATGTTTTTTCCCTTCGCGAAAAACTTTAAAGTCGTAAGTAGTTCTACCGTTAACTATTACTTTTTCAATTTTATTCTCTCCATCAAGTATCATACGGGATACTGATTGAAAAACATTTTCAAATTTTCTTTTACCCGAAATTACATTTTCAACATGAATTTCAAGACTACTCTTTGTTTTAGATTTAGTTATCGCTTTTTGAGCCATTGATATATACCTCCAATATTATGAAACTGTTTAAAGTTAAAATAAGAATCTACGAGAAACATCTTGATTTCATTGGTCTTCAGCTATGCAATAAAAACCGAGCTTTGCCACTAAAACCAATATATTCCTCTCGAAAATCTCATTTAACTTCAAATAGCTTCCATTTGTAAATTATTTGACAAAAATTCAGCTATAAAATTATTAAAAATCAATTAATATTCAAATATGTTTTTTAGTATTGTTTAATATTGTTTGTTAAAAGCTTTGAAAACACTTGTCCAGATTATGTTATACTTTGAAATAATCTTTAAACAAAATAATATTTTGTTTTTACTGATAATGTCCTGATATTAGCAGATAGAATATATGTAAAAATAAGATGAAACATTATCAAACATTTTTAATTATTTTGCTTTGCTTCTCAACTATTTCTGCGTGCAATTATAAGCAAGATTTTTCACATGATTCGTTGATATTCTCCAATGTTGCTCCGGCTAAAGGTGATAAAAAGTGGCCTGTTTATGAGGATAGCAAAGTCAAAATGGTCTCCGTTAGCTATGGATCCGCTACAAAGCATAGTAATCCCGGATTTTTTGTTTACCGTAAAGCAACAGAAGATTGGATAAGGATAGATAAAATCTCAACACAAGGAGCTACATTTGGTCGTAGTCCTACACTTGAGGAAGCAAATAAATCAGGAAAGGGATTTCCGTCAATAAACTGGAATTTCCAGGAATTGGAAAATGATGCATATATTGATTTTCCATTGCAATCAGCAGGATTTCTTTTTTTTCCTGACGAAGTAGAATTGGATAAGATGAATAAGGAATACATACTCCGCTTTAACTCAGACTGGGAAATAGAAGGAGTTGAGACTGTTATCAGGCTTCCCGTGGATGAATTGCTTAAATAATTCTATGATTTTGTTTTTTTATTAGCAATCCTATCAATTGCAAATCCCAGAAGTCCACCTAAAACTGTTGTCATAATTGCAATTGGAATCAATGATTTAGGTTCTTGCCAGGCAATGATAAAACTTACCGGAAGTAAAACCAGAAACGCAATTACAATTCCTTTGATAATTCCATTAATTTTTATGTTTACTGAAGAAATAAAAAACCCGATTACTATCCACATTGTGAAAGCTGATAAATTAGCATCCCAGGTCAAATCCATTATTATCATTGGAATTACATCAATTATTCCTGCTATTAGTCCTAAAATTGTTCCTATTATCCTGTTTCTCATTTTTCACACACTTTTTTTATTGAATTTCAAAGATAAATTTTTTTAATAATATCATGGAATAATTGCACTAATAATTATGGAATTCTTCCATACAGTGTATCATTTATAATAACTTGCAGTATTTTTGATTATTAACATTAAATTTTTAATAATTAATGGTTTTATATTGTTAACATTAATAAGATATTGTTAATTTTATAAATTATATTATATTTGTTTTTACAAATTATTTATAATAAATTGTTTGTAACAGTTTTAATAAATTAATAATAAAACATATATATCTATAAAATGATAAATAAGATTACATATATAGTATCTATATTGCTTCTTGTAATTTCATTTAATTATAATTTAAATTCACAAAAACTTTCGGAAGGAGAGGAAAAATTAATTGCAGAAACATTTAGTTTGTTTGGTGAAAAAGATTATGAGAATGCAATGCCAAAGTTTTCGCAATTATTAAGTTTATATCCAAAACACCCTGATTATAACTACGGTTATGCTGTATGTTTGATTGAAACCAATACTAATACTGTTAAGGCATTGGATTATTTGAAATTTGCTTCTGCAAGAAGTGATAATCCTATTATTTATTTTTATATGGGACGATCTTTCCATTTGAATTATAAATTCGATGAGGCTTTAAAAAATTACGGGAGTTTTAAAAATAAGGCTACACCTGCTTCTTTAAAGCAATATGAGGTTGACAAATATATAGATATGTGTAAAAATGGAAAAGATTTACTCCGATATATAAGCGACCTTATAGTTCTTGATAACAAAAAAATAAAAAGAGATAACTTTCAATATTCATACGAACTTGATGATTATGGTGGTAAATTAATAATTAAAACACCTGAGTTCATATCAAAAGCAGACGAGAAAAATAATGCTTCAAAATTAATGTTTATATCTGATCTGGGATATATTTATTTTTCCCGTTATAATAAAAGTAATGGTTTAGATATTTACAGAGCAAAAAAAATAAAAGAAGGTGCATGGGGTGAGCCTGAAAATCTCGGTAATACTATAAATTCACAATACGACGAAGATTACCCATTTATTCATGCAGATGGCAGGACATTATATTTTAGTTCAAAAGGGCATAATACCATGGGTGGATATGATATTTTTAAGTCAAGTTATGATACAACGACAAATGCATGGTCGAAACCTGAAAATTTAGATTTCCCTACAAACTCTCCTTATGATGATTTTCTTTTTATTTCTGATGCTAACGAGGATTTTGCGTATTTTGCATCAAGCAGAGAAACATATAAAGACAAAGTAACTGTTTATAAGATTGAAATTGATAAAGATCCTATACTAAAAGAATATGATGATTTATTTGAAATATTATACAAATCTAAATTAGAAGTTACACCACTGGCTGATATGCAGGATAAACAAAATCCTGACAATTCAACAAACACAACAAATCAATATAAGAGTAATACTTCAGACAAAAATAAATTATCTTACAATTTTAATCAATTAGATTATTCTAATAATCTTTCAATTAATGATATTCTTGAAGAATCGAATAAGGATGTAAAAGTAATTGAAGAAGATATAAAAAGCACAGAAAAAGAGGCAAATATAGCATACATATTAGCAGACGAAAAGAACAAACAGGCAGATGAAAAGCGAATTGAAGCTGATAAAATAAGGCAAACCGACCCGGGTAAAGCTGATATTATAGATGATAAAGCAAAGCAGTTAGAGAAAGAAGCAGTATTGTCATATAATCTTGCAAAGAATTTAGAAAATTCAGTAACAGAAAAACAAGGTGATGTAGAGGATACAAAACAATTTATTTCTAATACAAAAAATTCAGATACCGGTGTTGAGCAATTAGTCAAAGATTTAAACAGTAACAGGGAATATCAAAATAAATGTTTGGAAAAATATACTACAATTGATTCAGAATTAGAAAACAAACAAGAACTTGCCGATAAGAAAGCGAACGAACTAAAAGAAACAAGAAACAATTTGCTTGCAACAGAAAATGATAAATTAGATGTTAATAATCAGATAAATGAATTGGAAAAACGTTTAGATAATTCAAAAGATGAAACTGAAATATCAATATTAAAAGATGATATTGCAGAGCTTGAAAATGATAAAAAAGAAGCAATAATATCAGAAAACAAAGAGAAACATCAGATTGAAAAACTTAAAATAGAAGTAGCCGACTTAAATAATGAAGTAGAAATACTAAAAGATATTAAAAATAACTTATCTGAAAACAATGAATCTTCTGGAAATATTGCAGAAAAGGCTAATAACATTAACAAAGAAGAACTTGAAAAAGATGTTTTTGACAGTGAACTTACTGCCGATCATAATCTAGCAAATGATATAAATAATGTTGACGTAACCGACAAATCAACGGAAGATGATAGTCGCGATATTGTGGACAACACCGAAACCGACACATCAGACAATACTGACATAATAGACAAATCAACAGAAGATAACACCGAAACTTCCACAACAGATAATAATGACTTAAAGGAAATATACAATCAATCGCAAGTAAACAAGAACATAGCCGATTCGTTAAGATACATTGCAGAATTGCGTAAAAATGATTTGGCAAAAACAGATAATGAACAAGAAAAAGAAAAAATAAGAACAGAAATAAATGAACTTGAAGAACTGGCAGAAATTAAAGATAAGCAAGCAAATGACCAGTTAGCGACAATTAAAACAGAAGAACATGAAAAGAAGACATTTAATTTCACCACTTATCAGGAAGATCTGATTGACAATAACCCTGTTTATAAATTTAGTAAAAATGATGCTGTAGGCTCAAAAACAAAACAATACGAGAAAGAAAAATTCAATGCTTATTACTACGAGAATTTATCTAAAGCGCAAGAAAAGAAGTTGACCTTAATGAAAGCCCATATTGAGAAAACAGAAGACAAAGAATTAAAAAAAGACTTACAGAAAGATATTGATCAACTGGAAAAATTAACAGCATACAGTAAAAAAGCTTCTGATGAAAGTAATAAGTTATCAGAAAAACTGAAAAGTGAATTAGGTAGTGAGGTTGATGATAGCGAACTAACAAATGAAGCTCTTTTGGCAAAAGCAACAGAATATGAATCTAAAAACAATGTTGAATATTCAAAAGTACAAGAAGAAACAATTGAGTTTACTGCATTAGACAGACAGTTTGCCGATAAAGCATATACTAAGTGGAACAAGCAGAAAAAGGTACTTGAAGACTTAAGTGAAAAGCTGAATAAAACAGATGATGCTAAAGAGCAAAAGAAAATTAAGAAAGATATTGATAACGCAACAGCAAAATCTAATCTGGAGTTTCTAACTTTCGATCAGGCATATAGCGATGCAAACAAAGAAGAATATGATATTTACAAAGATGTTTTAGATAAGAAGAGAATAATTAATGATGATGAAAACTCAAAACTTGCCGATAAACTTGAAAAAGATGCAAATGCATATTATGCAAAAGCTAATTTAATAAGAGAAAACGCCGATTTAATTGGAGATGTTGACACAAAAACAGATGAACTGATAAAAGCAAAGAATTATGAATTAATAGCTTTACAGCATCAAAAACATGCAATTGACCTGTATATTGATGAAAAGAAAATTCAGGATAAAAACCTTGTTGCTGAAAATACCGAAACAAACACAACATCAGATAATGAAACTAAAAATGTAAACCCCGATAATGAAAGGTCTTTAATATTATTAACAGAAGAAGAAGACCAGTTAAAACAATGCAGAAAGGAAAATCATATTGCAGAGACTTTAAAAACAAAAGCAGAAAAAGATTTAGCAGACGTACAAGCAAAACGAAACAAAGCCGCAAATACATACAGCAATAAAGATAAAAATAAATTATTGAAAGGATTAGATGAAAAAGAACAAGAAGCAAAAAACAATCTGGAAAGATCATACATTGCATCAGGAAAATCAGATAGCTTAAAATATAACCTATATAAGAATCAGTTAGATGAATTAAACACTTCCTTACCGGAAGTTGGCAACAATAAAAAAATATCAAGTCAATATACAAATGAAGCCGATTTCTATTACACACAGGCACGCGAGTTGCACACTCAGGCAAGAAATACAGAAAATCAGGACCAAAGACTTGAATTGCTGGAAAAAGCAGTAGAACTTGAAAAACAGGCTATGTCTAATCAGGACATAGCTGTTGATATTCTTATGGAGATTGACCCAATTGAATTTGCTTCAATTAACAGTCTTGTAGAAATTGACAAGCTTGAAGCAATGAACAAGACTGTAAATGTTGACAATGTTCCTAAAATAGACATAAAAGACATTATTGATAAAATTAATTTGATAGAAGATGATAGGAAAGCATTAGACGATACCAAAAAAGTTAGCACTACAATGCAAAATTTACAAGACGAAGCCAATGAAATTGAAAGTAAAATTAATGAACTTAAACAGATAAATGAAGCTTCGGGAAGCGAAAAAGTTAAGAAACAGAACAATAAAGAAATAATAAAGTTAGAGAAAAGGATGTTTGCAAACAGGTTTGGAGCAAGCGAACTATCGGAACTTGTAAACAATACAAAATACTGGATATATAAAGATAACTTTTTAAAAAACCGAATAAGAGGAACATCTGTAGAAGCAAAACAAGGTAAGCAATTAGAGAAAAATGCAAATGTTAATTTCCGTAAAGCAAGGTCGCTTAGAGATAAATCGTTCTTAACAGAAAGAGCCGACAAAGCATATAGTTTTCTTGTTGAAGCAAATGAGCTGGAACTAAAAGCAATTGCAGACCAGGAATCAGCTTACGGCGTTTATCTCGGCATAGAAGCTAAAGAAACAGAATTAATTGCCGATAACGATGATACCGATATCTTTGATAAAGACATAGTAATTAAAAACAATGCAGATATATCAGAAATTGATACTACCGAACTTGTTGTTGATAATACTGACAACACTGATGTAACCGACAAATCAACCGAAGACAATACTGACAACACAGATGTAACCGACAAATCAACAGAAGATAACACCGAAACCGATACATCAGACAATACTGATAACACAGATGTAACCGACAAATCAACAGAAGATAACACCGAAACCGATACATCAGATAATACTGACAATACAGATGTAACCGACAAATCAACCGAAGATAACACCGAAACCGATACATCAGATAATACTGACAATACAGATGTAACCGACAAATCAACAGAAGATAACACCGAAACCGATACATCAGATAATACTGACAACACAGATGTAACCGACAAATCAACAGAAGATAACACCGAAACCGATACATCAGACAATACTGATAATACAGATGTAACCGACAAATCAACAGAAGATAACACCGAAACCGATACATCAGACAATACTGATAACACAGATGTAACCGACAAATCAACAGAAGATAATACAAATAACAATACATCAACAACAGGTTCCGTGTTGAATTTTTCTATAGAGCCTGTTTCAAGATATTCGTCGGGCAATCCAATACCAATGAATGTAGCTTTACCCGATGGCATTGTATTTAAAGTTCAGGTTGGAGCATTTAAAAAAGTTATAAGACAAGATGCCTTTAAAGGATTAAATCCGGTAACGGGAGAGAAGCTTCCAAACAGTGAGTGTGAGTATACAAAATACCTTGTTGGTTTGTTTGGCACGGAAGAAGGAGCAAGGGCTGCACAAAACGATATTAGGTCAATGGGCTATCCCAAAGCATTTATTGTTGCATACAAAGACGGAAAACGAATATTACATTTATATGAGGCAAGAAACTTAATAAAATCGGGAGCTTATGGTAACCTTGCCGAATACACAGCTATGGCTGATAAAGAAGTTGAAATTATTAACAACAGAACAGGAGGTGTTACAACAGCTTCAACATCTACAGGCACTACAGACCGTGTAGTTACAACATCTGCAGGTATAGTTAAGGGTACAGATGTTAATAAAGTTGAAGGCTTATTTTATTCAGTACAAATTGGACTTTACAAACAACCAATTACGCATAGCGTACTTTATTATTTAAGTCCTATATTTGAACATAAAATATATGATTTGACACGATATACAACAGGTGCATTTAACAATTACGACAGAGCAAGAAACGAAAAGGAAAGGATTGTTGAACTTGGTATTGACAGCGCATTTGTTGTTGTATATTATAAAGGAAAACGTTTAACATTTGCCGAAGCTGGAGTACTTGAGATTTCAACAGGTGTAAGTATTTTTGCAGAAACTCAGGATATTAGAATGAAAGAACAAGATGTGGTTGACAATACACCCGACCTTGGTAATATTGAAACTGTTAACATAAGTTTTAAAGTGCAGATAGGAAGATACAAAGAACAAGTACCAAACAATATAGTAAGCGATTTTATTAAAATTGCAGCAAACAATAAATTAAACCAGAAAAAAAATGCAAACGGAGTTACTATCTATTCAGTAGGTAATTTCAATAACTATGCTCAGGCACAACAAACAAAAACATTTCTTATGAACGAAGGCATTAACGATGCATTTATAACAGCCTTTAACGGCGATAAAAAAATTCCTGTTAACGAAGCACTAAGATTGTTGCAGTAAGAGCCCCTAAATCAGTTGCCCCAGCCTGTTCCGATTTCTCGGAAACCTTTAGGTCGGGGTTTGAAATGCAAAAATTAAATGGGGTTTAGCCCAAAAAGAATAAACTCCATTTTTTGTAATTCAAAAATGTTTATCCTCCTCCCCAAAGCCCCCGAAAAGCAATTCCAAGCCGTGTATAAGCAGATAAAAGCCATGTATAAGCAAACAAATTGCTGCGAAAAGCAAATGATGTTCTCCCAAGAGCAAATAAACTAATGCGAAACGCAAACAGATTACTCCGAAGAGCAAACGGACTCCATGTATAGACCAATAGAAGCCATGTACAAGCAAACAGATTCCATGTACAGGCAAACAGATTCCATGCACAAGCAAACAGATTCCATGCACAAGCAAACGGACTACGTGCATAAGCAAACGGACAACGTGTACAGGCAAACGGATTAGAGCGGAAAGCATCCAGACTGCCTGTATGTCATGCCAGAGCTCGTGTATACGGCAACAGAGCTCGTGTATGTGGCAACAGATACCGTGTATGCGGCAACAGATACCGTGTATGCGGCAACAGATGCCGTGTATACAGTAACAGAAGCCGTGTATACGGCAACGGGAGCCATGTATATGCAAACGGTATTCGTGTTTATAGTAACAATATAGCCTGTAAGCTATGTAATTTTATTGTTTATTAGGTGGTTAGCTGTTTTTGGCGACAAAGTGGCAAACTTTATTCTAACGTCATTGCGAGTGGAGCGTGGCCTGCCTGTCCGGTAGGCAGGCAATCTGCCTCTTTTTGAGCAGAGTCGAAATGGAGTCGAAGGGAAGTCAAAATGTTGTAGGATAATCAAAACAAGCAAATATATCAATATTCTTTTTCTTCTCACTTATTTTCTGTACATTGCACTCGCAGTAAAAAAATGATTTTAAAAAATAAAACAAATAATGGCAAAAAAGAAAGCAACAACAACCAAAAAAAGCAGTAGTAAGAAAAAGGCACCTGCAAAGAAAAGTGTAAGTAAAACAACTTCACCAAAGAAGAAATCTACAATTACTACATATCGTAAAGCTTATAAATCAGCTTTTAAAAAATCAACCGCAAAGAAATCAAGTTCATCAAAAAGTAAAAAGAAATGAGCAATAAATTATATATTGATTCATGTATCCTTGTTTCATATTTTGATGAAAATGACACAGGGACACAACATAAAGAAACTATAGCTTTTCTTGATAAATGTGAAAAGGACTTATCATTTGAACTGTGTCTTTCATCATGGACACTTACAGAATCTATGAAGGTATTATTGGTCAGTAAGAATTTTATAAAAAGTGATGTATTAGCTTTGTTCGAGGAACTTTTAAGAAAAAAAAGGCTAGGAAATGTTAAGATAACAATATTACCAGACCCTAAAAAACCTAAATATGATCTTGATGAATTCTTTTATGATGTCCAAAAGAAAATTTTACGCTATAGAATTGGCGTTGGTGATTTAATGCATCTTGTAATAATGGATTTACATGATATTAAAACAATAATAACTTTTAATGATAAAGATTTTAAGAAATTTAAAGAAACTAGAGTTATTCAACCTAAGAACATTGGTAAAAATAAATTTTAATAAGATAATTAATGGATAAAGAAAAAATAAAAGCATTTATAAAATATGCCAAAATTTTAGTTGGTGACGAAAAAGGTGAAGCACAAGTGTTTTGCGATAGATTATTTCAAGCATTTGAACATGATGGCTATAAAGAAGCTGGTGCAACCTTAGAACATAGAGTTAAGACCAAGAAAAGTACCACTTTTGCAGATTTGCTTTGGGGAGATAGAGTACTTATTGAAATGAAGAAAAGAGGTGAAAAACTAGAAAAACATTTGACTCAATTAAAAAATTATTGGTGGGGATTGAGACCTAAACCACCTAAATATTCAATCCTATGTAATTTTGATGAATTTTACATATATGATTTTTTAATACAGGACGAACCATTAGATAAAATAAAATTAGAAAATCTTGAAAATAGAATTACTGCTTTAAACTTCCTATATCCTAAACCAAAGAAACCAATTTTTGAAAATAACATTGAAGAGGTTACAAGAGAAACAGCATATAAAGTAGCAAAAGTATTTAATAGCTTAATTCAAAGAAAAGAGGATAGAGCATATGCGCAAAAATTTATACTTCAAAGTGTATTTGCAATGTTTGCTGAGGATTACTTGTTGCTGCCTGATGGATTTTTCACATCATTAATAATGGAATGTATAAATAATGATGCAAGTTCTTATGACTTATTAGGAGGTTTATATAAACAAATGGCGAATCCACATGAAGCAAAGGGTGGGAGATATAAGGAAGTACAGTATTTTAATGGAGGACTTTTTGAGGAAATAACTCCAATTGAATTAAATAAGAAAGAATTACAATTCTTACTAGATGCTGCAAAGAAAGATTGGAGTAAAGTAAATCCTGCGATATTTGGCACAATCTTTCAAAGTAGTATGGATGCTGAAGAAAGGCATGCCTATGGTGCTCATTTCACAAGTGAATTGGATATTTATAAGGTTGTTCATCCAACTATAATTGAGCCATGGCTGAATAAAATTGATAAAGCAAAGACATTAAAAGATACAAGAGAAATACTTGGAGAAATTAGAAAATTCAAAGTATTAGATCCAGCCTGTGGTAGTGGAAATTTTCTATACGTTGCCTACAGAGAATTGAAAAGGTTAGAAATGGAGATTCTAAATAATATCCAAACAGAATTTCCAAAAGGAGCAAAAGAAATTGGAACTTCTTCTCATGTTAGCATAAAACAATTTCATGGTATTGATTTAAATGAATTTGCTATAGAATTGGCAAAAGTAACATTATTACTTGCAAAAGAAGTTGCAATAAAAGAAACTCAAAATTGGTTAACCGATTCGCAATTAGGAATTGATTTTGAAATTGAAGAAAAACTACCATTAGATAATTTAGATGATAATATTATTTATGAAGATTCATTATTTGCAGATTGGATAGATGCAAATGTTATTATTGGTAATCCACCATTTTTAGGTGGAAAATATCTTAGAGAAGAAAGAGGAGATAAATATGCGGAAAAGATATATAGCAAATTTCCTAATGCAAAAGGGCAGCCAGATTATTGTGTGTTTTGGTTTCAAAAAGCTCATTTAAGTGTAGCCAAAAGAATAGGATTAGTTGGAACCAATTCTATATCTCAAGGAGTTTCAAGAGATGCAAGTTTAAATTTCATTGTTTCAAATGGTGGATATATTACAAATGCTATTTCTACTCAAGTTTGGAGTGGTGAAGCTAATGTACATGTTAGTATTGTAAATTGGGTAAAAGACAAAAATGATGTACCAAAAACATTATACCTTGATAATAAAAAAGTAAAAATAATTAATACAAGTTTAAAGAATGAAATTGATGTAACAGATGCTAAAAAAATCAAAGAAAATTTAAAAAAATCTTTTCAAAGCTGTGAGCTTTCAGGCAAAGGTTTTATTATCTCTGAAGAAATAGCAAAAGATTGGATAAAATCAGATAAGAAAAATAAAGAGGTAGTTAAACCAATGGTTGATGGGTCTTCTCTAGTAAACCCTAATTCAAAATTAGAATGGGTAATTGATTTCAATAATATGTCTATGGAAGATGCAAGTAAATTCAAACTTCCTTTTGAACATGTAAAAGAAAACGTTAAACCTGAACGAATAACCAATAAAGAAAAAGTTAGAAGAGAAAAATGGTGGCTTTTTGGCAGAGCTAGACCTAAAATGAGAAAAGAATTTGAAGGCTTAACTCATTATTTTTGTTTACCTAAAGTTGCAAAGTATACATGTTTTCAAGCAATAGATATTTCAATATTACCATGTGAGGCTAACATGGTTATAACAAGCGACGATTTTTTTATTTTAGGTGTATTAAATTCCAAAATTCATTTAGATTGGGTTAAAGCACAAAGTTCAACCTTAGAAGATAGAACCAGATATACCAATACAACTTGTTTTGAAACATTCCCTTTTCCACATAATGCAAAAGAAAATTTGAAGGAGGATGTTAGGCTTATTATGAATGAATTGGAAGATTTTAGGAAGAAAGAAGCTGTTGAACGTAAAACTACGATAACAAAGTTTTATAATGATTTTATTAATGAGCCTGCGAGTAAACTTTACAAATTACATAAAAAACTAGATAATGCTGTTTGTAGTTGTTATGGTTGGAAATATAATGAAACACAAAATTTTAATAAAGAGGTATTAGAATTAAATGAAGAAATAAATGAAGAAATAAATAAAACAGCTAGCGGTTTGAAATAATTAATATGAGACTTAAGAGAAATCAGATATGCGATTGTGGAAGCGGACTTAAGTATAAAAAGTGTTGTATGAATAAGGACTCCCAATCATCAAAGGAGGAGGCAAACATTCCATTAGATTCCATTATATCATTTATAAGGTTTGGTCTTGAGAATTTAGATGCACTTGAGGGATCTGATAAAAAAGTTAGAGTTAAGGAAATCAGTATAATCAATATTGACACTCTTCAATGTCAATTCTATTCATACTCAGAAAATTCTATTGATATTAAAGTTGAGATTGTTACAATAATGGGTTTTTTTAATGGGTTTTTCAAAGATGATTCATTTGCAAATGTTGATTTTAAGCATTATGCAGTTAGAGCCTACGACCAAACTGACAAAGAACTTCTATATGCATTATCTTCAAAAAAAACTGCTCAGTTATTAGGAGAGGGAAATTCTATTGAATGGCTTAAATCTACTCTTTTTCAAGAAAACACTAATGATTACAGGTTAGGTATAGCCAAGAGAATTATTTCTGAAGTAGAAAACACCATCCGCCATGTTGTTAAGGACATATTATCAAGACAATTTGATTGTGATTGGTGGAATCAAGCACTTAACAATAAACTTGGACAAAGTATTAAGTACACATACTCAAATCAATTTGGAGAAGAAACATCGAATGGAGACATTTTAATCAACTATACATACCTATTAGACTTAAAGAAAATAATCTCCACACACTGGCCTTATTTTAAACATTTATTTGATAATAAAACAGATTTCGAAAATTCTATTATTCAACTTAATAAAATAAGAAGAGAAGAAGCACATAATAGAAATATCTCTGAAATACATTTAGTTGAACTTAACAAACTACATATTTCTATTTTATCAAAGATTGCAGAACTCTATCCCAAAGTAATATCAACTTATTTAATTGGTAATTGGAGATTAAAAATTAAAACTATCATGAATGATAGTTACAAGCCTTTATACAAAGATAATGAAATTGTTAATGAGCCTAACCCCATATTAAAATTGAACAAATCAATTAATAGCACGAATCATATAATTGAATATTTAGATAATACTTTATGTAAATTAAAATCTGTTGTTGTACCAATACAGAAAAGGCTGCTGCATGATGAATTAATTGAAATATTCGAGACTTATAAAGATTTACAAGAAAAGAAATTGGAAAATGTTACTAGTGGTGAATTTGAAGATCTTCTTAATACAATTAAGCTCATTGAACAAAAAGAAACACAGATGAATAATTTTGCTAACAAATTCTTATTATCTGAAGCCTAAATAACAAGAATAAACAATGAAATATGGAAATATCTTTAATTAAAAAGGAAGGAATTATCACTAATAATAAAAAGGTTGAATACTTGTCGGAGTATCTCGATCTAATCGAAGAAATAAAAGTACTATGGCTAGTAGAGGATAAAGTCTGGTTTAGGGGAGTTCCAGACTTTTCCTTTTCACTTATTCCTTCAATTTACAGAAAAGAACTTTGGAAATATAGCCAAGAAAAAGCCAGATGGTTTTTTGGTGAATTTAATAGAAAAGCAAAAGCATTTCTTGATAATAAGAAATCATTGTGGGAATTATATCAACTTATGCAACACTACGGAGCCCCTGCTCCCGCACGCTTTGCAGCGTGTGGGTTTAACTCCATAAATAAAAAGTAGTTTTCAAACTACTAAAACCCCTGCGGCCAGAATCCTTTCTGGTGGTTTATAAAAAGCATTTTGCAAGCTAAACCAAGCTTTTTTGCCAATTCATTAATTGTTTGTACTTTTATAAACAATTAGTAGGCAATGGCAAAGAAAAAGAAAAAAAACATAATAGGCAGCAAAAACAAAAAGTCCATAAGGCTCAGCATCCTCTGCTGGTGCGAGCTTTTGTAGCTCGTATCCATAGTCTCCTGCTCGGCGTAATTTATAACTCCGCCGCAAATAAAAAGTAGTTTCCAAACTACTAAAATGCTAAAGCATTAATTTTTGATTTTATTAAATAAATTAAAAGAAGAATTTTCTCCTTTTTTGTTACCTTTGGAAAATAAACAGTTTATTGATTTTTAAAAATATATATTATGAAAAAACTAATACTCTTAATAATCGCAACATTATGTATGCTAAATATAAATCTTTTTGCACAAATTACATTTACCGAAAACATTGTTTCTGATACTGCAAGTGCTGCATACTCAGTATTTGCCATAGATGTAGATGGCGATGGAGATATAGATATGCTTTCGGCTTCCAATAATGATGATAAAATAGCATGGTACGAAAATGATGGTAACGAAACATTTACCGAGCATATTATCTCAACAAATGCAGATCTTGCAAGATCAGTATTTGCTATTGATGTAGATAGCGATGGTGATATAGATGTGCTTTCGGCTTCTTTTACTGATAATAAAATAGCATGGTACGAAAACAATGGCAGCCAGGTATTTACCGAGCATATTATTTCTACAAATGCAGATTGGGCAAACTCTGTATTTGCCATAGATGTAGATATCGATGGCGATATAGATGTGCTTTCGGCTTCAGGAAATGATAATAAAATAGCATGGTACGAAAACAATGGAAGCGAAGTTTTTACAGAGCATATTATTTCTACAAATGCTAGTGGTGCAAACTCTGTATTTGCCATAGATGTAGATATCGATGGCGATATAGATGTGCTTTCGGCTTCTCAAGATGATGATAAAATAGCATGGTACGAAAACAATGGAAGCGAAGTTTTTACCGAACATATTATCTCAACAGCAGATGGTGCAAACTCTGTATTTGCCATAGATGTAGATATCGATGGCGATATTGATGTGCTTTCGGCTTCAGGAAATAATGATAAAATAGCATGGTACGAAAACAATGGAAGCGAAGTTTTTACCGAGCATATTATTTCTACAAATGCAGATGTTGCAATGTCAGTATTTGCCATAGATGTAGATGGCGATAACGATATTGATGTGCTTTCGGCTTCAGGAAATGATGATAAAATAGCATGGTACGAAAACAATGGAAGCGAAGTATTTACCGAACATATTATTTCTACAAATGCAGATTGGGTAGTATCAGTATTTGCCATAGATGTAGATAGCGATGGCGATGTAGATGTGCTTTCGGCTTCTATTAATGGTAATAAAATAGCATGGTATAGAAATCAACACCCCTGCCTCGTAGCCAACTACCCCTTTAATGGCAATGCTAATGATGAAAGCGGTTACGGAAATGATGGCACAGTAAACGGAGCAACTCTTACTACAGATAGATTTGGTAATACAGATGCTGCTTATGATTTTGATGGGGTGGATGATGTAATTGATTTACCTTTTGGTAGTAATATTCAAGGTAACAATCCAAGATCAATTGTTGCATGGTACAGATTGCCTAATACTATTAATAATTATGGTTACTGTATTTATAAAGGAGGTGCAAATGGTACTGGAAATGATTTTACACTTTGGCTAAATAAGATTGATTCAACAAGGTACCATATACACCTCAGAAGATATAATAGTGATGTACTTTCTGACACTCTTGTTATCGAACCTTATAAATGGTGTCAATTTGCAGTAACTTATGATGGAACAACAAATAGTAATATAAAGTTATACAAAGATGGTCAACTGACACCTTTTACTGTATATGGTCCTGGTAATACTTTTAATACTCCATCAGTAACACCTCAAATAGGGAATTATATTGATCAAATAAGTAATAATTTTTTCGCTAAAGGAGTACTGGACGACATTCAAATTTTTGATTGTGCCTTAGATTCTGCTGAAATAGACAGCCTTTATCATATTGGTGGGTGGAATCCATGCCCAGGCACGCCAACGGTTGATGATTATGATGGTAACACATACAATACTGTTCAAATTGGCAATCAATGCTGGACTAAAGAAAATATGAAGACTACTCATTATGAAAGTGGTACGCCTATACCAAATGTAACAGATAATACTGCTTGGAGCAACTTAACAACACCTGCTTATTGTTGGTTTGATAATGACTCAATAACCTATGCAAATACTTATGGGGCATTATACAATTGGTACACTGTAGAAACTGAAAATATGTGCCCTACAGGTTGGCATATTCCATCAGATTTGGAATGGACAACTTTGATAAATTATCTTGGAGGTGTTAGTTATGGATTTAAATTAAAAGAAATAGGAACCACACATTGGAATAGTCCAAATACTTCTGCAACAAACGAAAGTGGATTTACTGCTTTACCAGGAGGTTTTCGAAATGATAACAGTGGTTTGTTTTATGAAATTGGGGACAATGGTTATTGGTGGAGTGCTAAAGAAGCTAGTAGTTTTAATGCATGGAGTCGAAGATTGGACTATGATAATGGGTATGTGTATCGATATAATTTCAATAAGATTAACGGATTTTCAATCCGTTGTATAAAAGATGAAATAGACACTTGCCTTGGTTTTAACATTGATACTTTAAATATTCAAGATGCAACTTGTGGTTTTGATAATGGATACGCCCAAGTAATAATTACAGGTGGTAATGCTCCATATACTATTAATTGGTCAAATGGAGATACTCTTGGAATTACTGATACATTATCAGCAGGAATGCATTCCATTCAGGTAGTTGATTCACTCGGTTGTTATGCAATGGAATATTTTACTGTTAACAGCACAGGCGGGCCTGTTATTACTTTTAACAGTTTAACAGATATTGTGTGTAATGGAGAAAATACAGGAGCAATAGATATTAGTGTTACAGGTGGAGTTCAACCCTATACAATACAATGGAGTAACGGAGCAAACACTGAAGATTTAAGTAATATATTAGCAGGAAATTATCAGGTAATGATTACAGACGATAATGGATGTATGGCAAGTTTCGATACAATTATTGTTCAGCCCGATTTATTACAAGCAGCATTTACATTAACCAACCCTGCATGTTTGGCAAGCGATGGAGAAATATCGGTTGTTGTTAGCGGAGGAGTAACAAATTACAATTACAACTGGAGTTCAGGTGGAACAACAAACACTATTACAGGTTTAAGTGCAGGAACATATTCTTTAACAATAACAGATAATAACTCTTGTGTATTGATTGACAGTGTTGCATTAACAAGCACAGGCGGACCTGTTATTACTCTCGATTCAATACATATTGCAGGTTGCGGAGGAAACGATGGAGCTATTTATGTTTCTGTTACAGGAGGCACAACACCTTATGCCTCTTATCTGTGGTCAGACGGAACAATAACAGAAGACCTTATTGATGTTAATCCCAATATATATTACCTTACTGTAACAGATGGTGCAGGTTGTATTGCTGTATTTAGCCATGAAATAATTGGAATAGAACCCTTAGAACAACCAATTTGCGTAGTAATGGTTGATAGTACAACAGCAATGAATCTTGTTGTTTGGGAAAAAGTTCAAACAACAGGAATTGAGCATTACAATATTTATCGCGAAAGTTGGTATGCTGGTCAGTACGATTTCATAGATGCAGTTATGTACGATGATATGAGTGAATATGTTGACCCAACTGCAAACCCAACAACACGTTCGTGGCGTTATAAAATTTCGGCAGAAGATGCTTGTGGAAATGAATCGCCGTTAAGTGAACATCATAAAACAATTCATTTAACAATAAACGAAGGTTTGGGACAAACATATAATCTTATATGGGATCATTACGAAGGATTTCCATATTTTACATATTATATTCACCGATATATGAATGCAACAGGCTGGGTGTTGATAGATTCACTTCCTGCAAATCTAACATCTTATACCGATGATCCGGGAACAATGGGCGGATTACTTTACAAAATTAGTATTAATACACCAAATGCCTGTATCCCTACAAGTACAGTAAAAACAAACGGCGGACCTTATAGTCATTCTGTTTCAAATCTTGAGGATAATGGAATTGCAGTTGGAATTATTAATAAAAATACTGATATGTATGCAGTAATATTTCCAAATCCAAATACAGGAGAATTTACGGTTTATTCAAACAATTCTATAACCGGCATTGAAATATTAAATATTAATGGACAGCTTATAGAAAAAATAGAACCAAACAAATTTAATATAAAGCTAAACCTAAGCGAACAATCTAAAGGCATATATATTATAAAAGTAACAACCCAAAGAGGAGTTGCTGTTGAGAAAGTTGTTTTGGAGTAATCAACACTTCGCAATAAAACTTGTTGGCAGGTTATGGTTTCTTAAAAACCCCCGCTCCCGCACGCTTTGCAGCGTGTGGGTTTAACAAAATCTACAAATAAAACAAACAAGCAATATTAAAGCACAATATTAGATATTATTTAATAAAAAACACATATATTTACAATATTACACAATAAAACATACAATACTTCGTTTTATGTTCAATTAAGGTTTCGAAAATCGAAACAATTATAAATTAAAATCATTATACCATGTTATCAAACAATAAAGCGTATATGAAAATGATTTATGCTTTAATCAGTTTCTTTGTAAAATACGCAGAAAAAATTGCAGACAATGCAATAATTCAAAACACTTTAAAGCTTATTAACGAAAAAGTTAAGCTAATAGCACATTTTCGTTCAATACAAAAGAAAGATACTACAGGTTTGGCAAGAGATAAGAAAAAAAGTAAAAAACAACTTGCCGAAATTATATTTCTGGTGAGTGGTGCAATTCGCACCTACGCCTACAATACAAGTAATACACTAATGTATAATGCAGTAAAACTGCCTGTATCAAAACTTTTTAGAATGGGCGATACTGTTTTGCTTGTTTATACCGAAAATGTAAAAAAGATAGCTGTAAAAAACTTTAAAGCATTACAAGCTTACGGTCTTACACAAGAAAATATGGATAAGTTTGATGCAGACAGCTACGATTTTTTGCACCGCATGACAAGACCAAGAGAAGCAATAGCCGAAAAATCTACAGCTACCATAAAAATTAAGGAAACAATAAAAAGTCTCCGCAATTTGGTAGTAGGTAATTTAGATAATGCTATGGTAAACTATATGCCAACCGACAATGTGTTTTATAACGAATATGAGCAAATTCGCGAAATAGTAGACCCTATTACTCGTCATTTGGATATTTATGGTAATGTAAGCGATGAGGAAACAAAACAGGCATTGCAGTATGTAGCAGTAACAATAATAAGGTCAAAAGCAGCTGCCGATACTGAAATTCCAGTAAAAAAACTAACAACCATTACAGGCTACTACCGATTTAAAAGCCTTGAGCCCGATAAGTATATAATTACTTTCAGCTTTGCAAACTACGATACACTTGTAAAAGAAATTGTATTGTATCCGGGCGAATCTAAGAAATTGGATGTGGCTATTCGCAAAACAGAGTGACCCCCTAAATCCCCCTACAGGGGGACTTCTCCTCCCTTTAGGGGAGGCTGGGAGGGGTCAAACAGAAATCAAGAGGGAAGGAAACTTCCCTTTTTTTTATGCAGGTTATCAGTTGCCCCGCCTTTTAAGGCGGGGATATAAATATTGTAAAAATAGGGCTTTAGCCCAAAGGTCTTTTTAAGTTCGCATTTAATTTATAAATTCTTCATATTCTTTTTGGGCTGAAGCCCATTTAATTTTTGTACTTCAACCCACGACCTAAAGGATCCCGAGAAATCGGGACAGGCTGGGGCAACTGATAATGAGCATCTCAATTCTTAATTTAATGACATTGGATGCGCGACTCCTGTCGAGTTCCTTAATATAAAAAGCCAAATGAAATAAAAAAGAGTATCTTTGGGGAAGAGAAAACTTAAAAACTATATTATGAAAAAATCTAAATATATCTTAAAACTTGCACTCTTCTTATTTGCAATAATGCTTGTATTTAATAGCTGTAAAAAAGGAGAAGATGATCCATTTTTATCTTTACGTTCTAGAAAATCACGTGTAATTGGCGAATGGACTATTGATACCTGGAAAGAAACATCAAATTATAATAGTACTTCAAATTTTGGCAGTAGTACAGATACTGAAACAGGAACTACAGTTTTAGACATTAATGGAAATAATTATACAAGTTCAACTAATGAGACATCTGTTTATTCGTCAGGTACAGACACCTATACATCTACAATGAATGGCACAGCTGTAGCTTCATTGACTTTTGAAAATGATGGTACTTTTGAAAAAACAATTGAATATACAAATTGTAATTATAGCAGTACTTATATAAGTTCGGGTTATAGCTCAACTACTACTGGTAATGGAAATCAAAGTATAAAAGTAAAAGGCACATGGAATTTTCTTGGCTCTGTTGAAGAAGATTATAAGAATAAAGAAAGAATAATATTAAATATTCAACAAGAGATAACAGTATATAATTCTTCAGATATAGAAGGTAATACTAACAACCAAACCATTACACAAACATTTGCAAATGGTGAAAATTCTGAAGTCTGGCAATTATTATCATTGAAAAATAAAGAAATGATTATAAAGGGAGAGTCTCAAAATTCAAATTCTGACAATTATACTTATACTGGTTCTGGATATTCATATACAAGTATTGAAAACTCATCAGCAATTGGTTCTATAGAAGGAACTTTAATACAGTAAATGCCCCCTGATAAGAGCTAGTATGGTGCTTTTTATAAAATATATAGTTAGTAAAATTTATTCTTTTACAATTTTATAAGTCTTTATTTCATTTTCTGTTTGTAGTTTCAACATATAAATACCCGCAGAAAAATTAGAAATATCTATTTCATTATTCATATAAAGAACATCTTCTAGTACAATGCTTCCCCTTAAATCAATAATTTGATATTTTATACTTTTATTGGCTTCATTATTATATTCTATAGTCAGTTTATCTATAACAGGATTAGGATAAATACTAATATTATTATCAGAAATGAAATTGTTTAGATAAAGTGTAATATCATTCTGGTCGAGATAAAAAGCATATTCGGAAGTTCCTGCCATTGAACTAGTAAGTGCAGTTATTGCAAACAAAGGTTCTGGAACACCAGGTGTATACCAATAATAATTTGCGCTGGTATAATTTATTATTTGTGGTCCTGTTCCAACATCATATTCATCGGTATACGTTTCTTCCATTTTTAATTTTAATATGTTTGTATAAGTTCCAAATGGTAAAATTAATGTTCCATAACCAACACATGTCATAACAACTGAACCTGATCTATGAAAATCATAACCACCAGAAACAAAATCACAAACAAAATCATCATTAGAAACACTATTGTATGTGAATGGGAATGTCATTATTCTTTCATTATTACTATAATATAATACTACGCCCGATGGTGAATATGCTCCTACCATATCATAATATGAATTATTATAATTTAAGTAACTATATATTCCCCCACTAGCATTGTATGTACTCATATTTGAACCTGGAAATGAAGTTTCATATGGAGTTGAGGCAGGAGCCATATACTGAGAAGTTGTTGTAGATGTCTCAACTACACCCGAAAAATCCCATGTAATGTTTGCACCATCACTTCCTACTGTTACTGATGAGGGGTTAATGTTATGATTTGTATAAGATGTCCCCGCTTGTGGAGCCATATTAGAATAATTTAATATTGGCTGTGCTATTATACTCGCACAAAAAGTAATTGAAGTAAAAAACAAAAAGTAAAGTTTATTCATAGCACAATTTTTTAAGGTTATTAATTAAAGTATTGTATACAAAATTACTAAAATAATATTAAATATCTTCCAATTCCTGATGCTTTATTAATAAAATAACCCCTACTGGGCTAGTCTCCCTCTACCGCAAACCCTTACGTGTGTCACTGAACATCCGTTAATTGATTAAAAAATAGTATTTTTGTGAAAAGTTTAAAAACATAATGAGGCCTATTTTCAAAGTAATATCTATAATATTTATTCTTATAAGTTTTGTTACTTATGGTCAAAAAACCGATATTGAATTAATAGATGTAAGTGAAAATTCTCTAAAGTTCAATTGGGAAAACAAGCAAGACATTATTTTAGAATATGGCTTGACAAAGGAACTGGAATTAGGGAAGGTGTATAGAAATGAGATAGATAATCTTAAAGATGCTACATTCTATTTTGTAAGAGCTATAAGTGAAGCAAATAACAAAACATCTGATATTAAACCAATTCTCATTTATGCTAATCTTATATTTTTATAAAATTAAAACAAAAAAACAATATTGCTTATTTATGCCTTATGTTTTTTAAATATTTTGTAAAAAAACAAGTGGGTAGCTCAAAACAGTTCTGAGATATAAATGGTTTATTTGCTCTCTTACAACAAGTTTTTATATATTTGCGATGTTTGCAAAACGCAAACATTAAAGCATGAAACAGTTAAGACACATAACAATAGCATTAGTAATAATATTTAATTTTTCATCTTTAATATATAATCCTGTTACCGGGCAAAACATCGATTCCTTAAAACAAGTAATAAAAGCAAGCAAAATCGATAGCACTAATATTAAGCTGTATATTGAAATAGGTGATTATTATTATTTTGGAACAATAAACGATACAGCACTAATTTATTATGAAAAAGCCATAAATCTATCTGATGAAAACCTCAAGTCCTCACATTCACCTGCAAATGTTTTTTTTAATCTTAAAGCCACCGCGCTTCGTTATAGTGGCATTACTTATTCGGCTCAGGGTAATTACGACAAGGCAATAGAAATTTTTTCTAAATCATTAAAGATAAAGGAAAAATTAAACGATAAAAAAGGTATGTCTGCTTCTTATAACAATATAGGCAGTATGTACTACAGAAAAGGACTTTATAAAAAGGCAATAGAATATTATCTTAAATCATTAGAAATAAAAGAAGAACTAGGCGATAAAAAAGGGATGTCTGCATCCTACAACAACATAGGGCTTGTTTATGGAAATCAAGGAATTTACGATAAAGCAATAGAATATCATCTTAAAGCATTAAAAATAAATGAAGAAATTGGCAACAAAATAGGAATTTCATATGCTTATGGTAATCTCGGTAATGTTAACTATTCTCAAAAACTCTACGATAAGGCAATATCGTATTATCTTAAATCATTAAAGATAAAAGAAGAACTGGGAGATAAAATAGGAATGTCAAACTCTTATGGCAATATTGGTAATGTTTATGCTGAACAAAAGCTTTATAACAAATCTATAGAATATTATCTTAAATCATTAAAAATAAAAGAAGAACTGGGCGATAAACATGGTATAGCGGTGGCTTATGTTAATATAGCTGCGCTACACATGGATATTGTTCGTGCTGAAAACACAGGAGCAAAAAGAAAAAGTCACTTGCAACAAGCATTGGAGTATGGAAATAAAGCTTATGATTTGGCCTTGGAGGTACATGCTTTACCTCTGTTAAATGATGCATCTGAACATTTAAGAGAGACATACAGAGAATTGGGAAATTATGCTGAAGCTATAGAATATGGCGACGTATACATTGCTACACAAGACAGTATGTTTAACACGGAAAAAACAAAAGCACTTGCAGAAATGCAAACAAAATATGAAGCTGACAAAAAACAACTTGAAATAGAAAAACTGGAAAATCAAAAACAATTAGACCAAAAAGCTATTGAAATAAAAAATGCAGAAAACAAGAAACAGCAAATTATTATTTTCTCTATGCTGGCATGTTTTGTTATTGTATTAGTTTTTTCATTAATAATACTGCGTATGTTCAGGCATAAAAAGATAGCTAACATCCTACTTGCAGAACAAAAAGCTGAAATAGAAACACAACGGGATACTGTAATTAGTCAAAAAGATAAAATAGAAGAAATTCACCAAGAACTAACTGATAGTATTTTTTATGCAAAACATATTCAACAGGCTGTACTACCTTCAAATAAATTTATGAATGAATTGTTATCGGAGCATTTTGTTTATTTTAAACCATTAAGCATAGTGAGTGGTGATTTCTATTGGACAACAAAAATTGACAATATGGTAATTCTTACCGTTGCTGATTGTACAGGGCATGGTGTTCCGGGAGCTTTTATGAGTATGTTGGGTATATCGTTTTTAAACGAAATTGTAATAAGATCTGAAATAACTCAGTCTAACCAAGTATTAAACAAATTAAGGGATAATGTAATAAGTGCTTTGAACCAAAAAGGTGTGCAGGGCGAATCTACTGACGGCATGGATATATCGTTCTGTGTACTTAACAAGGAAACGAATATATTGCAATGGTCAGGAGCTAATAATCCATTATATCTTGTGCGAAATGGTGAGTTAATTGAATTTAGATCCGATAAAATGCCAATATCAATTCATAGAAGAATGGACCCTTATAAAAACCATGAAATTCAGTTGCAAAAAAATGATGTAATATATCTGTTTACTGATGGCTTCCCTGACCAGTTTGGTGGAGATAAAGGAAGGAAGTTCAAATACAAACCTTTTAAAGACTTGTTAATTAATATTTCAGGCAAGGCAATGGACGAACAAAGTGAAATTTTAAATACAACATTAAATAAGTGGAAAGGTAATCATGCTCAAATAGATGATATTACAATAATGGGAGTAAGGATTTAATTCTATTATTATAAAAAAATAATCATGAAAAATAAACTATTATTAATCGTTCTATCAATTGTTATAATAAACAATATAAATGGACAGAACTTTGGTAATTCTTTGATGTTTGAAGGTTCACAGGACTATGTTGTGATTCCTGATAATGACTATTTGGATATAAGCGGTGCATACACTATTGAAGCATGGATACAATCCAAACAGGCAGATACTATGTTAGTATTAATGAAAGGCTGGTGTGCTACTTCAGATTATTCTTATTATTTACAAATTAGGGATGGACATATCAGGTGGGTATGGGATGATAATGGAAATTGTAATATTACAAACTCATACTTTTCCAATTCTGCTGTTGTTAATCATGGAGAATGTGCTCATATAGCTATAGTTCATACCAATACTTATGTGAAATTATATAAAGACGGAATACTTATTCCAGGATATCTTCATAATGGAAATTATAGTGCAATTAATAATAGTTCAGAGCCTCTTTTATTAGGCGCTTATAAATTTTTATCAGGAAATTATGGTATTTATTATAATGGTTCTATAGATGAGCTCAGGTATTGGAATTATGAACGAACACAGCCTGAAATTATGACAGGAAAAGATTCTCCTCTTAATGGGAACGAAAGTGGTCTTGTAGCATATTACGACATGGAGGATACAGGAATTGGTAATTCCATTATACTTACAAATAAAGCTGCAATATCCGGAAGCCTGCTTGATGGCATTGCGTATGGTTCGGCAACAACTCCCCATTTTATTGGTTCATGTGCTACCACAGTCAATATAAACAATTATATATCAGAAAAAGATGTAAAAGTATATCCTAATCCTACAACAGGAAAAATAACAGTACAAGCAGAGGGCATTGTAGGAATTGAGGTAATGGATATGCAAGGAGAAAAAGTCAAAAGACAAATTTATCTGCCGATAGGCATGAAATCAAATATCAAAAGTAAAACCTATGATATTGATTTAAGCCAACAAGCAAAAGGCATTTATATTGTAAAAGTAACCACAGAAAAAGGTGTTGCTGTAGAGAAAATAATTAATAATTAACAATTAATAATTATTTTGTGTATCTTTGGTGTATAGATGAAAAAGTTAATATTAAATATTGCTTTATTGTTTTTAACAGCAAACCTGTTTTCCCAAAGAACGAATTTTGGCGGTTATATGTGTTTTACCTCACTCAAGATTCCTTCTACAATAAAAATTGACAGAGATTATATTTTCCCAGAACACTCATATAAGGCATTTTCTATTAATGAGAAAAAACAAAAAACAACTGGTTCTAACGTCAACATCACAGCAGGTTTTTTTGTGTCTAAGGAATATAGGTTGTTTAGCGTTTCAACTGCATTAGTATATTCCATGAGAGAATTTAAATTTGAAATTGAACCTGTCGGTGGTTTAAACAAGTATAGTCCTAATATAATTTTACAATGCGTTGAAATACCTTTAGATTTAAATTATGTAATAATTAATGGCTGTAGAACAAGATTACGAATAAATGCTGGTATAAGTAATTGCATTGGCTGGGGAAGTGAGATGGGTGGAGATAATGTATTTGAAGGAATAGTGTACAAAAGCCCTATAAACTATTACTTAAAAGCTTTTACAGGTGTATCAATTGCTTTTAAATTGTTATATTACCAAAGCTATATTGGGCCTAGGTTTGAGATATTTTCTCCGGCACCCGGGGTTGTAGTAAAGGATTTTTTAATCTCTTGGGTATTTTATTATCCTCTTGATAATGATGGTACCGTAAATAAAATTTATATGCATGAAGAATAATTCAATAAAATATATTCTTATACTGCTGTTAATTGCATTAATATCATGCAAAAAAGAGAAGAGGTTAGACCTTCCTGTTTTTCAAAATGATATGGTGTTTACCTCAAGTAGATTGGTTGATTACTCTCCAAAAATTGCTAATCTAGAGTTTAAAATTGCAATACTTGACCAATTGAAAATATATGGACCAGAAAACCAGGGACTAGAAGGTGTCGGTGAATCTGCTTTTCAATTTTATAATGTTGATAATTATGGCTATTCTATTGATGAATTCAAGTATGAGTCTGCTCAACAACAAGGACCATACTCAGCTTTGTTATTAATTGATAATAGCAGTAGTAACGGTTATTTTCAGGGTTTAAACTTCTTTATCAAAAACATTGGAAGTGAAAGTGAATTTGCAATCTCTGGTTTTGCAAGAGGAGGAGAATTAGAACAGGATGTATTCACAGCATATGGTAATGGTTTTACAAATGATTATGAAGAGTCTAGATTAGATTTGCTAGACCTTGCAAATAAGACTGGAGGTACATCATGCTATTACGATGCATTAGATAAAGCTATTGATTATGTTATCAATAATGCAAACAAAGAAAACAAGTACATAGTTACTATTTTACAAGATGATGATGATGGAAACAGCACTGCCACATTAGATAGCCTTATAGAGAAAGCCAATGACAATCAAATTAAAATTTGTATTCTTCATCATTGCAACAATGAGGTCTTGGAAAAATTAGCTAACGCTACCGGTGGGTTTAGAGGTGGAGGTCAATTAATTCTGTTCTCATTAGATAAGCTTTTGAGAGGCGAATTTGACGAATATAAGCTAAATGTAAAATTAGAAAAATATTCTCCTGGCAACTTCTATTCTGGCTTCTGGTTTTCTCATGCCTTTACCGTTAACTGTAATTTAAGCAGAGAAAAACAAGCAATAGTTTATGAAGGATATTCAACTTCATATGAATATGGGACTGCTTATAAAACTGTAAATACAAACTTTTATCTTGATTTTGAATAATGAAATTGATTGAAGTTAAAATAATAAGAATTATCCTGTGCATATGTTTTATCTGTGCAAGTATAAATATTCAGTCCCAAAAAAGCGAACTTTCGGTACAAACAGGTCATTCTGCTTCAATAAATAAACTATCATTCAGCCCAAATGGAGAGCTATTGGCAAGCACAGATGAAAAGGGGAAAATTGCTGTTTGGAATGTCTCGCTTGGTAAAGAGATGATCAGTTTTCATGATGAATATGAATTAACTAGCTGTATGTTTTTTCCTGATAAAAGTACCAGAATCATTACTGGAAACACCGAAGGTGATGTTAAGATATGGGATGTTGAACATTCCGAACTAATTAACAAGTATCAACTTCAGGGAGAAATATCTGATATATGTTTTTCTGGTGAAAGCACTGTTTTTGTTGCAGCCAATAAAATTTACAAGCTTAATCTTGAGAATGGTGACACAACTGTAGTTCTTAATGAACGATGTTTTGAAATAATCTATAATAAAGAAGAAAAGGCATACTGGTTTTTCAATATAAATGGCAAATTATGTAAAACGGATAATGATGGCAATAAGAAAGAAGATTGTTCAAATTTTCTAAGAAGAAAGGGAGAGAGAAAAGCCAAAAAGCTGGCAAAGAAAAGAAATAAAAAAGAAAAGAAATCATCTACTTTATACAATAGACAAAAGAAGATATATTCAGTAATGGGATTGAACGAAACTGAGGCATATATGCTTTCAGTAATAGGATCCCAAATTAAATCAAATTTAGAAAGCTATGAAAAGAAAAATGCTTTATTAGATATTTTAGCTTTTTCAGATAAATATAATAATATCATCTATGCCAATGTAGCACCACTGCGCGCATTTAATATTAAAAAGCACAAAAGAGTTTATAATCATATAGCCGATTATCCCGATATGCCATATTTATCAATAGCTGTATCAGATAAAAACAATTTACTAATTGCAGGCTCAAAAGAAGGGAAAATCTTTATTTATGAATTAAGCTCAGGCAAAAAAATAAAAGTAAGAAAGTGTCATTTGACAGAGGTAAGATCAATTATATTTAGTCCTGACGGTTCAATGTTTGCTACCACAGGAAAAGACCGTTCAATAATATTGTGGGATAGCAAAACATTAGAACAAATAAACAGATTGTATTCAAGAGCTTTTCTTATAAGCTGTGTGGCAACAGGAAACAACAACAAGTCTTTAGCATTTGGTAATGAAATGGGATATGTTAAAAGTATAAATCTTAATTCTCCTGATTTTGATTTCAATTCATACAAAAGCCATGTTTTACAAGTATCGGATATGAGTTTCTCTTTAGATGATAGTTTGATAATATCTGGCGGATGGGACAATAGGGTTGTATTTAGAGAAATGAGTAATACAGATAATTATAAAAGGATAAAATTTTGGGGAGGAGCAAATAAAAAGCCTGAGATAAATCCTAAAATAAACGAAGCTGCTCATGTATTTAAAGGTGCGCGTATAGTAGACTTAATAGACATAAGCTCTGATGGTAAAAAACTTGCTGTAGCTGGTAGGAATAACTGGGTTCAACAGCCTATTATAGGAAAATTATCGGTTATATTATACGACTTAGAAAATTTAGAAAATAATCTCTTAATTAAAACACAGCCCAGACGTATCTCTACCCTAGAGTTTAATCCCAGTAATTACGACTTATTTACTGGCAATCCCGATGGTCTTAAATACTGGAAAAAGGAAGCTGACAAGTATAAATCGGATACTGTTATAAAAAAGATTTCAAATCCACAGAGTCTGTACGAGTGGCTTACTATTAATCTAAACCCAAGCGATGTTGAATGGTTAGACGATAACACTATGGTATATAATACCGATAGTGCACTTATATGGTATGATGTAAATAAGAGTAAAGAGATTAGCAGAAAGGAAGAGATTGGAATCAAAAAACTTAAGCTTCTTGAGAAAGATAAGATTATAATAGGATTGAATAATGACATAAAAATTGAAAATATTAAAGAGCCTTATGAACCAGTAATATTAAAAGGCCACGCAAATGATATTACAGGATTAGAGCTTATTGCTGGTACAAAAATGTTGGTGAGCAGCAGCTTAGACGGAACTCTTAAGCTATGGAATTATGAAAGCTATAAACTTATTAGCACTATAATTCCTATCGATAAAGATAAATTTATCTTTATCACTCCCGACAATTATTATATGGCTCCCAAATCGTCGCTTGATGGTATAGGCTTTAAATATGGAAGTAAGTTTTTTCCTGCACAGCAGTTCGATCTTAAATTTAATCGTCCCGATATTGTGCTGTCGCGTATTGGTCTTGCATCAGAGGAGTTGATAAATGCATACCACAAAGCTTATCTGAAAAGATTGAAGAAAATGGGCTTTAAAGAAGAAAACCTAAGTGATGAATTGCATCTGCCCGAGACAAAACTATTAAACTTTGAGCATTTGCCTCTGATTACCGATTCTTCGGAAATAGAGCTACAGCTTAATTTTAAAGATTCGAAATATGATCTTGATAAGATAAATATAAAAATAAATGATGTGCCTGTATTTGGTAGCGCAGGTATTGATATCAGTAATTTAAATAAACAGGAAGTAAATAAGAATGTGAATATTGAGCTGGCTAAAGGGAAAAATATAATAACTGTATCTGTAATTAATGAAAAAGGTGCCGAATCATTAAAGGAAACAATTGATATTACAAATAATGCAAAGGAGGAAAAACCGAACCTTTATATCGTTGCAATAGGCGTTTCTGACTATAAGGACTCTCGTTTTAATTTGAATTATGCATCAAAAGATGCATCTGATATTTCTGCCTTGTTGGGCGATAGTAAAGCGTTTAATGAAGTACACACAAAACTATTGACTGATGATATGGTTACTCGTGAAAATATACTACAACTGAAAGAATTTTTTGAAAAAGCAGGAAGGGACGATGTTGTAATGTTGTTTATTGCAGGGCACGGAGTACTTGATAGTGATTTTGATTATTATTTCGGTACTTACGACCTTGATTTTAATGATCCTGCAAAACGAGGCATAGAATATTCTGAAATAGAGTCCTTACTTGACGGAATAAAATCATTGAGAAAGATGCTGTTTATGGATACATGCTACTCAGGGGAAGTGGATAAAGATGAAATTGAAATAGCACAAAACGCCGCAAAAGAAATGGGTGATATTACTTTCAGAAGTTCAGGCACGGGAGTTAAGAACAAGACAGGTATGGGCTTAAATAATTCGTTAGAGGTAATGAAAGAGCTTTTTGCCGATCTTCGTAATGGAACAGGTTCCACAGTAGTTTCATCTGCCGGTGGGGTAGAGTTTGCTATGGAATCTGATAAATGGCAGAACGGATTGTTTACATATTGTGTTTTAAGTGGTTTTGATAAAAAAGACGCAGACATAAACAAAGACGGTAAGATAATGCTTTCGGAATTAAGAAAATATGTGAGGGAAAAAGTAAATGACCTGTCTGGCGGGCAACAGGTACCAACCTCAAGAATGGAAAATATCAGCATGGATATCAGAATGTGGTAGTATGCATATAAAAATATTGTTGTTGTTCTTGGAACAGGAATTAATGAAATAAATACAAAGTAATTGGAGTTTAGGTTGTATCCTAATCCTACAATAAATATACTGTTTGTTGAAATTATGAATGAAGCCATGCCTGCCGGTAGGCAGGAATTAAGAATTAAGAATGAATTGCAAATTCTTGATGTAAAAGGGAAAGTTGTACATAAATCGAAAATAGACAGTAATAAATTATCAATACAAATCGAAGATTTGGCGAAAGGAGTTTACTTTGTGAAGATTGGGGAGCAAACGGAGAAGTTTGTAAAAGATTAAAAACATTCCTGCTTTTGCAGCTCATATCCATAAATGGATACCCGTTTTCACGGGTATTAAAAAGAGAGTAAAGCAATATTTAAATATTAATTATCAAAGCACCTTCATCATAAATTATTTGCTCAGGCATTTTTAGTTTTATAAATACTTTGGCAGCAATATCAGTTATATTTATTTTTTCATTTAAAGTGTTCCCATTTAACCTAAGCATGTTAATTTTTACTTCAATATCTTCGTTTTTAATAAAAAATATCATATCGTTTTGTTTGATATTATATCCATTATCTTGCGAATATTCTTTTTTAAGTTTTTCTACAATTTCTTCAATATTTAGTTTAGGTCCATCAGCATCGTTAATATTAAAACTTAGAGTATTTGATGTAGTATCGAAATGAATTGTTAAATTATTACTGTCTAATTTGAATTTAGTATGATATATTGTATCGTTATTATCATAATTATAAAAGTAATTATTGTAATCTAACAGATAATTGTAGCCCGAAATATTTGTAATATTATTAGAATAGCTATTAGCAGAAAAATAGAAATTGTCATTGTAATAATTGTCAGTTGTCCACCTGTTAATATATTCTATTCCCATTATTTTCAATAATACTGTTGGTTTGTGTTGGTATAATGAGTCTACTAAAATACTATCTAAATTTTGCTTAAAAAATGGTTTGAACATTTCATAACCATGCATATCTACAAGATATTCTGTAGTTGAACTAATGTCTTTTCTATCTTCAAAAGAAATTTCTTTTTTAAGTTTGCTTACTTTTCCGTCAACTAATATTTCGTGCTTTTCTAAAATACTTATAAGGCGATTATATTGACTTTTTTTAGAAATATCAAAAGCACTCCATGGTCCAAACGATGATAATAATGCAATTAAACCCAGTGATATGGGTATTATCTTTATGTTTTTATATTTAGTAAATATCTGATATAATATAATTCCTATAAGCCATATTGCCAGTACGAATACAAAATATCTGTTTTCTGTAATGCCGTATTCGCCTATTCTTTTCCAGATAGCAATAAATAAAAGTATTATTAATGGGATTAATGTCCAGTAAAAAAATCTTGTAAATATTCTTATCCATTTGTTTTTTTGTTCGTCTTTAACAGGATAAACTAATAATAGTGAGAAAATCCCAATTATTGAAAATCCTAATACCATATATGCAACCCATCCTGATGGCCAATTGCTAAATACTATAATTTTACCCGAGTAAACGTATAGTATAATAAAGTATAATAATACCAATGGTAATAATATCCATTGTGTAAATACTTTTAATCCTTTAGGATATTTTTTGTTTTCTTCAAGCTCATTAAAATTTTCCGGTATACCTGAAATAAAAAACCATGTATTAAAAATCCCTACAATAATTATCCACAATTGCCCGTATCTTTCTCCTTTTACGCTTACTTCAAAAAGATTTTCTACAGCAAGCATTGCTAATGCTAATCCTGCATACAAAACTGCACTATATAAAGCAGAAGTAAGAATTCTAATAAATAATGATTTATTAAATTGCCAGAAGCCGTTTGTTTCACCCTTTTTTAAAAACGGGGCAAAGGAAATAAAACAGTGAATTGCCAAAAAGAATAAAAAGAATTTGTAGAAATGAAGTTCGGTCATTTTTTCCGGTAGGGTAAAATAATAAGCAGCAAGCAATGCAAGGCCAACAACACCCGATATTATTTTTGAGCTTATGGATTTTGTTCTACGTTTTATTAATAGTGCTGATAAGATAAATAAGCCTAATCCCAATATGCTTGTTAATAATAGCTTTGTAAAGAATTCCGATTGCTCTTTCTCTAAATAATCCAATTCTAACAGATACACAGCTATAATTGCGCCGAATATTGAAACAATAATAGCTAATGGGAAACGTAAAAAAGTATTGCCTATGGTTTGCAACAAGGTTTTAACAGATGGGAATTTCATAATTTTTAATTTTTGATTTGAGATAAAGATAATGTTTTTTATAAAACCCTCAATATCTAAAATGTTAAAAAAGATTAAAGATTAACTAAAATTAAGAATTAATACGAAAGGGATGCTTGAGAGATTTAATTTTTATATCAACTTATTAAGCTTTTTCTTAAAAGTATCTAATTCGTTTTGAATATTAATATTCGAAAACATATTTTTGTAATAGTTAATACCTTCAATCATTTTTTCTTTAGCAATGACAAAATGGTCTGTTTGCTTTTTTGTAAGCGGGGTGATCATTTCTGATAATTTATTTCTAAAATATTCGTAATACATTGATAATTCCAAAATGAACATATTTGGTCTGTCATTTCTTTTTATCAGATCTATTTTTCCATAAATATGGGCGATCATATCTTTTAAAGTAACTATTTCAGAGAAATATGCCATGTTTGGTCCCGGACATACTGATGCACCTTGATTTTTTGCTCCATTATCAATACCATAAGCTAAAAATGCAGGATTTGTTAAACCAATACAAATACATGTTTTTTCAACAATTTTATTATATGCTTTTTTAAATTTATCTGTGTCAAAACTTTTGTTTTTAAGTTCTTCAATTTTAAGTTTTTGATATTGTCGTGAAGCTAAACAAATAGGCTTGTCAGTAAATTCGGTATTATAAACAAGATGTTTTTTTGGACAAGGGCTACCGGGATTTTCTTCTTCAATTGCTTTTTTTCTGTCATCATCAACAGAAGTTCCTCTTACTGTATTAAATGGTACACCAATTGGAGAAATATTACTTAAGTATAAATCCTTTTCTTCTGCTTTACAAAGCAAATCCATTGTTGCCTGGTCAATATTTACTGTTTCAGGAACTAATAGAAATGGAGTTCCCCAACCAACTGAATCAATCTTATAATGATCTAATAAGAAATTATGTTCTTCCTGTGTTCCAACTCCACCTTGTACTGTAACAGAAATAGGTGGTGGTTCATTAATAAGTGTTTTATCATTATTTTTTAATGCAGATAATAATAATTCAAAGTTATCTGATATTAATTGTTCTTTATTCTCTTTAAATTCTTCTAGTGCAGGACCAAGTAAGTACCCATTTGTAATAAAAGCATGTCCGCCACAATTAAGCCCTGATTCTATTCTGTATTCTGATACCCAAAGACCTTTTTTTGCGAGAAATTTACCTTGAATTAATGCAGAACGATAGTCACTAACTTTTAATGTTATTTTTTTTTTAAATTCACCTTTACTGTCAGGAAAAAAATCATCGAAATCGGACATATAATTGTATAATCTGGGGTGTAATCCTGCAGAGAGAACAATGGCTGAATTTAAATTACTATTTGCAAATCCACGAAGTGCAGCATGAGCATCGTTATATTCAATTGGCAGAAGTTTGTTATCTTGAGAATAGTTTACTCTGTCAAGTTTAGTCATTATATTAACATCAATTGAGCCGGGAATAAGCTTTTCTCTTAATTTTTGTTGAGCTTCTTGTTTTGCTTCATTTCTATTCAATTGAAGCATATCATTATATTCTGTTTTCAGGATTGATGTATCGGGAAGCATTTCAAAATATTTAGTTATTTCGCTTCCTTCCTCAAAAATTGATTTTTTTAAATTGTTAAAGTTTTCTGTAACAATATCCTTAATAAGGTTAAGATATTCAGTAATTCGTTTAGCCCTGCTATCTTCCACGTTTTCATCAATCGGTTTAAAAGGAATTTGCATCTTTTCGCAATGAAATTCTCTCATTTTTTCAATAAGTCTGTGGTCGCCTATCGGAATAACAGAATTTATTCCGTAATGCGCTACTTTTATAGGAGTATCAATACTATATCCTATCCCAAATACAGGAATATGAAAAGAATGTGTATGAAAACTTTTTGTCATATTTAATATGATTTAAGTTTGCAAAGGAAGTAAAAATTTTAGAATTGAATAGTATAATTTTTATGTTTTATATTTTATATTATTAAAAATGCGATAGCCATTCTAAAGCTTTTTTTTCTGTTGAGAAAACCTTATAATGATAATTATCTAAATTAAGAGTTTTTTGAAACAATATATTTAAAGCTGTTTCTACCGGTTTGTCCTGAAGTGTTGCAATTATCACTTTTTCATTATTCATAGAAAAACTTCTAACCGTTTCTACTATTTTGTCAACATCAACAACATCAGGAGATATTTCACCATTTCTGGCATCTTCAAATATTTTTAGCTTTTTTAGCGATTTTGTTTTTACACCAACATCGCTTATGTAATTAACAACATCAGAATCAGTTATTAAACCCTCGTAATTTACAAATAGAATATCCTTGTCTTGGTCAAATTTAAAAGTAATCATAATAAATTATTTTTTTCAATTGAGGTTGAAAGAATTGTAAAAATAATAATTTTTATTTATTTACAACAATTTGTATTGAAAAAAATTATAGTTTATCAATAATGAAATTCATTTTTGCAGCTGCTTCAAAAACTTCTATTCTGTTGTAGGCATCAAATAAGGTTTTGCCAACACATAAAATGCCATGTTTTTCCATTATTACAAGATTTGAGTTGCCAATATTTTCGGCAAGATTCGTAGCGAGTTCTTTACTGCCCGACAGAGCATAAGGAGCACTTGTAATATTACCAAGTATAATATGGGTTTCGTCTGTTATTTTTGTGTTTATTGTTTTGCCTTTTATAGCATAGCTTGTAGCATATATGGGGTGTGCGTGTATTATTGCTTTAACATAGGGGCGTTTTTTGTAAATGGCAAGGTGCATATCTGTTTCCATGCTTAATTTTATTTCAGGAGTATAGTTATTGCCATTTAAGTCAATTTCGCCAATATCCTCCGGTTTTAATTTCCCTTTATCTTTTTGTGAAGGAGTAATAAAAACGTGTTTATTGTTATCAATTATGCTGATATTACCACCTGAACAAGAAGTAAGTCCTTTTTGATAAAGGCGTGTCATAAAATCTGCTATTTCTTTCTTTTTATTGGTCATGGTTTTGGTTTTTGGTTTTATGTTAAATATAGTTGGTAATTAAATTTGCCACAGATTAACAGATTATAAAATTATTTTTTTTGTAATGAACATTTACTCATAATACTATTAATTTTTAAAGTTTTTATGAATACTTTGTATTTCATAAATTTATCTGTGAATCTGTGGCTTTTTTATTTTTTATAGATGCAAATATAAGAATAACAGTATTGAAATATTATTAATTTCTGTATTCTTGTTATGGGGTTATAGTCATAAAATTGATTTTGTCTTATAGTTCCTCTCCTTTGGGGAGGCTAGGAGGGGCTTTTAATCAAATAATTTTTCAATACTGTTTTTATTAGCTTCACAAATCCCATTTTCAGTAATAAGCCCTGTTATAAGTTTTGCAGGAGTTATATCAAAAGCATAATTGACTGCATTAGCATTTTTTGGAGTAAGTAAAACTTTTTCGATCTTGTTGTTTAATATTCCTTCAATATATTTTATTTCATCGGCGTTTCTTTGTTCTATTTCAATTTCATGACCGCTTTTTATATTAGTGTCTATTGTGCTTTTTGGTAGAGCAACATAAAACGGAATATTATTATCCTTTGCTGCAAGAGCTTTAAGGTATGTCCCAATTTTGTTTGTTACATCTCCGTTTTTTGCTGTACGGTCGCTGCCAACAATTACTATATCAACTAAATCATTTTGCATTATGTAACCACTTGTATTATCCGCAATAATTGTATATGGTATTCCGTGCATCCCAAGTTCCCATGCAGTAAGCCTGGAGCCTTGGTTTCTTGGTCGTGTTTCACTTACCCAAACGTGTATGTTTATTCCCTTATCAAAAGCATGATAAATAGGAGAGGTGGCTGTTCCGTAATCGCCACAGGCTATCCATCCTGCATTACAGTGTGTTAGAATGTTTACTGTTTTTTCTTTTTTCTTTCTGCTTATATTTTCAATTAATGGTAAACCTATTTCGCCTATTAGTTTAAAGTTTTCTATTTCCTTGTTAAAATATTTTTGTGCGGTGTTTAATGCGGTATTTATTTTTTTACTTATATCGTTTTCTTTTTCAATTTCTTTAAGCATTGTGTCAATAGCGTGAAAAAGATTTACTGCTGTTGGTCGTGAGTTCCGCAATTTATCGGCATTGCTTTGCAAATGTTCATTAAAGCTATCTGATCGTGAAGCCTCGATACATGCAAGATACATTCCAAAAGCTGCTGTAATACCAATTAGCGGAGCTCCCCTTACTTCCATATCTTTTATTGCAATATAGATGTCGTTTACAGATGTAAGATTTTTTATTTCAAAACTAAATGGCAGTTTTGTCTGATCAATTATCTGAATTATTTGGTTATTATCGGGTTTTTGCCAGATTGCTGTATAATGTTTGTTGTTTATTTTCATTTAATTTTTACAATAATTTTTCGCAAATATAATTATGGCAGATATTAGCGCATTTTTTTTTACTGCTACCGCTTAATATCTTTTTGTTGAATAAATATCTTTGATTTTGCTAATCCAATTTTATTGAAAAAGTATTTAAAAGAAGTTCCCATAACGCCTATACCGTACTTAATACTTCTACTTAAGTTTATTGACGATGCATCTTTAAAATATTTTGTTGGGCAGGTTATTTCGGCAATTTCATAGTTGGCATAGCATATCTGAGCAAGCATTTGATTGTCGAAAACAAAATCATCGGAGTTTGCCATGTAATTAATGGTCTTAAGTACTTCAACATCAAAAGCACGATATCCTGTGTGATATTCCGATAGTTTTTGTCCCATAAGTATATTTTGTGAAAGTGTTAAAAATCTATTGAAAATATATTTATAAATGGGCATTCCACCACGTAGAGCTCCTTTACCAAGAATTCGTGAACCTAGTACAACTTTGTAAACATTATTGGCTATAAGATAGCACATTGAGTGAATTAATTTAGGCGTATATTGATAATCGGGATGAAGCATTACAATAATATCGGTATTAAGTTCTATTGCTTTGTTATAACACGATTTTTGATTGCCTCCATAGCCTTTATTTACATCGTGTATTACAATATGTTTTATTTTTAACTTTTTCGCTATTTCAATAGTATTATCAGGGCTTTTGTCATCAACCAAAATAATATCATCAACAATATCGAAAGGAATTTCCTTGTATGTTTGTTCCAGTGTTTTTTCTGCATTGTATGCAGGTAGAACAATTACTATTTTTTTATTGCCTATCATCAGTTATTATTGAGGTATTTGAAAATTAGGGTCAATTTCTTTTGCTCTATTAAAGCATTCAATTGCTTTTTCTTCGTTGCCTGTTAAGCGATATGTAACACCAAGGTTAACCATTATCTGAGCATCTTTAGGGTCTAATTGAATTGCTTTTTCAAGAATTGGAATAGATTTATTAAACATTTGCGATATTCCATAAGCCACGCCAAGGTCTTTGTATGCTTTGGCATTATTAGGTTTTATTTGTACTGCTTTTTCGAGAAATGGTATTGCTTTTTTTGTATTGTTTTTAAACCTGCCGTACAGGTTCCCAAGATAATAATTTACTTCAAATCTGTTTGAGTTTAACTTATATACTTCTTCCCATGTTTTAATTTTTAAATCAATATCTTCGCAAGAGTTAAAAACAATTTCCATGTTTGAAAATGCTCTGTCGTAGTTAGGATTAATGCGCAATATCTTTAAATACATTTCAACAGTTTTTTCGTAATTTTTGTTATACTCAAAGTGTGCATTGCCAAGCAAAAGTATTGCATCAATATAAGTTGGATGTATTTCTATTGCTTTGTTTAAGTATTTAAGCGAAAGTTGTAGCATTTCTTGTTCCATTTTATCAATTTCTGCACCTGCTTTATTGAAATTGCCGGAATCTAATATTCTGTTTTTTTCTTTATTACTTAATGATGTTTCGTTTTTTATTTTTCGTTTAATATTATTGAACGATGTGCTTTCACTTTTTATTTTTCTAAGTTTTATTGCTTCTTCCATTATTTTTCCACCGGCTGAACAGGTACTTTTTGCACTATTCTCAGAAATCTTAATATCGGTAGAGAAAAGAATATAATCGTTGTCCCACACTGTGTTTCTATCAATAGTTTTAAAAGAATATAGAGCTATAACAATAATAAGTATGCTTGTGATTGCTGTACGATAGTTTTTATCGGATTTAATTAATTTTTGCAAACCAATAATAAGTATATAGGCAAGTATTAGGCAAAAACCTATTGATGATATATACATAAAACGTTCGTTCATAAATGCTCCTACGTTGAAAAAAAGATTGGAAACTATTGAGAAGCTAAATGCGAAAAATAAGATGCTAAATGAAATTAACTTTTTCTTTTTAATACCGATAATACCAATAATGGCTATTGCTGCATAAAATAGTGTTGATATTAGTGCACGATAATCGCCAAAGTTGATAATTGGAATATGTTTTGGATAATAATCGAATGTGAGGGGGTGGGGAAACACAAGCAATTTAAGATAAATACCCCATGTGTAAATTATTGTTGCCATTTTTTCAATACCATCGGCGTGTATGTAAGGGTTGTTCATTAGTTCGTAGGTTTCGGGGATGTTGAATGTTCCTAACATTTTTTGGCGAATAACTAGAAAAACTATGCTTGCAAATATCAGCGGAAGTAATGAAATTATATTTTGCTTAAATTTATATGTGGTAAAGAAATATATTGATACAGGAATTATGGCAAGGAATGTAATCGCGTTTTCTTTTGATAGTAGAGCCAAAAAGAAAACAAGGGAACTTGCCAAAAGGTAAAATGATTTTTTGGTTTCGAGATATCTAATGGTGTAAAACAAGGCTGTTAGTGAACCCAGTAGTGTCATAATTTCGTCGCGACCTTTTATATTTGCAATAACTTCGGTATGTATTGGGTGTGCAATAAACAGTATGGATGCGATAAAAGAAATTGAGAAATACCACTTGCGATTGGTATCGTATTTTTGCAACAATTTTTTTAGAATGCTAAACAATATCATGCCTGTAAGGGCGTAGAGTAATATGTTTATTAAATGGCCTATAAATGGGTTTTTACCAAATATTTCGTATTCTATGGCAAATGTTACAAGCGATAGAGGACGGTATCTGCCACCCGCCACAAGGTTTTTTTGTATTCCAAAAAATCCTGTAAATGTATCATTTTTTAATATGTCTTTGATGCCGGCAAAGCCTTCTTTTGTAAATTGATTATCGAGTATTACAATGCTATCGTCAAGCGCGTACTGATTAGTAAGTGTGTTGCCATATAGCAAAAAGGTGAATAGTAGTATAATTATATATGGTAGTCGGTTTTTTTTAGCGGGAACTACTTCCTGTTGTACTTGTTTCGATTTTATGTGTTTTTTATATTTGTATTTTTTTGCCATTTTGTATTATATACAGAATACAAAAATAGAAATCTTTGCTAAATTATTGCAAATATGTTTAGCAAGTTTTTTTTTCTTTTTCTTTTTCTTTATTACCTTTGGTAAAAATTAACATGGCAACTATAAATAGATGTAAAGGTAATATTACCTTTGCATAATTGTTACCAAGCATAGGATTAAATAAATATAATTATTATGAAAATAACAGCTTCAATAATATGTTTTATACTTTTTTATAAATTATTATTTACTCAAACAATTTATGAAAAAACATTTGATATTAATTCGAAAACCACCATTGAAGGGATTACTTCGACTATTGATGACTATACAATAGTATGTGGGAAAACACTGGTTGATAGTTTTGGAATAATAAATCATAGCGATGGCTATATTTCAAAAATTAATGAACAAGGAGGATTCCTGTTTTCAAAAATATTTATTGATACACTACATGGAATTGAATTATTATCTATATGTACTGATATCGAAAATAATTTTGTTATGACTGGGAGGCATGGGATCCAAAATACTAATGGTTATTGGAACTCCAGTTCATTTTTTGTTATGAAAACCGATAGTATTGGAAATCTAATTTGGGCAAAAACATATTTCTATGATACAGATGAAGTTGGATACAAAATTAAGCAAGTAAGTGATGGAAGCTATGTCATTGTTGGTTATTCAGATTTAGGTCCGAGTATTTTTAAAATTGATAATAATGGTAATATTATATGGTCCAGAATCATTCGACTAAATGTACTTTATGGAACTATGTTTGATTTTATAGAAGATGATCAGGGCAACTTATTGATAACAGGAGGTATAGGAATGGTGTTATTTATGAAAATTGATAATGCCGGGAATTTAGTTTGGGATAAGTCTTATCGTGGGAATAATCTAATAGGAGCTAAAAGAATAATTGAAGTCGATAACAATAATCTTATCCTTGTAGGAACAGCAAATTCAATTTTGACGGGTTCTTCCAGACAATCCATGATGTTAATGAAAATAAACTCCAACGGCGATATTTTTTGGATAAAGGAATATTACATAGATGAAGATGCTTGGGGATATGATGTAGCACAAACAGATGATAATAGCTTTATTATAACAGGACAGCATGACTTTAGTGGAGCTATGAATCCTCCTAATGGTAACATAATGTTAAAAACTGATTCTTCTGGCAATGTTTTATGGATTACAAACTCGGAAACATATCTGTCAGATGGAGATTATCCTAGAAGAAATTCTCATATTAAAATACTTTCAGCTAATAGAGGAATTACATATGGCAAAACATATGATAGTGGTTATATAAGTATGTTTGACTTGGATAGTTTGTATTCTGGTTGTAGTAATTATATTAATGTTCTTTCAGGTGATATTGATACTTCAAGTTTTTCACAACCATTCATTTTTAATATTTATACAGATTTGTTCGACTCTACATTTGTCCCGAATAGCTATACGGTGAATGTAACTGATTCTATTCATTGTTATTCTTGTATTGAAACTATTGCAAATTTTGACTTTAATAATGATAGTACTGAAATTTACTTTTCCAACTATTCAGAAAATGCTGATTCATATTATTGGGATTTTGGGGATGGAAAAGTAGATTCTCTTATAAATCCAATACATTCGTACGATTCAGCAGGAACTTATACTGTTTGCTTAATGGCATCAAATAATTGCTCTAATGACACTTTCTGTCTTGATGTATATGCAGATTGCGAAGCTCCTTTGGCTGGTTTTTCATTTATTGATACATCAGGCGTTGTATATTTCTTCAATAATTCTACAGGGAATAACCTTAATTGGTATTGGGATTTTGGAGATGGCACATATAGTTATCAACAGAATCCTATTCATGTATATGATTCAGCAGGAGTTTTTTTAGTCAATCTTTTGGTTTTTAATTTATGCGATTCCAATGTTATATATGATAGTATATCAGTAACAATTACTACTCAATCAGAGGTTCTTTCAAATCTTTTACAAATCTATCCTAACCCCACAACAGATATTATTACAATAAAGGCAGAGGGCATTGAGAGTGTAGAAGTAATAAACCTGCAAGGCAAACAAATATACATAGGCAAGGAAACAGAAATAGATTTAAGCACAAAGCCAAAAGGCATCTATATAATTAAAGTTATAACAGATAAACAAACAATAACAAGAAAATTAATAAAACAATAAATACGCTTGGTAACAAAACCTAAGCGTAATGTGGGATTTAGAGGTAGGTGAAAGTGAATTGCAAGAAATAAGCACCGCCAAATCTTTGATTTGGTTTAAAAAAAGAATAAGTTTAAAACAAAATAAAAAATTTGGCTAAGTGGTAAACCGTGAGGATTATCTTAATTAATCCCCACACTACGCCTAGCTTAATCGTTATACACCCACCAATATCACAAATCTGCAACTTATAATTAATAATTAACAATTAACAATTACTTAATCTCTTCCTGATTTATTCCATAATGATTTACACCTACGCTGTAGCTTGCAGTTTTCTCGGTAGAATTATTATTTATCATCAGATACAGATTTTCCTCTGCACCAAGTTCGCCACAAGTAATAATTGCAATTTTGTCGGGCTCTATAGTAAGAATAGTTCCCGGCACCGGGTCGGTAGGTAGTTTTGTGGTATAAACCTCAATAGCCGTATCGCCGGTGTTGTGTATTACAAGCTCGGTATTGGCGTTAAATTTGCCGGTAAGAGCATCAATAGTAACTTTACTTTCGGGCTCAATTTTGCCTTCGGCTACAATATTGGGATCATCATCGCTAATTGTTGTATGTGTAGTAATATACTGAAGCTCCCAGAAACGCTGTATTTCATCAGGATTATCATAAAAATGGTTCATAAGCAAACCAAGATTTTGGTACATAGCCTGTGCAATTTTTACACGGCTTTTTTCCAACTCCGATGACGATTTTTTAACAGCACCCTCGTAGGATTGTTGCTTGCTGCGTGTATCATTTAAAAATTTATAATAATCCAGAATTTTTTTGGCAGTATCTTTAAGCTCGTCGTGCTTGCTTACATTCTTTTGCAGGCTTTCGAGATGCGATATTATAATATCATAAGGTCCGTTATGAAAAACACTACGTCCGCCCGGAAATATCTCTATATACTCGGGTGTTTTTTCAAGATACACTGCCTGCACCTGCGCATCCCACTGGGGTATTTTTTCAGTTGTAAGCTCATTAAAAGCATTTACAAGCCTTACAGTTTGCGCTTTATGCATGCCTTTGCTTGTTATCCAATCGGAATAAACACCACTATAATTTAAACGAAAAGGATGAAAGGTATCGTACATCTCTGTAAAAAAAGGCAGACCCGTTTTTGATTCGGCAAGTAGCCTGCTATCGTGGTCGGCAGAGAAGATATTCATTAATTTAAAATTTTCTGATGTAGCATTCTCAAACTGATTTTGAGAATAATGCCATGTAAAATCATTTGTAGCCATAATTTTTATTTTTATAAGTTAAACATATACAATGTATCCTTGTCAATACATTGAAATTAATTTTTGATACAAAGCATAAAAGCATTAATAGACATGCTAAATACAAAGTACCAAAGTAGTTTATATTATTGACAAATCATCAATAATTATTGAATTAATTTTCGGCAAGGCAGATATCTTATTGATTATAAGAGAGAAATTTTTTACTTTTATACCTATATAATTATATGTATATATGTGATAACCACGCTTGTATCTTTAATAAAAAAGTCTCACAGGCATCATATCAACTCTGGTATGCATATAAAAATATATTTTAATATACATGTCGATGCTGGTATGCACATAAAAAAGTATTTTAATAAACATGTCGACGTTGGTATGTACATAAAAATGTATTTTAATAAACATGTCGACGCTGGTATGTACATAAAAAAGTATTTTAATAAACATGTCGACGCTGGTATGTACATAAAAAAGTATTTTAATAAACATGTCGATGTTGGTATACATATAAAAAAGTATTTTAATGCCAACTCCAAGTTAAAAGGGGAGAAAGTTAAATAACAAAAATTTAAAATTTGGAGAGTTTTTTTTCTTATTTTTGTTAATTTTGAGGAATAACAAATTAAGGTTTGGCTATAATAGATGTAAAGGTAATATTACCTTTGCATAATTGTTAGCAAATATAAGCAAGAGAGAAAGAATTAATAATTAAATAAAAAAAATGGAAATTGATTATAAAAAAATTGAACTTTATTTAGATGTTCTATTAAAAAGTAAAGAACCAATGATAAATACTCTTGATTATTTATCTGAATTAAAATTAAATGTAGATGACAAAGATGAATTTAAAGAATTCTTTCATTATACAAAACTATTAAAAGATGCTGAATTAATAATATGTGATAATGATAATGAAGGAAACTTAGGATTATCATTTACATCTATGGGAGAACCAATGATTTCTGTTAAAATGTTTCGATTAACTATAAATGGTCACCAAATATTGGAGGCATTAAAGACTGATGGTATTTGGGATAAAATTGGAAGTGTTGCAAAATCTTTGGGAATATCAGGTTTGAAACAAATTCCAGCATTAGCAATTAAATATTTTGAAAATAACCAATAAAATATATAATAATGAAAAAAAGAAGTATAATATTGATAGCCTTTGTCTTTCTGACAATTGTATCAAAATCTCAGGTAACGTTAGAAGAAACTTATTCTGCAACAAGTGATACATCAATAACGTTTTCTCTATATCAAGTAAATAATAACTTATATAGTTCAGATATTACAGGGTATATCTTGCTTGATTCGAGAGATAATAGTTTGAAGTTCTATAATACAGATTATAGCTTAAATACAAACATAAGTATCAGTCCTCCAAATGGTTTTGTATTTTCATCATTGCAATTAGCATCAAAGAAATTATTCAATGATAATGAAAATGTTGAATTTATGGTGTTTTATTCTAATTCTAATAATACAATTGAATATCGTGGTATATTATATGATGAAACAGGTTCTATTTTACACGATTTTGGGAATATATATACAGCTTACGCATATATTGTAGGAAGTAATTATAAACTAACAACTAATAGATATCCTATTGTTTACACCAACTATCCATCTGAATATCATTATGAATTTAATACTCAAATATTTTTATTAGATGGTATCGTTCCTAATAATATAATGAATAAAAATATACAAGAAGTTTCAAATCCTTATCCAAATCCAGCAAATGATATAATAAATTTACCATATTCTTTAAATAAAGGGAAAGTATCATCGATGAAGATATTTAATTCAAATGGTCTAATTATAGAACAAAAACAAATTGATTCGTATTTTAATAGAATAATGCTCAACGTATCAAATTATACTTCTGGGGTTTACTTTTATGAATATGAAGGAAAAACTAACTCTTTTATTGTAGAATAATAAAAATACATTTGCTAACAAATGCTAAAATTCATTTTGGTTGTGTGGCTCGCGCGGGCGGTGTGCGGTATTTGGGTTCCACAAAATCTTCTGATTTTGTTTATTTTGACGGGGCAGAATATTTTGTTATTTTAGCCGAATGAAACGAATTACGAACTTAATCCAAAACGACTATTAGCACAGTCGTTAGCCATAATAAAAACATAGTATATTATGAGTAGATTTGTAAAGTTTACAGAATTTATAATTTTATTAGTTATCGTGTCTTGTTCAAATAATCAGCCCAAAAACATGGAAGATTATAGGTCTTGGAAGACAGTGGAAGACACAGTATTTTGTTATACAGCAAAGATTCCTACTGGTATTGAAAAATATTATTCTGGATTTGCAATTTATACTTCTAATACTTTCTATAATGAATTAGATTCACTTTCTGAAAGTTTTATTTGGAATATAAGAAGATATCCTAAGGACATTTATATTACTTCCTCTGATATTCAAAAGAACATAAATTATTATGATTCTGTGTTACTCGGAAAAGACCAAGTGTTATATGTCAATAATAGGACTGATAGGTTGTTTACAGAAGATATTAGGACACTGAAATATGATACAGACTATTTCATCTTTGAGATTGGAACAACGGTAGAGGAAGACTCAATTTTCGAATATTTTTATAAATCATTCACGCCTGATACTTCTAGATTAAGACTCAAACATATTGAATACATAAACAAAGATTTTGATTTTCCATTCGAAGTAGATTTAGAGGCAATTGACCCAATTATTGTGGGAGACACATGTAGAATAAAGATAACTAAAGATTATTATGATGATTTTAATTATGAATTATTAATAGTACTGGAGAATGGTAAGTTAAGATGGAATCGTGTAAATGATTCCTTAATAATAATACCAAAAGATACAGGCAAGGTGACGTTTAAGGTTTACATTATTGACCAATTCTATTTAATATGGAATCTTGTAAATGTTACAAAAATGAAAGTTAAATAACACTATGGCTAACATTAAATAAAAAGCATTAAAACGCGTTCTATTAGGGACGTTATATATAACCATATCAAGACCGCCTACGCAGGCAAATTTCCAATTTCAAAAAACATCTACGCAAGTTAAAAAAGACAAAAGCCAAAAATTAAAAAGGAGTAGAGTTTTCTCCTTCTTTTATTACTATTTTAAATTTTAAATAAGGGTATATTAAAACTTGTGTGTATTATTTTATATCTTGCAAATGTTAAAAAATAACATTTTGTATCATGATGTATAAGATAAAAAAGCTGTCGATTGTTGTGTTAATACTTATGTTTAGTTTTAATCTATGCTCACAAAAAAAGTGGGGATTAGGCATATCGGCAATATATAATTTACAAACCGAAAGTTTTGGTGCAGGTTTAAGAGCAGAAATACCTATGAATAAATTTAGTTTGGTGCCACAGATAGCATATTATCCGGCATTTAATAAAATACACGAATATTATGCAGGAGCAAGTTTGCATTATAATATGTTTAATATTAAGAACTGGACAGTATATGCAATTGGCCACGTTGCGTACAACGGATGGTTAAATTACAGTAGTTCTGCAATTGAAGGAGCCAGTAGTGCCAACATTGATGCCGAAGGTGGTATAGGAATAACAACAAAAGCATGTTTACGTCCCTTTTTAGAATATAGATATAATGTGAAATGGAGAGAAACAAACCTTAGGCTTGGTTTAATGTATTTCTTTAATTGCAAAAAAGATAAAAAGAAAGGTGGAGGACGTAAAAGAAAGGGTAGGGCAATAGGATGTCCTGCTTATAATTAATAATAATGCGAATCAAGCTTGCCTGCCGATAGGTAGGGCTTGATTGTTGCTAAAAATCAGACGAATGAGGTGCTTGTTACTTGTTGCTTGTTAAAAGTATAATGTGAAAAACCAGTAACAAGTAACTAGCAACAATACCAAATAGTTATTGACATTAATAATAAATTTTTTTAAAAATATAAAATCATGAAAACTTCAAGTCAAATTAACATCTTAATAGTTTTAATTTTTAGTTTATTGTTATCTAATTCTTGTTCAAAAGAGCGTATTGAACCCGAAGAAGAAGAAGAAGAAGAACTTAATGAGTATAATACAATGAATGATTATTTTGATGCAAAAAAACAAGAAGAACAGGAGTTTGTTATAGATACATCGGGAACTGATCCTATTATTGGTAATCAGGGAACAAAGGTCTGGCCTTCGAAAGAGAAATTAATGTTTGCAAATGGCGATAGCGTACACTGGCCATATACGGTTAATTTAATTGAACTTTATACTCCAAAAGATATGATATATTATCAGATGCCAACAATTGCCGGTGGTGAACTTTTAACAACAGGTGGCGAAATCAGACTAAGAGCATTTAAAGATGGACAAGAACTTGTATTACGTCCTAACAAAACATGGACAGTTGAAATGCCAAATACTGCTCCTGTGAGCAATATGGAAATCTATTATGGAGTAGAAAACAGCACTTATGTAGATTGGACAGCAAATCCTGCTGGTGTTTTTACAACAACAGCTTATGGATATTTAGGCAATATTGCACAACTTGGTTGGGTTGCTTGCGGAAAAGATGCAGGTATTACTGCTACAACCACTAATTATACTTTTGCATCAACAACTGATAATCTGCAGAATCTGAGTATTTTTATTTATTTTCCAAATCTTGAAAGTTTAATGCAGGTTTATAGTTTAACATCGGGAGATATTCCAATTGGTGAGGATATTAAAATAATTTTGATGGGCATAGATAGTGGTGATAATTTGTTTTATTATTTTTCAGATACTCAGGTAAGCTCAAGCAGTCAAATAGATGTTATTTTAACTGCAATTAGCGATGCCGATTTAACAGTAATACTTGATGGATTGTAGAAAATATCACAAATCCGGTAATCCTTAACCCCCTAATGCTTTTCTAATGGACTTTTCCTTAGATTAGTTGGAGCACCAACAGATTTTTTAACCGGTGAAGTATTAGATTTAGTTGGAGTAGTAGTTGCAGGTACTTCAACTTCACCCGTTACACTTAACCGAATTGTATTATTAGTAGGGTCATTAGTTGTTACTGTTATTGATTTTCCTTGTCTGCCTCTTTTTCCTCTTGTATTAAAAGTAACTGTTATACTGCTTTTTTCTCCTTTTTTAATTGCTCCGTCAGCTTTACTGACCGCTGTGCAACCTCAGCCTGCCTTCACTTTCCTGATTACCAAATCTTCTTTACCCAGATTTTTGAAAACAAAATCATGCTTTACAACTGTTCCCTGCTTTATTTTACCATAATTATATGTTGTATTTTCAAATTCAATAATAGGAGCACGAGCAAGTTCTTTTTTTGTTAAATGACTAAAATCTTCAAAAATATCAGCTCTAATAGTTATAGGATTTTTACGAACATTCTCAACATTTCCATTAATTATAACATTTATTCTGCTATTTAAATTTCCCCATTGTTGCTCACCTTTAGCATTTTTATTTAAACTGGCATTGTATGTTACAACAATTAAAGCTCTTTTATTTGGTTTAATTACACTAGGTACTGATTTAACAGTAATATATTTTGGAACATTTTCAAATGTTAATTTAATATTGTCTTTACTGCTATTTAAAACCAAGATAGAATCTGTTTTTGTATTTTTATTAGAAATTTTTCCTAATACCAGATAATTTGTTTTAAGTCTTAAATCGCCATTTGCCATTTGGTTCCTGAACTCATCGGTAATAGTTTTTGGCTTTGGTGTTACAATTCCCTGAATTTGTAATATTGTTGTGGGATTTTCGCTGTTAGATGAAACAGTTATTGTATTATTAAATTTACCCGATTTTCTAAGTGGATTATATTGTACATAAACAAAACCTTTTTTACCGGGAACTACCGAAGTTTTTGTCCAGTTGGTAGATTTACACCCTCCCGACCCTTGAACATTGCTAATTGTTAATGGCTCACTACCTATGTTTGTAAATTCAAACTTACAATTTACAACACCACTTGCTTCTTTAATATTGCCAAATTGATGTATTTTTTTATCGAACGATATTTTTGCTTTTTTGTGTTGTCCAAAACTGCTTAAACTAATTGCAATAAGTACTGCAACAGTTAAAATTATTATTTTTTTCATACTAATTTTCATATTTTTTTTATAAAATGATATTTTTATGAAATATAAAAGTAATACAAATTTATGAAATTTTCGTAAAATATAATCTTACCTTAACAAATATTAACAGATTTTGTATAGGAACACAAGTTTTTAGTTAAATATTAAACAAAAAATTTTTTTTATAAAATGATATTTTGTATATTTGTATGCAAATGAATTAAAATAATGAATTGATGGCACGAAAAAACAAACCTCAAAGGCATCCGCAGTCGGAGATGAGAATGATTAGAATAGATGAACATACTATAATTGAGGTACATCAGTCTATTTCAGATGAACAGGCTATAAAAGATTATAATGATAAAAGAAAAGCTCACGAAGAATTCCGTTCATTTAAAAAAGATAATAAGATAAAATAATATTTAATTATTAAGTATCTAATCCCGAAAGCTTTCGGTAGAAATTGCCTATACTTCGACTTTTCGCTCAGCATAAAAAATGCCTAAAGTTACTTACCAATTTTAAATAAGTTTTAATATAAAACATGACAAACACTCAAAAACCCCTGACCAACGTATTGTTTTTTATGATAAGTTTGAAAAAAATGATAAAAAAAGTGCAAAAAAACTTGACATTATCTAAAAGTATTATATATTTGGTTTTTTTTAAGAGTTATTGTTTTAATTAATGACCCAATTATGAAAAACTTATTTCTTTTAATCACTGCAATTATTTTTCTTTTAGCTTGTAATCAAGAGCCTGTTAATTTGGCAAACCTTGATAATATTGATGGAAAAACTGTAATTAAAGGAGAAAAGGATTCATATTCAGGGCAAGTTGTTACATATTACAATAATGGCAAAATTAAGCTTGAAGAATTTGTTAAAGAAGGTGAAAAACACGGCAAGCATGTAAATTACTATAAATCCGGCAAGAAAAAAACAGAAGGCGAATATAAAAATGGTAAAAGAAAAGGTGTTTGGAAATGGTGGAGCGAAAAAGGAGATGTAGATTTTAAAGTAAATTATTCATCAACGGTTTCTTTACGGTTTTAATTTAAGTATGAATAAAATTGTATAAAATTTTCATGGTTTTAATAATAATAAGTTAATTAAAAAAGGAGCATTTGCTCCTTTTTTTTATGCCTGATATTTGATAAATTCCGGATGTTTAATAATCTCAAAATTTTATGAATTTTGAGATTAATCACATTTATTACTTGCTACAAGTTAAGCTTTTTAATAAAATTAGTTATCTCGGGTTTATGCAACTTAGTTAAGAATGTCTCGCTTTGCCCTGATTGTTTGTTATCCGATTCCCATACTTTAATACTTATTTTGCCTATTTTCTCACGTTCAATGTTTGGGTTAGCATTGTTTGATAAAAGTAAGTCAACTATTTTAACACTTTTAGCCTCAAACAGAGGAGTAGTAAAGTTATAATCAATACACGGGGTTTTCTGATAATTAACATCAGCACCATTATATACCATATTCTGAGCAAGAACAAAATCATCTTCAATAACAGCATCAAGCAGTTTTGTATTTAATGTTGATTGTTCTAATTTTAACTCAATATTTTTAAGTTTAGGTAGTTTTAAAATTTCTTCTGGTATCTCAGATATTTTGTTCGACCATATATTAAGTTCTTCAAGATTCATTAGTTTACCAATCTCTACTGGTAGTTTAACAATATTATTTGACCATATATTAAGTTTACGTAAATTGCTAAGTTCTCCAATAGTTTCAGGAATACTTTCTATTTTATTTGCGCTAAGATTTAATTCTTCAAGATTTTTAAGGTTCCCAATTTCATTTGGTATATTTTCAAGATTATTGCTTTGAATATCTAATACTTTTAAAGTGTCTAATTCAAATAATTTATCAGGTAATGATTCAATTTTATTTTCTCCAATTTCAAGAATTTCAATATTAGGTAATCTGAAAATAGCTTTAGGAATTGCATTAAGCATATTTCCCGATAAATTAATATGCTTTAAAGATTTCAGATACATAAGCTCGTCAGGTATTTTAGTTAAGTTATTAGAACTAATATCTAAAATCTCAAGATTGGTAAATATTGCAATAGCTTCGGGCAGTTTGTCAAGTTGCTTATTATGTAAATTTAGCTTTTTAAGTCTTGCAATTTCTTCAGGATTTTGGGGTAAACGAATGTCTTTTTTCCTAGCCCATTTAGTGATTTTCTTCAATAATTTTTTATTCATGATTTTTCAGATTTAAAATTTTTCAATGCCGGTATAAAAATATAAATTTATTATTAATTTACCAGTATATCTTTTTTACTTGCCTTAATTTTGAAAGATTCAACATTGTCAAATGATAATTCTGTGTAATTTTCACTCTCCTGTCTAATATCATCAATATTACCAAACCAAGTTCCTATTACATCATCTTTGCTCATATCATCTTTATCGTAAACACCTATTTTAATGTTTTTCTTTTTTTCGTAGTGATATAATTTAACCGTTTCTTTTCCTGAGTATGATGTTGCATATTTTTCTACGGCAGATTTATAATAAGGAGATTTATTATTTCTATTTGATTTACAAGGGAAATATAATTTCCAGTAAATATCGGGGTAACCATCACGAAATGAAAAATCCATTCCTTTTGGAGAAAATGTTTCATCATCTCTTAAAATAATGTTACCAGTATAGATTTCTGTTAAATATATTTTTGGAACATCAATCTCAAATTCAATTTTTCCCCATATTTTTTTATCATCTACAAGAATTGGTTCATCGTCAATACCGGTTTCGTAATTGTATGTTTTGGTATTTTGAAAATGTTTTTGATAAATTTCAATCTCAATTTTTTGCTTCCCATTTTTCACATTATGAAAAACATACATAGGAACATCAATTTTGAATTTGTTTTTAATATTGATGTTTTTCAAACTTGAGCGAAAAGAAACAGTTCCATCTTTATTTATCAAACTTCGTTTATAATTGTCAAGTAAAAATTTATCTGCCTCAATTGGTTTTCCATCAATTAAAAAATTAAAATAGAAATACGTGTTTACTAATTGGTATCCATAAGTAGTGTCAACAGGAAATTCAAAATCGTAAGGCAGATCAATTTCCATTTTTATTGATAATTTATTACGATATTTACTTACATCAATGTCGATGTTTTTTTTGTTAAAGAATTCCGAAGATTCTGTTATCTCTGAATCTATTGTTTTTGTTTCAAGGCTCTTGTCCCATTCAGCAATGCAAGATGAAAGCAAAATAAAAGAAATAAAAACAAAATAGCTTATAATATTTTTTTTCATCTGTTTATACAATTTAAATCTTCAAAAGCAATTTTTAATCTTTCTACCAAAGTTTTTTCACCTTCACGTAACCAAGCTCTTGGGTCGTAATGTTTTTTATTTGGTTTGTCGTTGCCATCGGGATTCCCAATTTGTGCTTGTAAATAGTCTTTTTTCTTGTTGTAATTTTTATGTACTCCATCCCAGAAAGCCCATTGTGAATCTGTATCAATATTCATTTTAATAACTCCATAAGAAATAGCTTCGCGAATTTCTTCTCTGCTTGAACCACTTCCGCCATGAAATACAAAGTTTACAGGATTTTTTTCTGTTTTGAATTTCTTTTCAATAAACTCTTGAGAGTTTTTTAAAATAATGGGAGTAAGCTGTACATTGCCTGGTTTGTAAACACCGTGAACATTGCCGAACGCAGCTGCAATTGTAAATTTATTGCTAATTTTCATAAGCTCTTCGTAGGCATAAGCAACTTCTTCGGGTTGTGTGTATAATTTTGAATTATCAATTTCGGTATTATCAACACCATCTTCTTCGCCACCTGTAACTCCGAGTTCAATTTCCAATGTCATATCAATTTTGCTCATTCTTTCAAGATATTTTTTACATATTTCTATGTTTTCCTCTATAGGTTCTTCAGAAAGGTCAAGCATGTGTGAGCTATACATCGGAATACCATATTCTTCAAAAAAATCTTCACCGGCATCAAGCATACCGTCTATCCATGGCAATAGTTTTTTAGAAGCATGATCGGTATGTAAAATTACAGGAATATCATATACTTCTGCCATAATATGTACATGTTGAGCTGCTGCAATTGCCCCGGCTATTGAAGCATCTTGATTTTCGTTAGATAACGATTTTCCTGCAACAAATTGTGCTCCACCATTAGAAAACTGAATTATTACAGGAGAATTAACTAATTTTGCAGCTTCAAGAACAGCATTAATTGAATTTGTTCCAATAGCATTTACTGCAGGAATTGCAAATTTGTTTTTCTTGGATATTTCAAATATTTTTTGAATATCATTGCCTGAAATTACCCCGGGAGGTATTATTTCTAAAATTTTATCGGTCATGACTTTATATTTAGTTTATATTTTAAAAATGAATTTAATTTTTTAGAAAAACAAAGTTACATAAATTTTTATATAATTTATTTAAATTTAATATTTAAAGTGAAAAATTGACAATTAACAATTATTCAACGCATTTTCAAGGTCAGTAAACAGAAAATCATATCCTGTTGCCTTGATCTTATCGGCTGAAATTCTGCTTCCTTTTAAAAGTATATCCGACATTTTTCCAAACATCAATTTCATTAAAATTGCAGGAACATTTGGAAACCAAAAAGGTCTTTTTAGAACATGTGCTAATGTTCGTGTAAATTCCTTGTTTGTTTTGTGGTCGGGTGCTACTGCGTTGTAGGCACCAGTCATTTTTGTGTCCTCTATTGCTTTGATGTAGATATTACATAAGTCGCTAATGTGTATCCAGGGTAAATATTGTTTCCCGTTATCCAATGCTGAACCAATTCCAATTTTAACAGGTTTAATCATTTTTGCTAATGCACCTCCTTGTTTTGTGAGTACTACGCCTGTCCTGATCTTAACTGTTCTTATTCCTAATTCTTTAAATTTGTCAGTTGATTGTTCCCATTGTTGACATGTTTTTCCTAAAAAGTCGTTGGCAGGATGGTCTGTTTCAGTAAAAACCTTGTTTGATGTTATTGTGCCATAATATCCTATTGCCGATGCCGAAATAAAAGCTTTAAGGTTTTTGTTTTGTTCTTTTATCTTGTCAAAGATCAATTTTCCTGTTTTTACACGACTATCAATGATCAGTTGCTTTCTTCTAGTAGTCCATCTTTTATCGCCTATGTTTGCTCCTGCAAGATGGATAATATATTCAGCCTTGTTAATGGCTTCTTTTTCAATTTCTTGTTTTTCACAATTCCAGGTGTAAGTTTGTATATCTGTGTCATATTTCTTTGCTCTGCTCAAAATAGCAACATCATATCCTTTTTCTTGTAATTTTTTAACAAGATGTTTGCCGACAAGCCCTGTTCCTCCTGTTATTAAAATCATTATATTTTTCTTTAATGTGCCAAAATTATGAAAAATTTATTGCTTTGAAATTTGAGTATCAATTATTTTGTACTTCAGATTTCTTTTCTTTTTTCCTTTCATGTTCATTAAGCAATATCTTTCTTAAGCGGATAGATTTTGGGGTTACTTCAACATATTCATCTTCTCCAACATATTCCATAGCTTCTTCCAATGAGAACTTTATTGCCGGAGTTATTGACACTTTTTCATCTGTACCGGAAGCTCGCACATTAGATTGTTTTTTAGCTTTTATCACATTTATTACCATGTCATCATACCTTGTACTTTCTCCAATAACTTGACCTGCGTATACTTTTTCGTTTGGCTCAATAAAAAATCTGCCTCTATCTTGAAGTTTGTCAATTGAGTAGGCTATAGACATTCCTGTTTCCATTGCTATCAAAGTACCATTTCTTTTGCTTTGTATTTTACCTTTCCATGGTTCGTAGGCTTTAAACCTGTGCGAGATCACAGCTTCCCCTTCAGTTGCTGTTAATATAGGATTGGTAAGACCAATTAACCCTCTGGCTGTTATTTTGAATTCTATATTTATTCTGTCATTTCTTGTTTCAATATTCAGAATATCTCCTTTTCGTTTGGTAACTATCTCAATTACTTTTCCGGAAAATTCTTCAGAAACATTTACATTTAAAAGTTCTATTGGTTCGTGCTTAAATCCATTTATTTCTTTAATAACTACTTTTGGTTGACCTAACTGCATTTCATATCCTTCTCTTCTCATAGTTTCTACTAAAATAGATAAATGAAGAATGCCTCTACCGGAAACCAATAATTTATCAGGTGAATCTGTTTCTTCAACCTTTAATGCCAGATTCTTCTCTGTTTCTTTAAATAATCTATCTCTTATATGTCTTGATGTAACATATTTTCCTTCTTTACCAAAAAATGGTGAGTTGTTGATGGTAAAAAGCATACTTATTGTAGGTTCATCTACAGAGATCGGTTTCAATGTTTCAGGCTCTTCAATATCTGCAATTGTATCTCCGATATCAAAATTTTCAAGCCCCACTATAGCTACTATTTCACCTGATCTTACTTCTGTTTTGGTTTTTTCTTTCCCAAGTCCTTCAAAAAGATAAAGTTCTTTAACTACTGATTTATTTATTAGACCATTTCTCTGAATAATAGAAACATGATCGCCCATTTTAATACTACCTCTATGTACTTTCCCAACAGCAATTCTCCCTGTATATGATGAGTAATCCAATGAGCTGATTTGTAGTTGTAAAGTTCCGGGATTTTCTTTTGGAGGATCAAAATAATCAATAATTGTATCTAATAAACAGGTAACATCATTAGTTGGTGTTTTCCAATCTGTTCCCATCCATCCCTGTTTTGAAGAACCATAAATAGTTGGAAAATTCAACTGTTCTTCTGTTGCATCGAGAGAAAACATCAGTTCAAAAACAAGTTCATTTGTCTCTTCAGGATTACAATTTGGTTTGTCTACTTTATTAATTACAATTATAGGTTTTAAACCCATCTCTAATGCTTTTTGCAAAACAAATCGTGTTTGTGGCATAGGTCCTTCAAAAGCATCAACAAGTAATAGCACCCCGTCGGCCATATTTAAAACGCGTTCTACTTCACCTCCAAAATCTGAGTGACCTGGAGTGTCAATAATATTTATTTTTGTTCCTTTATAATTTACTGACACATTTTTAGCTAAAATGGTTATCCCTCTTTCTCTTTCCAGATCATTTGAATCCAAAATCAAATCCTGAACTTCCTGATTATCCCTGAACAAATTTACCTGATGTAGAATTCTGTCGACCATAGTTGTTTTACCATGATCAACATGTGCAATAATTGCAATATTTCTTATATCCATAATTATTATTAAAAATAAGCCCGCAAAAGTAGTCAATAACCGTAATTGAACTAATTGATTTCTTGTTTTTTTTTAAATAGAACAACTTTGCTGGTTTTGACATGGAAGATCGATGGGAAAACCTCAAGCAACGAATAGTATTTTAAGTAAAGTACAGAACATTTTGTGCTAATAGGAGAAAGCAATTATAAATAATCCGAAACTAATTAACCCCAAAAATTCACAAATTTTTGCTATCTATGATAGCGACTAAGATTACCCAACATTTTTGAGTATCAAAAATGGGGTTATCTAAATCGGGATTATACGCTTTGCAAACCTTATCCCATCGCACATTCATACAATTCACTACGTTCTTGTATGAATAAAGCGGGTTAATATTTCCAAAGTTCATGTTTTTCCCAAAATTCTTTTGCTTTTTCATACCCATTTTCATATGATAATTTTATCCAATATTTAGCTTTACCGGGATCTTTGAGAACGCCCATTCCATCAAAATAATGTAATCCAAGATAATACTGTGCACTTGCATTTTTTTGTTCAGCAGCTTTTTTATACCATTTTGCAGCTTTTTTATAATCTTTTACAACACCTTCTCCGTTATAATAACAACTTCCAAGATTATACTGTGCACCTGAAAGTCCTTTTTCCGCAGCTTTTGTGAACCATTTTACAGCTTCTTTGTCATCTTTAATAACACCTTCTCCATTATAATAACATACTCCAAGTTTTAATTGAGCTTCTGTATGTTCTTTTTCAGCAGCTTCTGTGAACCACTTTACAGCTTCTTCATAATCTTTAAGTATACCTTCTCCCTCATAATAACATAAGCCAAGAAAAAACTGTGCTTTTACAATTTTTTGTTCAGCAGCTTTTTTTAACCATTTTACAGCTTCTTTATAATCTTTTACTACATTATTCCCATTAATATAACAAATTCCTAGTTTAAATTGAGTTTCTGCGTGTCCTTGTTCAGAAGCTTTTGTGAACCACTTTATAGCTTCTGTAGAATCTTTGAGTATCCCAATTCTTTCTCCATAATAATAACAATTGCCAAGCTCAATCTGTGCACTTGCATCTCCTTGTTCAGCTAAATCTCTAATTTTTTCAATAGCTTGTGAATTAGCTTGTAGCGCAAAGAAAAAAGGTGCAATAAGTAATAAGAAGATTATTTTTTTCATACTAAATTATTTTAATGTTGCTTACTTTTTGAATAACTTTATCTAAAATCCCTTTCCAAAGAATTTTGAAATATCAAAGTACACATCTTTTGTTTCACCATCAATTGTTTTAATTCTTAGAATATCATAAGGTTTATCATTATAAAAATTTAACGATTGCTGCAAAAATGAATTTCCAGGATAATATTTGCGTATCCATTCGTATTCTTCTGATATACTTTTTACTATTATTGCTTTTTCATAAGATGAACCATCGTTTTTAAGATTTGCCAAGTTGTTTTTTTCTGCTCTGAGCTTTGCTATCCATTCGCTATAGGGACTTAATTTATTAGTAGGTTCAACATTTTTATTTAATATATCAAGTACTGCTTTTTTTAATTTGATATAATCAATATTTTTATTGAATAAATAATTTTGGTAAGTATAGAGTGTGTCATCTTTTATTAATCTAAATACATAAATACTGTCTCCGTTTAAAGTATCCAATTCTGATTGAATTTTATATTCTATTTCTTCTTTATCATCGGGAATAATAAATTTATGCTTACAGATTATTACATCATTATTGAATTCGTCAAAAATTTCAAATGCAAAAACTGTTATTTTATCCCATTCATATTGCTCAAAACAGTACATTATTCTCATATGATTTGGCAACTTGTTTTCATCATAAGCTTTATAAAGTGTTTCTTTTAATAGTTTAGCTTTATCGTATTTATGTAATGAATGTAATATCTGGATCAATTTAGCGATTGCCGGATAATCATTCGGGTATAATAATATGTGGCTTTCGAATGTTTTTTTTGCTTCTTCAAATTTCTTTATAAGCTGCTGTGTTAAGCCAATATTGTAACTACAGAGTTTGTGTTGGTCATTATTTGGTTCGAGTTTATTAAATGCAGATTTATAAGTCTTTAATGATCTATCATAATTTTTCAGTTGTTGATAAGCATCTCCCATTAATAAATACGTTCTTAGGTTGCAATTTTCAAATTGAGTTGCTGTGTTAAAGAAAAATATTGCAGAATCAAGTTCATTCATCTGCACATATACTTCTCCTTTTAGTGCATATAGATCAGGGTTTTCAGGAGAAATATCAATAGCTTTATCAAAACATTTTAATGATTCATTATATTTTTTCAAGTAAAATAAAGTTATTCCTTTGTAGAAATATACTTTTTCATTAGCAGGACCTTTTTGTATTGCCAGATCAAAGTATTTTAAAGCATTGTTGTCATCTTCTTTCATGTAATATGCCATAGCTTTATAATATAAAGCTTCAGCACTAAATATTTTTATCTTTTTACGTTTGTATTTGATAATTGCATCAAACTCTTTTTGCTGGTATAATTCAACAAGCTTTTGAGCATGTTCATCAGTCTGCCCAAATACCAGATTTGTTGATATAATTACTATTGCTAATAATAAATAAAGGTTTTTCATATATCTGTCTTTGCTGCAAAATTAAGCTTTTATTCTAATATTTCTAAATTTAATCTTTCAATAACATATTCTTATATTAGGCTATTTGCAAGTTTTAATTTATTGATATAAGATACCTTTTATTTACTCCATTATTTTTCTAACAGAATAATTAAAAACAGAAGTAGGAAATATTTTTTTTGCTCTTATCATTATATAGGCAAGGGTCCCAACTGGGTAATGAATTTTACAGCTATTGCTGTTTGCTGCTTTGTATATTGTTTTTGCAACTTTTTCCGGTTTCATACCTTTTTGCATAATTTTACCCATTTTGGTTTTTATTGTTTCAATATAATTGTTGTAATCACTTATTTGATTGCTATTAAGAAAATTCATTGAACGTCCAAAAAAATCTGTTTTAATTGGTCCAGGCTCAACAACTTTTACTTTAATATTAAATTGACGTAATTCAAAGTATAATGCTTCTGAAAAACCTTCAACAGCGTATTTTGATGCATTATAAAGACTAAATCCTGGACTTGCAAGATGCCCTGCTACTGAAGCTACATTAACAATTGTTCCATTTTTTTGTTTTCTGAAAAACGGAAGCATTTCTCGTGTAACATTCATTAGCCCAAAAACATTTACATCAAATTGTTTTGCTGCTTGTTCAACAGAGGCATTTTCAAAAGCCCCATAAGTTCCATACCCTGCATTATTAATTAATACATCAATTTTTCCAAACTTATCAATAGCTTCGTTAATTGAATTTTTAATAGAACCAATATCATTAACATCAAGTTTTAAAACAATGATATTGCCTATTGCTGTTAGTTCCTTTTCTTTTTCAGGATTACGCATTGTGGCAATAACATTCCAACCTTTTTTCTGAAATAATTTAGCTGTCGATTTTCCAATACCAGACGATGTTCCTGTTATAAATACTGTTTTCATTTGTTTATATTTTATTTGTCATTTTTTGTATGTTACACAGCAATTAAATAAATGTGCCAAAACATATTATCTTAATAATAAAAATATTTATAGTACTATTTATTAGCTATAATATTCTCAAAAATACATAAATTTTCTGATAACAAATGTTTGTAGCAGTATAGCCGAAATTTATATGCTATGTTACAAATTTTATTTCCCAAAACTTTTATTTTACCTTTACAGTCTTATTTTTTTATATGGATCTTTCAATTAAAACAGAATATTCTCTTTGGTTTATACCTGTATGCTTAATAGGCTCCTTACTTATTACGTATTTTTTATACAGAAAAGACAGTAGTTTTAATGAAGTTGCAAAATGGAAAATACGATTGCTGTTTGTTTTAAGGTTTGTGTTTATCTTTTTTATAAGTTTTCTTTTGTTATCTCCCCTAATAAAAAGCCTTAAGCAAAATATTCAGAAACCTATAATTCTTATTGCACAAGATAATTCGGGTTCAATAATAATTAATAAGGATAGTAGCTTTTATAAAAACGAATATCCTGCAAAACTCAATAAACTTGTAGAAAAGCTGGAAAATAAGTATGAGCTTAAAACCTTATCGTTTGGCAATGTTGTAAGCAATAATTTGCTGTTTGATTTTAAAGGGAAACTTACAAATTATACAAATCTTTTTAATGAGATCAAGCAATTGTATTCTAACAGAAATATAGGAGCATTAATACTTGCAAGCGATGGAATTTACAATAATGGTTCAAATCCCTTATACGATATTAAAGATTTCGATTTCCCTGTTTATACTCTCGCTTTGGGCGATACAGGTACTTATAAGGATATTTCAATATCGGAGTTTAATTATAATAAGATCGCGTTTTTGGGCAATAAATTCCCTGTTCGTGTTTATGTTGATATAAAAAAACTTAATGGTGTATCAACGGAATTAAAACTTGTGCATAATAAACAAGTAATTTTTAAAAAGAATATTAATGTTAGCTCAGACAATTATTTTGAAGAAATAAACTTTGAAATAACAGCTACTGCAGTGGGAGTACAGCATTATTTGATTAGTCTTACACCAAATGATGAAGAAATAAATATTAAAAATAATTTTAAAGATATAGTTGTTGATGTTATTGATGGAAAACAAAAAATATTATTGTTGTCAAATTCTTCACATCCCGATATCTCAGCAATAAAAAATGCTTTGGAAACTAATGATAATTTTGATTTGACAATTTCAAATTTTGAAACTTATAATGATAATATTACCGATTACAACCTTGTAATTCTTCATCAATTGCCAACAGAAAAATATCCGGCAATAAAAATATTGAATACAATATTCACAAAGAAAATTCCTGTATTGTTTATTATGGGTGGGCAAGTATCAATGAGAAGATTTAATAATCTGAATACTGGTTTTAGGGTTGACCAAAGTAAAAACAGGTTTGAAGAAAGCACTGCTAATTTGAATAAAGAATTTATTTTATTCAGAATAGATAAGGAAGCAGAAGAATTTCTTAAAATAGTTCCTCCGCTAATAACCCCGTTTGGCGAATATAAATTGCCCGCAAACTCAAATGTTTTAATATATCAACAAATTATAGGCATTAACACTTCAAAACCATTAATTGCTTTTACTAAAACAGGTGAACAAAAAATAGGAATTATTGCAGGAGAAGGAATTTGGCGATGGCGAATTTATGATTACATACACAATTCAAACCACAATAATTTTGATGTTCTGATAAATAAGATCTTTCAGTATCTGGCATTAAAAGTAAGTAAAAAGAAGTTTATTGTTAATTCCAAAAACATTTATAGCGAATTAGAGCCCTTAATATTCAATGCCGAAATTTATAACGATAATTATGAATTAATAAACGAATCAGAAGTAAATATTGAAATTGTAAATTCCGAAAAACAAAAATTCCCTTATGTATTTAATAAAAGCACAAGTTCATATATGTTAAATGCAGGCAATTTCCCTGCAGGAGATTATACATTTAAAGCAAGTACTAAAATTAAAGATGATATTATAAATTATTCAGGCAAATTTACTGTTATAGACGTAAGCATAGAAGCTCAAAACACTAATGCAGATCATAAGTTGCTATATAAGATAGCAGAAAATACCAATGGCAAATTGTATTATCCCGATGACATTTTAGATATTTATGATGAAATTATAAATAATAAAAATATTGTACCGGTTTCATATTCAGAAAAAAATTTAATGGAAGTAATAAATATAAAGTTAATTTTCTTTTTACTAATTTTGTTTATTACAGTGGAGTGGTTTTTGAGAAAATACTTTGGAAGCTATTAAATAACAACCTTAAAATTATTACTATGAAAAAATACATTAAACTAACATTAGTTCTTATAATTTCAGCATGCTTATTTTCATCGTGTAAAACAGCAAGCCTGTCTGTAAATGTTTTAAAACCTGCACAAATTACAGTTCCTTCAAACATAAAAACACTTGCGGTTGTAAACAGAAGTTTGCCGGGAAAGGGAAGTCATCTTGGAAATATTGTAGAGGGAGTATTATCCGGTGAAGGTTTATTTGTTGACAGAGAAGCTTCTGGAAGAACAGTAAATGGAGTTGCCGATGCTTTATTAAGTTCTCCAAGATTTAAGATTACTGTTCCTAATGGAATAGATATTAAAGGGACAGGTACATCAAAATTTGCTGAACCACTTGAATGGAGCAAAGTAAAAGAAATTTGTAAAGAATATTCTGCAGATGCTTTAATTCTGCTTGAAACATTCGATTCTAATGTTGGAAGGTCTATGACTAGTAAAGAAAAAACAAAAAAGAAAGATGACCAAACCATTACCTATATGGAATACACTGCACATCTGGATATTGGTATTGAAGCAGGTTGGAGAATATATTATCAGGCAAAAAATAAAATTGTTGACCAAAATGTATTTGTTGACCATATGCACTGGAATGGTGTTGGATTATCGGAAGAAGAAGCAAAAAGAAAACTGCCTATTTCCAGGCTTGCTATTAAAGATGCAGGATATTTTGCAGGTAAACAATATGCGGTTAGAATTTCTCCGTTATGGGTTTGGGTTAGCAGAAGTTATTATAAAAAAGGAAATGATGATTTTGTAAGTGCAAAGTTCAATGTTAAAGCACAGGAATGGGATAAGGCAAAAGAATTATGGATGAAAAATATAAATGACCCTGATATTAAGATAAAAGGTTATGCCGCTTATAATCTTGCATTAGAGGCAGAAGTGCAAGGCGATTTAGATGTAGCACTTGATTGGGCAAAAAAATCATATTCTGATTTTCGTAATAGAAAAGCGTTAAGTTACTCAAGAGTTTTGCAACAGCGTATTTATGACCAGGCAAGATTAAAAGAACAAATGGGGGATTAATAAAGGCAAAAGACAAAATTCAAAAGTCAAAATAAAGAAAGCTGCTTTATAAATTTAAAGCAGCTTTCTTTTTATAGTGAGTATTTGAATTTACTGTATTATTATCCTTTTGTTTAGTGTTTCATTTTCAGAACTTAGTTTAATATTATAAACTCCGGCCGCAAGATCAGTAATTTTAATTTGCTCAATATTACTATTTGCTTCAATTGTGCCTGAAGCAATCATTTTACCATTAATATCAATTAATGTATAATCAACATCATAATTAATATTATCTAATTTGATATTTATAATATCATTAGCAGGATTAGGATAAATACTAATTAAAGTATTTCCAAATTCAATGATATTTGTTGCAACAGTAATGGCAGTTGTGACAGTATCGTCGTCACATGAATTTGTTACAATAAAAATAACATCGTAGTCTCCTGAGTTCAAATATGTGTGAGTAGGATTTTCTACATTATCGGTATTTCCATCATCAAAATCCCAATAAAATGTTGTTCCGTTAGGTGAAGAAGTATTTGTAAATGTTACATCACCATAATTATCAATGTATGTAAACGATGCAACAGGAACAGATTGTGTATTAACATTTAATGTTTGTGCAGAACCACTACCACAAGAGTTAGATGGATCAATAGTAATTACGCCTGAAGTTGCACCAACTGTAACAGAAATAGAATTAGTAGTGCTTGTTCCTGTCCATCCTGTTGGCAAAGTCCATGTATAAGTAACGCCAAAATCAAGAGTAACATCATATACTTCTGTAGCACCAATACAAGGCGATACATTTCCTGATATAGCACTTGGTTGAGCGGGAACATCATTTACTGTAATGTAATTAGTTATTGTTTTATTTGAAGGTACGAATCCATCATCAACAGTTAAGCTTACATTGTAAGTACCCTGAGTGTTATAAGTTATTGTGGGGTTTTGAAGTGTTGAACTTGAGGGAGTTCCTCCCGGAAATGACCAGTACCATGATATTGGTGTACCTCCTGTTGTTTGGTCGCTAAAGTCAATTGTATTACCTGCACAAATAGTAGTTGGTATACCTGAAAAATCAGCTGCTAAAGTTGAAAAAGGTTCCCATTTCCAAATACCTTTAGATGTTGAACTTTCGTTAAAATAACCCGACCATCCTGTTGCTAAATTAATAAACTCAATTGCTGTATGCATTTCTGTGTCTATTGGATTATATGCAGTTCCTCCATCTTCACTATATGATGAACCGGTTTGCCCTGCTGTAAACACTACATCAGTTCCTTCTATGTAACATAAACCGATATTATAAACATCTCCTGTTGTAGTTACCGTAGTCCAGTTAGCACCACTATTAACAGATTCATAAGCTACATTGTTAACATCAACAATAAGCCCTGTAGTTCCATCTTTGAATGATAGATTTCCACTCATTGAAGCTCCTCCAAAATCACTTAAAGGAGATTGATAAACACTAAAGTTATAACCTCTATCTGTAGAATGATATATTCTTCCATGGTTTGTTGTAAACCATACAACATCACCAACAACTTCAATTTGTCTTGTATATCCATATTCACCTGATTCAGGATCAGGAATATTTGCTCCGGAAACTGTTGTCCATGTTGTACCGCCATTTGTTGTAGTATATAATTCAAATTCACCACCAATTGGGTCTCCCTGACAGAAGCCATTGTTGGCATCCCAAAAATAAACCACGTTCGTAAACGATGCAGCATCATTATAAGTAGCAGAATTTTGTCGTGTCCATGTTGTACCACCGTTTGTTGTTTTCCATATACCACCTGTTTGTCCTGCAGCGTTTGGATAAGCTGCAAGCCATGCAGTATTATTATCAAAAGCATGTATCATTGAAACACCGAGTAGTGTATTACCAATATTAATTGTTCCGGGAGACCAGGTATTTCCACCATTAATTGTTTTTGTGAATTCTTGTATGTTTGCTGCACCGCCCGAGCCATCATAAGCAGTAGCCCAAACAATATTTTCATCAACAATAGAAATATAATTTATACCTCTTGAAACTGCTGAAAAGCCAGTAGCTTGCTCAATCCATGCTCCATAAGGTTCAACAGTTACATTAATATAATCTGTTTTAGTTTCGGTATCTGAATTTTGAGAATTTGTAACCATTAAAGAAACCGTATATACTCCTGTATTGCTGTACAAAATTGCAGGTGGTGTTTGTCCATTGTGTGAAGACGGTACTCCTCCTGTAAAAGTCCATTGCCAATTTGTAATTGTATTGCCACCATCATTCGATAAGTCGGTAAATGTAACCGAATTCCCAACGGTAATGCTTGGGTTGTCTGCTGTAAAATTAGCCATTGGGTCGCCTGTAAGTGTTGACTGAACACATTGCATAGCCATATAAGCATTAATTCGTGGTCCTATGTCTTGATTTATATTTACACCTGTGCTGGTCATGCAGTTTTCAATTTCAGTAGGAGATAAAGAAGGATTAAGGCTTAACATCAATCCTGCTAATCCTGCAGCAAATGGAGTAGCCATAGAGGTTCCACCCATTTGTCCATAATTATTTCCACCTGCAGTATAAACTGTATTTAATAATCCACCATAAGAATATCCACCCGGTGAAGCAATATCAACCCAAGTAGTACCTCCATTATAATTAGAAAAACTTGAGCGTGTATCATCTGCATCGCAAGAGCCAACACAAATTACATTACTGTATCCTCCGGGATATAGAACTGTTGTTGAACCATCGTTTCCTGCTGCTGCCAGAAACACAACACTAGGATAAGAATTTATAAGATTTTGTTGTGAGCTACTATAGCCACCGCCACCCCACGATAGGCTAACTACATTTGCTCCGTTCTGACAAGCCCACTGAATGCCATCATATCCATAATATACTGAATTACTTGAACCACCATCTGGTGTAGCTTTTACTCCTATAAGTTCAACGTTGCCTCCAAGTGAGTTCATTCCTAAACTATTATTAATATCAGATGTAGCAAGTCCCGCACAATGAGTTCCGTGTGACCACATAAAGTCAACACCAGATTCCTCAGGTGGAGTAGCATCATTATCACTATCAGCAACATCGCGTTGAGTGTATGTTGTTAAATCGCTGTGTCCACAAAATACGGCATTATCAACAATAGCAACTTTTATTGCATTATCACCAAGACTAATATCCCATGCTTGCTCAGCATTAACTAAATCGAGATACCAACTATAATTTGATTGGTTGTAATATGTATCGTTTGGCGAAAAAACTATTTTATAAATAGGTTCTTTTTCTGCATATTCAATAATATCTAACTGTTGTAAATCGCGAATTATGTTATCAATATCAGAATAATTAGTAAAATGTACTCTGAATATTCGCATTAAAGCAGGTTTTTTAGAATAATAGCTTGGTCGTTCTAATTTTGTGAAAGAATAATTAGATAACAAGGCTTTAAATTCCGGGTAATCATTAATATCAACAATTTTGTTGGTTTCTCTTTTTGCCGGTAAGTTTTTAATTATTTGTTCCGATTCAATGCTTACATCATCTTTTATTTTAAACATCAATCTCCCGTCTAAAAAATCGGGGTTGTAGGTTTGGGCAAATAAACCAAATGAGAATAGAATTCCTGTTAAAAAGAATAAGACTTTTTTTGAGTTCATAATAATTGGGGGTTTTAATTATAATTAAATTTAGGTAAAACTAATTAATAAATAGTAGAAAAAAAAATATGTAATAATTAATTGTCAGATTATATAAGCAATGCTTTGTTATTCAGAAATAAGAATATGTCAATTATTATGTAGTAATGCGAATCATAATTTTTAAATTTGCAAGAAATTAAACAATTTGAATTACAGCATAAATAGTTTCTTGCCTACAACAAAAAAGGAAGTTGTAGCACGTGGATGGGATACACTTGATGTTATATTGTTTACTGGTGATGCTTATGTAGATCATCCATCATTTGGGGCAGCGGTTATTGGGCGTGTGCTTGAAAATAATGGTTTAAAAGTAGCAATTGTGCCACAGCCAAATTGGCAAGACGATTTACGCGATTTTAAAAAACTCGGTAAACCTAATTTGTTTTTTGGTGTAACAGCCGGAGCAATGGACAGTATGGTAAATCATTATACTGCTTTTAAGCGATTAAGACACAATGATGCTTATACGCCCGGCGACAGGCACGGAGCAAGACCTGATTATGCCACCATTGTTTATTCCAATATTTTAAAAGACTTGTTTCCTGATGTTCCCTTGGTGATTGGAGGTATAGAAGCTTCCTTGCGACGATTTACACATTACGATTACTGGAGCGATAATTTAAAGCAAAGCATATTGATAGACAGCAAGGCAGATATGCTTGTGTATGGAATGGGAGAGAAGCCAATTGTTGAAATTGCCAATAGTTTAATTACGGGCAAAAATATTAGAGATTTGCACGATATACATCAAACAGCTTTTATTACTGATATAAATAAAACTATTGATACTAATAATTGGAAAAGTATTGAGCTTAATTCACATGCCGATTGCCTTAACAGTAAAATTAAATTTGCCGAGAATTTTAAGAATATTGAAACCGAAAGCAATAAACTGTATCAAGACAGGATTATACAGATAACAGGGAAAAACAAATTGGTAGTAAATCCGGCATTAAAGCCTTTGGGCGAAAAGGAAATTGATGCTATTTACGATTTGCCCTTTACCCGATTACCACATCCAAAGTATTATAAAAAGCCGGCTATTCCGGCTTACGAAATGATAAAACATTCAATAATTATACATCGTGGATGTTTTGGCGGATGTAGTTTTTGCACAATATCGGCACATCAGGGTAAATTTATTTCAAGTCGTACACAAGCTTCAATATTAAAAGAAGTTGATGCAATAACAAATATGCCAGATTTTAAGGGTTATATTACTGATATTGGCGGACCATCTGCAAATATGTATAAAATGAAAGGCATAAAACCCGATATCTGCAAAAGCTGTAAAAGATATTCGTGCATACACCCTTCTATCTGTTCAAATCTAAATACAAGTCATGCTGATCTGCTGCAATTGTACCGGAAAATAAATTCTATTGACAAAATAAAGAAAGTTTCTATTGGCAGCGGTATTCGCTACGATTTAATATTTAACGATAAAAATAAGGACAGGGAAAAGTCCGTTAACAAAAAATATTTGCATCAGTTGATAAGTAAACATACTTCGGGCAGATTAAAAGTAGCACCTGAGCATACTTCCGATACTGTTTTAAATGCAATGAGAAAACCAAGTTTTAAATTATTTAAAACACTAAAAAGAGAGTTTGATAATATAAATAAAAAAGAGAACTTAAATTATCAGTTAATACCATATTTTATTTCCAGTCATCCTGCTTGTACTAATGGCGATATGAACGAATTAATGTTACAAGCAAAACAAATGGACTTGATAACAGAGCAAGCTCAGGATTTTACACCAACACCAATGACACTTGCCACAGTTATGTATTATACAGGATTTGACCCTTATACTATGAAAAAAGTTTATGTAGCCCACAGCATTAAAGATAAAAAGTATCAGAACAACTTCTTTTTTAAGGGAAAACAGCAATTACCTCATAAATCCTCATAAAAGGAGGACCTTTCTCTCCTGTTAGGGGAGATAAAGAGGGGTCATACTCTAACAATTTGGAAAACAGATTAAAATATATTATATTTGAAAATTGTAATGAAATTAAAATAATATTATGAAAACACTTTTTACCAAAATAGTATTAATAGTAGCATTCCTGATTTTAACAAATAGCTTATTCACTCAAATAGTAATTACATTTAATACTAACTGGGTTTCATGTTTTGCCAGTTGTGATGGTAATATAGATATTGATGTAACAGGAGGTACGCCACCATATACATATTTGTGGAGTAATGGAGATACTACTCAATTTACAGACAGTTTATGTGCAGGAATATATTCTGTAACCGTTACAGATAATATTGGTAGTACACAAACAGATAATGCTGATATTTTTGAACCTTCAGAATTATTCACAAGTTTTACAGATTCTACATCTATTTTGTGTTATGGCGACAATAATGGTTCAATTACTGTTACTCCAAGTGGAGGAACATCTGGATATAATTATTTATGGGATGGAGGAAGTACTCCAATAGACTCTATTGCTACAGGATTATCGGCAGGAACATACAATATCACAGTTACAGACAATAATGGATGTACAAGTGTTAACAGTATTACAATAGCTGAACCTGAATTATTAATTTTAAATATTAATACATTTAGTAATGCAACTTGTGGAGGAACTGACGGTATGGCTACAGTTACAGTAACAGGAGGAACTCCTCCTTACGATTATTTATGGAATGATCCGCTTGCCACCACTGATTCAACTGTGACAAATTTAGGTTTTGGCAATTACATGGTACACGTAAGTGATATTAATGGATGTAATGATTCACTATCTGTCTACATTGACATTCAGAGTGGAGGAACTATTTCTGTAGATTATGTTAATAACGTATTATGTTATGGTGATAATAATGGTGTAATTGCAGTTACAATATCGAGTGGAACACCCGATTTCACATTCTATTGGTCAACAAATGATACGTTAATAACGAGTTCGTATTCTGATACTTTAGCACATCTTGACGCAGGAAATTATTCTGTTACAGTAATAGATGCAAATGGTTGTATGATTGATGCCAGCGTGACAATTACGGGACCTATTTCACCAATAATAATATCAGTTAATTCAATCTTTAATGCAACAAATGGAGTTTGTAATGGGTATATTGATGCTAATGTTATAGGTGGAACACCGCCATTTGTTTATTCTTGGAATACTGGTGAAAATACTGGAATAATTGATAATTTATGCGATGGTTCTTATTATTTGTCTGTAATCGATAGTAATGGTTGCCAAATTGATACTTCATTTATAATTGAAAACATTTATGTCAATCAAACAACATTTGTTGATACACTTAACATAACAATTGATACTTGTATTTTCAATGTTTTATTACCTGTTGATAGCGCATATATACATAGCTTTAATTTAATAGGGTTAGACTCTGTTATGTTAAACTGGGTTTTTTGGCAGGCAGGAGATTCGATAACACTTAATGTTAGTTTAAGTTTATCAACGATTGGCTCTAATCTTGTTTATCTCGAAATTGTTTGTAATAGCAAATCAAATAGGGCATTAAATATTTATAAGTTCTATGGCGTATTTAATACAGACGATTTGAATATACCGAAACTGGAAAACAGTATTGGAGCAATAATCTACCCCAATCCAACAACAAACAAAATAACAATAACAGCAAAAAATATCAATAGGATAGAGGTGCTTGACATACACGGCAGACAAGTATACACAGGCAAAAACAATGAAATAGACCTAAGCCAAGAGCCACAAGGCATTTATATTATTAAAATAACAACAGATAAGCAGACAATAACTGAGAAGATAATTAAACAGTAATGACCTCCTAAATCCTCCTAAGAGGAGGACTTTCTACCCTTTTAGGGGAGAATTAAAGAGGGGTCAATACATAACAATTAGGAAAACAGCACAAAAAGTTTTATATTTGGAGACTTGAAAAGACTGATTAAATACTTATTTCTATTTGTTTACTTGTTGATTTGCAGTGTATCTGCTTTTTCTCAGTTAAATGATTATTATTATTCCGATAGAAATCTTGAATTATATAACCCTGCACTATCTACCAATGGTTCAATATTAGTTAGTGTCTATAATAAGCATAGAATCAGACATCTTCCTTACAATGCATCAGCTATAATATTAGGTATTTCTGCAGACAGTAGTAATTTTACAGGATTACTTACATATATGGGTTCTTATGGTCCAAATTATTTTAAGAATTTTTCTTTTAATGGGGGGATTTCTTATAAATTTAAGAAACTTTCTTTTGGTGCAAATGCTGGTATGATATACAGTAGAGTTTTGTATAATCAAATTGTTATTGATCTTAGTGATCCCGTAGAACCTGGTCATGTTTCAGATATGGCATTAGATATTAATGCTGGTATACAATATTCATCTTATTTAAACAATGATAAGATTAATCATTTAAAAGTTCATATTAGTTATAATCATTTAAACACACCTACAGTATTTTATAATACATATTTGGTTAATGAATCAAGCTTTAACCCATTACTAAAAACTGGTGTTTCATTTCGTCATGTTGTAATAAGCAAGGTGCTTGATATAAAATTTTCATATAATGGGTTTTACACTAATAGGTCTCAACATTCATTATCATTTACTGATATTTATAAAAAAGTATTAGAATTAGGAGGAGGATATTGTAGCAATTCAGCCGCTTTCTTTAGATTAGGTTTGAATTTAAGCCATTTACATATTAGACTTGTTTATTTTACAAAATTTCCTGTTTCTACTACTAATAATTTCTTTGTAGGAAAAGGATTTGAAGAGAACTTACTCATATATACTGGTACTGATGACTTTTTTAATTAAAAAGATTCTTATATCTACTATATAACACCACCCAATTCACAAAAATCCATACCCATTTATCTACTTACATACTCCAATAAACTAAAAATCTGCCCTTAACGAGTAACTCGCAACATACATTTTATTAAAAATCTGCCATCTGCAGTAACTCGATGACCCCACAAAACTAAAAAACTGCCCTTAACGAGTAACTCGATGACCCCTGTTTAGTAAAAAAATGCCCTATGTAGTAACTCGATGACCCCATTTTACTAAAAAAATACCCTATGTAAGTAACTCACATACCCCACAAAACTAAAAATATGCCCTATGTAAGTTGCTCGCTTACCCCATAATATTAAAATTATGCCCTCTGCGAGCAGCTCGACGAGGCAAGATTATTAAAAATGCACCCTATGTTTGCTGTTTGACATATAGCGATTTATGCCCGTTTAGCAATAAATTTAAAGCATCAAATAATTGGCTGACCAATTATAATACCATTCATTAGATGATATGTAACGTTCAACTTGCTTTTTATACTTTCTGTATATTTTTATTTGATTATGTGGAAATTATATATTATATTTGTTGCAATTAGCAAATTGTAAATAGGACAAATATCAAATTTGAATGTATACTAATCAAAAATATATTTTAATAGTTTTCCTATTTTTTCTGATTATTTTTTTTGCTAAACCTGGATTTTCTCAATATTGGATGTACGGTGGTGGTAGATATAATGTTGATGAAGCAATGTGTTCTTCAAGAGATGCCGTAGGTAATATTTATACCGTTGGGTATTTTGGAGGTGCAATTACATTATCCGGTATAGATTTGGTTTCGTCTGGTGTTTCAGATATTTTAATAATGAAACATAGTTCAAATGGAACATTACAATGGGCTGTGAAAGCAGGTGGTTTTGCTGAAGACAGAGCATTGTCTGTAGTAAGTGACAATTCTGGTAATATTTATGTTACAGGCTTTTTTTATGGTACAGCTCAATTCGATTCCCAAACATTAACATCTTCTGGTTCATATGATATTTTTATTGCAAAATATAATAATACAGGTAATTTTCAGTGGGCAAAACAAGCAGGAGGTACACAAGCAGATATTTCAAATTCAATTACACTAGATAATAGTGGAAATGTTTTAATTGCAGGACAATATATGGGTACTGCAAGTTTTGATTCTTATAATATTACTTCATTAGTAAATCCACAGTCCGGATTAGATTGTATAAATTCTTTTTTAGCTAAATATGATTCAAATGGGAATTGTATTTGGGTTAAAAATGGTCAGAGCGATGATAATTGCAGAGCAATATCTGTTGCTTCAGATAATTCTAATAATATTTATGTTACAGGTCAATTATCAGATACTTTAGATTTTGGTATATCACACAACAATAATATAAATAATGCAATTTATTTAATAAAATTTGATTCTAATGGAGATGAGTTATGGTATAAAAAGATTGGTGCCAGCCTTCATAATATTGCATATAGCATAACTACTGATTCTAATGAAGATGTAATTATTACAGGTGAAGCACATGGTACTCTTTACTTTTTCAATAATCCAATATACAGTCTTTCAAGCATATATCCCTATCAAGCTTTTCTTGCTAAATATAGTAGTTCCGGAAATTTTGAATGGGCAGTTTCTGATGGTTCAGAAAGTTATACTTCATCGCAAGTTGTTAAGGTTGGTAGTAGTAATGATATATTTATATCGGGTAATTTTCATTGTAAATTTTCAGAATATGCTGATGAGTTTGGTCAGGGAACATTTAATAGTATTGGTTATAATGATATTTTTGTTGCACAATATGATACAGATGGACAGAGACTTTGGATGAGAAATTTTGGTGGTCCAAAAAATGACAATATTCATGGAATGGTAATTTTTAATAATAAACCTGTTTTATCAGGTAGCTTTTCCCAAGCATTAGTTGTACCTGTATCTTCTAGTATCAGTGTAAATTCTTATCTTCATATCACCCATCATTCTCCAAATCCAACAAACTTAAATTTTTGTGGAGATAATAATTATGGGTATTTTAAAGGATTATATGGCTATACAAGTAGTGATTTTTTTGTAATGAACGCAATTGATTTAAATCGCGAACCTTATGATTATTATCACAGACCTGGCAGTGTTTGTGATAGACCTTATGTTGGAAGTTGTATCGTAGAAAGTGATTCAGTATCTTTAGAAACTAATATAGGATGTGGAGATTCATCTGAAGTTTGTGATATAACTTATTTGCATGTTTGTACAAATACATCTGAGGAATATTTTTGGTATTATAAAGTAGGACCTAATTTTAACTATTTGTGGTCAACAGGAGCTAATACAAGATCCATATTAACTACTGTTACTGACAATTATGCTGTAACGGTTACAACAGAAGATGGATGTTTTGAAACAATTGATACATTTAATTTAGTTGTAAATTATAGTCCTGAGGTTCCTTGGATTTCAGATGATCATGGAGTAGGGACTAATTCCTGTACTCCCTATAATATCTGAGTGTGCAACGACACTGTATTACTTACAGCAAGCAATATATCAACAACAATATTTTTCTGGGAAGGACCGGGAATTACAGGAATGCTATATGATTCAATAGTAGAAGTAATTGTAGGTGGCACGTATATTTTTACACTTGTCGATTCAAATGGTTGTACTTCTACAAATTATGTTGATGTGAATATTGCAACAGGTCCACCTACTGAAGTAAATCCATATCTGTATAATATTAGTGATACAATATTTATTTGTGAAGGAGATACAGCAACGGTATTTGTTTTTGATTCTATATCAGATCCAAATCATCAAATAATTGATAATCCACTTTTAGGATTGAACTGGGATAATTCATATTGGACAGTTTTACCACCAATTCCATATGAATGTGATACTTTTCCTCATATACATTTATTCCCTGATACATCTGGCTACTATACTCTAACTTATGCTTTTTCGGCTGGAAATTCATGTGGTGGTTTTGGATATTCAGGAACAGATTCAGTATATATTCATGTGAGCCCTTCTCCAACATTAAATTTGAATATTATTGGAAATAATCATTTTTGTCCAGGAGACTCAATTTGGATAGTTGCTACAGGTGCATCAAGTTATATTTGGTACCATCCTTCTAGTATAGACGGAACAACTAATGATAGTATCTTAGCATATATACCAACATCTTATTGGGTTGCAGGATTTGACACAAATGCTTATGGTTGTACATCAGCTGATACTACTTGGGTAAACCTTCACCATTGGAGTAGTCCTGCAGTATTAATGAATCCAAGTCACGGTGTAATTTGTCCAAATGATTATGTTACATTGTCAACAATATCTGGTTGTTTGAATTATGAATGGTATGGACCAACTGGAGTGTTACCATCAAATTCTTCAAGTATTCAAGTAAATATTGCAGGATACTATTTTTGTATTGTTACAATGCAGGACAGTTGTATTATAACTTCTTTGACAGTTGAAGTTAAACAATATGTAACACCATTTCTTATTGCTACACCCAGCGATGCAATTTGTTATGGAGATAGTGCAATGATTTGTTTGATAACAAATTCAGGAAGCAATTACCAGTGGCAATACCCTCTGAGTGGAAATGAAACTTGTCAAATAATTACTAATCAAGGAACATACGTTTGCCAAGTTAATTCATGTGGTATAACTACACTTGCAAGTGTTGATATTGTTGTGCTTGATCCAAATGCAGACATAACACCATTAGGTCCTACAATATTTTGCATAGGAGATTCTGTTATTTTGCAAGCAAATTCAGGTATGGAAACTTATGAATGGTTCCCGGGTGGTGAAGTATTAGATAGTATTGTTGTCTATAACTCCGGCTATTACTGTCTTTCAACAACAGATGAGATGGGTTGTCAGGCAATTTCTGATACAATTTCAGTAGAAGTGTTTGATATTTTTACTCCAATTGTAAATGATGATTCAATTTGTTCAGGGCAAACTTCTACATTATCTGCAACAGGAGCAAATAATTATAATTGGGTTTTAGATAGTGTTTCAACTTCTCCTTTTGAAACAGATTCAACATGGACAACCCAAGCTTTATTCAATTCTGTTACTTATTATGTGTATTCTACCAATCCTGGTTGTAATAGTGAACATGTGCCAGTAAATGTAATTGTGTATCATCCAATTGCAAATATAACAGCATTAGGTCCTGTAATATTTTGCGAAGGAGATTCGGTTATTTTACAAGCAAATTCAGGTATGGAAGTTTATGAATGGTTCCCAGGTGGTGTAGGAGAAGATAGTATTGTTGTTTATAGCTCTGGTGACTATTCCCTTACAACAACAGATTTAATAGGTTGCCAAGCGTTTTCAAATTTAATTTCAGTAGTAGTGTTTGATATTTTTACTCCAATTGTAAATGATGATACAATTTGTTCTGGGCAAACTTCTACATTATCTGCAACAGGAGCAAATAATTATAATTGGGTTTTAGATAGCATTTCAACTTCTCCTTTTGAAACAGATTCAACATGGACAACTCAAGCTTTATTTAATTCTGTTACTTATTATGTGTTTTCTACTAATCCTGCTTGTAGTAGTGAATATGTACCTGTAAATATTATAGTTCTCGATTCCCTTGAAACAATAAATCCGAACCTGTTTTCTAATAGTCCGGTTTGTGATATTGATACAATATTTTTAAGTAGCGATGCAGACCCGTTAAGCGATTTCTATTGGTCAGGTCCATTAGGATATATTTCAAACGATTCATTGCCAATTATTACAAATCTTTCCAATTTAAATTCAGGAATATATTCGCTATATGTTAATGTTGATGGATGTTTTAGCTTTCAATCATCAATTCCTGTAACAGTTTATTCAACACCTGAAATATCAACTTCAAACGACACATTAATTTGTATAAATGATCAAGCAGAATTATTTGCTTATGGAGGTGTATCTTATGTATGGTCGCCATCAACATATTTAGATGATTTTTTAATCTCAAATCCAATCTCAATACCCGATTCTTCAATTAGTTATAATGTTACAATTACAGACGCAAATAATTGCACAAATAGTGCAACGGTTAACATTATTGTTCAAAATACACCAAATTTGTATTATAACCTGGATACAATAATTATTGTTGGGGAAAGTGTTGAAATATTTGTAAATAGCGATCAAAATAATCTTACTTACATTTGGACACCAGATTATGAAATTTCTTGTTTAACATGTCCAAACCCTATTGTTACTCCGTTAGAAACCACAGAATACTATCTTGAATTTTCAGATACACTAAAATGTGGGTATCCTTATGTGAGTATTTATATAACTGTTTTAGATGAGTTTTCTCTTGATTTACCCCAAGCATTTACACCAAATGGTGATGGAACTAATGATATCGTTTATGTAAGAGGATGGGGAATAAAAGAATTACTGGAATTTAGAATATATAATCGTTGGGGTCAGGAAATTTTTTATACTGATGATATAAATCAAGGTTGGGATGGAACTTATAAGGGGAAATTACAAAATATAGATACTTATGCTTATTATGTTAAAGTTAGATTTTTTAACAATCAAGAATTTGATAAAAAAGGAGTTATTTCTTTATTGAGATAAATTACTATTTTTTATTTCAATTTGATTATTAGAAAATTATATATTATATTTGTTGATATTAGCATATACCAAATCTGAATGTATAATAATCAAAAATATTCTTTAATAGTTTTTCTATTTTTTTTGATTATTTTTTTTGCTAAAACAGGGTTTTCTCAATATTGGATGCATGGTTCCGGTAGTGTTGTTGAAGATGAAGCAATGAGCGTTTCAAAAGATGCAGCTGGAAATATTTACACAACGGGTTATTTTGGTGGCTATTGTGAATTTTCAGATACTATTTCTTTTAGTACATCAGGTGCATCAGATATTTTTTTGATGAAACAGAATTCAATTGGAGAAGTACAATGGGTTGTTGCAGCCGGAGGCTTTGGTGAAGACAGGGGGCTTTCAATAAAAACTGATGATGCCGGAAATTCTTATATAACCGGATTTTTTTATGGAACAGCAGATTTTGGAACACAAACACTTATATCTTCGGGAGGACATGATATATTTATTGCAAAATATAATACTCTTGGAGACTTAGTTTGGCTTATTAAGGCCGGAGGTAGTGAAATGGATATCCCCGGTAACTTAAATCTGGAAAGCAATGGTAATTTAATAATTACCGGACAATTCATAGGTTCTGCTGTTTTTGGAACAACAACAATCACATCTTTAATTAATCCGCAAAATTCTCAGTACTGTATAAATGCCTTTATAGCAAAATATGATAATAATGGAAATTTTCAATGGGTAAAACATGGAGCAAGTGATAAAAACTGTCGTGGGATTGCTGTAACTTCAGATAGTAACGGAAATATTTATGCTACCGGAGAGTATTCCGATACACTTAGTTTTGATATTACACATAACAACAATATTTACAACTCAATATATCTTGTAAAATTTGATGTAAATGGCAATGAGCAATGGTTTAAAAAAATTGGTGGTAGTATTAATAATGTTGCATATAGCATTACTACTGATAATAGCAATAATGTATTTTTAACAGGTGAAGTATATGGAATACTTCATTTTTATGATAATTCGAGTTATATTTTGTCAAATACTTATGATTATCAGGCTTTTCTTGCAAAGTTTAACCAAAATGGTGATTTAATATGGGCTGTTTCCGATGGTTCTGAATCTGAAGTATCACCAAAAGTTGTAACAACAAATGATGTTGGTGAAATTTTTATCTCCGGAATTTTTAAATGTAAACTTTCTGAATATGCCGATTTTTATGGACAGGGAACTTTTAACAGTATAGGTTATGATGATATTTTTGTAAGCAAATATGATAGCAACGGACAACGTTTATGGTCAAGAAATTTTGGAGGACAAAAAGAAGACAAAATTCATGATATGCTTATTTCAAATGATAAACCTGTCATTGTTGGTAGTTTTATAAGTGTGTTAATTATGCCTATTACAACAGGAATATTAAACAATTATCCTGTTGTTACTAATTATCCACATCACATGTATAATGCAGTAAATTACTATAAAAATTATTGTAGTGATCCTTCTTATGGTATATTTACAGGACTTGAAGCTTTTGGTAGTAGTGATATTTTTATTCTTGATGCAATCGACTTAAACCGTGAGCCTTATGATTATTATAAACGCTCAGGCAGCATTTGTGACAGACCTTATGTGGGGTGCTGTATAAGTGATTATTCTGTATCACAATATAGTGATTCTACATGTCTTGATACAATAGAAATATGTGAAGAAGCAAATTTGCAGGCATGTTCTAATACATCATTAAAATATTATGGATCAGGTCTTTCTATTGGTCCTGCATTTACATATCTTTGGTCAACAGGAGCATGGACAAGATATTGCCACGTGTATTCATCTGACACATACAGCGTTACGGTTACTTCTGAAGACGGATGTTTTCAAAGTTCAAATTCTATCGAAGCTATTATTCATCCGCTTCCTGCTATGCCATGGATATCAGACAACTATGGATTTGGAACGAATTCACCAATTCCATATAGTATTGCTATTTGTGGAGATTCAGTGGTGCTTACAGGAAGCAATATAACTACACAAGAATATTATTGGTCATGTCCGGGTGTTGGTTATTGCTATGATTCTGTTGTTACTGTTTATAATGATGGGATATATCATTTTCGTGTTATTGATACTAATGGTTGTTATGTGCAAAATACAGTTTACATTCAATTTTTTGAACCCCTTCCTGATATTATACCTTACTTTTATGATGTTACAGATTTATTTTATAATGACACAATATTTATCTGCGAGGGTAACCCGTTTACAATTCATGTTTTTGATTCTATATCTGACCCAACTCATCAGAATAGCTGTGCCCCTCCATTATCAGGAATACATTACTGGAGTATAGATCCTCAAATATTAACATTGTCCTGTTACTGTTATGCTTGTAAGAGATTTTATCCTGATACTTCAGGGTATTATCATATATATGATACAATAATTCAGCAAAATATTTGTGATACAAATATATATTTTATTGATGAGATTTTTTATGTTGAAGTAATGCCTGTACCTGAAATTGATATAAATATTTTTGGTGCAAGTGAATTTTGTCCGGGAGATTCTTTATGGATATATGCATGTTGTGATACAGAATATCACTGGTATTCAAATAATGGGAGTTTTATAGGTGATCCTTATAATGATAGTATTTTAGTATTATCACCGGGGTATTATCATGTAGAAGGAGATACAACTAATTCTTATGGATGTTCGTTTGCATATAATTTATATCATAATGTTCAATATTGGGATACACCGCAAATTGATATGTTACCGGCAAATGGATTGATATGCCCAAATGATTCTGTAATGCTATCAATTACTTCTCTGGGGGTTAATTATGAATGGTTTGGTCCAACAGGCTTAATCCCGAATAATTCATCAACAATATATGTAAATAGTACAGGTTATTACTTTTGTATTGTTACCTTTCCTGATAGTTGTAGAATTTCTTCAAATACTGTTGAGGTAAAACAATATGTTACACCATTTTTGGTAGCATCACCTAATGAAACAATATGTCAAAGTGATAGTGTCCAAATCTGTTTGGTTACTAATCTCGGAACTAATTATACTTGGAATTATCCTTTATCCGGTACTGATTTATGCCAGGTTGTTTATGATCAGGGCATTTATTCATGTCAGGCAAGTTCTTGCGGAATTACTACTAATGCTAGTATTTCTATAAGTGTAAATAATCCTATAGCCAATATAACTCCACAAGGACCTACAACATTTTGTATGGGAGATTCTGTCGTGCTACTTGCAAATAATGGAATGGATATTTATAATTGGGTACCAGGAGGAATTGATGATGAAACCATAACAGTTCATTCTTCAGGAAATTATTATTTAATTGCAATAGATATTATGGGATGTGAAGCAATTTCTGATACAATTGTAATAAATACTATAGAAGTTACTGCGCCAATAGCTAATGATGACACTATTTGTGTGGGGCAAACATCTGTTTTAACAGCATCGGGTGCCGATAATTATAATTGGGTTTTATCTGATACCTCTACAACTCCTTTCGAGACCGATTCAACGTGGATTACGCCAGCATTGTATAATTCTGTTACTTATTATGTTTATTCAACTAATTCATTTTGTCATAGTGTTCATGTTCCCGTAACGGTTGTTGTTCTTGATTCGCTGCAATCTCTTACTCCGCAGTTATTTTCTAACAGTCCTGTTTGTGAATCTGATACCCTGTTGATTTCCAGCAATTCTCCACTTGGTAGTATTTGGCATTGGTCAGGACCAAATGGATTCTTTTCTGCTGATTCTGTACTGGTTCTTACTGATTTGTCTTCTATGTTTGCAGGAACTTATTCCCTTTATATTGAATATAATGGTTGTTTAAGTTATCAGTCATCTATACAAGTAACAATATATCCGACACCAATAGTTCATATTTCGCCTGATACTCTTGTTTGTAATGGAACTGAAATTAATTTATGGGCAACAGGAGGTGTTTCTTATATTTGGTCTCCCTCAGAATGGCTGGATGATGCCTCATTATCAACCCCATTAGCATCCCCTGATTCCAGTATTACATTTTATGTTATTGTTACTGATACAAATAATTGTACGAATACAGAAAGCATACATATACAGATACAGGATATACCTAATGTTACTTATGGCATGGATACAGTTATTATTATTGGAGAATCTACACCTCTTTTTATTTATAGCGATCAAAACAATGTTGAATATATATGGTCGCCTGATTATGAAATTTCTTGTTTAACATGTCCAAATCCTATTGCTTCACCTTTACAAACTACAGAATATTATATTGAATATACCGATAGTCTTGGATGTGTACTCATTATTGTTAGTATACAAGTTGTGGTTTTAGATGAGTTTTCATTAGATGTTCCAATTGCATTTACACCAAATGGTGATGGAACTAATGATATCGTTTATGTAAGAGGATGGGGAATAAAAGAATTACTGGAATTTAGAATATATAATCGTTGGGGTCAGGAAATTTTTTATACTGATGATATAAATCAAGGTTGGGATGGAACTTATAAGGGGAAATTACAAAATATAGATACTTATGCTTATTATGTAAAAGTTAGATTTTTTAATAATGCAGAAAGAGATAAATATGGAACAATCAATTTGCTGAGATGATTTTTAAAATTTTTGATTACATTCTTATTATATTTTCATAGTACTGGCAACAGTATCCTCATCAAGTAATAAATTTAAAGCATCAATAATAGAAGGAACAATGATATCAACATGTTTTATTATCTCGGCATGAATACCTTCTGCTTGTAATGTGGCAATAGAAAGTTTTGCATTTGAAAATAAACCAATATCTACTTGTGCATTGCCAATTGCAGTTATATTTTCAGGATTCAAGCTTTGCATAAACTCAGCCTTTTCTTCAAGAGTTTTGGCTGCATAAAATTCAATTTCCAGTTCTTTGGCAATTTGTTCAGCATTATCCCTTTGGTCGGATGATACAAGTATTAATTTAAACCCTTTTCCTTTGAGCTTAGAAAGTTTTTCTTTTACTCCTTTAATAACTTTTCCTCTTATTGCAAGTGTACCGTTAAGATCCATTACAATTGTGTTTATCTCTATTTCTCCTACACCACTAATATTGTATTTCATGTGTTTATCTTTTTTTAGCCACTGATTCACAGATTTATTCAGATTATTTATATTTTAATCTGTGAATCTGTAGCAATATTTTTTATTTATAATTATCTCCTTGTGTGTGCGTTAGCACGAGGATGTTTCATATTTTTATTTTTTTCAAATCACATTTTTCAAAATTTATAAGAAAACCCAACACTCAATACCTCTTTAAATTGCAAGTGTTTTGTTGTAACCTGTTCGCCTAATTCATTTAATTTTGGTAAACCATCATCAAGATAAACCGGTATATCAATATCATCATCATATATTAAATGACATGATACATTTGTGCTGATATATTTGTTGATTTTCATTACAAGAATTATTTCCCAGCCAATGTCAATATTTTGAGGATTAAGTAAATAATTGGAAAATAAATCCAATTTATTTTCAAGTAAAATGTTTTTAGTAATATTTAATTTGTAATTTGCTTTTATATAAGCCCCAATTTCTTTCTTAGTAAGTTTTTCAACTTCCAAACCAAATTTTAATGGGTCTACATTTGAGGTGTCTAATACAAATGTAGTTTTAGATGTAAGAGGAGAGATTAAAACCGATAAGTTATCAGATGGTTTATAATCCATACCAATAGCAATTACAACATAGCCTGGAGACATGAAATTTGAAACAACTATAGATGTATCATCATTAGGGTAATCATAACCTTTAAATAGTTGACTTTTTAGTTCCGCAAAAAAACTATAATAAAAATTCTTGAATGCTTTATGTCCGAATTTTGTGTTTAATTCAAGTTTATCATCATTTTTTCTGAAATTATTTTCACCGGTTTTTAATTGTCCATATTTGAATTGCAAAAAATTATCCCAACTCACTTTATTCTTCTTATAGTTAGCGAATAGACTCAACCCACTTAAGGTTGCTATTGAGCTCTCGCCACCTTCCACCCAATATGAAAGATAACCTTGCGAAAAGTGAAAAAGACCGTTACCACCAATTGCCCATGGACTTGGTTTTATAACTTTTGTTTTCAATACAACAGTATCTTTTGTAATTGAGCCTAAAAGATTAGTAATATTCAAAGATGTATCTATTAATGTAGTATCCTGATATATTTTATATGTTATTACAGTATCTGTACGAACAGTATCAGATTTTATAATATAATTAGTAATAACTTTTGTTCGTATAGTATCAGGACTTGTTGGAATTGTGTCATTTACATTTACTCCTGTAACTTTAAGATTTAAAACAATTAGAATAAATATAAAGAAGGATATGTATTTCATATTAACTGTTTATTAGACAGTGCAAAATTAATAAATAAGATTAATTTTTAAATTTATTTATAATATTAAAATATTTTTAACTAACTTTGAAAACTATTATGTTATATGCTACAAAAATATTAATATTATCTAAACTTGCTGTAAGAAGGTATATTAATATCAAAAACAGAGATTTCTATTCTGTTTAAATTTTCAATTCCCATTTCTTTTGAAAATAATAATAATAAAATTTATTTATTATGATTAATGAATATTTATTAAATCCAAAAAGCATAGTAGTTGTAGGTGGAACTGATAATATACAATCACCGGGAGGTAAAGTATTGAAAAATATTATTGATGGAAATTTTAATGGTAACTTATATGTCGTTAATCCAAAAAATGATATTATTCAAAATATTAAATCATATCGTCATCCAAGTGAATTACCCCAGGTTGACTTGGCAATAATTGCTATTGCAGCAAAATTTTGCTTGGAAACAATAGAGATACTAACGAAAGAAAAAGGCACGAAGGCATTTATTGTATTATCTGCAGGATTCAGCGAAGAGAACGAAGAAGGCGCAATACTTGAGAAAAAAATTGTTGATATTATCAATAATGTTGATGCTTGTATGATTGGACCAAACTGTATTGGTTTCTTAAATCCGAATTATAATGGAATTTTCACGACTCCAATACCAAAACTAGATGCACAAGGTGTAGATTTTGTGTCAGGTTCAGGTGCTACAGCTGTTTTTATTATGGAAGCCAGTATACCAAAGGGACTTACTTTTTCAAGTCTTTATTCTGTTGGTAATAGTGCTCAAATGGGAGTAGAAGAAATTGTAAAATATTGGGACGAAAGTTATGACCCAAATACGAGTTCTAAAGTTAAACTTATTTATATTGAAAGCATTGACAAACCCCAAATGCTTTTAAAACATGCTTCTTCATTAATAAGAAAAGGATGTAAAATTGCTGCAATTAAATCAGGTAGTTCTGAAGCAGGAAGTCGTGCTGCATCATCTCATACAGGTGCTCTGGCAAGCTCTGATGTAGCTGTTGATGCATTATTTAAAAAAGCAGGAATTGTTCGTTGCCACGGAAGAGAAGAATTAGCAAATGTTGCAGCGATATTTTCACATAAAGAATTGAAAGGAAAAAATATTGCAATTATTACTCATGCCGGAGGACCGGCAGTAATGTTGACCGATGTTTTATCAAATGGAGGATTGGAAATTCCTAATATCGAAGGTCCAAAAGCAGATAAATTATTAGAGAAAATGTTCCCCGGAACTTCAGTAGCAAATCCTATAGATTTTTTGGCAACAGGTACAGCCGAGCAATTAGGATTTATTATTGATGCTTGCGAAAATGATTTTGATAATATTGATGCAATGGTTGTGATTTTTGGTAGTCCGGGATTATTTAATGTAGACGAGGTTTATGATGTTATTGATGAGAAGATGAAGGTTTGTAAAAAGCCTATTTATCCGACCTTACCGTCAATTATTAATGCAAAAGAAGAAATTGATAATTTCCTTGCAAAAGGTAGAATTAATTTCCCCGATGAGGTTACTCTTGGCAATGTTTTAACCAAAGTTTATGCAACACCAAAACCTGCTCCGGAAAATATTGAAATTCCTTCTGTTGATAAAAAAGGTATTAGAGAAATAATTGATAATGCTGATAATGGATATCTTGAACCCGATAAAGTTCAATTGTTATTAGATGCTGCAGGAATTCCACGTGCCGGAGAAGCAGTTGTTACTTCAAAAGAAGATGCAATTTCTGAAGCAGTAAAACTTGGACTACCTGTAGTAATGAAAGTAGTAGGACCGGTTCATAAATCGGATGTTGGAGGGGTTGTTCTTAATGTTAAAGATACAGAAACAGTTGATGCTGAATTTGAAAGAATGATGCAGATTAAAGATACAACTGCAATATTATTACAAGCAATGCTTTCGGGTACTGAATTGTTTGTTGGAGCCAAATATGAAGATAAGTTCGGACACATTGTTCTTTGTGGCTTAGGTGGTATTTTCATAGAAGTATTAGAAGATGTTAATGCTGGTCTATCTCCATTAACTACTAAAGAAGCCGGAAGTATGATTAAGGAACTAAGTGGCTATGGAATAATTCAGGGAGCAAGAGGACAGGAGGGAGTTAATGAAGAAATATTTACTGATATTGTTAGAAGAGTTTCAGCTTTAGTAACAGTTGCTCCCGAAATTTTTGAAATGGACTTAAATCCATTGCTTGGAAAAATTGATAAAGTTGTAGCTGTTGATGCCAGAATTAGAATTGAAAAATAATAATTTAAATTTGTAATAAGATGATTATAAAAATTATAGTAACGAATCATATTTGTCATAAAAAATTAATAGATGGGTAAAGGGATGTTTTTTATAAGAATATTTATAGAAACAAATTAAATTTGCGTATTTTGGCAACACATTTAATTAAAATTATTTTAAATTATTCAGAAATATATAAAATTAATATTAAAATTTATTAAAATGATAGCAGAACCTTATAAGCTTAAAACAGTAAGAAATGTAAAATTTACATCAATGCAGGAAAGAATAGATGCATTGATGGAAGCAAGTTATAATACTTTTCATATACCTTCATATATGGTAACTTTTGATATGACAAGTCAAGGCACCAGTGCTGTAAGTCAGGAACAATTTGCAGGATTATTTATTGGTGATGAAACATATGCAGGAAGTAGAAATTTTGAAAACCTTGTAAATATTATTAAAAAAACGTTTGGTCATGAAAATATATGTCCAACTCATAATATTAAAGGATCACACAAGCTAATCACTGCAACCATGGTTAAAGAAGGTGATTTGATTTTTGCCAATTCTTTAAAACCTGTTGATTTGATTCATGATAAACAGGCTAACATGGAAATTCTTGCAGTCGATGATAAGAAATTCCCCGGTAATATTGATACTACAGAATTGAAATCCGGCCTTAATGGAAAAACAAATGCTCCATTTGTTTATATTGAATTATATTCTGATGGTTTTAAACCCGTTTCACTTGTTAATGTAAAGGAAGCTGCAAAAATTGCAGAAGCAAACAATACTGTACTTGTATTAAATGGATCTTATATTGTTTCAAATGCTGATTACATCCGAAAAAATGAAAAAGGGCATGAAAATAAAACATTAGCTGAAATTGTATTTGAACTAGCTTCAAGTGCACATGTTTTTATTATTGATGCTGGTCAGGAGCCAAGAAGTAATACCGGTGGCCTGATATCTACAAATATAAATGAATTATATGGTAAGTATATGAATGAGGTAGTTGTTTATGAAGGTCTTCATACTTATGGTGGAATGGCCGGAAGAACAATGGAAGTATTTGCAAGAGGCCTTGACGAAATGGTTTATGAAAAGCAGGCAGACTGGATATTATCCCAAATAGAGAGATTTGCATTATTGTTAAAAGACATTCCTTTTTATCATGGTGCAGATGGAATCTATATCAAAGCAGAGCAGTTTTTACCAAATTGTGAAAACCCTGCTCATACTTTGGCAGCAGCAATTTATCTTAAATCAGGAGTTAGGTGTTTTCTTGACGAAAGATTTGACTCTTCTATTTTACCTGTTCAGATTCCCAGAATGGGATTTACAAATGATCAGTTGACTGAGATTGCAAATGTAATTAATGAAGTATATCAGGAAAGAGATAAAATAACCGGATTATTCCTTGAAAATGAGCCTGAATGGAATGATGAAGCAATTTTTAAATGGAAAAGACCTGTAATATCAGAATATACATTCAATTGTGAACCTTTTACAATTCAACAGATTGAATATATTGGCGAAACAACAGAAGAAGAAAGACTTAAAGATGCAAAAGAAGCAGGGTACAACACTTTTTTGTTACAATCAAAACACGTTGGTATTGACTTTTTAACTGATTCAGGTACTACTGCTCAAACAACCACTCAATGGGCGAGGTATATTGATAGTGTTGAAACACAGGCTACAAGTGAAACATATTTTGATTTCGTTGAAACGCTTCAGGAAGTTACGGGATATAAGTATATTATTCCTACTCATCAAGGAAGAGCTGCTGAACACATTATGTCACAATGCCTTATAAAAGATGGTTTTGTTCCTGGAAATATGTATTTTACAACAACAAAGCTTCATCAGGAAATTGCTGGTGGAACATTTGCAGATGTAATTTGTGATGAGGCACATGTTCCTCAAAATACATTCAGATGGAAAGGCAATATTGATTTGAACAAATTAAAGAAGATTGTTGATGAGCATGGTGCAGACAGTATTCCTTATATAAGTTTTGAATTAAGTGTGAATCTTGCCGGTGGACAACCGGTTCATATGGATAATGCAAAAGAAATTTACGAGTATTGTGAGGCAAATGATATCTATCTGATGTGGGATGCCACCCGTGTGGTTGAAAATGCATATATGATTAAAAAATATGACGAAAGATATCATAATGTTGATATTAAGGATATTCTTCATGAATTGTTTAGTTATGGACATGGATGTACTGTTTCAAGTAAGAAGGATTATATGGTAAATATAGGTGGATACCTTGCAATCAAAGATGATGAAGAATTTTATCATAATGCTATGGATATGCTTCGTAAATATGAAGGTTCTGTTACTAATGGAGGAATGACAGCTGCTGATATGGTAGTTCATGCACAAGGTGTTGAAGAAATGATTGATTTCAACTATATCAGAAATCGTGTTGAGCAAACACATTATCTGGGTAATAAGTTATTAGAAGCAGGTGTGCCAATTGTTGAACCAATCGGAACTCATGCTGTATTTTTAGATGCAAAGAGATTTTTATCACATATTGATCAGGATGAATATCCGGCTCAAGCATTGGCAACTGCATTATTTATTGATTCAGGAGTACGTGCAATGGAAAGAGGTAACGTATCTAAAGGCAGACAGCCTAATGGTGAAAATTACAGACCCTCACTTGAATTGGTCAGATTAACAATTCCAAGGCGTGCATATACTAATGCCCATATGGATCTTGTTGCTGAATCAATTATCAATCTCTATAAGAAAAGAGATCAAATTAAAGGTTTAAAGTTTACTTATGAACCACAATACCTGAGATTTTTTCAGGGAAGATTTGAGGAGATTGATTAATTATGAAATGATATTGTAAATTTATAGGGAGAACTTTTTAAGTTACCCCTCTTTTAATATTTTTAAAGAAATTAACTAAAAAAGGAGGACATTATGCCATTACTATTAAACAGAAAAGATGTAAAATCTGTATTAAACATGAAAGACTGTATCAATGTTGTAGAAAGTGCGTTTGCAGAATTATCAAATGGTACAGCAGCATTACCGCTTCGTAATAATATTTCACCAAAAGACAATCTTCCAGGATTGGCACTTTATATGCCTGCTTATCTGAAAGGACTAAACGCATTGGCATGTAAAGTAGTAACTGTATATAAAGATAATCCAAGTAAATATAATTTACCTACAACAATAGGAAAAGTATTACTTCAGGACCCTAATACAGGTGACGTTATTTGTATCATGGATGGAGGATATTTAACAGCAGTCAGAACAGGTGCAGTTAGTGGTGTTGCCAACAAATACTTAGCAAAAAAAGATGGTAAACAAATTATTGGTATTTTTGGAACAGGAGTTCAGGCACAAATGCAGCTTTGGGCAATGAAAGAAACTGTTGAAATTGAAAAAGTTTTGGTTTATGATCTTGTAGATGCAGCAGCTGATAACTTTGTAAAGTTAATGAGCGAGACCCATGGAATTGAAATCATTAAAGCTACAAATTTTGATGACTTGCTTGTTTCTGATATAATATGTACAGCTACATCATCACCAAATCCGTTATGGGATGGAGCAAAACTAAAATCGGGAACACACATTAATAATATTGGTAGTCATTCACCTAAGGCAAGAGAACTTGATACTGAAACAGTAAAACGCTCAAAATTTGTTGGTGATTCAAAAGAAGCTTGTTTTAACGAAGCCGGTGACATAATGATACCGATAGAAGAAGGTGCTGTTACAGAAAGTCATTTTTATGCAGAACTAGGTGATTTGGTTACAGGTAAAAAAGCAGGAAGAGAAAACAATGAAGAAATTACTGTTTTCAAATCAAACGGGCTTGCTATTCAAGATGTAGCTACTGCTAAGTTAATCTATGACAAAGCTGTTGCTGCTGGTATTGGAATTAATGTGGATATTTAAAAACATAAATTCTAAAGTAAATAAGTGTTTAGCTTATCTTTTTATGGATATTGGACACAAATAGGAGTTTTCTTATTACCGACAAATTATATAATATTAATTAAGTATTGTTTTAGTAGTTATACTGGCAATTGCAAGTCAAATACAGAAAAATTAGAAACAGAATAATATAAAAGTGACAAAATTTAAAGAAATTGTAATATCGAATGTTGGAAGTAAATTTATTTTACAAGGAAATGCTGCTTTTGCTCTCGGTGTTGTTCATGCTGGTTATCATGCAGCAGATGGTTATCCGGGAACACCAAGTACAGAGGTAATAGATAAATCATTAAAACATGTTCAGGACAGAATAAAAGTGGGTTGGTCGGTAAATGAAGCTGTAGCTGTGGGAGTGGGGATTGGTCATTCAGCAGCTGGTTTTGATACTGTTGTTACAATGAAAACTCCCGGAGCATTTCAGGCAGGCGACACAATTACAACATCTGCGTTTTATACAGCTGATGCAGGTGCATTGGTTTTGTTTGTTGCAACCGATTATGTGCCTTCAAGTACTCAGCATGTTATTGATATGAAATATTTTTTTGCTTCGGCAAGATTACCTGTTTTTGAACCTAGAGATCATCAGGAGATGTATGAAATAGCTTGGCATGCGGCAGATGTTAGCAGAAAGTTTAAAACACCCGTAGTTGTTTTGGCTTCGGGAACATTAACTCATTCTGAAGGTTTGGTAACAACTAAAGAATCAAGAATAATTACTCCAAGAGAATTGCCGGAAAATTTACACGAATGGATGACTTTACCTTTAATTGCCAGAAAAAATTATAATTATGCAACACAAGTTAGAATTCCTGAAATTAAAAATTGGCTTGAAAAATCAAGTTTAATAAATATTGAAAAAGGAAAAGATGACTGGGGAATTATTGCTAGTGGAGAAACATACATTATTGTAAAAGAGTCATTGAATAATATTGGGCTTGACCCTTCAATATTTTCTTTATCAATGACATATCCCGTACCTGTTGATAGCATTAAAAAATTTGCAGCAGGTATAAAAGGTAAACTATTTATTTTTGAAGATGGAGATAAATTTTTGCAAGAAAAAATATTGCTTGCTGGTATTGATATTATTGGTAAAGAAGAATATTCAGTAATTACCAACTGGAGTCCTGAAATGATTCTTGAGCAACTTTCAAAGTATCTTGAAATTAATTATGAATCAAAGAAAATTGAAAGTAATGTTGTTCCTGTTGGTCGTCCACCGGCAATTTGTCCCGGATGCCCATACAGAGCTTTTGGATTAATAGTGGCAAAATTAAAAAAACAGAAAAAAATATATCAGGCATTTGGTGATATAGGTTGCTCTACTTTATTGTACTTTATGGGAGCTTTAGACACCGTATTATGTATGGGTGGTTCCGATTCAATGCGACAGGGGTTTGTAATCTCAAGACCCGAAATGGAGCATAAAACAATTAGTATCATTGGAGATTCTTGTGAATGTCATTCAGGACTTGATTCAACCCGAAATGCAATTTTTAGAAACACTCCGGGCGTAAAAGTTATAATGGATAATAGTATCACAGCAATGACAGGTGGGCAACCTGCTCCGAGCACTACTACAAATCTTGCAGGTCAGCCTAACAAATTTAATTTAAGACGTGCCGTTGAAGCTGAAGGAGGAAAAGTTGTTGTGGCAAGCTCTTATGATTTAAAAGAAGTAGAGACTGTTCTTAAAGAAGCATTGGAATTAGCTGAACAAGGAGTATTTACAACATTAATATTTGAAGGACCATGTATTAATGAAGTAGAAAGCAAAAATAAGGTAAGAACTATTTATATTAATGAAGATACTTGTACAAGGTGTGGTAGATGTAATATTTGTCCGGGCATTGAACTTGATGATGAAAAATTACCTCATTTTACAAATCTATGTACTAATTGCGGAAGTTCTCCACAGGTATGCATGCAAAGATGCCCTAATGAATCAATTTCACCCATTGATCTAAGCAAACTTGAAAAACCAAAATTACCTGAATTATTAAACTTAGATAAGATAATTATACCTGAAATAGATAAATCAATTTTGCCTGATGCTCTGCGTTTGGCAATTAGAGGAATTGGTGGACAAGGAAATCTGTTTTTTGGTAAAGTACTTTCAGAAGTTGCTTTAAGAACTCCTTATGCAGATTCTCATATTGTAAAAGGAGATACTCATGGAATGGCACAACTTGGAGGTTCCGTTATTTCAACTTTTAGTTGTGGAAAAGTATATTCCTCAAATTTAGCTCCTCAATCAGCAGATCTTTTAGTGGTAATGGAAACAAGTGAAGTGTTGCGCCCCGGATTTTTAGACCTATTAAAACCGGAAGGAAAATTAATTGTAAATAATTTCAAAGCTTTACCTCCAACAGCAAAACCCGAAGATTATCCTGATTTTAAGGATATAATGAATTCTGTTAAAGATTATGACCTTATTGAAATTGATGCAAACAAAACAGCTTATGAACTTGGCGATAAAGAAGGTAGGACTGCAAACGTTGTTGTTCTCGGTTTACTTTCAACAATATCACCTTTTGATAAGATACCTTATGAAGTATGGTTAGAAGCTTTAATGTCAGTTTCACCAAATGATTATATAAAGTCTGCTAATAAAATATCTTTTGATGCAGGACGAGAGATTAATGTATGATGTCAAATGTGTAAATTATAAATCAAAATTTTATAAGTAGTTATAAAACATTCGCGAATTCGTGGCAAAAAAAATATCCAAATGAAAGATATTCCAATTAATTACGAAATAGTAAAATCTGTTATTGATAATAGCGGTTTGGAATGTGTAGGCAAAGCTTCAATAAGAGAAATTAGAGGATTGGTTAATAAGATAGAAGAAGCTAGCGGTGAAAAATTCATTAGAATGGAAATGGGAATACCTGGACTTAAACCACCTAGAATTGCTATAGAGGCAGAAAAAAGGGCTTTAGATAATGACTGTCCTGCTCAATATCCACCACTAGATGGCTTGCCTGAATTAAAAACAGAAATTTCTAAGTTTATAAAAAACTTTTTAGATGTTGAAATTAATCCTTTAAACTGTATTCCAACAGTTGGCTCAATTAATGGTGGTTATGTTACTTTTATGGTAGCAGGAAGAATGAATCCTGTTAAAGATACAATATTATTTATTGACCCGGGATTTCCTGTTCATACTCAACTTGTGAAAATGATTGGGCTTAAAAAAGCATCTTTTGATGTTTACAATTACAGAGGTAAAAAACTAAGAGCAAAATTAGAATCTTATCTTGAAAAAGGAAATATATCAACTATTCTTTATTCAAACCCAAATAATCCATCTTGGATTTGCTTTAATGAAGAAGAATTAAAAATAATTGGAGAACTTGCCAACAAATATGAAGTTGTAGTAGCAGAAGATCTGGCATATTTTGGCATGGATTTTCGAAAAGATTTATCACAACCCGGTCAAGCTCCTTTTCAGGCAAGTGTAGCAAAATATACTGATTATTATGTTTTAATGATCTCGACATCAAAATCATTTAGTTATGCAGGGCAAAGAGTTGGCTTATTAGCAATTTCAGATAAATTGTTTAATGCAAACTTTGATGGTTTATTAAAGTATTATCCCAAACATAATTTTGGACATTCATTTGTTTATGGAACTGTTTATAGTACTACTGCAGGAACAGCACATTCTGCCCAGTATGGAATTGCAGCATTATTAAAAGCAGTTAATAACGGAGAATATAATTTTCTGGATAAAGTGAAAGAATATGGAAAAAGAGCAAAAGTGATGAAAAAAATATTCTTAGATAATGGCTTTTACATTGTATATGATAAAGATATTGATGTTCCAATTGGGGATGGTTTTTATTTTACAATTGCTTATCCGGGGTATAGCGGTGAAGAACTTATTGAAAAATTATTCTATTATGGCATTAGTGCAATATCATTATCCGTAACAGGAAGTGAAAGAACAGAAGGACTGCGTGCCTGTGTTTCTCTTGTTGACCTTGATAGTTTTCCAATACTTGAAAGAAGATTACAGGCTTTTAAAGAAAATAATCCTTAAAATATAATGGTCTTGCAATACACATTGTCGATAAATAAATTGCAGATAACAAAACAGAAATAATCTGTGAAATTAGAAAAACCAAACAAAATAAAAGACATTCCAGTAAACTGGATTTTTTTTTTTTACTTTTGTTAACAAATTTTAATTAGCAATACTGAATTATGGCTACAAATACAAAATTTCGACCTGATGATAATGATTGCAGGTTTTACGGACAGATTTATATATCTTGGTATTGATGTGAAGAAACAAATCATTGAAAGAACAGAATTTGAAGATTAACAAGTATAATTAATAAAATAAAAACACATAAATTATGGCACAAGAAACAAATAAAAAAGTAATTGTTATTGACCCTGATAAATGTACGGGCTGTCATAGTTGTGAGATGGCGTGTTCAATCAAACATTTTGATGTATGCGGATCTGGCTACTCACGTATCAGGATTCATGAATTCAGAGATGTAAATACCTTTATTCCTATAATGTGCCAGGCATGTGAAGACGCAATTTGCATCAAGGTTTGTCCTGTAAATGCACGTGTCAGGCAGGAAAATGGTGCAGTAGTTACAGATGAGGAAAGGTGTATTGGATGTAAAGCATGTATTAATTCATGTCCGTTTGGAGCAGTAATGATAAACCCTGTTACTGAAAAGACTATGAGTTGCGATTTATGTATGGAAGACGAACTGGGTCCATGGTGTGTAAAAGCTTGTACAATGCAAAAGGCATTACAGTTTGTTAATGTTCAGGATTCTGTAAAGGCAAGAGGAAGAAATTGGACTAAACTAATAAAGGATGAATTTTCACCATCTTTAAAGGAAGATGAGGATTCAGATGAAAATTATGGATATGGATTTGATTTAACAAATAAATAGAATAATAGAATTATAAACTAATTAGGAATGATTATGAACAAGAATAAATTCAGTAATGGATGGATGGGAAGAAGACTACGGATTGATATGACAAATAGTAAGTTTGAGATAGAAGAATTATCTGTGGAATACTGTAAAAAATGGATTGGTGGACGTGGTTTTAATTCAGATGTTGTATATCATGAAACACGAGAGGGGATGGATCCTTTTGACCCTGACAACCCTATTTGTATTGCATCCGGAGTTTTATCAGGAACATTTGCTCCATCATCAGGGAGAACTGTTGTTAGTGCACGATCACCTCATACATGTTCAATAATGGGAACAAATATGCATGGACACGGTGATACAAACATGGGTGGGGGCTTTGGACCAGCTTTGAAATATGCAGGATATGATCAGGTAATAGTTAAAGGAAAAGCGAAAAACCCTGTATATTTATTAATTAATGATGATGATATTGAATTTCGTGATGCAGGTCATTTATGGGGACTTGGGTCAAAAAAAACTACAATAAAGATACTTGAAGAACTTGATGATCCCGATATAGTAGTTATGGTAATTGGTCCTGCTGGAGAAAATCTTATCAAGTTTGCCTGTGTTTTAAACAATTTCAGTTCTGCAGGAGGAAGAACAGGAATGGGAGCTATAATGGGGTCCAAGAACCTGAAAGCAATTGTATTAAAAGGATCAAACCCTGTTAATATTGGTAATCCTGAGGAATTTAAAAAGCTATGCTGGGATCTCCGTGATAAAATACATAATGCACCGGCAGCAATTAAGCATGGAAAACTGGGCTCGTTGGAACTTTTTGATGGTGGAAATTCTATAGGCATTAGTGCTCATAAAAATTGTTCTACAGGATATATGAAAGACATTGAAAAAATATATGACAGTTCAAAATGGGCAAAAAATTTTCTTTTCAGAAGAAAATCGTGTTGGTCTTGCCCTGTTAGCTGTGGCAGGTATACATATATCAAGGAAGGTAAATATGCAGGTTTTCACTGTGGCGGACCGGAGATGGAGAGTTTATGTAATCTTGGTCCAAGAATTGACAGTTCTGATGTTGCTGGTGTTACTGTACTTTGCGGAATTGTAAATGAGCTTGGAATAGACAGTATCTCAGCAGGTGCAGCACTATCATGGACAATGGAAGCATTTGAAAAAGGATATATTACTGAAAAGGACACAGGTGGAATCAGGCTTGAGTGGGGTGACATAGAGGGGTCTCTTAAAGTTCTTAATATGATAGCTAATAGAGAAGGATTTGGCGATATCTTGGCAGAAGGTACTATCAGGGCAGCAGAAATACTTGGTGTAGGAATGGATATTGTTCCACATTGTCGCGGGTTGGAACATATCAGTGTTGACCCGAGGATTGCATTAGGATTTAGTCTTGGCTATGCTATGTCAACAAGAGGCTCAGATCATTTGAAAAACTATTCATGTCTTGAATTTCCAGGACTGGCTGTTAAGAATAAAGATCAGCTCAAAGAAGCTTTATCATCAAAAACCTTAAAGAAATTCTGGAAAAATTTTCCTGAACAAATGTATAAGATTGATACAAAACCTGAATTATGCACATGGTCTGAAAAAAATAAATGTGTTTCTGATCTTGTAGGATGCTGTTGTGATCCTATTGCATCATGGGGAGATGCAGGTACATGGAAAGAAGCTTATGCACCTCTTGTCAAGACAGTAAGTGGCGTTGGATTAAGCGATGATGATATTTTTGAAGCTGCCGAAAGAACAATTGCTATTGAGAGAGCTCATTGGTTAAGAGAAGGAAGTGCCAAACAGGATGATACTCATATTGACAGATATTTTGACGAAACTGTACATGATGGACCTTATAAAGGGATGAAACTTGATAGAAAAGAATGGGAATGGGCGCAAAAGGAGTATTACAAACAGCATGGTTGGGATGAAGATGGATTTATTACACCTGAAAAAGCTGAAGAACTCGGTATTCAGGAAATAATTCCGGATATGAAATCAGGCAAAAAAATCTACAAAAAATGGTTAAAAGAACAAAAAATAAATAAGTAAAATGATAAAACTATATATAGGAGGAAAAAATATATGAATACAAATAATAATTACCTTGAAAACAACATTGAGGAAGTAAGAGAACAATTTAGTATGCTGGAGCACTGGACATTCCTCAATACTGCTGACCAGGCATTGCCGGGTCAATACTGGCTGAAAGCAGTACGTAACTTTTTTGACTTTCAGGAAAGAGGAAGGATGGAAGATATTCCTGTTCAGGATATTGCAACTCACCCTTTCTTAATGGCAGCTACAGCCGAGGCAATTGAGAGAAGTGCAAAACTGATTGGTGCAGATACCGAAGAAGTTACCGCAATGTACCGACCTATGCAGGCTTGTAACCTTATTGTAAATGATATGCTTGAATGGAAAGAAGGAGATAATATTGTTTTTACAGATCTTTGTTATCCTTCATTTAGCTATATATTTATGGGGCTTGAAGAAAGACTTGGGGTAGAACTGCGACGTGTTAATAATGTAAACGGGGAAATACTGATGGAAGACCTTGAAAAAGCTATAGATGATAATACCAAACTTGTTTCTATAAACAGAACTACAGCTTTTTGTGGTTTTACCTTTGATGTTAAAAAAGTATGTGAAATTGCTCACAAACACGGGGCATACGTAATGGATGATGCCTTCCAATCTGTTGGCGCAATAAAAGTTGATGTCCATGATGATAATCTGGATTTTTTACTTACAGGGTCATATAAGTGGACTTGTGGTCCTGAAGGTGCAGGAATATTTTATATTAGAAAGGACCTTATTGAAAAATTCGACCCAAAGTTTCGTAACTATCTGGCAATTACTATGCCCGAGGGTGTACCTTTTAGCTTACAACATCACGATAATATTAAAAGCTGGGAGCATCCCATTAGACAAACTGCTCAAAAATTTTCACAGGATGTAATTACCGGACCATCTGTTTTCGGATGGCTTGCAACACTTAAATATTTTGAAAAACTTGGTATTGAAAATATTGAAAAACGTGTCCGCCATTTAGGTCAATATACTGTAAATAGCCTACGTGAATTAGATGTAAATATAGTAAGTCCTACGGACCCGAAAAAAATGCATGGTATAGTAACATTTACAACCGGCAGTTATGAAAGTGATGTAGAATGTCTTGGCAGACTAAATGCTCCTCCAATAGGACAAAAGCCTGTAAAAATTTCAGCAAGGGCACTTGGGGGTATCAGCGGATTAAGGATGAGTACTCATTTTTATAATACAGAAGAAGATGTTGATAAAGGCATCAGAGCTATCGGAGAATTTATTGTTTCTAAAAGATAGTATAGTTTATATTTATGTGTTATGCACAAGCAATGAAAATGACAAAACTGATATTGATAATTTGTTTTTTTGGACTCTTTAAGTTTTCTTATAGCCAACAGAAAGATTCAGCATTTTTTGTTGGGATTAATATTGCTCCGATTTTTATCGCAGTCGTTATCTGGTCAATAAAAAAATTATTATAGAAATAAAATTTGAATGAAAGTACTAATTATTGGCAATGGAATAGCAGGTAACGAAACAGCTTTTAAACTAAGAAAGCTTAATAGTGATATTGAAATAACAATAATTTCGGCAGAAAAATATCCTGAATACGATCCATGTTCGCTACCATATTATATTGGAGGTGATATATCAAGAAAAATTGTATTCAGAAAGAAACTCTATGATTATAAGATAAATAACATTAATCTTGTACTTGACAATGAAGTTACATCTATAGATACAAAAGCCAAAAATGTAACAACTGTGAATGGCAAGAATGTCTTATATGACAAACTTGTTCTTGCATATGGAGGAGGGGTTTTTGTTCCCCCCATAAAAGGAATAGGTTTAAAAGGAGTTTTTTGTTGTAAAAAATTAAGTGATGCCGAAAAAATTATAGAGCATAAAGGGAAAAAAGCTGTTGTTGTCGGTTCAGGTGCAATAGGAGTTGAAGTAGCAGAAGCATTGAAAAAAAAAGGATATGATGTTGTTATAATTGAATTGCTTGACCGTATCCTTCCAACAATGTTTGATGAGTATATTGCAAAAAAACTTGAAAAAGCATTAATTAATTACGGCATAAATGTACTTGTTAATGAGAAAGTTGAAGAAGTGATAGGAATCTCAGAAGTAACAGGAATAAAAACTGATAAACGTGAAATTAAATGTGATACTGTAATATTTGCTACAGGTGTTGTTATTGATAAAACTTTGGCAAGATCAGCTAATATTAATACAAATAAAGGTATTATTGTGAATAATTACCTTAAGACAAATATTAAAGACATTTATGCTTGTGGCGATTGTATTGAAAGCAAAGATGCTATAACGGGTGAAGATTGTTTGTACCAATTAAAGCATAACGCAATTGAACAAGCATACATAGTTTCACAAAATATTTCAGGTTGTGAAAAAGAGTACATAGGAGCATATCCTTTTGCCAGAGCATATTTTTTTGAAACACGCTCTTGTTCATTTGGAAAAACTTTAAATTCATATCAGGATAAAAAAAATATTGAACTGATAAAATATGAAAAAACTAATGATTATTTGCAAATTATCCTGAAAGATGGTAAGATTGTAGGGGCACAGTCAATAGGCAGATATGGAGATAATATAGGACTTCTTATGGGAGCTATGTGGAGAGAGGATGATATAAATAATATTAGAAAGAACAAGGAAGCAATTCTGCAAATAGGCTCAAAATATCCATGGACATACAGAAAACTGATATCGTTACTGGATATTAATGTATATAAAAAATTAAAATAATAAGGTTAAATCCTTAATATTACTACATTTGAATACATTTTAGTAACCATTATTTGTACATTATGCCAGTTTTTATAAATTCAGTTAACTTCGAAAATTCAATTAGTAAGTGCGACAGTTTCCCTTTCAAAGATAAAAAATCTAGATTTCTTATCTTTGAAAGGGAAAACTTAAAACTGTTGCATTATGGACAAAAAGAATTATACCCATATTAGTGT